>JAAGKN010000250.1_pt1 | contig 80375 bp, 82 predicted proteins | sample 6206371 | NCBI WGS metagenome assembly JAAGKN01 (sample SAMN11533720, study PRJNA540317) | gut metagenome | isolation source: fecal pellets from male and female animal of same cohort | host: Peromyscus leucopus | place: USA:CA | collected 2017 | reverse complement strand
GGCGTGTTCAACTTCGAGGGCGGCTGCTACGCCAAGGTTATCAACCTCTCCAAGGAGAACGAGCCTGACATCTACGGCGCAATCAAGCGCGACGCTCTCCTCGAGAACGTTACCGTTGCAGAGGACGGCAAGATCGACTTCGACGACAAGTCCGTAACAGAGAACACCCGTGTCTCTTACCCGATCAACCACATCAAGAACATACAGCCGGGCTCATCAGCACCTGCCGCTAAGAACGTCATCTTCCTTTCTGCTGACGCATTCGGCGTGCTCCCTCCGGTATCTATCCTTACTCCTGAGCAGACACAGTACTACTTCCTCTCAGGCTTCACCGCTAAGCTCGCCGGTACAGAGCGCGGCATCACCGAGCCCACTCCTACATTCTCTGCTTGCTTCGGCCAGGCATTCCTTGAGCTCCACCCCACAAAGTACGCTGAGGAACTCGTGAAGAAGATGAAGAGTCCGGTGCCAAGGCTTATCTCGTGAACACCGGCTGGAACGGCACAGGCAAGCGTATCTCTATCCCTGACACACGCGGTATCATCGACGCTATCCTCGACGGCTCTATCCTCAAGGCTGAGACCAAGAAGATACCTATGTTCGACTTCGAAGTGCCTACTTCCTTGCCGAACGTTAACCCTGCTATCCTCGACCCACGCGACACATACGACTGCGCTTGCAAGTGGGAAGAGAAGGCAAAGGACCTCGCCGGCCGCTTCATCAAGAACTTCGAGAAATATACAACCAACGAGGCAGGCAAGGCACTTGTAGCTGCCGGTCCGAAGCTCTAAAACGAATAGAGGTGCCGGAAACGGCACAAGACAATACAATCCGCACTGCGCACCGTCAAGGTTCGCAGTGCGTTTTTGTTTTCAAGGAAGGCGATTAAGCCAAGAAATGCGCCGCATAGTCTCCGAAAAGGCTGTGCGGCGCATTGTCTTTAATATATTGTGTCGTGACGTTTGTTACATTATCGTGTGCATACGGCACGGATAGTGCAACCTGCATAGCGTGGCTGGTTGGCGTCAGAAACGGTTATCTCCGTCTTTACATTGGAGTTTTCGAAGCACAGACAGTATGCAACCTGATACGGATATGTCTTGTTCTCCTTCAAATCACTTGTCCAATATGAGCCGATAGAGCCACGTCCGCGCGGCTGTCCGTACTGTTCCATGTAGTGCTGGGCATCCGCTCCCATGGCACCTGCGGCCGGAAGGAAGATGCTGTTGCCCTTGCCCTCAACCTTGTAGCCATACTCTCCGTTGTAAACGCCCCATGTCCATGTGCAGTTCTTTATCAACTCCTGTGCTTCCTCGGCTGTCGGCATACGGCAGAAGTCGTTGCCCTCATAGAAATACCTGTTGTAGAAGGCTGCGTCGTCATACTCGTTAAGCCTTGTCAGGCCGTCCGTGGCATTGTATTTTGATATTGCCTTGCTGCCGGTGTTGAAGAAATTGTAGTTGTTCCAAGTGTAGTTTCCGTTCTTTGGCTTTAACTCTCCCCATGCGAAATAGCTGCTGCCATATAAGGTGTAATCCTCCATTGCAAGGTTCTTGCTTGCCCACTTCACGCTGAGGCCAAGGTCAACGAACGTCTCACCCTCCGTTATAGTCAGCGTGTTGGCATCCTTATCTACATACTCCACGTTATTGTACGAGTGCTGTTCAGGCTCCGCCGTGTCTTTATTGTATTTTAACTCGTAGCTTTGCGCGAAGTAGTCAAGGTTGTTTCTCAGCCGGGAACCGCTGACACTTCTGCCTCCCGTGCCTCCGCTGTATGAGTAAACCACGTTGCCCTTGCTGTCAACAACGTTTATGGTGTAGGCAGACAGGGGGAAGGAGTATGTCCGGGCATCGTCTATCCTGCTGGCCGCGTCATTCTTCAACACCGACTTATATACTACGTTGAAGTCCTGATGTGTGCCGGAAGTGAACGATATAGCCTCGTTAGGGGTTGACAGTCTCTTGGCGGTTACCGTTCCGTCAGCCATTGTTATGGTCACGTCGGTGTCATAGAAGTCCAGCAAATCCTGTGTTGCACTTGTGGCAAACGAATAGGTGTAGGTCTCGTTCCCCTCGCTGTCGGCCTGATTGCTGTCGCTGTTGTCTTCGTCCTGAATGCCGTCATTGGGCAGGAAATCATCGTCAGCACCCTGACAGCACGACGACAGGCAGAAGCATGCCAGTAATGCCATGAAAGGCATTGCAAATAAAAATCGTTTCATGATGAAAATGAAAAATTAGGTTTTGCCCGACAGACATCCGGATTCAGGCGTGTTCTTGTGAGTTAGGTGTTTCCTACAAAATAAAAAAGCGGGATGTCTATCGTCTGCTTGTCCGTTGCTTTTGGCCCTGAGAAAACCTACGAAAAACAAACAAACAGACCGGACACCCACGCCATTGGTGATATGCAATACCCGTAAAGTGTGCATGAAGGCCGGTAAACCTTCCGCACACTAACGGGGTATGTATATACCTACCCGTAGTGTCTGCCCCTGCATTGTTCTTGATTTTTCGTATTGTTTTGAATTTCTCAGGTTCAAAGCAATCAAAAACAAAGCGTCAGCGAACACTTTTTCAAAATGTAGTGTGATTCCCTCTCCATATCCGACACAGCGTTAACTCTGGCGGATACATTCCCATTTTCCTTCCTGTCGGGTAAACATGGCGCGGGTATCACATCTGCAAAATTACATATAATTTCATTGATACACAAGAATTTTGGAATATATTTTTGCCTGTTAAGAGATTAATGGACATAAAAACATTTGGTGGTATCGTGATAATTGCGTAAATTTGCCGTTGGATTAGTAACCGGAAAATCACCATACTGAAAGCCGTTGCAAGTAAAATCCCCTCCTTGCCAGTATGCTTTACATTGGTTTCATGCACTTAGAATATGACGGAAGACATTGATACAACACTTGTTTTTGTCGGCAATATCGTTGATATAGAGAACGAAAGCTCATATCCCGGACGCATAGTGTGCCGGGATGGCAAGATTACGGAGATAAGCCGGCTGGATGAAGTGCCGGCCGGCTCACCGTATTATATGCCCGGACTGACTGACGCCCACGTCCATATAGAAAGCTCCATGATGACACCCGCCAACTTTTCCAAGGTGGCGGTGACGCACGGCGTGGTCAATTCCGTGAGCGACCCGCACGAGATAGTCAACGTTCTCGGCGTTGCGGGGCTGGACTTCATGTCGTCTGACGCCGCCACCACACGCTTCAACGTCTGTTTCGGGCTTCCCTCGTGCGTGCCGTCCTCGCATCTTGAGAGTGCCGGCGCTACCATTGACGCCGCCCAAACGAGGGAGTTGATGAAACGGAGTGACGTGTGCTATCTGTCGGAAGTGATGAACTATCCCGGCGTAATCAACGGTGACAGGGAGGTGATGGAAAAGATTGCGGCGGCAAAGGCGGCGGGCAAGCCTGTTGACGGGCACTCCCCCGGACTGCTGGGTGACGCGCTCCTCACGTACATCAATGCCGGCATATCCACCGATCATGAGTGTACCACCATCGAGGAGGCGCGGCAACGCGTGGCGAACGGCATGAAGGTGATAGTGCGTGAGGGCAGTGCCGCAAGGAATTTCGACGCTCTCGCCGACATAATAGACGAGGCTCCGTCAATGACCATGCTCTGTTCCGACGACAAACACCCCGACGACTTGGTGGAGGGACACATCGATGCCATGGTGCGCCGCGGTATTGGCAGGGGCATTCCGGTATGGAAACTGCTGAAAGCGGCGGTTGTAAATCCCGTGAAGCATTACAGTCTCCCTTCCGGACTGATGAAAGTAGGCGACGATGCCACCTTCATCGCCGTTGACAACCTCACGGACTTCAACGTAAGGCAGACGGTAATAGGCGGGGCGGTGGTCTATGACACGGAGCAGGGCGGACTGATAGAGCCGGCGCTCATGCTCTCGTCTCCCCGTGGCGAAACGCCCAACAACTTCAATGCCGCACCGGTTTCCGCCGGAGATATAGCGCTGACGCCTCCGGCGGACGGCATGGCAAGGGTGATAGTGGCATACGACGGCGAGCTGCTTACAGGCGTGGAGACCGTTCCCGTGTCACGGCTTGCGGACGGTTCCATACAGAAGATAGTGGTTTACAACCGTTACGGCAACGGCAGCCCCAAGGCGGCCTACATCAAAGGCTTCGGCTTACGCGGCGGCGCCATCGGCGCAACGGTAGCCCATGACAGCCACAACATCGTTGCCATCGGCACTTCCGACGATGAACTTGTCAAGGTCATAAACGCCCTTGTCGGCGCAAAAGGCGGCGTGGCGGTGTCTGACGCTTCGGGCGTCGAGCTGCTTCCGCTCCCTGTCGCCGGACTGATGTCCGATGAAAGCGCGGCCGATATTGTCGCAAAATACAAGATACTTGGCGACAAAGCCAAAGACTTGGGGTGCAGCCTCCGTGCCCCTTTCATCACGATGTCCTTCATGGCACTCCCCGTCATACCGTCGTTGAAACTGACGGACAAAGGGCTTGTGGATGTAGATGCCTTTGATTTCACGGACATATTCGTCCGGTGACGGGTCTTGAAGGCCATCCTTCGTAATTTAACAGCTGCTGATCGCGCAGCAAACACCGCCTATCTCCCAACATGATGATTACAAACCGCGGTGTAGGGACGCACCTTGGTGCGTCCGCCTATACACGAACACCCGGCGAATCGGACGCACCAAGGTGCGTCCCTACAAACCGTTGCTGTTCAATGCGTTACCAATGTCACGGTAAACGGGTGCTGATTACACTGCAATCAGGTGCTGATTGCGGTGTAATCAGCACCCTTTTACCGTATAATCAGCACCCTTTTACATTTCGGCGTGTGCGCAATCACCGTTGACAGTCCTTAATATGCAGCACCAACTGTTCATCTTGCATTTGAAGTGAAGCATACTGTTGAACGTTTGTCATATCGCTTGTCGGGTTGAAAGCCCGTTTTACAGTATTGGCACTTGTAGCGATAAAAAATAACGAAAATATTTGCGGGAATGAAAAAAAATCGTACCTTTGCATCCGAATCAGCGGAAGTGCTGTTTCGTGACATATAAACAAAAGGGCGTTTAGCAATATTATCCATATAGAAATCTGGACAATTTCTTGGTCAAGGGTAATTAGCAAAAGCGCCTGCGTCATTGGCTATATAACTACCTTTTATGGGGGTGGACTATATATCCTTAATGGCGTGGGCTTTGCTTATTATTTGACCAAGGCAGTCCAGAGCCTCTATATATAATAAGCATAGTTCCCACGTCTTTTTTCATATTAATCCTAAATCACATCTGGGAAACTGTGAATGGTGTTTTTACAATGAGACAAAGAAAAGCTACATTTTATTCCGGAGGGCATTACACTCTTCTTGTTAACCGTTTTTGCTTTTGTTGAACTTTATGGAAGTTAGAAAATGAAGAAAATATGTTTATTGTTAATGCTGTCTTGTTCGCAAGCAGTGTTTTCACAGAATACGCTAAACATTTATCAGAAGACTGGAAATGTGGTGTCGTATTCCTTTAATGAAAAGCCCGTGGTGACATATTCGGGTGGAGACATTGTGCTTACCACGGCAAGTGTCACGGTGAATTACCCTCTTGCCGCTCTGGACAAATTTACTTTCACGGACACGCCGACAGATGTCGTTGTTCCAGGTGTGTCAACAACTGGGGACGGTACTACTTTTGTCTATAATTCATCGGGTGTCTTGTTGAACACTGTGCCGGAGGGACAACGGATAAATCTTGCCGGTATGGAAAAAGGCATCTACATGATAAAGAATAATAAAACAACCTATAAAATTACACGGAAATGAAAAAGATTTTAGTAATTGTTGCCGCCGTATTCTCTTCATTGGCGGTAACGGCGCAGACGATGAATGTGCATTTCAAGGATAATACTACGACAACCTTGCAGCTTGATGATATAGACCATATAGATTTTACGGAACAGGAAGTGTCAGAGCCTGCGGTGGGTGAATATGTTGACCTCGGCCTGTCGGTTAAGTGGGTGACGTGCAACCTTGGTGCGGCTAAACCTTCGGAGATGGGTTCTGAATACGCATGGGGCGAGACTTCGGCCAAGTCAGAATACACCAGAACCAATTATGCGTATTATGATAGCGACACCGAAAGTTATGTGAATATAGGTGACGATATATCCGGCACATTGTATGATGCGGCAACCGTGAAACTTGGCAAGGGGTGGCGTATGCCTACATATAAGGAAATGGACGAACTGAGTGTTAGATGTGAATGGAAGTGGAGTCAGATGGATGGTGTTGACGGCTATCTCGTGACAGGTCCGAATGGCAACTCTATCTTTATGCCGCATGAGAAAGGTAATGTTTTTACGTTTTATTGGACTGCGACATTGAGGAATTTTGAAAGATCGGATGCATCTTGTTTCTATTTTACTCAATCGAAGGTGCTGGGACCTGCCGGTGATTTTACATATCTTGGTCATTATATTCGCCCTGTTTATTCCCCTGTGTCGGAAAATAGATAAAGAAAGGTAAATTTTATACATTATATATATAATAGAAGGATAAACCTCCTGATTATTGTTAGTTTGATAATCCGTACTGCGTTCCGTCAGAAATAGCAGTGCGGATTTCTTTTGGCTGTATTGAAGGCTGATTGTCACTTGTCCCGTCAATCGTTTGTCAATTACGCATTTAGCGGTGAAAAAAGTTCTAAAAATGTTTGCGGGAATGAAAAAAAAATCGTACCTTTGCATTCGAATTTGGTGAGATTGCGCTGGACTTGTTCATCAACTCGCTGAAAACGAACGCCTTAGACTTCGGTAAAGGAGAGGTCTGAAGTGCGCTTTCTTTTTGTGTATATACACATAAGAATGTAAAGAATAAGAAAATACAATATATATTTATTATTAATTTAAGTAGAAATGCCAGGATTAATTGGAAGAAAAATCGGAATGACATCCGTTTTCAGTGCCGACGGTAAGAATGTACCGTGCACTGTTATCGAAGTAGGTCCTTGTGTGGTTACTCAGGTGAAGACTGTTGAGAAAGACGGTTATGCAGCCCTTCAGCTTGGCTTCGGCGAAGCGAAAGAGAAGCGCACCTCAAAGCCTATGATGGGAACATTCAAGAAGGCGGGCACAACACCGAAGCAGCACTTGGCCGAGTTCAAGTTTGACGAGGAGCATAACCTCGGCGACACCATTACGGTGGATCTCTTTTCTGAGACGGACTTTGTTGACATCGTCGGCACGTCAAAGGGTAAGGGATTCCAGGGCGTTGTGAAGCGTCATGGATTTGGCGGTGTAGGACAATCTACACACGGTCAGGATGACCGCGCCCGCAAGCCGGGTTCTATCGGCGCCTGCTCATACCCTGCAAAGGTGTTCAAGGGAATGCGCATGGGTGGTCACATGGGTAACGAGCGTGTCACAACGCAAAACCTCAGAGTTATTAAGGTTATCCCAGAGAGCAACCTCATAATCGTAAAGGGCTCTGTTGCCGGATACAATGGTTCAACCGTTTTAATCAAGAAGTAATGGAAGTAAATGTATTAAACATACAGGGTCAGGAGACAGGACGCAAGGCTGTCCTTAATGATGCTATCTATGGTATAGAACCTAATGACCACGTCCTCTACCTCGATGTTAAGCAGTATCTTGCTAATCAGCGTCAGGGAACGGCGAAGTCTAAGGAGCGCAGCGAGGTTTCCGGCTCTACCAGAAAGCTCGGACGCCAGAAGGGCGGCGGCGGCGCACGTCGCGGTGACATTAATTCACCTCTGCTCGTGGGCGGTGGCCGCGTGTTCGGTCCTAAGCCACGTGACTATCGTTTCAAGCTGAACCTCAAAACCAAGGTTCTCGCACGTAAGAGCGCCCTTTCGTACAAGGTTCAGGAGAACGGCATTATAGTAGTGGAAGACTTTACTTTTGACGCCCCGAAGACAAAAGATTTCTTAAATCTTACTAAGAATCTCAAAATAGGGGGCAAAAAAGTCCTTCTCGTTTTGCCGGAAGAAAATAAAAACGTATATTTGTCAGCCCGCAACTTGAAAAAGGCAGAAGTGATGGGTGCTGCATCAATCAACGCCTATAAGGTGATGAATGCTGACGTGGTTGTAATGTGTGAGAAATCATTGCAGACAATCGACGAGATTTTAACCAAGTAAACTTAAGGAGGAGAAATAAATATGGCATTCATCATTAAGCCGATAGTCACTGAGAAGATGACTAAGATTACAGAAAAGCTGCCTAACCGCTACGGTTTTATCGTGAAACCTGAGGCTAACAAACTCCAGATTAAGCAAGAGGTTGAGGCTCGCTATAATGTGACGGTGGAAGACGTCAATACGTTGAACTACGCCGGCAAGCGCTCTTCACGCTATACCAAAGGCGGTCTTATCAAAGGCAAGAAAAACGCTTTCAAAAAGGCTATCGTTACTTTGAAGGCTGGCGAGGAAATAGATTTTTACAGCAATATATAATAAGAAATGGCAGTACGTAAATTAAAACCAGTTACACCTGGTCAAAGACACAAAGTTATTGGCACGTTCGAGGATATTACTGCATCCGTGCCAGAGAAGTCTCTCGTTTACGGTAAGCGTTCTACCGGCGGTCGAAACAACACCGGTAAGATGACCGTACGTTACATTGGCGGCGGTCACAAGAAGAAGTATCGTCTGATCGACTTCAAACGAGAGAAAGATGGTGTTCCAGCTGTAGTAAAGACAATAGAGTACGATCCGAACCGTTCGGCGCGCATCGCTCTGTTGTACTATGTTGATGGTGAGAAGCGTTATATCATCGCTCCTAACGGACTGGAAGTCGGCGCTACGATTATGTCAGGCGCTGATGCCGCTCCGGAGGTGGGTAACGCTTTGCCGCTTGCTAACATTCCTGTTGGTACCGTTATACACAACATCGAGCTCCGTCCCGGACAGGGCGCTCTCCTTGTTCGTTCGGCTGGTAATTTCGCTCAGTTGACTTCTCGTGAAGGCAGTTACTGTGTTATCAAGCTTCCTTCTGGCGAGACACGTAAGGTGCTCTCCGCTTGTAAGGCTACCGTTGGTGCGGTAGGTAATTCAGATCACGCTCTTGAGCAGTCCGGTAAGGCCGGTCGCTCACGCTGGCTGGGTCGCCGTCCCCACAACCGTGGTGTTGTCATGAACCCTGTTGATCACCCGATGGGTGGTGGTGAAGGCCGTCAGTCTGGTGGACACCCGCGTTCACGCAAGGGTCTCTACGCTAAGGGTCTCAAGACACGCGCACCGAAGAAGCTTTCTAACAAGTATATTATCGAAAGAGCTAACAAGAAGTAACACTCAATAAATAAAGCGAAAATATGAGTCGTTCATTAAAAAAAGGTCCATATATCAACGTTTCTCTGGAGAAGAAGATTCTCGCCATGAACGAGAGCGGAAAGAAGACTGTCGTCAAGACATGGGCTAGGGCTTCTGTAATCTCACCTGACTTCGTGGGACATACGGTGGCTGTACATAACGGTAACAAATTTATACCTGTCTATGTAACCGAAAATATGGTAGGGCACAAGCTCGGAGAGTTCTCGCCTACACGCCGCTTCGGTGGACACGCTGGCAACAAGCGATAGGACAGGCCATAACCATTAAACAAACAAAGTAAAATGGGAGCAAGAAAACATAATGCGGCTGAAAAAATAAAAGAAGCCAAAAAAACTCAATACTTTGCCAAACTCGTCGGTGTTCCTTCTTCACCACGCAAAATGCGCTACGTTGTGGACATGATTCGTGGAATGGAAGTGAACCGTGCGCTTGGCGTGCTCAGATTCTCAAAGAAGCAGGCTTCTGCTGACGTTGAGAAACTGCTCCGCTCTGCTATTGCCAACTGGGAAGTGAAGAATGACCGCAAGGCAGAAGACGGTGAATTGTATATCTCTAAGGTCTTCGTGGACGAAGGCGTGACGCTCAAGCGTATGCGTCCGGCACCACAGGGAAGAGGCTACCGCATCCGTAAGCGCAGTAACCATGTGACACTGTTCGTTGATACCAAAACTAATGAAGATAAATAAGTAAAGAATGGGACAGAAAGTTAATCCAATAGCAAACCGACTCGGAATCGTCCGCGGTTGGGATTCAAACTGGTTCGGTGGCAAGAACTTCGGAGACAACCTCGTGGAGGACATGAAAATCCGTAAGTATCTGAACGAGCGTCTCGCTAAGGCAAGCGTTTCACGCATCGTCATCGAGCGCACTTTGAAGCGTGTCACCATCACTATTTGCACCGCCCGTCCGGGTATCGTCATTGGTAAAGGTGGTCAGGATGTCGATAAGTTGAAGGAAGAGCTCAAGAAGCTTTACAAGAAAGATATTCAGATTAATATATTTGAAATCAAGAGACCTGACCTCGATGCAAATATCGTAGCTAACTCTATCGCTCGCCAGGTAGAGGGCAAGATCGCTTACCGCCGTGCCATAAAGATGGCTATACAGAACACTATGCGTGCGGGAGCTGAGGGTATCAAGGTTCAGATTTCCGGTCGTCTCAACGGTGCGGAAATAGCACGCTCGGAGATGTTGAAGGAAGGTCGTACACCTCTTCATACTTTCCGTGCGGACATTGATTTCTGCAAGACGGAGGCTCTTACAAAGGTTGGTATCCTCGGTATCAAGGTTTGGATTTGCCGTGGTGAGGTTTATGGAAAGCGTGACCTCGCTCCTAACTTCGCGCAGGAGAAGACAAGCGGAAACCGTGCTGCCGGTAATGGCCGTTCAAACGCACGTGGTGGTAACCGCAAGAGAAACAATAACCGTTAAAAACTAAGAAGCTACTATGTTACAGCCAAAAAGAGTAAAATATAGAAGACCGCAGGATGGTCGTGGCAATAAAGGCAACGCACACCGCGGTACACAGTTGGCTTTCGGTTCTTTCGGTATCAAGACTCTTGAACCAAAATGGATTGATAGCAGACAGATAGAGGCTGCCCGTGTGGCAATAAACCGCTATATGAATCGTGAGGGACAGGTATGGATCCGCATCTTCCCTGACAAACCTATAACACGTAAGCCTGCGGATGTGCGTATGGGTAAAGGTAAAGGTGACCCCGCAGGATGGGTGGCTCCTGTTACCCCGGGCCGCATCCTCTTTGAAGTAGAGGGCGTTTCTTTTGACATCGCTAAGGAGGCTCTCCGACTCGGTGCACAGAAATTGCCGGTTAAAACAAAGTTTGTAGTACGTCGTGATTACGATAAAAATGCTTAAACTATGAAGATGAAAGAACTTAAAGAACTTGATACCAAAGACTTGGTTGAAAAGTTGGATAATGCTAAGGCGGCTTACGATACAATGAAGCTGAACCATAACATTGCACCACTTGAGAATCCGTCACAGATTAAGGCTGCTCGTCGTGATATCGCACGTATGATGACCGAACTCCGTTTACGTGAACTTAATAAATAACAATGGTCCAGATGGAAACGCGTAATTTAAGAAAGACAAGACAGGGTGTAGTTACTAGCAACAAGATGGATAAAACCATTGTTATTGCATCAAAGTTCAAGGAGAAGCACCCCATCTACGGTAAGTTTGTGCAGAAGACAAAGAAGTACCATGCACATGACGAGAAGAATGAGGCTAACGTAGGTGATACAGTCCTCATCATGGAGACCCGTCCACTCTCAAAGACAAAGAGGTGGAGATTAGTTTCAATAATAGAAAAAGCTAAGTAAAATATGATACAGGCAGAATCAAGACTTACAGTATGTGATAACAGCGGCGCCCGTGAGGCTCTTTGCATCCGTGTCCTCGGTGGCACTCGCCGTCGTTACGCAAGCGTAGGTGACGTTATTGTCGTTGCTGTCAAGAATGTCATCGCATCAAGTGATTTGAAAAAAGGTGCAGTATCTAAGGCTCTCATCGTTCGTACAAAGAAGGAAATCCGTCGTCAGGACGGTTCTTACATCCGTTTCGATGACAATGCTTGTGTCCTCCTCAATAACGCAGGCGAGCTCCGCGGCAGCCGTATTTTCGGTCCTGTTGCCCGCGAACTCCGTGCCGTTAACATGAAGGTCGTTTCTCTCGCACCTGAGGTACTTTAGTTTTTCACACTTAAAGAATTAATAAAGTAATGAGTAAGTTACATATTAGAAAAGGCGATACCGTGATTGTTCTCATTGGCCGCGACAAAGGCAAGAAGGGAACAGTGCAGAAGGTCCTCGTAGAGGAGCAGCGCGCTATCGTTGAGGGTATCAATATGGTATCAAAGAGCACCAAGCCCTCAGCCAAGAACCCTCAGGGTGGTATCGTAAAACAGGAGGCTCCTATCCATATCTCTAACTTGAGCCTCATTGATCCAAAGAGCGGCAAGGCTACCCGTGTGTCTATCAAACATGAAGGAAAGAATGTCGTACGTATCTCTAAAAAGTCAGGGGAGGAAATCAAGTAATGGATACAGCTCAGTTAAAAAAAGTTTATAAGGAGACGATTGCTCCTGAACTGCAGAAGCAGTTTAACTACTCTTCCGCAATGCAGATTCCTGTCTTGAAGAAGATTGTTGTCAATATGGGTCTCGGTGACGCTACCCAGGACAAGAAGATTATAGATGTCGCCATCAATGAGGTTACGGCAATAACAGGCCAGAAGGCTGTTGCCACATACTCAAAGAAAGATATCGCCAACTTCAAGCTCCGTAAGAAAATGCCTATCGGTGTCATGGTGACATTGCGCCGTGAGCGTATGTATGAGTTCCTTGAGAAACTCGTGCGTGTGGCACTTCCGCGTATCCGTGACTTCAAGGGTATTCAGGCAAAGCTCGATGGCCGCGGAAACTATACCCTCGGAATACAGGAGCAGATAATATTCCCTGAGATCAACCTCGATGGTATCGACCGCATACAGGGTATGAACATTACCTTCGTAACAACAGCCAACACTGATGAAGAGGGCTTCGCACTTCTCAAGGCATTTGGCCTTCCATTCAAAAACGCTTAAGTAAAAGATAACTATGGCAAAAGAATCAATGAAAGCTCGTGAGGTAAAACGCGCCAAGCTCGTTGCCCGTTTCGCTGAAAAGCGTGCGGCTTTGAAGAAGGTTATCGCTACCTCAGAGGATCCTGCTGAGCGCTATGAGGCTGCTCGCGCTCTTCAAGCTATACCGAAGAATGCCAATCCTATCCGTCTTCACAACCGCTGTAAGGTGACAGGACGTCCGAAAGGATACATTCGCCAGTTTGGCATTTCACGTATCCAGTTCCGTGAGATGGCTTCCGCCGGCCTCATTCCCGGTGTGAAGAAGGCAAGTTGGTAAGTGAGGGGAATCCCCATCCAAGGCTTAAAGGTGTAAGGATATTCCTGAAAAGGAAACCTTGCAACCTCTTTGCCTGAATGAAGAAAAGATTTTTCTATTTTTAATTAATATTGTCGGGACAGCCCCGATTAATTAACTAATTTTTATGACAGATCCAATAGCAGATTATCTGACAAGACTCAGGAACGCAATCATGGCTCATCATCGCGTGGTTGAGGTGCCTGCGTCAAATCTGAAGAAAGAAATCACAAAGATTCTCTTCGAAAAGGGTTACATCCTGAACTACAAGTTCATCGAGGACGGCCCGCAGGGAGCCATCAAAGTAGCTCTCAAGTATGATCCCGTTACAAAGAAGAACGCTATCAAGTGCTTGAAGCGTGTATCCACTCCCGGTTTGCGTAAGTACACCGGCTACAAGGATATGCCGCGTGTTATCAACGGATTGGGCATTGCTATATTGTCCACTTCCAAGGGTGTAATGACTAACAAAGAGGCTTCAGACCTGAAAATAGGTGGCGAGGTGCTTTGCTATGTATATTAATTGGAGGATTGAATATGTCAAGAATAGGTAAATTGCCAATTAGTATCCCTGCTGGTGTAACAGTTACCAACAATGGTGGCGTTATCTCAGTGAAAGGGCCCAAGGGTGAACTCTCACAGAAGGTTGACTCTTCTATTATCGTAAAGATTGAAGATAATCAGATTACATTCGAGGTTGACGAGAATAGTCCGGTTAACGTAAAGCAGAAGCAGGCTTTTCATGGTCTTTACCGTGCGCTTGTCAACAACATGGTTGTAGGTGTGAGCGAAGGTTACAAGAAGGTGCTGGAACTTGTAGGTGTAGGTTATCGTGTTTCTAACAAGGGCAACCTCATCGAGTTCTCACTCGGTTACACTCACCCGATATTTATCGAGCTTCCAAAGGAGGTTAAGGTTGAGACAAAGTCTGAGCGTAACCAGAATCCGCTTCTCATTCTTGAATCTGCGGACAAACAGTTGATAGGACTCATTTGTGCTAAGATTCGTTCTTTCCGTAAGCCGGAACCGTATAAGGGTAAAGGTATCCTGTTCCAGGGTGAGGTTATCCGCAGAAAGTCTGGCAAGTCAGCTTCAGCTAAGTAATTTTAATACATCGCGACTATGACAACAAAGAAAGTAGAAAGACGAATTAAAATCAAGTATAGAGTTCGTAAGAATGTTAACGGTACAGCTGAGCGTCCGCGTCTCAGTGTGTTCCGCAGCAACAAGCAGATTTACGCTCAGGTTATTAATGATGTTAACGGACAGACTATCACTTCCGCATCTTCACTCGGCTTTGAAGCTATGCCAAAAATAGAGCAGGCTCAGAAAGTTGGCGCTCTCGTTGCAGAGAAGGCTAAAGCAGCAGGTGTGACAGCCGTAGTATTTGACCGTAACGGCTATCTCTATCACGGACGTGTAAAGGCTCTTGCCGATGCAGCTCGTGAAGGTGGTCTTAATTTCTAAACGATTTATAGCAATGGATAAAGTAAAAGTAAATAGTGACGTTGAATTGAAAGACAAACTGGTTGCTATTAACCGCGTTACCAAGGTAACGAAAGGTGGTCGTACCTTCACATTCGCTGCTATTGTCGTTGTTGGTGACGGTAATGGTACTATCGGATGGGGTCTTGGTAAGGCCGGCGAAGTGCAGCAGGCTATTGCCAAAGGCGCTGACGCAGCCAAGAAGAATCTTGTAAAGGTTCCTGTCATAAAAGGTACAATACCTCATGAGATGGAGGTCTCTTTCGGTGGCGCCAAGGTTTTCTTGAAGCCGGCAGCCCTCGGTACAGGAATGGTTTGTGGTGGTGCTATGCGTGCCGTGCTTGAAAGCTGCGGCGTCAAAGACGTGCTTGCCAAGTCAAAAGGTTCGTCAAATCCCCACAACCTCGTTAAGGCTACTATCAAGGCCTTGTCGGAAATGCGTGACGCTTATACAGTCGCTCATGACCGTGGCATCAGCATGACCAAGGTATTTAACGGATAAACAGAAGGAGGTAATAATAATGGCAACAATAAAGATTAAGCAGATAAAGAGCCGTATCGGCGCTTCTGCGGACCAGAAAAGAACTCTTCTGTCATTGGGACTTCGTAAGATTTCTCAGGTAGTGGAGAAAGAGGCTACGCCATCAACACTCGGTATGATTCGCAAGGTGCACCACCTCGTGACGATTGTAGAGTAATATTAATATCATAAAACTGAACGATTATGAAATTGAATAATTTGAAACCAGCTGCCGGTTCAACCCATTCCCGTCGTCGTATCGGTCGTGGTCCCGGTTCTGGATTGGGTGGTACATCTACTCGCGGTCACAAGGGAGCGAAGGCACGTTCTGGTTATAAGAGGAAAATAGGATTCGAAGGTGGTCAGATGCCACTTCAGCGCCGTCTGCCTAAGTTCGGATTCAAAAACATTAATCACAAGGAATACCTGCCAGTTAACCTCTCTACTCTCCAGAAGATAGCAGAAAGCATGAATGTGGAGAAGATAGGTATAGCTGAATTGGTAAAAGCCGGTGTCACCAACGGTAAGGAACTTGTAAAGGTTCTTGCTAATGGTGAACTGACAGCCAAGGTTACTGTTGAGGCAAACGCCTTCTCTAAAACTGCGGAAGCAGCTATCAAGGCTGCCGGCGGCGACGTTGTCGTGCTCTAAGCATATTGTTTTACTTTGAGTAAAAACTAAAGTAATGAAGAAATTTATAGAGACACTGAAGAACTGTTGGAAAGTTGAAGACTTGCGCATGCGTCTTCTTGTGACGATTCTCTTTGTCGCTATCTACCGTTTCGGCTCTTTCGTGGTTTTGCCCGGTATCATCCCGGCAAACCTCGAAAAGCTGCAGCAGCAGACAGCGGGAGGTCTTATGTCGCTTCTCGATATGTTCTCAGGCGGTGCATTCTCCAATGCATCCATTTTCGCTCTCGGCATAATGCCTTACATCTCTGCATCTATTGTTATGCAGTTGGTGGCAATAGCCGTACCTTCTTTCCAGAAGATGCAGCGTGAGGGTGAAAGCGGACGTAAGAAGATTATGCAGTACACACGTTACCTGACAGTAGCCATCCTGCTCTTTCAGGCGCCATCTTATCTTATGAACCTTAAGATGCAGTCTCCTGGTGCTTTGGCGTCAGGCCTGTCATGGTCAGAGTTTATATTCCCCGCCACAATAATTCTTGCGGCAGGTTCAATGTTCATCCTCTGGCTTGGTGAGCGTATCACCGATAAAGGTGTTGGCAATGGTATTTCCCTTATCATTATGATAGGTATCATCGCACGTCTTCCTCAGTCCTTCATTCAGGAAGTGACCAGCCGTTTCACGGCCATAACGGGAGGTGGACTTGTAATGTTCATTGCTGAGGTTCTCATACTTTATGCGGTGGTTTGTGCCGCAATTCTTCTTGTGCAGGGAACCCGCAAGGTACCTGTGCAGTATGCGAAGAAAATAGTAGGCGCTACACAGTATGGAGGTGCGCGGCAGTATATTCCGCTCAAACTTTTTGCTGCAAACGTGATGCCTATCATTTTTGCGCAGGCTCTGATGTTCATTCCTTTGGCTATCGTGCAGTACAGCAGTGATAATCTTGGATGGTTTGCGCGTTCTCTTTTGGATAATAGCAGTTTGCTGTATAATGTGGTTTATGTAGCGTTGATTGTAGCGTTTACATATTTCTACACGGCCATAACGCTTAATCCAACACAGATGGCAGAAGACATGAAGCGTAATAACGGTTTCATTCCCGGAGTAAAACCCGGTCATGATACTGCCAATTACATAGAGGAGATAATGTCACGCTTGACATTGCCGGGTTCTCTATTTATTGCTTTCATTGCGATAATGCCTGCGCTTGCCGGATTACTTAACGTGCAGCAGGGATTTGCCCAGTTCTTTGGAGGAACGTCTCTCTTGATTTTGGTTGGTGTAGTCATTGACACCCTCCAGCAGATAGAGTCACATCTTATGATGCGTCATTATGACGGGCTTCTCAATTCTGGTCGCACACGTCCACAGGCTAACGGAATCAGCGCATATTAATCAGAAGTCTTGGAATGGCAATATTTCTGAAGACGGAAGAAGAAATAGAACTAATGCGGGCTGCCAATCTTTTGGTTGGCAGCACGCTTGGTGAACTTGCAAAACACATTCGCCCCGGTGTGTCAACTGCATATCTTGACAAGATAGCAGACACGTTCATACGTGACCATGGCGCTGTGCCGACATTCAAGGGATTTCCCAATCCATACGGAAGTCCTTTTCCTGCGAGCATCTGTACTTCTGTGAATGCGTGTGTCGTTCATGGAGTTCCGAGTGAGGATCAGATATTAAAGGAAGGAGACATCGTCTCCATAGACTGTGGGACACTTTTGGATGGCTTCAATGGTGATTCCGCTTATACCTTTCCTGTCGGGGAAATCTCAGAAGAATTGAAAACATTGCTTCTGACCACCAAGGAAAGCCTATATAAAGGCATAGAACAAGCAGTACATGGCAATCATGTCGGAGATATAGGACAAGCAGTGCAAGATTATTGCGAGCAAAGAGGCTATGGCGTTGTCAGGGAACTGACTGGACATGGGATAGGCCGGGAAATGCACGAAGAACCACAAATACCCAATTACGGGAAAAAAGGTAACGGCGCAAAGTTGAAATCCGGCATGTGCATCGCGATAGAACCCATGATAACAATGGGGAAAAGACAAATATGGCTATCATCAGACCGATGGTCCATTGTCACACGAGACAACAAGTCTGCGGCTCATTATGAGCATACCGTGGCTATTCGCAATGGAAAAGCAGACATACTCTCATCATTCACAGAAATAGAAAAGACATTACATATATAATATATAATAAGGAAAACAATAGCGTAACCCAAAAACATTATGGCAAAACAGTCTGCTATAGAACAGGACGGTACAATCATCGAGGCATTGAGCAATGCGATGTTCCGTGTAGAACTTGAAAACGGAGTGCAAATCGTTGCACACATATCCGGCAAGATGAGAATGCATTATATAAAGATTCTTCCCGGTGACAAGGTGAAGGTTGAAATGAGTCCGTATGACTTGACCAAGGGACGCATCAGTTTCAGATATAAATAACATACATTTAGGTATTATTATAATATAAGAATTAAGATGAAGACAAAAGCATCATTGAAGAAACGTACTCCTGACTGCGTTATCGTTCGTCGTAAAGGTCGTCTTTTCGTAATCAACAAGAAGAACCCCAAGTTTAAGCTTCGTCAGGGTTAAATTTTATTAAAAGTTAAAGGTTTGTACCTAATGTTAAATAATTTCGGCTGATGCAATAATATTTGTACCTTTGCAACTCCGATTTTTAGGATATTTAGGTAATTAAACAAGTTTTATTCATTTACAATCAATTATGGCAATAAGAATTGTTGGAGTAGATTTGCCCCAGAACAAGCGTGGCGAAATCGCATTGACCTATGTTTACGGTATAGGTCGAAGTAGTTCAGCAAAGATATTGGATAAGGCTGGTGTAAGCCGCGACCTGAAGGTCTGCGAGTGGAGTGATGACCAGGCTGCCAAGATCCGCGAAATTATCGGCGCTGAGTACAAAGTAGAGGGTGATCTCCGTTCTGAGATCCAGTTGAACATCAAGCGTCTGATGGATATCGGTTGCTACCGTGGTGTCCGTCACCGTAATGGTCTTCCTGTTCGTGGTCAGAGCACCAAGAACAACGCACGTACCCGTAAGGGTAAGAAAAAGACTGTTGCTAACAAAAAGAAGGCCACAAAGTAATTAAAGGATTAAGAATCGGTAATTAAGAATTTCGATGTTCTTATCTCATTCGAGATCTGAATCATTAACTTTGAAAAAACTAACAAGTCATGGCAAAGAAACAAGCAACAAACAAGAAGAGAAATGTAAAGGTTGACGCTATCGGTCAGCTTCACGTTCATAGTTCCTTCAACAATATCATCGTGAGCCTTGCAAACTCAGAGGGACAGGTAATCTCCTGGTCTTCTGCGGGCAAGATGGGTTTCCGTGGTAGCAAGAAGAATACCCCGTACGCAGCCCAGATGGCTGCGGCAGACTGCGCCAAGGTAGCATACGACCTTGGTCTGCGCAAGGTTAAGGCATACGTTAAAGGTCCGGGCAATGGGCGTGAAAGCGCCATCCGCGCATGTCACAGCAGTGGCATAGAGGTGATGGAGATTGTTGACGTAACACCACTACCACACAACGGCTGTCGTCCTCCAAAGCGTCGTCGCGTATAATCATTTCTCATTCATTAAAAAGTTTTCATAAGATATTATGGCAAGATATACAGGCCCGAAATCAAGAATCGACCGTCGTTTTGGTGAAACCATCCTCGGTAAAGAAAAAGTTTTGTCCAAGAGAAACTTCGCTCCTGGACAGCATGGCAACAACCGCCGTCGCAAGACCTCTGAGTATGGTGTCATGTTGGCGGAGAAGCAGAAAGCCAAGTACACATACGGCGTACTTGAGCGTCAGTTCCGTAATATGTTCGAAAAGGCCGCTAAGGCTGACGGCGTAACAGGTGAGGTTCTTCTTCAGTACCTCGAAAGCCGTCTCGACAATGTGGTGTTCCGTCTCGGAATCGCTCCCACACGTCGTGCAGCTCGTCAGCTTGTAGGTCACAAGCACATCACCGTTGATGGCAATGTAGTAGGCATTGCATCTTTCCAGGTAAAGCCTGGTCAGGTTATTGCTGTTCGTGAGAAATCCAAGTCCCTTGAAGTGATAAATGACGCCCTTGCAGGTTTCAATCACAGCAAGTACCCTTGGATAGAGTGGGACAACGCTACCAAGAGCGGTAAGTTCCTCCATCGTCCGGAGCGTGCAGACATTCCGGAGAATATCAAAGAACAGTTAATCGTTGAGTTGTACTCTAAATAATCATTAAGTTAATAATGGCGATATTAGCATTTCAAAAACCTGACAAAGTCGTGATGTTGGAATCAACAGACAGATTCGGCAAGTTCGAATTCCGTCCGTTGGAGCCGGGCTTCGGTGTTACCATAGGCAACGCCCTGCGCCGCATCCTTCTTTCTTCCCTTGAGGGCTATGCCATCAATACCATCCGTATTGAAGGTGTAGAGCAGGAGTTCTCTTCTGTCCCGGGTGCCAAGGAAGATGTGACAAATATCATCTTGAATTTGAAGCAAGTAAGATTCAAGCAAGTAGTAGAAGAATTCGAGAATGAGAAAGTTACTATCACTGTTGAAAACTCTACCGAGTTCAAGGCAGGCGATATAAATAAGTATCTGACTGGATTTGAAGTGTTAAACCCCGATTTGGTGATTTGTCATTTAGATTCAAAGGCCTCTATGCAGATTACTCTCACCATCAACAAAGGTCGTGGTTACGTACCTGCAGATGAGAACCGCGAGTACTGCACCGATGTCAACTCAATCGCCATCGATTCTATCTACACCCCAATCCGTAACGTTAAGTTCGCAGTGGAGCCGACACGTGTCGAGCAGAAGACCGACTACGACAAGCTCGTGCTGGAAATAACGACGGACGGTTCCATACACCCAAAGGAGGCACTGAAAGAGGCAGCCAAGATTCTGATCTATCACTTCATGCTCTTCTCCGACGAGAAGATACAGTTTGAGGATACAGGCTTGGATGTAAATCAGGACTTCGACGAGGAAGTACTCCACATGCGTCAGCTTCTCAAGACACGCCTTGTTGACATGAACCTCAGCGTTCGTGCCCTCAACTGCCTTAAAGCCGCTGATGTCGATACCCTCGGCGACCTCGTACAGTACAACAAGACTGACCTCTTGAAGTTCCGCAACTTTGGTAAGAAATCGCTTTCAGAGCTTGATGATTTGCTCGAGAGTCTGAATCTGTCGTTTGGAACTGATATTTCAAAGTATAAACTTAATCAGGATTAGGTTCTTCCTGCACTGTTGCGTGCAGAAGGAAAACCACTGGCTAAAAAGTAAAAAAACAAAATGAGACACAATAAGAAATTTAACCATCTCGGCCGTACTGCATCTCATCGTGGTGCTATGCTTGCAAACATGGCAATATCCCTGATAATGCACAAAAGAATCACTACGACCGTAGCCAAGGCCAAGGCTTTGAAGAAGTACGTTGAGCCACTGATCACACGTTCAAAGGAAGACACCACAAACAACCGTCGTGTTGTTTTCAGCCATCTCCAGAACAAGTTTGCCATCAAAGAACTTTTCGGTGTTGTTGCACCAAAGGTAGGCGACCGTCCCGGTGGTTACACACGTATCATCAAGCTCGGCACACGTCAGGGTGATGCGGCAGAAGTAGCTTTCATTGAACTTGTCGATTTCGACGAGGCAATGGCAAAAGCACCAAAGGCAGCGAAGAAGACCCGCCGTGCAGGCAAGAAGGCAGCCGCAGCTACCGAAGTAGCAGAAGCTCCGGCAGCGGAGGCAACAGAGACAGCAGAGGCTGCCGCAGAATAAAGAGCCTTGGAGATACAAAGGTTGTAAATTTTACACTCTCAATAAAAATCCCTTACCATGCAAACAGTGGTGAGGGATTTTTTAGTTTTGTCATACTACAAATATCGCAGATATAACAACAAAAGAACATGGGAAAGAAATTACCCTCCAATAAAGAACAAGGCAACACATGGACCCATCTGGTCGGTGCCGTCTTCGCACTCTCGTCAATATGGCTCGTGTGGCCGGCCGCAAAGTTAGGGTGGGAGTGGACCATGGGCATCATCTTCTTCATCGCGGGAATGTTCCTCATGTTCCTTTCCAGCACCGTCTATCACTGGGTGTGGCCGGGAAAAGCCAAGAACATACTGCGCAAATGCGATCATATCAGCATCTACGTCATGATAGCCTGTTCCTACACACCCATCTGCATCGCCGTTATCGGCGGGTGGTTAGGCTGGCTCGTATTCGCAATACAGTGGCTCATCGTCATTGGCGGAACATTCTACAAACTGTTTGCCATGGGCAAATACCCACGTCTTTCGCTCGCTCTGTATCTCATCATGGGATGGAGCGTCGTCCTTGTGGCTCAACCCGTGGTGGAGCGCCTTTCCAACCTCGCTTTGCTCGCCCTCCTTTCGGAAGGGATATTATATACCGTTGGCACCTACTTCTTTGCATACGACAGCAAACGCCATTACCACGCCATCTGGCACGTCTTCGTACTCTTTGGCGCCATGTCCCATTGGACAGCCATACTGTTGATAATACTTGGGAAGTAGTGACATCTCTACATATTTTGCTTGTTATATGCAAGTTTTTACTTTTGAGAAGGTGATATATTCTTTATACGTAGAGTATCTGACGATTGTATGTTGATAGCATTAGGCCGTGTCGTCTTACTATGGATAATCGCCTGTTCTATAGTTCTTAATTGAGTATCATCTATTTTTGAAGGAGTGGTACATCGGTTTACTAAAAACGGTATCGATACAGATGAAATAAATGCAAGTGCCGCAAATATCAGAGACCAATTTGTTCTTTTTATTTGCTTGTCCTGCCATATTTTACTTGCTTTCATCTGTTCCCTGTGATGTCGTTCGTTATTGGCTATTTGTTCTTTGTGATGTCGGTCATTTTCTTCTATTTGTTTTTCAAAATGTCTTTGCTCTATTGATTTATAATCTGCGACAAAATCTTCAAGTAGAGGCAGAGGATAAATAATTTTATTCGCATATTTTTCCAAATAGTCCACAAAATCAATATATATCTGATGTTCTACATCTATAGATACTAAATACGACTTAGAGCCATCTTCTTCCCCAAAACTGTCATTAGAAGCATTATACTTATATCTGCTTCTATCATATAATACCCTTTCTTTGTCAGTTTTGATTTCAAATGCTAATGTTTGTGTCTTGATGAAATGTTCTTGTTCAAGTTCCTCTATGAAATATAAGAAATCTGCTACTTGGAAATAAGATTTTCTTAAACTTTCCTTGTTTATGTCTGTTATAGATTCATCTTTACAAGAATATAAGAACATAGTTTTCTTTGGTTTCAATATCCATCTTAAAGCAAAACATTCTAACTCTTTACGTAACAATCTTGCAACCTGTAATTCTTCAAGTCTCGCTGTTTGTTTGAGTTGCACAATCTTTTCTACTATCCGTTGTTCGTTATCTGTTAATTGTCTCATGGATTTATTTTTTGTTATTAAATCTTTGCATTAGAAAATCTATTTGCATAATGTCATTAAATTCAAAGATACTCTCATCACCTATTACAGGTATTAAAACATCTTTAGCTTGCTTTTGCAGATAAGAAAGTCCATTGACATTGAAAGCTACAGGAAGTACTTCTATATAAAAATGATGTCCAATGCACCAAAAAGGATATAAACCGGAATACATCATCTCTTCTATAAGATTGGTAGTCATGGAAATACCCGGATGATCTCTATTAGCAGGTGTTAGTATAACATTGTTGAAAGCATAAAATACTTTGGGATTACCTATATCATATCTCGCAAATTTTCGGATAAAATCAAACATAGGATGATTTCCATTTTTTGTTATAAAATGATATTTTTGAAGAAAGATGTAAAATAGGCTTCGTTTGAATTGGCGAGTTATAACTGATGTCTTAAAATTACTTTTTATTTTTATAAGATGCTTTTTATGGTAATAATTAAAGAATACAGAATGAAAATCATTGTGAGATTCAGAAGTTAAGTTTTGGCAGAAAAAACGATATGCATTAAAAATCTCTTTAAAAACAAGATCTAATGATGGTTTACCGGATGTTGCTTTCCCGAAAAATGCGTTGCAACCATCGCATATATCGAATCCAATTTCATTTCCACCAAGGCTATGTGGTAAAATATGGGGCTTATTTTCAAAAGAAACTTCAGGCTCCTTTTTACCACACCAAATGCATTGTCCTGTTTCTATATATTTCATAGTCAAATATTATAAATTTTATTTCCACTGTTCCTCATTTAATATATAATGAAAAGACAGTCTGACGATTTGAGTATTATAAAGAGATTTGACAGGCATCTAATGATGCAAAGGTAGTGAAATCGTGTGAAATAGCCAAATCATTTGTGGTCTAATTCTCAAAATTTTGAAAAAGCGGTAGAATGGATGTGCCTTTATGGAAAAAGTTTTTTCTTGTCAAGCCACCCCTGAATCTTGGAATCATATTCCAATGTCTTTTCAATTTTTGAGTCCAGCATATCAACTAAATCACTCAATGAACATTCAATTATTGCTCCATTATTAAAGCAGACTTGGTAATCGGAGTTATGTGGGTTGATTGTAACTTTTCCTTCAAAAATAAAGCCTGACACTTCAAATTCCAACGAAGTCTCATTGACGTTTATATTTGAGATTCCCCAAGAAGCTACTTTTATATGATCATCAAGCAGAGTAAGAAGAACTTTTCTTATTTTTATATTCATTTCTAATTATATTTAATAATTTACAATTGCAAAATTACTAAATATAATAATTATAGCAAAATGTTTTGCTAAAAAATACATATTATAGTCCTGAGATTACCATAATTAGCAATTAAATTATTAAATTTGTAACTAAATTTTATTTATATGGAACTTAGATTGAAAGAAATCCTCGCACAAAGAGGTATAACTCTAAAAGATTTTGCCAAAATGTCCAGCATTAGCCAGTCAAATTTGAGCAATTATCTTAATGGTAACATCTCTCCTACTTTAGACACATTAAGAAGAATAGCTTTTTTCTTGAATATTGATGTTGTTGACCTTTTTAGGGAGAAAGATGATGTTGAGTTTTATGCAAAACATGATGGTATCTTATATCCAATAAGTAAAAATGATATATTAAATATAATTAAGAAAAAGAAAAACGTATGAACATAGATTTACTCATCAAATACCTTAATGGTACGAACATTACAGTTCGTGAATTTATTGAGAATAATAAAGCAAGTGAGAACTATGTTAGAACCACTTTTGTTCAAGAGGATGGATTTAGTTGGAATACGGTCGTTCCATATGTTGATCGACGTGCTGGACTTAATATAAAAACAGAGAAAGAACTTGCAGAATACTTGGTTTCTATAAAACCATATTTTCAAAAAGATGCAATGACATATTGGAAAAGACAAGAAGTAAAGAGAGGGCGTATTGGTGGTTCTGTAACGCCGTTGTTCTTTGATGTCCTTTTATCATTTAAGGAGGAATTTGAAAATTTCCCTATAAATCCGAACTCTGCACGAAGAATTCAAGATATAAAAGATGCAGGTTATACAATAGCTTCGATTCCTAGGCCAGGAGGTTTGAAGGGGTATAATAGAATATTATTGCCATTGCCGTTGCATTCAGAAATGGGATATGAAGCATTCACCCCTCAATTCAAGGCAAGGGTTATTCGATTACTTGGAGGAAGAAATGCTTTTGAAGCGAGAGTAACAACAAAAAAGGCTCTAATTCCGGATCATAAATTCTCAGAAGTAAGATGGGATGAGGAAACAAGAGCCAAGAATTCAATGGAAATGTCTGACGAGGAAATCATCCAGAAGTTCCAATTACTAGATAATCAAAGAAATCAGCAGAAACGTGAAATATGTAGAAGATGTTTCCAAGAGGGTGTAAGAGGAACCATTTATGGCATCCATTACTTCTATAAAGGCGATGAAAACTGGAATCCAAATATTCCCAAAGTAGGTAAAGCGGCAGAGATGGGTTGTATTGGATGTCCTTGGTATGATATAGAACAGTGGAGAAATATGTTAAATAAACATATTAAAGAATAGAGATTTAAGATATGCCTATAAATAATTTTGGAAGTGTATGCTCTGGTATTGAGGCTGCAAGTTACATCCTCCGACCAATGGGCGTTAATGCCTTATGGTTGTCAGAAATCGCAGAGTATCCTTCTCGCTTTCTTTCAGAAAAATATCCTGATCATCCAAATTTGGGTGATATGACAAATATTCCAAATAAGATAACTGACGGTGAAATATCTGCGCCAGACTTATTAGTAGGGGGGACTCCTTGCCAGGCTTTTTCTTTGGCAGGTTGGAGAAATGGGGTTAACGATGAACGAGGACGTTTGAGTCTTAAATATATTGACATTATAGATGCTATTGATAGAAAACGTGCCGAACAAGGTTTGGAGCGTGCTATATTTTTTTGGGAAAACGTTGAAGGGGCATTAACTGACAAAACTAATGCTTTTGGTTGTTTCCTTGCTGGCTTGGCAGGACTTGACGAACCAATAAAAGTAGGTAAATTCAAGTCAGCAGGTGTCCTGTATGGACCAAACAGAAATATAGTATGGCGTGTTCTTGATGCTAAATATTTCGGTGTACCTCAACAACGTAAAAGGGTTTATGTGCTTGGTGGAGGAGTTGATTTTCATCCAGAAGATATATTATTTGAAATGGGAGGTCGTTTCAAAGATCCTTATAAATTGAGAGAACCACAAGTGCCAATCATAATGGATTTGTTTGATGAGGTTGATGCAGATGCAAACCAGGATATTATAAGACCGCTGCGTAGAAATATCAATGGTCATGATATAGAAGTGTTTCGCTGTTATTCGGATTGTTTGTATGCTGCTTATGGAACAAAGTGGAATGGTAACGCTGCAGCATTTAATGGCTCATTATTTGTTTCGCAAGATGGCAGATTACGTAGGCTGACTCCGATAGAATGTGAGCGTTTGATGGGATTTCCAGACAATTATACTGCTATTGCAAATCCGCGTCTTACTAATAGATACCAAGCTACGGGCAATTCATGGGCAGTTCCTGTTATACGTTGGATAATGCATCGATTGTTAGAAGCTACAAATAATAATAATAATATTCAGCATATAATCTTGCCACGTCCTAATCTTGTAAATGATAATTTCACGTTGTATATGTTTGATGACTTTACGGATGTAGGGGAACAGTATTTGAATGCATCTAATAGTTGTTATGATTTTGTTTTAACCAATATATTGGATATTGTTGACACAGAACCTGATGAGAAGTTGTATATATCACCTGTGGGGTGTGCAGGAATTTTAAGAAGAAAAAGAAAGTATAATGCAGGTATGAATACAAGACTAGAAATTGTACTTGAAAATTGTTCGAACCAGAAATCAAGGTTCTAAACAATATGATATGTTTTTTTCGCTACCTTTGCACCTGCTAACCATTAAATTTTACATCATGAAGAAATCAAACAAAATACGGATATTGGCTTTAAGCGTATCGTTAGTATGTGTAGTTGTTGTTGCCGTGCTGTCGTTACGTAAGCCGGCAAGGAATAATGACGGTGCGACCTTAGATACCCGGCTGCTTACCGATTCCATATCCGGCATCGTGGCGGAATATCCGGGAGAGATAGGGGTGGCGGTAATCATTGACAATGCCGATACGGTTACTGTTAACAACAGGAGCGTTTACCCGATGATGAGCGTGTTTAAGGTACATCAGGCGCTGGCCGTGTGCAACGATTTTGACCGCAAGGGGATTGCCCTTGACACGTTGGTGACCATACGGAGGGACGAACTTGACCCCGATACATGGAGTCCTATGCTGAAAGAACACCCGGAGGCGGAGTTCTCTTTGACGGTCGAGGAACTGCTGCGATATACCCTGACGCAAAGCGACAACAATGCGAGCAACCTTATGTTCAGAAGGTTGGTTGGCGTTTCCGGGACGGACAGCCTTATTGCCACCATCATTCCCCGCACGAGTTTCCGGATAGCCTACACGGAAGAGGAGATGTCGGCAGACCACAGCAGGGCGTACTCCAATTACACTTCGCCTCTCGGTGCGGCAGTGCTGATGAACCGTCTGTTTACCGACAGCCTTGTCAGTGGCGGGAAACAACGCTTCATCATGAACACGTTGGGGAAGTGCATGACGGGCACTGACAGGATTGCGGCGCCTTTGCTGGAGAAAGAAGGTGTTGCCATTGCCCACAAGACGGGTTCCGGCTATATCAACGAAAAGGGGGAACTTGTGGCCCATAATGATGTGGCCTATATCCATCTGCCCGACGGTGTATGCTATACCTTGGCCGTGTTTGTCAAGGATTTCAAAGGCGATGAAACCCAAGCCGCCAAGGCCATAGCACGCATATCCGCCGCTGTATATTCGCTGTTGGTGCATTCGCCTAAAACAAAAGGGTGCTGATATTGGCAGTACTCCATAAAGACCGGATGAATACGGTATAACGCTTTTGCCCTTACAGGGCGCAACAGCCTTATGTTACTGTTTCCCGGGGCGTTGCCCCGGGCTATGCGCTTATCGGGCTTTCAGCCCGTAGAATGATATAACAAACATTCAACATAGTACTTTATTATTCCAAATATGATATAACAAGTATTTAATATTGCATTCATTATTCAAAATAACGGACAGTCCTAAAATAATATTGCCATGCTGATATTGACAAGAAAACTATGCCTCGCACTATTCATGTGCTGCTGTTCGCTTGCGGCTCTCTGCCAGTCCGACTACAAGATGGCGGGCCCGTACCCCGTCATAGCCCGTGACGGGCAATACCGTTCGACCAAAGGGGGCAGCGAACGGGACATGAAGGCTGCCTATGACTTTGCCCGGCAGGCACTGGAAGGCGGCGGCAACGGTGCGGAAAGAGACAAGGCTCTTGGCATAATCAACGCTTACAGTGCCACCCTCCAGCGTTTTGACGGCCACGATGCTCCGCTGTGCGCCATACAGTGCTATGACCTTGTGCGTGCTATGACCCTTCTGAGTGACAGCAGGACACCCGCATGGGAGGCCATGGTGCGCCGCGCCATGATACCCCTTATGGATAAATTCGATGCGGACAGCCCGTATGCCAACGGCAACTGGGGCGCCATCGTCAACTGCCTGCGTATGGCGTGTGCTGTCTTCCTGAAAGACAGTGCCCTTTACCGTGCTTCCATCGACTATTTCCTCCACGCCAACGACAACGGTTCTCTGCCGCGTTACATAAGCGAGACGGGGCAGTGTCAGGAGACCGGGCGTGACCAAGCCCATGTTCAGCTCGGCCTTGAGGCCATAGCGCAACAGTGCGAGATGGCATGGGAGCAAGGCGATGACCTGTGGGGAGCACTTGACAACCGTGTCATGCGCGGCTTTGAATATACCGCACGCTACAACCTCGGCTACGATGTGCCCTTCACCACATGGACAGACTGCACGGGACTCTATTGTGACTGGACGGAACCCGGCGGCATGTCGCGCGGCAAACTGTGGGACATATACCAACTGCCGTATGACCATTACGTCGGGCGAAAGGGCTTGAAGATGCCTTATACGCGCATGGCGCTGGATGTGTTGGCGGGCAAGCGCAAGAACAAGACCAAGGAATGCGCCCGGCTTCACGAGGCCTATACCCATCAGACACCTGCCGGCGCTCCGCTCAAACGCGACTATGATGTCTTCATTCAGCCGCGGGGGCATAAGGAATGGACGCGCATCGACACCTATATGGCCCGTGTCAACGCCCCGGCCGGCGACGGAAAGCACCGTGTCAGCGAGATTTCCTACGCTTTCTTCGACTTTACCGGCGACGTGTTTGTCAAGGTAGTCTGCAAGAACAAGAAATACCGCACGGTCAAGGTGCGCCCAGACTACAAGGGAGTCATAGCCAATGTGCAGAATGACTCCACCGTGCAGTTCCTGCTGTTTCAGCCGGAGAATGTGAGCGTGGAGTTCGACGGCAACATCACTGACAACCTGCTCCTCTTCACCGCCAAGCCCTGTCCCGACAGGAACTCGGCTGCCAAGGAGGCAAGAAAGCAGCAACGCCGCTTCGTTTATGTCGCTCCCGGGTTCTATGGCCGTGACCGGCTGCATGAGCTCCAGCTGTTGGTGGCCGGCCAAACCGGCGCTGTTGATACCGTGAGCCATAAGGGTTTGGTGCATATCCCGTCACACACCACGGTCTATCTTGCCCCCGGTTCTTACATTGAAGGCACGCTCGCCATAGAGGACAAGCAGGACATTGCCGTCCTCGGACGCGGAATCTGCCGTCCCGCCAACGGCTATGAGGGCGTTCATGTTCACCGCAGCCGCAACATACTCATCGACGGAGTGACCCTCTGCACCTGTCCCATTGGCGGCAGCGACGGGGTGACGCTCCGCAACGTACACAGCATATCGCATCCCGGTTGGGGAGACGGTCTCAACGTGTTTGCGTCAAGTAACGTCCTTTTCGACCGCGTCTTCTGCCGCAACAGCGACGACTGCACCACCGCCTATGCCACGCGTAAAGGCTTCAGCGGCAGTGTCCGCAACGTGCGCATGACCAACTCCACGCTATGGGCGGATGTGGCTCACCCCATCTTCATCGGCATTCACGGCGATTCACAGCGCATGGACAGCATCGTAGGCCTGCGTTATGACAACATAGACATACTCTGCCAGTCCGAGCCGCAGATAGATTATCAAGGGTGTCTTGCCATCAACTGCGGCGACAACAACCTCGTCAAGGACGTTACCTTCGACAACATACGCATCGAGAATATCCGTCAGGGGAGCATCCTGCAGGTAAAGGTGGGCTACAACTCCAAGTACTGCACCGCTCCGGGACGCGGCGTTGAGGACATCCTCTTCCGCAACATACGCTACTATGGCTACGGAGGTCAGGAGGGAATACCGCATCATGAGCCTTCCATGTCGCTCATCCTCGGTTATGATTCGCGGCGCACGGTGCGCAACGTCCGTTTTGAAGGCCTGAGAATCAACGGCCGCCTCATTCATGACAATATGCCCGGCAAGCCGAAATGGTACAAGACTTCCGACATGGCCAATATCTACGTCAACGACCATGTGGATGGATTGTCGTTTGAGTAAACGTTATCTTAATGCGTATGAGGAATCAGAAATAAGAATAAAAGAAGGCACCATGCAAAAAGATGAAAATAAAATAATACTCTATCAAGATGATGATGAGATAACCCGCGTATCTGTACGCTTTGCCGGTGAGGACTTATGGCTGACGCAGAATCAGCTGGCTGAGATATATAATACCACGCAGCAGAACATTAGTCAACATGTGGATAACATATATAAGGATGGTGAACTTGTCATGGAGGCAACTAACAAGAAATTCTTGTTAGTTCGTCAAGAGGGGAGTCGGCTGGTGAAACGCAGCATTGATCATTATAATCTTGATGTGGTTATCGCCTTGGGCTACCGTGTTCAGTCCCAAATTGCGACACGTTTCCGCCGTTGGGCAACGCAACGGCTTCATGAGTATATCCAAAAGGGGTTTGCCATGGATGATGAACGGTTGAAACAAGGGGGCAACCGTTATTTCCGTGAATTGTTACAACGCATTAGGGACATACGCAGCAGCGAGCGTAACTTCTATCAACAGGTTACAGACATTTATGCAACAGCGACAGATTATGACCCTCGCAGCGAAATGACAAAAGCATTTTTTGCCACAGTGCAGAGTAAACTGCACTATGCAGTCCATGAGAATACGGCGGCCGAAGTTATCTATAATCGTGTGGATAACGAAAAACCATTTGTGGGAATGACGAACTTCAAAGGTAATTATGTTACCAAGGACGATGTCAAGATTGCCAAAAACTACTTGTCGGAAATAGAACTTCAACGCTTGAATTTGCTTGTTTCCGGCTTTTTGGACTTTGCCGAGTTTCAGGCTTTGGAGATGAATCCTATGACAATGAAGGACTGGATAGATGCGCTTGACAACCAGATAATCACCCATAAGCGAAAGGTTCTGATTGGTAAAGGGAGCATATCGCACAAACAGGCTATTGAGAAAGCTGAAAAAGAATTTGAAATATACCGCAAGCACGAAATGGATTTGCTTGAAAGTGATTTTGACAGAGAGATGAAGAAGTTGAAGGATGAATAATGTCAGATTCTATTGTGTGCTGATTACTATGCAAACAGGTGCTGATTACTACGCAAACAGGTGCTGATTACCTTGTAAAAGCAACCCTTTTACAAGGTAATCAGCACCTGTTTGTTCCGTGACCTGCGGCGAATAACGCTCAGCAGGGGATAATGTCGTGTTTTACAAATGGTTATACAAGGAGACGTATTATCGCTTCTCCGTCATTCCCGCCAGAGCCTTTGCAAGTTGGTCGGGACATGATGTGGGCTTCATGCCGCATCGTATGCCTTGCAGGCGGGCTATCACGTCCTGTGCCTTCTGCCCCTTTATCAGTGCGGCAATGCCCTGTGTGTTGCCGTGGCAGCCGCCTATGAACTGCACTTCGTTTATCGTTCCCGTTGCTTCGTCAATGTCAATGGCGATGGCTTTGGCACAAGTGCCGGTAGTCTCATAAACTGTTTTCATCTGTTTCTGTCTCTGTTAAAAAGTTATTCTCATTCTTTCCCCCTCATTTCTTCTTCCCGAATTCCGGGTCAATTTTCAGCAGTGCGGATATGATGAACGTCACGCTGCACAGCCCCATCACTATGATGAAGAACGTGCGGTAGCCTACTTCGTCCTTTATGTAGCCAGACAGCATTCCGGGCAGCATCAGTCCGAGGTATGATATGCCCGTGCAGATGGCGTAGTGTGAGGTCTTGAACTCTCCCTGGCTGTAATAAAGCATATATAATGTGAGTACCGTGAACCCGAAACCGTAGCCGAACTGCTCTATGAACAGGCACAGGCTGACAACGAGGATGTTGGATGTCAGCGTGTAGCTGAGTATAACATACACGATGTCGGGCAGTGTTATGGCGCACACCATAGGCCACAGCCACCGCTTCATGCCGTCACGCGAGACGAGGATGCCGCCTATTATGCCGCCCAGCAGCAGTCCTATGAGCCCCACCGTGCCGTTGGCCAGCCCGAATTCCTGCGGCGACAGCCCCAGTCCCCCGCTTGAGTTGGGGCGCATGAGGAACGTCTTGGTCATGGTGTTCAGCAGTGCTTCCGGGAACCTGTACAGCAACAGGAACGCCATTACCACCGCGGTCTCCTTGGCGGGGAACTTGGTGAAGAACCTGACGAACATCAGTTTCAGCCCCTTGGCCACCTCCGTTATGGAACTGTCGGCCTGTCTGTCCGCATCCGGGCGCGGCAGTTTTATGCTGTGGTACAGCCATAAGGCGATGAACAGGCCCGCAATGCCGTAAAACAGCAGGCTCCATGTGTATGCTATCCTGTTGCGGAACATCACCTGCAAGACACCGGCCAGCGAGACAAGCACGCCGTTGCCGAATATCACCGCCAGGCGGTAGAAGGTGTTTCTTATGCCTACAAACATACTCTGCCGGTGCTCGTCAAGTTCTATCATGTAGAATCCGTCGGCAGATATGTCATGTGTGGCGCTGGCGAAAGCCATCACGAAGAACAGGAACATACTGCACTGGAACCACGTTGCGGTGGGCATGGTGAAGGCGATGCCGGCCAGTGAGGCGCCTATCAGCAGCTGCATGGTGACAATCCACCACCGTTTCGTTTTCAGCAAGTCGATGAATGGGCTCCACAGCGGCTTTATGACCCATGGCAATGCCAGCCATCCGGTGTATAGGCCAAGCTCCGTGTCTGACAGTCCCATCTGCATATACATGACCGGTGCGAGGCCTGTCACCAGAACGTTGGGCAGTCCTTCTGCAAAATATAGTGTCGGTACCCATGACCAGGGATTTCTCATAGTTGTGTATTTGGATGAAAGGTTGGATTGATTATGCTAATTTGTGTTCTTGATATTCCTCCCATATCAGGGACGCGAGATACTTGTCGCTGCGGCATTGCAGGTCTGCAACGCCCTCCTCTATAAGTTCTGCGGTGTCTGATTGGTAGAAGATGTCTGTGGATTCTTGCAGGGACAGGCCGTATAGTTCACACAGAGCCATTATTATATTGGCGCACTTTGCGGAGCGCATCACCGTTTTACTTTCGTCACTCATAGCTGTTTGCTTTCTATATGTTTAAGACATTTGTCAAGCATCACTTGTGAACGGATGCAATACTGGATGTTTGGCTTCTCGTATTTGAGAAGACCAAGCGCTTCATTTTCTGACAGTTCTCTGTTGAAGTAGCGGTCAAGGGTTTGGATAACCTTGTCGTTTGCTATTCCGCCTATGACTATGTCGTAATCCGTATCGTCATTTCCCGTTCTGCATTTTGCTATAAATTGCAGCCAGTCTTTGTCGTATGCGTCAAACCGGAGGACATTCCATGCTGCCCAATCACACTTGAACTCATAGCTGTTCAGCCATGCGTCACGGTTTCGGCGAATGAATCTCTGGGCATATTTGATGGCCTGCTCGTGAATGGAAGTCATGTAAAAGCCTTTGCCGAAGTCCAGATAATCGCGGGAATGCAATATGTCGGGAACGGGAACTGCAACAGTTGAGGAATGGTATAGTATCATTTGGCCAACACTCCTTTCTCCTTCATGTAGTCCGTCAGGTCCTCCATGAGGTAACGTGAGCTGAAAGTGTGAAGGACATCGTATGAGGGAACAAGATAATTGTATAGTATTCCCGACTCCTTAAGCCGGCGATAAACCTCCCGTTGCGGCAATTTAAGCACTTGCGACAGTTTGCTTATGCAGTATGTTACAAATTCAAGTGTATTCTTGTCCATGATTGATTGTTGTTGTTTATTCTTCGTCTTGCCTGACGAACAGCTTTGTTACGGTGCCGGAATACGTGTTGACGGTGACGCTTACCGTGTCTGCCCGCATACCGTCCGGCGTGAGACTGGCAAGCGGCAGGCTGATGTGCATATCCTCGGTGTAGTACTCCGGCATTCCGGCTTGGTCGTGGTATAGTGACAGGAAGACCGCTCCACGGCCCGCATTGTGGGTGGAATCGCGGAGAAACTGCACCGTTTGCGGAGCCGAACTGCCGTCGGTGTTGCCCACCATCAGGCCCAGTTGCAGGTTGATGTAGCGGCGGTTGCGCCCCATCCACGCCGCTGTCAGCTTTACGGGATCTTTCTTTACCCCGGTTATCTCTGCCTTGTCGTGCGGCAGCAGGATGGAGACGGGGGTGAAACTGAGTATCTCCACCGGTGCGGAGGCATCCGTCATGTTGTAGTGTATGAGGCGGCGCAGCATGGTATCGGCCGGCAACCTGTCGCTGACCGTGAGGGTTTGCGGTGTCAGCAGGTGCACATCGTCGTCGGTCTGTATGTCCGTCACCTTGCCGCCGCTGACCGTTATGTCGGCATAGTCCGCACGCAGATATGACAGTCCGCCGTCGCCTGTCTCGTAAGCGTCATGGGTGCATGATGCGGTGAGGATGGCTGAGGCTGCCAGAAGGAGGGTGGGGAGGATGGAATGTCGTGACATACGGTGGACGGTATAGTTGTGTCGGTGATGCGGACGGCGGTGTTTTCATGCGCTGTCACGCCTTGGTTGCCGCGAGAAAGTTGCGTGCCGGGTTGGCGTACATGGTGAGCATACGCTCCCTGAGGAATGCGTTGTCAGGATTGGGAACCCTCACTTTCGCTATTTGTTGTTGCAGATACTCCTCGAACCGCTGCCTGTCCCTGCCGTTATACTTGTCGCTGTTGTCGGTTCCGTCAAGCTCGTCCATGGCAATCCAGTTGCCGGGATAGAGACGGTAGCGCGAGTGTATCTCGTGATCTATATGCTCCGCCACAATGCGGAACACCTCTTTCTTCGGCAGGTCGGTGTCGATTGTGGATAGCCATGCGTTGATACACGGTGCCAACTCATAGTGTACCCGTCCCTTTTTGCCGAGTATTCCCGTCTTCATGTTGTTGAGATCGTCCTGCTTTGACTTCTTCCATCCCGGCACATCACGCTTGAACTGGAACTCTTCTGCCTTGAGATAGTCGCACGGGTCGTACTCGTATGAGATGGTGAGAGGTGTGATATACAGGTCTTTCAGCGCCTCTACCACGCTTCCTCCGGGCATCAGTCCCGGGCGTTTCACTATCTCTTCCGGCGCTCCGAGGCAGAACATCTTGAGCACAGAGTCCTGTGTCCGGTCGTCAGAGTCCTTTGCCCGTCCCTCGCGCTGCGCTATCCATACGTTCTCCTGCTTGCCATTGACGGCGAAGTGTATGTATTGGCTCATGAGAACCGATGACCTCATCATCTCGTGTGTGGTCAGTCCGCGGCGAACGGTGAACGCCTTGTTCATGCGGACGAGTTTCTTTATCCACGGATAGATGAGCAGATTGTCGCCTATGCCTATCTCCACCGTGCGGTCGAAACCGTGTTTTTCCAGTGAGACATCGAGGAAGGCGGAGTCGAGAACGATGTCGCGGTGGTTGGAAAGGAATACGTACCGGCCGTGTTTTGACAGCTCGCGGGGATAGCTGAAGGTCAGTCCCGCGGTGCATTTCCATATTATATATCGCACGATGGGCTTCATAAAGCGCAGCTGGAAGTCCTGCGGGCTGCGTATTCCACGGTACATCAGGCGCAGCATGGCGTTGCGCAGCTTGCCGGGAACGCCCGGTATGATGGCTTTCATGATATGGTTGAACTGTCTGTCGGCAAGCAGTTCGTTGAAGATTACCGGCATCTCTTCCACAGAGTAGGGGCGTATCTCGTCAAAGTCGTGTATGTTCATAAGAGAGGGTAAGTTAGCTTCGCAAAATTAACAATTAAGAATTATAATTAAAAGTTGCCGCTTTTCGTGGCGGACGCATAGCCATTCCGTTGCGTAATCATAATTTTTAATTCTTAGTTCTTAACTTTTAATTCATGTGTCGCAATCTGTTAAAACTGGTTCTCCACAATGTCCGCGAGGACATCCTCCATCTTCAGCCCTGCGGCGCGTACCTGCTGCGGGATGAATGAGGTGGGTGTCATGCCCGGCGTGGTGTTCACTTCCAGCATGTTTATCTTGTCTGTGCCGTCGGCGTTCTTGCTTATGATGTAGTCAATGCGTATGATGCCGTTGGCGTGCAGTATGTCATAGATGGCCGATGTAATCTTCGCCACGCGTTCAGCCGTTTCCGGCGCAAGGCGTGCGGGGGTTATCTCCTGCACCTGTCCGTTGTATTTCGCGTCGAAATCGAAGAACTCGTTGTTGGTAACCACCTCCGTTGCCGGCAGCACAACGCTCTTGTCACGCGTCTTATACACGCCTTGCGAAATCTCGGTGCCGTCGAGGAAACTCTCGATCATGGCCGTGTCGTTCTCGCAGAAAGCCTTGTCAAGGGCAGAGGCGAGCTGTTGGTACTTGTTCACCCGGCTCACTCCGAAACTGGAACCGTCTGCGGCGGGCTTGACGAAGCATGGGAAACCTACGGTGGAAAGGATGCTCTCCTCGTTGATGTTGTGCTCCTCGCCATGACGGACGAGTATGCTTTCCGCCACGCTTACGCCGAACTGGCGCAGGTAGTTGTTCAGTACGAACTTGTCAAAGGTCATGGCCTCCACCAGTACCCCGCTGGTGGAGTAGGGCAGATGCAGCAGGTCGAAGTAGCCTTGCAGCAGTCCGTTCTCGCCGGGAGTGCCGTGTATGGTGATGTAGGCATAGTCAAAAGTCTTCTTCTCCCCGCCCATTTGGAACGAGAAGTCGTTGCGGTCAATGCGCGATGTGGTGCCGTCGGGCAGGTTGACGTGCCAGTCCAGCCCCTTGATGTCAACGATGAAGACATCGTATCTGTCCTTGTTGAAGAAAGAGTATATGCCTGCTCCTGAGCGCAGTGACACGTCATGCTCGGATGAGTCACCTCCGCAGATTACTGCTATTGTACGTTTCATGTGTCTTTTTTATAATATTATATATAGGTAATCAGAGGACAAAGTTACAAAATAATTTTGTATTGTGAACACTTTTACCGAAGTTTTTATAATGGCGGGTTTGTATTTTGGAAGGAAAGTGCGGTTTATACCATACTGTAAAATAAAAGAATCTCGCAACAACTTTGCGAGATTCTTTTGTAGTTGAGGCTGCTTTTGTTGTGCTTGTTTCAAAACTTCCGCACATTACAATAGGAGAACGAGATAAAAAAGATAATTATTGATAGGATGTCATTCCTACAATCATTGACGGCACAGACTCAAAATTCGGTATTATGTTGTTATGACGTATGTTCAGACTTTCCTCGTCAATCCAACTATCTCCTTCACTTGTCGTATAAACATATTTACCTATAAGATACTTTGCATACAGATTCGCATTCACAGATGAGTATGTTTTGAAATCAGGTGATGTGGAATACACTATGAAATACTTGTACTTACAAGGAGAATTGGCAGCTGTATATTCTATACATTGCCCTTTATTCAAATTTTCTTTATACTCTACTTTGAAAAATTCAGCCTCAGATATTTGCGTCCACTTCTTGCTATGGTCCCATTTATGTTCGGAGATATAAGCCGAACTATGCGGAGGTATGGCAAGAATACGTTGCTGCGTATATGTAGTTGACACCGAGGAGGATGTACCTCCACCAATGGATACACCACCGGCTATGTCTCCTATTACGCCGCCTACGCCCAATGCGCCTGCAATAGCGCCAAGTCCCAAGTTCCCACCGGAACCTCCGCCTGTTGACACACTTATCTGTTTGGTGTCGTAGAAAGGAGTGGAGACATTGTTAACACTTCTGAAACTGTTTCCCTTATCTATATAAATGATATTGTTTGTCTTGTTTTTAATCTCTATGTAATAGCGAAGAACAGTCAGATTATATTTTGATTTAGCAGCCTTTCTTACGAAATTCATTTCCACATCCTCATTAGATAGGACAGAAGAGGGTTCTACTCCCATAATGGGGAAAGAGTATCTCGTTTTACTTTTCTTCTCTTTAAGGTTGAATTCAACATTAGGATTGTACTTGTTTATCAGCGCTGCGTTGTCTGCGGCAGGCTTTTTCTCGATATATCCCGTAGCGACGTCGGAATTAGTGGAAGTCTTTTTACCATCGGTTTTAGCCGTAAACACATCCTTTTCACCATTCTCATATTTGATCATGAAGATGTTATCAGTGTTCAGGGAATAGGTAGGGCCGTTCTGGTTTGTCCACTTTTTGTAACTCACCTTGTGTTCTTCCACGCTAAGTACCTTTGCCTTGATTTCCTCACCATCACTTTTTATAATCAAGTCCTGTGCTGACATTTCTGCCGAAACAAACAGAAAGGTAAGAATAAATGCACTTTTCATCTTACGATATTTTTTCAAAAGCCTATCGAACTCCAAGTGTTGGCGAAACAATAAGATGCAATGAAACTGACATACAAAAAGCGTGGAGTTCGTACCTGTTGCCCGTTCCATGCTAAGAGGCCTTCGCATTGCCCGATGTCGTAGAACGAGCAACGCGAAACCCACGCCGATGTGTTTATATAATTATCCCCAACGCCACAACATCACACCTTTAAGTAACGCCCAAAGGTATATACGAAGTAACGGGGAATGCCTATAAATAACATCCCATGGGCATCTACCGTTGCTATGTTCTGACGACATCTGAAGTTTGCGAAGTTTCTTAGCATCAAGAACAAAGCGCATTGTAAACGCCTTTTTCAATATGTAGTGACCTCCTTGACAGCCTATGCTGTTAACGGCACAGACAATAGAAGTCATTGCAAAGGTATAAAAATAATTTTTATCCACAAAACTAATCGTTGTTTTTTGCACATAAAGATAATTTTGTTCCTGATAAAAAAGCCGTATATAATAACACAAAAAACGGGGCAGATTGGTTTGCAATCTACCCCGTTTGGGTATGGAGAACTTGGTTCTTTGTATTTTTGTTTATGTTATATTAGTGCCGAGAGTTGCGGGTTACGGTAACTTACGACTATTAATTCATGACTCAGAACTCGCAACTAATGCGTTACTCACTGTATCTTGACGTTCTGTGTCAGCTTCCGCCATTTGTCTATCAGCGCCGCAAAGTCTGCCGGCCATTCGCTGGTGAAGTCCATCTGCTCGCCCGTGATGGGGTGTCTGAACCCGAGGGTGCGTGCGTGCAGTGCCTGCCGCGGGCAGAGGTTGAAGCAGTTTTGTATGTATGCCTTATAGGAGGCGGAGCGTTGTCCGCGCAGTATCTCTGTCCCGCCGTACCGCTCATCGCCGAAGAGCGGGTGACCGATGTGCTTCATGTGGGCTCTTATCTGGTGCGTGCGGCCTGTCTCGAGCACGCATTCCACGAGGGTGGTGTAACCGTATTTCTCCATCACCTTCCAGTGTGTGACGGCGGATTTGCCTATGTCCGAGCCGGGAGGCGCCACGGTCATGCGCAGGCGATCCTTGGGGTCGCGGGTGATGTTGCCCTCTATGCGTCCGCTGTCTTCGGTAAAGTGTCCCCAGACGAGGCAGTTGTAGGAGCGGTGTGTGTCGTGGTTGAAGAACTGTTTGCCGAGGCTTGACTTGGCATCGGGTGTCTTCGCCACCACCAGCAGTCCGCTGGTGTCCTTGTCTATGCGGTGTACGAGTCCCACCTCCGGGGAGTTCGGGTCAAATTCGGGCACGTCTTTCATGTGCCACGCCACGGCATTGATGAGTGTCCCGCTGAAGTTTCCCGCGCCGGGGTGTACCACCATGCCCGCCGGTTTGTTGATAACCATCAGCGCGTCGTCCTCATACACTATGTCGAGGGGTATGTCTTCCGGGTAGATGGTGGTGTCATGCTTGGGCTGGCGCAGCATCAGCGTGATGACATCTGCCGGCCTTACCTTGTAGTTTGACTTGACTTGGCGGTCGTTGACAAAAATAAAACCCGCCTCCGCAGCCGCCTGTATGCGGTTGCGGGACGAGTGTTGCATTCTCTCGAAGAGGTATTTGTCTATGCGTACCGGTACTTGTCCGGGGTCCACCTCGCACCGGAAGTGCTCAAAGAGGGTGTCTTCGTCCGGTGTGTTGGCGCTTTCCCCTGCGGGTTCCAGTTCGTCAAAGTCTTCTATGTCGTATGTCTCTTCCATATAATATGGCGGTGGTGTAGTTGTGACAGTGCGGCGGCTGAATAGCCGCATGATGCGGTCGCCTTCGCGAAAGGGTGCTGATTGCATTGTAATCAGGTGCTGATCATGCGGTAATCGGGTGCTGATTACGGTGCAATCAGGTGCTGATTGCGATGGCGTCTTTTCGCCTTTGACTGTCAGGCGTTTGCGGAAGGGGATGGTGTTCCGTCCTGCCGTTGCTATTCTATTATCTCGAAGTCGTCGCCGCTGCCGCCTGCTTCTTCCACTTCCATGCTTCCTTCATTGCCGGTGTCAAACCCGTCCATGCCGTAATCATCCGGTATGTCCGTCATGTATATGGAGTCTGCCGCGTTGCGGTGGCCGTCGCCTACCTGTATTGTCAGCTTGCTTTCTATGGAAACGCGGTCGCCGTAGGAAAGGCTTTTGCCGTTGGCTGTGATGCCATACACCCAGTCCCGTTCTCCCGAAACGTATTGTGGCGGGTTGAGCTTGAAGCCTAACGCCGACAGGCGTGCCATGGCTTCGCGCAGGGAGCAGTTGTCTATGATGTCCGGCAACACGAGTGTCGGCGAGTCGGAGGCGTTGATTGTCAGGTAAATGGTGCGCCCGCTCTTTACTATCGTGCCCGGCAGTGGCAGCTGGTCGAGTATTGTCCCGGGCGGAAGGCTCTTGACATAGCCGGTGTCATTGATGACAACGTCCATGCCAAGAGCCGTGAGTGCTTTGCGGGAGGCTTCGTATGAATGCTTGCGCACGTCGGGAATGGTGATTGACTCACCGTGGCGTGTGTATATATCCATTGCCACGCTTACGCCAAGAACCAGTAATGCTATGGTTACTGCCATGGCAAGCAGGTTCAGCCACAGGTATCTGCCTGTCAGCTTGCGTATGAATTCTGAAGTCTCCACTGCGTTGTTGCTGCTTAATGTGGTTTATCGTATGTCTATTACAGGTACTACGTCCTTGTCGTTGTATTCAAGGTTCTCGCCTGCCATGCCCCAGATGAAGGTGTAGTAGTATGTTCCGCTGGCTGCGTGTATTGACCACTCGGGCGACATGATGGCCTGCTCGTTGTGCAGCCATACATTGCGTGTCTCCTGCGGTTCGCCCATAACGTGTGATATGGTCTGGCCTTCGGGGAGGTTGAAGTAATAGTATGCCTCTATGCGGCGGCCGTGTGTGTGCGGCGGCATGGTGTTCCATACGGCTCCGGGTTCAAGCTGTGTGAGACCCATCTGCAACTGGCAGGGGCCTTCTTGCAGCGCGTCACGCACGATGAGCTTGTAGATAGTGCGGCCGTTGGCCTCCTCTTTCGTTCCTACCGGGCCCCATACGGCGGCTTTCAGCGAGCCTTTGCGGCCGTCGAGGGTAACCCACTGTGTCTTGTAGTGCTTGTGGGCAGTGGCGGAGTTGATGTAGAACTTGGCGGGGTTCTTGCCGTCTTTTGAGCGGAAGACCACCTCTTTGTTCACGTCCTTGTCCTTGTCTATATGGCCGCGGCCGATGTAGAGCGCCTCTTTCGGGCCGAGGACGTACTCCTTGCCGTCAACGATTACGGAGCCTTCGCCCTGTCCGCAGTTGATGATGCCCATCTCGCGGTTGTAGAGGAAGTATGGCTCCTTGATGGTCTTGTCAACGGAAAGGCCGAGAGCGGTGAAGTTTTCTATCTTCAGGTCCTTGCTTACAGGCATCGCTCCGCCGAAGATGAAACGGTCATACTGTGAGTATGTCAGGTTTATCTCGTCCGGTGACATTACTTTCTCCATCACGAAACGGTCACGGAGGGTCTGTGTGTCGTAGTGCATCACGTCCCTTGGATGGCACGCTGTCTGGAACTTTACGTTCTGTTGCGCTGTTGCGCCGAGTGCTGCGACAGCCAGTGCAGCGGTGGCTAATACTTTCTTCATGTTGTATATAATGTTAGTTTAGTTTGTATGATGCGTTATTTCCTGTTGATGCGCACGCGGTTCCATGCCACAAGCGCGATGGTGAGGATGGTGAGGATGCCTGCGCCGATGTATGAGATGTACCTCATGCAGGCGTAGATGGCGAAGGCAAGCGGCGATGATGCGAAGTCAAGTGCGCCGGCGCTGAAGCCCTCCGGCACCTGTACGGCTTTGTCATCGGGGTGTGCGGCGGACACTTCGTGAGCGGCGGAGGTGAAGTTGTCGGCCATGATGGTGACGAAGTAAAGGCCTATCGCCATTACGACAAGGCCGACGATGAATGACTTTACCACGTTGCCGTTGGTGTAGGGAAGCACCATTACGAATACGTAGAACATGCCGGCGAGTGATGCCAGCGGCAGGAATTGGTTGCCGGGAAGGGCTACCGCCAGCACGAGCGTGACGGGAATGAGCAGCAGGCTCACGATGAGTGTGGTGGGATGGCCTATCACAAGAGCCGGGGACATGCCGATATAGAACTCTTTGTCCGCGCCGAACTTCTTGGCGATGAGCTCGCGTGTGGCCTCGGAAATGGGCTTCAAACCCTCGATGAAGAGGCTGGTGATGCGCGGGATAAGCTCCATGACGGCTCCCATCTTGATGCCAAGGCCGAGTGTTGCCGGTATGTTGTCAACGAGTTCTGTGGTGTCTTTGCAGGCAAGGCAGCCGATGATGATGCCTATTATCACGCCGAGGAAGAGTGGTTCGCCGAACAGGCCGAACTTCTTTTTCATGCCTTCCGCGTCGATGTTCAGCTTGTCAAAGCCCGGAATCTTGTCCAGCACCTTGCCGATGACGATGGCGAACGGTGTGAATCCCTGACAGAAGGGCTGCGGTATGGATATGCCTTCCATGCCGGGATAGAACTTCTGGAACTTCTTTGCCGTGAGGTCAGCCATGACGAGCGTCACGATGTAGCAGATGATGGCGGCGAAGAAACCCCACGCTATGCTGTGGTCCATAAGGAAATATACCACCGCTCCTATGAAGGCGAAGTGCCAGTAGTTCCAGAGGTCGATGTTGACGGTGCGTGTGCATCTTGCAAGCAGCAGGAGAAGGTTCACGCCGAGGCATACGGGAATGATGAAAGCGCCTACGGCTGTGTTGTAGGCCACGGATGCCGCGGCGGGCCATCCCATGTCGAACACGTTAAGCTCAAGGCCGTATATTTCCACCACTTGGGACAGGGCGGGGCCGAGACTTGACGTCAGAAGGCCGGTGATTACGCCGAGGCCGACGAAGCCCACGCCTACATACAGGCCGCTTTTAAGGGCTTTTGAGAACTTGATACCGATGCAGACACCGAGGATGGTGAATATGATTGGCATCATGACTGCGGCTCCAAGGCCGATGATATATGAGAATACTGCTTCCATTGAGTAGTCTTTGTTTTTTAGGGTTGCGTTATATTGTTATGCTGTTTTAGTCGTTTGTCTTTATGATGACAGGCGTGTCGAGTTGCTTCTTCCACTCTTTCAGGTAGTCAAACCATTCCTTTGATGTCTTGAACCCGAAGCTTTCCATGTCGCAGGTGACTGTAAACCAGTAGTCAAGCTCGTCACCTCGTGTCCCGACCACCTGCACGTATGCTTGGTTTGGCAGCTTTTCCTTGCCGTCGGTGAAGTGGCTGTCGCCTTTATAATACCGCTTCGGCACGGCTATTCCCAGCCCGACCGTGTGCGTATCATACACCTTCGGGTTGTTGCCGGCACACGCTGTACCCCAGCATCCGCGCAGTCCAGCCTTGTCAGTGAACTCCTCCGACCCCTCAACTATATCCACAATGCCGGTTGAAAGGGGGATGTCGGCCACGTCACGGGAGAACTCAGCCTCCACTTTCACGTCGCGGTGACCGGCGTAAAGGATGTAGCGTGTGGTAATATCGACCGGCTTGCGTCCCTCGACCGGCTGCCAGCCCTTGTTGGTTATGTCGAGTATCGTCCTCACGGGGCCGTCTGTCACCACTGTCTGTGTGCGGTTTCTGACGTTCTTGAACATTACGGCCGTCTTGCCGTTCCATCCGTGTAACGCTCCGCAACCGTACGTACTGCCGGTGTATAGCACGTCATCGCCTGAGTTTGCGGCCTTCTGTTCCTTGGAAGGATAGAACCCTGTCTCCGCAATGTCGGCCTTAAGAATGCGGTGGCCGTAGTAGTCTATGGACTGGCGGTGGTCACAATAGACCCTGAACCCTACCATGTCATTCTCCATTACGGCTCCGTGCGGAAAGATATAGTTGTAAGGATTGGTCTCCTTAGGGAACGTTACCGACGTGATGCGCTGGTGTTTCTGCGTCTTTGCGGACTTGTCCCTGTCGCGTATGCCGAGATATCCGTATGTCACGGCAGGGTATTGGCGCGGCTGTCCCGTTGTTGACAGCTCCACGGAGAACACTTGTCTCTCCTTGCTTTGCATGTCGGTAAGGAACGCCAGTTCGTCAAACTCGCCGTCATCGTCAAGATCATCCAGCTGACAAGGAATCTCCTTGCCGTCCAGTCTTACCAAGGCGGAACGCACATCGTCGTCCACCTCCATCACCACCGGCACCGCCTTGCGCCCGAAAGCCGATGGGTTTGTCACTGTTACCGTGACTGTTTTCGTGGCAGCGGACGCCATACCTGTGCATAGCAGCGCTGCAATGATAGTTAGTAGGTAGTTCATATATGTAAGATTAGTTGCTTTTTCTGTCAGTGTTATTGCTGTCATTTCTTATCTCTCCCAATGGAACCATGACGAAAGGACGTTCCTTCATCAGCGGATGCGGGATGCGCAGGTCCGGCTCTTCTACCGTCATGTCATCATAATAGAGTATGTCTATGTCGATGATACGGTCGTGATACTCTCCGTGTTCGGACTTCATCGTGCGCCCCATGGCCCGTTCTATGTCCTGCGTAGCATCGAGTAACTGCCTCGGAGTGAGCTTGGTGGAACAGCATATCGCCGTGTTGACAAAGTCGTTGGCCGATGAGAACCCCCAAGGCTCAGAGTGGTAGTACGATGATTTGCGCAGTATCTTCCCCACGGACAGTTCTATCTGCCGGTAGGCTTCAAGGATATTCCGCTCCTTGTCGCCGAGGTTTGTCCCCAGAGCGAGATATGCTGTGTGCTCCATCCGCCGCTTAGTCGTTCAGTATCAGCATCACGTCGCCGAAGCATCCGAACTTGTAGCCGTTCTTTGCCGCTTGCCTGTATGCGTCCATCACAATCTCAAAGCCGCCGAATGCGCATGTTGACATCAGCATTGTGGACATCGGGTGATACAGATTTACAAGCAGACTGTCGGCCAGTCCGAAGTCATAAGGAGGGAAGATGAACTTGTTTGTCCATCCCTCAGCCTCTTTAAGGAATCCGTCGGTGCCCACACTGCTCTCCGTTGCCTTCAATACGCTTGCCCCGACGGCGCACACCCTGTGCCCGGCCTTCTTCGTATTGTTCACCAAGTCACACGTTTCCTTGTTGATGTGCATCTCTTCCGAGTCCATCTTATGCTTGGAAAGGTCTTCCACTTCTATCGGGTTGAAGTTGCCGAGACCTGTATGTATGGTGATGAACGCTGTGTTTATGCCGTGTATTTCCAGCCTTTTCATCATCTGGCGTGTGAAGTGCAGACCGGTGGAAGGAGCCGTTACGGCACCTTCATGCTCTGCGAATACGCACTGGAAGTCATCGAAGTCCTCCTCCGTTACAGGCCTGTCCAGCTTGCCGTTCTTCCCTTTGTGGTCGATGATGTAACGTGGCAGCGGTGCCTGGCCTATCGCGAAGAGGTCACGCTTGAAGTCTTCGTGCGGACAATCATACAGGAAGCGCAGCGTTCTGCCGCGTGAAGTGGTGTTGTCTATGACCTCCGCCACGAGCGAACCGCTTTCGTCAAAGAACAGTTTGTTGCCTATTCTTATCTTTCGTGCAGGTTCAACCAGCACGTCCCACAGGCGCATCTCCTGATTCAGCTCACGCAACAGGAACACTTCTATCTTCGCGTCCGTCTTCTCCTTTGTGCCGTACAGGCGTGCGGGGAACACCTTGGTGTTGTTGAATATGAAGGTGTCGTGCTCGTCAAAATAGTTGAATATGTCCAGCAATGTCAGATATTGCTTGTCTTTCAGCGGCTTGCCCTTTTCGTCTGTCTTATGGAACTCTATCCTCTGCGACTTCTTGTGAACCACCACCATGCGGCATTCGTCCGGACGCTTGACGGAGAACTTGGTCTTCTCCCCCTTGTCATTAGTCACCGTATGTTCCACACTGTGCGGGTAAAGAGCCACCTGAGCGGCAGGCAGGTTAAAGTCAAACTGTGATAACTTCATATATTTTCCTTATGGTTGTATTATTGTTTAATGTTGTTTCTCCCTCTTGTAGTTCTTCGCGAGCCATTCGGGGAAACGGTCAAGTGTTATGCAATCCTCTATCCTTACGTCTCCGAGACGTGTGCGGCACAGTGACGTCAGATATGCGCCGCTGCCCAATGCCCGGCCGATGTCACGCCCGAGAGAGCGTATGTACGTTCCCTTCCCGCATTCCACACGTATGAACGCCTGCATCTTCTCCCTGTCAAAGGACAGCAGTTCTATCTCCTCCACGTGCACGGGCTTGGCTTTCAGTGTCACCTCCTCGTCGTTTCTGCGCAGCTCGTATGCCCTTGCGCCGTTCACTTTCACCGCGCTGTACGTCGGCGGCACCTGCATTATGTCCCCCTCAAACTGCTTCAGCGTCTTGCGTACCAGCTCCTCCGTTATGTGCGCCGTGGGGTAAGTGTGGTTCACGGTGTGCTCCCTGTCGTAGCTTGCGGTGGTCGCCCCGAACTGCAACATGGCGGTATATTCCTTTGAATGGTACTGGAGGTTGGGAATATCCTTTGTCCGTTTGCCTGTGCAGAGTATCAGAACGCCCGTCGCGAGAGGGTCAAGCGTGCCCGCATGACCGGTCTTTATGCGCTTTACGCCGGCCGCCCTTGAGATGCGGGTGCGCACAAACGCCAGCGCACCGAAACTCGACATCCCGTAAGGTTTGTTGATATGCAGTATCTCTCCTTGCTGAAAGTCCATACGTTTTAGCAGAAGTTACATATTATTGTTATCGCTCCGGCCACGGCACAGTATATGCCGAAGTATATCAGCTTGCCCTTTTTCACGATGTCTATCATCCACTTGCAGGCCAGGCAACCGCTGACAAACGCGGCGATGAAGCCCACCGCGAGCGGCATGGCGTCTATGCCTCCGAAGGCTTCCTCACCCTTTACCGCCTTGACCACGTCGAGAAGGGCCTCCCCGAGGATGGGGGGGATGACCATTAGAAACGAGAACTGCGCCAGTTTCTCCTTCTTGTTGCCGAGCAACAGGCCCGTGGCTATCGTGGAACCGGAACGGCTCAGTCCCGGCATCACGGCCGCCGCCTGCGCCAGTCCTATGACAAAGGCGTCGCGAAGGCTTATCTTCTCCTTCTGGCGGGGCTTCGCGTAATAGGAAAAGGTAAGCAGCGCCGCCGTCACGAGCAGCATTATGCCGACTATCAGCAGCCCAGAACCGAAGATTTCCTCAACCGTATCCTTGAAGAACAGGCCGACAACGCCCACCGGTATCATGGAGACGAGGATGTTGAACACATACCGTGTCTCGTCGTTCATCTCGAATTTGAACAGCCCTTTCAGTATCCATGCTATCTCACTCCACAGCACTACGAACGTGCTCAGCACCGTAGCCACGTGTACCGCCACGGTGAAGGCGAGGTTTTCCTCACCCTCTATGCCGAAAATGTATGACCCTATCGCCAGATGTCCGCTGCTGCTGACGGGCAGATACTCCGTAAGTCCCTGCAACAGTCCAAGTACCAATGCTTCTGCCGAGTTCATTTCTTCTTCGGTTTATACATTATACCTGCTATGATGGAAAGGAAGCCGACCAGGCAAATCACCGGTGCCACCTTTATCCTCATGGCGGAGAATATCTCGTTGTCAAACGCCTCGCGGCTTGAACTCGCCCCTGTCATCAGCAGGAAGCCGATAATGACAATCACCATACTGATGCCTATCAGCACGAAGTTGGTTTTGCCAAATGCGAAATCTTTGTTGTCCATATTGTTATGTTATGTTTTTTCTGTTGTCTTCTTGGTTGTGGCGTGCAGGCATCGGGCTGCTGACGGACGCACCAAGGTGCGTCCCTACCTCCTCGCCTGATTCCGTTTACACCTTATTATATATATTACGCCCGGTACAACTTACGTGTCGGCATACGCAGATAGCGGTTAACCGACAGGAAGACGCAGACGGTGGAAATCATGATGCCGAACAGCATCACCGACGCTCCGGTTATCGCCGCCACCTCCCATGTCACCACCTCCGTGATGTCCGGCTCGAAATCATACAGCGCATAGCCTATTCCGGCCAGCACGGCATCGGCTACGAACGAGGCTATCAGCCCCTCGATTATCGCGACCTTGATGAACGGCCACCGTATGAAAGACCATGACGCGCCCACCAGTTTCATGGTGTTGATGGAGATACGGCGCGCATATACGCCCAGACGTACCATGTTATTGATAAGGGAGAAGGAAATGAACGTCAGCAGAGCCGCCAGCACCAGCATCACCAGCGTCACCTTTTGCAGGTTGTTGTTCACGCTGTCCATGAGGTCTTTCTGGTAGCTCACCTCCTCCACCTGCTTGTATTTGCGCAGGTCCTTGGTTATCCACGCCATGGAGTCGGCGTTGGCGCAGTCGGCTTTCAGGTGCAACTCCGCCGACGGCACAAAGGGGTTCATGCCGAGAAACTCGGACGGGTCGGTGCCCAACGCCTTTGACTGCTCTTTCAGTGCCTGCTCGCGTGAGATGTAGTCCAGCGCGGTGACGTAATGCTTCTTGCGCATCTTGTTGCACAGTATGGCCGCCTCACGGTTGGAGACGTTGTCTCCGAACATCACCGTTACGGTGAGATTCTCCTTGACGTATGCCGATAAGTTGCGTGCGGTAAGTCCGGTGAACACCACCAGCCCAAGCAGAATGAGTACCAGTGAGGTGCTGATGCAGAGCGTCACCACCTGCAATCCCAGTCCCCCACCGTTTCTTTTGCGTTTCCTTTTTGTTGACATATAGGTATGTTTAACCGTGGCTCTCCGTGTGCCGGAAGCCTTGATAAAGGTGTATAATCATGCAATTACGGTACAAAGTTACAACAAAAAGAGAGCGGAAGCAAGTGTTTAACCAATATTAACGTGCAAATGGGTGTGGCAATGTGCTCAGCGGTGTAGAGACGATGAACCACATCGTCTCATGATTCAAGGTATGATGATGGCTGTGAGACGATGTGGTACATCGTCTCTACATGACGGGCAGCAGGACATCGGGATATGTCAAAATGCGGATGTGATTGGCAATGAACCCCGAAGGGGTGACAGAACATAGCCCAGGGTGTAAACCCTGGGAATTGGCGTATCGGTCGATATAATGTATTGGCACCCCGAAGCCGGTAGGCGAGGAGCACAAAGTGCGACGAGGGGTGTTACATCCCAACATATAATAGTTGTGTTTTTTGCTGTGTGGATATATCTCTTTTTCGTTTCTTTTTTCACCCCTCGCTGCCCTGCGGACATCTCGCCTGCCGGCTTCGGGGTGCCAATACTATATTGGGTATGCACAATTCGCATCCCCGGGGTTTACACCCCGGGTTAAGTTCTGTCACCCCTTCGGGGTTCTTCGCTATTTTCTTACAAATTTCATCTCCCTCTCCTTACAGATTAAAACTTGTCGGGCGGTTTTGCTTACAGTTTTTGTTGGTGAATGTTAAATAACGGGTGGCACGGTAAAAGGGTGCTGATTACACGGTAATCAGCGGCAAATTACATTATAATCAGCGGCAGATTGCGACGTGAAAAGGCCCCTTTCAGATTGTAAGTTGAGGCGGATAAGAAAACAACTGCGGGATGCCCCTTTTGTAAGGAGACATCCCGCAGTCTTTATCGCGTTACCTCCCGCATTGCTGCGGGGAGGGTGTTACGGTGAAATCACTTGATGAACTTCACGCTGTTCTTTATTACCGTACCCTTGTAAGAGTCGTTCACACGCTGTCCGGCAAGGTTGTATGTCGCGCCGCCGGCTGTTGTCGTGGTGGCTTTCACCTCGTCAACGCCTGTGATGACGGTCGCTGTCGTAGCCTCGCCGAGGCCGCCCATCTCGTTGGCCGCGCGCACCGTCCATGTGGCGGAAGCGTCGTCAACGGTGTAGGTTGGCTCTGTGGTGAATGCAACAGCCTTTCCGTCCTTGCATACAGCCCAAAGGAGAACATAGTCATTGTTATCCCATGTTATCACCTTGGTGTCGGTGTTCAGCGTCACGTTGGCGGGAGCGGAAGCCTGCTCTGTATATATTGTAGGATCCCAGTCGCCGAACATATTGTGCAGGTTGCCTATCTCGGCAGCCTCTTCGGCTGTAAGTATCGGCTTGTTCGGGTTAGGCGTGGTGCTTCCGAGGACCGTCAGACGGCTGCTGAGGTCGATAGGTGTGCCGCTTGCCGATACGCTGTTGTACTCTGCCATGCGTGTGCATCCGCCGTCAGCCATGTTGGTCCATCCTGCCGCTGACGGTATAGCCTCCATCTTGGTGTTGATGTAATAGGTCTCCGCAGCCTCTGTCCAAGGACGTCCGAGGAAGTAGGCACCGTTTATACCGTCGGTCTCTCCCTTGATGGTACAGTCGTTGAACACGTATCCGTACTGCACATTGGCGCGTGGAGCCACAATGTATCCGCCCTTCCTGCACATCTGGATGGTCGTGCCATTGAAGAAAACGTCGCCGCTGCCGCAGATGAAGTCGGTGCTTCCGCGGAGCATACCGCCCTCGAAGTAGTAGAGGCTCTGCTCACGGTCGCTGACGTATGTGTCCTGGAAAGCCCAGAGGCATACATCCTTGCAGATGGTTCTGTTGCCGCCGTCAACGAGGATTACGTTGCGTCCTGTCGCGTCCGGAGTGTTTGTCTTGAGTGTTATGTCCTCGAAGTAGGTGTCCGTTGCGGTCTTGGTCAGATAGAGCACACCGCTTTCGCGTATGCCCTCGAGCGGGTTGGCCTTGCCGTCTGCGCCAGCATCCGGGTTGGACGCGAGGTCGTTCGGCATAGTGTTGGAGATGGAGGTGTTGTCCATTCCCTCGCCGATGATGGACACGTTTGGCGAGCCGAACGATGTCTTCGGGTCTGGGTAGCTTTTGCCGTCGCTGCCGGTAACCATGGTATTCTCGTTGGCAGGGATGATGTAGTCGCCCTGCTTGACGAAGATACGGTAACGTTTGCTGTTGTCGGCGCGTGAAGCGGCAGCTGCAAGTGCCTCCTTGAATGTGCCGTCGTCAGGTACAATGAAGTCGTAGAGAGCCTTGGCTACTACCGGCTTGGTCATTGTGGTGAAGTTAACGGTGACGTTTTCATCCAATACATTGTTGCCGGAAAGGTCTGCTACGGAACCGGCATTGAGTATGAAGGTGTACTGTGTGGAGTAGGTGAGACCCTTATACTGTGCCAAAATGGTCTTGCCGCTTGCCGTAAGCTCGATGGCTTCGCCGTTGAGTGTGGCCTTTGCGGCTGCGGTGAGCTGTACTTTCTTGTCGAAAGTGAGGACTATGCGGCCGTTGGCTGAAGCGTTATTTGCATCGTTGGCGGGTACGGTGTTGGTCACTACCGGTGCCTTTCCGTCGTCAAATACGGCAGCTTCGGCAAGCACGAAGATGTTGCTTATGGCCGTACCGTCATTGTCAGGAGCCGTTGTTCCGGTAACAGAACTTGTGAGGTCCGGCTTCCAACGGATAGAGATAGCCTCTGCATGGTCGCACTCTGCGGGGAGGGTTGCGTTAAGGTCGTAGATAACCTTGGTTGATGCAAGGTTGGCTTCGCCTGCGTCTTTCCATTCAGTGCCGTCGAGTGAGTATTGCAACACTACGCGTGAATATGCGTTGTAGTTGCAAAGCAGCTGGCTCTTCACCTGTATATTGGCGAAGTCCTTGGCGTTGAACTTGGTCTGGTAGTAGTATTCTCCGAGCTTTTTCCAGTTCACTGCTGCGCCTGTCATGCTCTCATAGCCGCCTGCTGCCACGGTACTCTTGTCCAGCCAGCCTTGTGTTTCGCCTGCTTCATTGATGAGAACGAGAGCCGCAGCCTCGTTGTCAGCGTTGCTGTGGAAGTCTGCCACACGGCCGTTTCCGCCTGCCTTGTAGAAGTCCCAGCCCACGATGTAGTCCTTGGCGGAGTAGTTTGCGGTAAGGCTTACGTCCTCGGTCATGGCCTTCTTGATGTCAGAACTTGTCTGACCGTCGCTCCAGTTGGTGAAGGTAAGGATGTCATTTGAAGATGCGGAGATGCTAACGTTCGTGCCTTCCTCGTACATTTTCTTTCCGTCAACGACCGTAGGCTCGGGTGAAAGGGACACCATGTAGTCGTTGGCGCCACCCTCTACCTGTATGTCAAGGGCGTAGGTGTTGACCTTTTTGAAGTTGGCGGTCAGTGTCTCGTCGGCTGTTACGGTGTATTTGAACTTCGCTTCGGCCGATACTTCATTGCCGGCCTTGTCGGTCCAGTTGACGAAGTCGTAGCCGAAAGCCTCTGTTGCGGTCAGTGTTACCTCGTCGTTCTCGATGTATTCGTCTGACTTCGGATAGATGGAAACCTCGCCGCCTTCTGCCGGAGAGGCCTCTATGCCGACTGTATATTTGTTTACTGTCGCGATGGTTCCGTTCACCTTGCCTTCTATTGTCAGCTCACCGAAACCGGCGGTCTTGGTGTTTCCTACGCCGACAGTGAGTGAAACGGTGAACATATCGGTTGTGGCCAGCTTGGCTTGTTGTTCCTCTGTCAGCTCGATGACGATCTGGTTGGTATAGTCAGCGCTGCTGCCAAACTTGTCTTCTGCCTGTGTCTTGTTGTTGCGCGGTGCGGTGTATGTACCCAATTTGATGGTTTCATTGTTGGCTTTGGCTGTAACATTCACGCCGCTTTGTGCGTCAGTGCCGAAGCGTGCGATATAACAAGAGAACTTGGTAGGTGTGAATGTCAGTCCTGCCGCAGGCTTAACATTGGCGGTGAAAGTGTCAGACGCGCCGTTTGCAGGCTTGAACTGTGTCATGACTACTTTGTCTCCGTTCGGGTATGTGGCCTGACCTGTGCCTGTACCGGCCATTTTTACGTTGTCTCCGAGGTCCATTGCGACTGTTGCGAATGCGTCTTCCGGCTTCTTGGTGTTGCTTGTCGTGGCGTCATTCAGCGGCCAAACAGCCGATACCGGCTCGTTGGTGTATGTCTTTCCGCCGGCCTCTTCCTGAACGAGAGGCAGCACAGTCTGTATGTAACGGTAGTATGATCCGTCGCCGATAACTATGTCTATTGCCTCGGCAGTGTTGGCTATGTTGTATGATATGGTGTTGCCGTGTGTGTAATCTGACTGTCCGTCGATGGTGGTTGTGCTGATTTCGTTGTATGCCTCCATGCTTACCACCGCGCCTTTTGCTGACGGTATGGTCAGTTTTGTGCCGTTGTTCATCTGCGCCCAGTCGGTGTTGTTGGCGTTGTTAATCTTTCCCGACGTTGCGTCATAGTCCAGCTTCACGTCTATTGTCTCGCCGTCAACGGTGGCCTGTGTCACCCATACGCCGATGCCGTTGCCGCTTCCTTCCACTGCTATGGTTGGTGCGCCCTCGTCCCTGCGGAATGACCATTTCAGTGTCAGTGGCTCCTTACGGTCGGCAAGTGTCTTGGTGTTCTGCGTGAAGACCGGTGTCAGCGTCACGTCAGCGGCTGGTGTGTATGCCTCTCCGGGCTTGACGGTGTTGCTGCCGTCGGTCCATCCCGTCAGTGTGTAGCCCTCTTTATATAAGGTGAAGTTCTTGGGCACGTTGTAAGTGTCGCCCTCTGTCCATGTCACGTTGGCTGGAACGGTGCCCGTTGCGGTCTCCTCTCCGAGGGAGTAGGTGATGTCATACTTCGTCACGGGGTTGTCATTCTTCTCCACTGCAATGTAAGGGCAGTAGCTCGGAGCCGTGATGGTGAGTGTTGTTGCCTCGCCTGCGTACAGTACTTCGGTGACGTTGGCGCGGTCATTCATCCAACAAGCCGCACCGCCTTCTTTCTGTACGACAACGTCGCCGGCGGTGTTCTTCACCGTGATGGTATGGCCTCCATAGGTGCACTGGCCTACAAGAATCTTCACGTTGCCGCTTACGGGAACGGTAACGACAAGGTTTGTCATGCCATGATCGTTGTGATACTTGCCGCTGATGGTAGCGACAGCGGTAGCGTCGTCTGCCGCAACACGCGTGGTGTTGCCCGCATCATCTACGGCAACTCCGAAACTTACAGCCGTACCCTGCACCTGTTCTTCTGCGGTGAGGAGCGTTCCGTCCTGATCGTTCAGCACGGCGCTGAAGTTCTTGAAGTCTGCCCAAGACGTCATTGTCCCCATTATTAACAGGAACAACGTTAGAAACGTTTTGGTAGTTTTCTCCATTACTTGTTTGTTAGTTGATATAAAAAATGATTAAAAGATAGAATGTAAATAATGTTGGCAAAATTAATAAAATAATATTAATAATGGATTATTTTTAGATATAAAATCATCTCCTGTGAGACAAATTTCTACTTTTTTGGCTTAAAAATACCCATTGCGGCGTGGTCGTGGCCGTGTTAACATAGGAAAAAGTGTTTTTGGCGGAATGAAAGAAATGATGTATCTTTGCAACCGGAATTTATTTATTGTATAACCCAAATTTTTTCAGTTATGGAAGTAGGAGACAGGATTCCGGAGGTTCTTGGCGTTGACCAAGACGGTAATGAGATTAAGGCGTGCGACTTCAAGGGCCGCAAGATTGTTTTGTACAGTTATCCCAAGGCCAACACGCCCGGATGCACGGCTGAGGCGTGCTCCTTGCAGCAGCACAAGGCGGACCTTGAGGCCGCGGGGTATGCCGTGATAGGCATCAGCAAGGACAAGGTTGAGGCTCAAAAGAAGTTCGCCGACAAGTTCGGACTGGCCTTCCCGCTGATAGCCGACACCGATACCGCCGTGTTGCAGCAGCTCGGTTGCTGGGGCGAGAAGGTGATGTGCGGCCGTAAGTCGGTAGGCATTCTGCGCACGACATATCTTGTCGATGAGGACGGGGTGATAGAAAAGATATTCCTTCCGAAGGAAATCAAGACGAAGATACACGCCGAGCAGATTTTGGATTATGTCAACGGAAAGTAACATAAATGGCTAAGAGCATCGGGCATCTTGCCCTCTGTTATTGGCGGTAATATCCATGCCCGAAACAATCAGCACCTGATTACACTGTAATCAGGTGCTGTTCGTATTGTAATCAGGTGCTAATTACAAGGTAATCAGGTGCTGATTGCAACGTGGTTTGTAATTGATTGAATTGCAAACGTTTGTAGGGACGCTCCAAGGAGCGTCCGAATCGCCGTGTTTCCCGTGTTGGCGGACGCTCCAAGGAGCGTCCCTGCAACGGCGGATTAATTGTTGGATGTGTCAGAATGTTTGCATCCTTTTTGTAGAGACGATGTACCGCATCGTCTCCCGGCCAATGCCTTATGTGTGTGTTTGGAGACGATGTGGTACATCGTTTCTACAAGGCGGGTGTCTCTTCGCTTGTTGTCCGGCAGGATGCCGTGCCTAATGCGCTGCCCGATTTGCCGCACAATAAATAATCCCCGCATCCTGTTGTCAGGGGGCGGGGATATTTATTGTGTTTATCCGATGTGCTATTGTTTAGGTAATTGTGTTTTACTTTTATGGCAAGATTAAGTGTGTTTGACTGATAGTATTATAAGAAAGGATAAAGATTGGGTTTTTCCACCGGATTACATTTGCAAAGGTAAGAAAAAAAGTTGATATAAGTTTGACTTATATCAACATTCTTTCACTCTTTCAACTTCTTTAACAGTCGCGGCGTCTTGTGTGCCTTAACAAGTTAAAAATGCTTCATTTTTGACGGAAATCAATTCGCTTTCCCGTGAAAAAACGTTCGCCTGTTTGTTGGACAGCATTTATTTCCTTCCGAAGTCGGCGGGTATCTCGCCCCAGTTCTTTGTGTCCCATTTCACTATCGGCACCCTGAAAGCGTGCGTCCGCAGCCACGTCTCGGCGCGTCTTACCAGTTCATGAGCCTTTTGTGTCTCCGGTGTCACCTCCAGCTTTGTCTTGCATTGCTGTTTCCTTACCCACAGCTGCGCGTTTACCGAGTCGCTGTAAATGGTGTAACCGGTCATCCCGCGCTGCTCCATCAGGGCGAGGGCGTGGACTATCGCGAGAAATTCGCCGATGTTGTTAGTGCCCCGTATGGGGCCGAAACGGAACACCTCACGGCCTGTCGTGAGGTCTATGCCGCGGTATTCCATGGGTCCCGGATTTCCGGAACAGGCCGCATCTACCGCCCATGCAAGGCTGTTGCTCGCTGTCGCCATATCACATCCTCTCCGGAACTTCTATGCCGAGGAGCGCCATGCCGTTCTTTATGGTCTTGGCTATGTTGGCCGCAAGGACAAGGCGGAGCTGCTTCTGCTCCGTGGTGTCAGCCCCGAGGATGGAGTAGTCGTGGTAGAACTGGTTGAAAGCCTTGGTCAGCTCGTAGCAGTAGTTGGCTATTCCCGACGGACTGTAATCCTTTCCCGCCTGAGCAACGGCCGCACCGTACTCGTTAATCTTCTGCACCAGCTCTATCTCTTTGTCGTTCAGCTCCGCGTTGCCGGGCAGTGTCAGGGCGATGCCCTCTGCCTCCGCCTTGCGCAGTATGCTGCGTATGCGGGCGTAAGTGTATTGTATGAACGGGCCGGTGTTGCCGTTGAAGTCTATGGACTCGGCCGGATTGAACAGCATGTTCTTGCGGGCGTCAACCTTAAGGATGAAGTATTTGAGCGCACCCATGCCCACTATGCGGGCAATCTCCTGCTTTTCGTCTTCCGGCATATCGTCATACTTGCCCAGTTCGTCACTTGTCTTGCGCGCGTCGGCAATCATTGTGGCGATGAGATCGTCGGCATCCACCACCGTACCTTCACGTGATTTCATCTTGCCGTTGGGCAGTTCCACCATTCCGTAGGAGAAGTGCACGAGGTCTTTTCCCCACTTGAAGCCGAGCTTGTCGAGCAGAATGGACAGCACTTGGAAGTGATAGTTCTGCTCGTTGCCAACCACATATATCATCTGGTCGATGGGATAGTCCTGAAAACGGAGCTTCGCCGTGCCTATGTCCTGCGTCATATAGACCGACGTGCCGTCCGAACGGAGCAGCAGTTTCTCGTCAAGTCCCTCCTTGGTGAGGTCCGCCCACACCGAATTGTCGTCCCGGCGGTAGAAGAATCCCTTTGCGAGACCCTCCTCAACCTTTTCCTTTCCTTCGAGATAGGTGTTTGATTCGTAGTAAATCTTGTCGAAACCGACGCCGAGAGCCTTGTAGGTCTCGTCGAAACCGGCATACACCCACGAGTTCATCTTGGCCCACAGTGCCCGCACTTCCGGGTCGTTGTTCTCCCATTTCACGAGCATCTCGTGCGCCTCCTTTATCAGCGGAGCCTCCTGTTTGGCCTTCTCCTTGGCGGCATCCTCGGCCATTCCCTCAGCGATGTACCGCTTGGCGAGCTCGTCACACTCCGCCTTGTAGTGCTTGTCGAACGCCACATAGTAGTCGCCGATGAGGTGATCGCCCTTCTTTCCGGATGACTCCGGCGTCTCGCCGTTACCGTATTTCAGCCACGCCAGCATCGACTTGCAGATGTGTATGCCCCTGTCGTTCACTATATTGGTCTTAACCACCCTGTTACCGTTGGCCTCCATGATCTGCGCCAGCGACCATCCGAGGAGGTTGTTGCGCACATGACCGAGGTGAAGGGGTTTGTTTGTGTTGGGCGAGGAGTACTCTATCATCACCAATGGAGAGTCTTCCGCTGCCTGTTTCTCACCGAAATGCGGGTCGGAGTCAATCTTCGCGAGCAGGTCAAGCCATGTGTTTCCGGCGATGGAGAGGTTCAGAAACCCCTTCACCACGTTGAACTTGCTTACGGCCGGGCAGTTGCTTACCAGCCATCCGCCTATCTCTTCCGCCGTTTCTTCGGGCTTTTTCCTTGACATTTTAAGGAAAGGGAACACCACAAGGGTGAGGTTTCCCTCAAATTCACTGCGTGTTTTCTGCAATGCGGCCATCTTTTCGGGTATGTCCTGACCGTAAAGAGCCTTTATAGCGGCTACCACCGCTGTCGTTATCGTCTGTTCCATGTTCTGTTGAGGTTATTGTTTTTGGGGCGTAGGTTGTAGGTTTTGGGTTGAAGGTTGTGGCGATGTGACCTGAAACCCACAACCAACAACCTGTTAACCATTGCCTATCCCACCTGACAACCGGGCTTCACGTCCTTGGAGGTGGTGGTTACTGATAGTGTCCCGTCGTAGTTTACGGCGGAGAGAATCATGCCTTGTGACTCTTCGCCCATCATCTTTCTTGGTGCGAAGTTGGCCACGAACAACACCTGTTTGCCCACAAGCTCCTGCGGGTCTTCATAATACGCCGCGATGCCCGAGAGTATTGTGCGGCCGTCCTTGGTGCCGTCGTCGATGTGGAATTTAAGCAGTTTCTTTGATTTCTTCACCTTTTCGCACTCTGTCACAAGCCCGACGCGTATGTCAAGTTTCTCGAATGTCTCGAAATCCACGTTCTCCTTCACCGGTTCCGGCTCGTAAGCCTCCGCCTCGTTGGCCTTTTTCGTGTCGGAGAGTTTTTGCAGTTGCGCCTCTATCACGCTGTCCTCTATCTTCTCGAACAGCAGTTCCGGCTCGGCAAGCTGGTGTCCCGGCGCGAGAATGTCCGTCCTTCCGAGCTGCTCCCACTCAAAGGCTTCGATGTTAAGCATCCGCCTCAGCTTTCCGCTTGAGAACGGAAGGAACGGCTCGAAGGCTATGGCGAGGTTGGCGGTGAGTTGCAGGCACACGTAGAGTATGGTCCTTACGCGCTCCGGATCGGTCTTCCATACCTTCCAAGGCTCACACTCCGTGATGTAGCGGTTGCCTATTCGGGCGAGGTTCATGGCCTCCTTCTGCGCCTCGCGGAACTTGAACTGCTCGAGCAGCGCCTCCACTTTCTCCTTGACATCCTTGAACTCCTCTATCGCCTGAGTGTCAACGGCGAGCAGCTCTCCGCATTCCGGCACCTTGCCTTCAAAGTATTTCCTTGTCAGTTGCAGGGCGCGGTTGACGAAGTTACCGTATATCGCCACCAGTTCCGAGTTGTTGCGCTCCTGAAAATCCCTCCATGTGAAGTTGTTGTCCTTCGTCTCCGGCGCGTTGGCCGTGAGCACATAGCGCAGCACGTCCTGCTTGCCCGGCAGGTCAACGAGGTACTCGTGCAGCCAGACAGCCCAGTTGCGGGAGGTTGAAATCTTGTCGTCCTCAAGGTTGAGGAACTCGTTTGCCGGCACGTTGTCAGGCATTATGTATTCGCCGTGGGCCTTCATCATCACGGGGAAGATAAGGCAGTGGAAGACGATGTTGTCCTTGCCGATGAAGTGTACGAGGCGGGTGTCCTTGTCCTGCCACCACTTCTGCCACGTGCCCCAGCGCTCCGGGTTCTTGTCGCACAGCTCCTTCGTGTTGGAGATATAGCCGATCGGCGCGTCAAACCACACGTAGAGCACCTTGCCCTCAGCCCCTTCCACGGGCACGGGGATGCCCCAGTCGAGGTCGCGCGTCATGGCACGGGGCTGCAGGTCCATGTCGAGCCATGACTTGCACTGGCCATATACGTTGGAGCGCCATTCCTTGTGCCCGTCGAGTATCCATTTCTTGAGCCACTCCTGATGCTTGCCCAGCGGCAGATACCAGTTCTTCGTCGGCTTCTTCACGAGCCCGTGGCCGGGATTGTTCTTGTTCGTCGGGTTGATAAGCTCGTCGGGTGACAGCGTCGCCCCGCACTTCTCGCACTGGTCGCCGTATGCCCCCTCCGCGCCGCAGCGGGGACACGTGCCCACAATGTTACGGTCGGTGAGGAACTCTCCGGTCACCTCGTCGCAGTATTGCTCTTCCGTTATCTCTTCCAGTTCGCCCTTGTCGTACAGCGTGCGGAAGAAGTCTGAGGCGAACTTATGGTGTATGTCCGACGTCGTGCGGCTGTATATGTCGAATGAAATGCCGAAATCCTCAAAAGACTTCTTAATCAATTCGTGGTAGCGATCCACCACCTCCTGCACCGTGATGCCCTCCTGACGGGCGCGTATGGTGACGGGCACGCCGTGTTCGTCAGAGCCTCCGATGAACACCACGTCGCGTTTCTTCAGCCGGAGGTAGCGCACGTAGATGTCGGCAGGTACATATACTCCGGCAAGATGACCGATGTGGACACCGCCGTTGGCGTAAGGCAGGGCGGCTGTGACCGTTGTTCTTTTGTAGTCTTTCTGTTCCATTGATATGTTTGTTTTGTTATTTTCAGCGCAAAATTACTAATTATTTCTGAATTATACAAGATATTTTTCCTTTATTTATATATGGGGGCGTTTACCCCGGGCTGTGTTCTGTCACCCCTTTGGGGTTCTTCGCTTGTGGTTGTCACCCTTTGCGTTTTTGATACGCCTTCGCTGCGAATGACGCATATATCTTGGTTGCTGAGACGATGAGGTTCATCGTCTCTATATTCATGGCGCAATATGTTTCCACATTCATTTCTCCTCCGTAGGTCGTGGATGCGGAACGCCGTTCTTTCCGCCGCAAACCAGAAAACCCGTCCTGCCGTGTTAAATCGCTTTCGGCGGAGAAATGTGCCGCAAACGCGGTGACGCTCTCAAATCGCCCGTAACGGGCCGAAAACGGAACGGCGGTTTTCCGCAAAGTCATTAAATTGGAGGAAAAACGCAAAAGAGGCCTTTTGACATTGCAATCAGGTGCTGTTCACTATGCAAACACTACCTGATTACAATGTTAAAAGGCCTCTTTTACTGCCCTGCGGGATGTTGATTACGTTATCTTTCCGCTACTTTTTACGGATAAACATACCGTGACTTCCGTGAAAACGCCCGTTTTTTCTGCCGCTAAGGAAACTTTAACATTTGACGGCGGGGCGTGTTAACATTTCGGTCATGTCCTCATCAGAAAAGTTTTATATAAAAGGTGAGAAGCGAAAAAGGGTGGTATGATTTCCGTTTTACGCTGTAAATTGTTACCTTTGCAGTCGGATTAGAAACGCATACAGGCGAATTTGACTGGACAAGGAGGGGAAGCGAACACAGCTGCGGGGTATCAGACATGGATTGTCTGATACCCCGCAGCCGAATAGATTAGTGCTGGATGGCTTGTCATTAAGTAGTCTGGTAGAATGTGTTTTGCCTGCGATGCAGAACGGACACGCCGGTAAGCCGGAGCAGGGTGTTGCCGTCTGCGGCGTTGAGAATGTCGCGTTGCTCCTTTTGCAGGTATATCGGAGCGTCCTTGCGCAATGGCAGTATGCGCAGTTCTACCTTCTTTCCGGCTATGTCTGACAGTCGCACAAGCATCGGCTTGCCGTTCCAGAAGTTGTCTTCCACAAGCTTTCCGTCCGCATAAACACGGGCGCAGTCGCCTTGGTAGCTGATTTTTATGAATGTATCGTCAATGTCCTTACCGTCAACTGCGGGGCAGTCAAGTTCATACACGGCCGCTTTGTCAAAGTCACTGTCAACCGGCATGGCCGCCACTTTCTGCGCTCCCGTCGGCACTTCGCGTGGTGCGGCGGCCTGACGGGTGAGCCGTGACGGCACGCTTGCGCCGTCTTCCCAGTATTCTTCCATGATGGCGGTGCCGTTTTTGTAGAGTATTCCGCCGTCATTGTTGGCGAAATGCAGCCTGCCGTCTATCTTAAAGGCGCGGCGGGCACGGCTTTCGCTGAGCACGCATACCGTGATGCCGCCTGCGTTCACCGGCTTGTCGAACTTCAGTCTGTAACTCTTCCTGTCAACTTTTACCACGGGTTTCCGGCCTTTTATGGGGATAAAGTACAGCGTGTCGCCCACATTGCACAACGGTTGGGCGTCGGCCGTGACCTTATGCCCGTGCCATGGCATTTCTATCGGCCGCACATACGCCACGCCGTCCTCGTTGATTATGCGCACATAGTCGTTATAGAACTCGAAACATCCGCGCCGTGCATAGTGTCCGGAGAGGCTGTCCACGGGCATAACGGCTAAATCTTCGCCCCAGTCGGCAAGGAACTGGTGCAGCAGACGGGTCTGGTGGAAGGCGTTAAGGTTAGGCTGTCCCATCTCGCCAAGCGGGCATTGGAAGTCATAAGTCATCACGGGCATATCGTTATGGTTGGTCGTCAGCGACGCTTGTGTCTCTCCCATGGTGTGCTCCGGGTTGTAGGGGTTGGTGCCGCCGTGGTACATATAGTAGCCGGGAAGGTTGGAACCGGAACCGAGTTTGCACACGGCCAGTGGCAAAGCCTCGTTGCCCGAGATGTTGATGCGGCGGTGGTACGACGTCATCATGCCTCCTCCAAGCTCGCAGGTGAGGTAAGGATATTGCATATCGCCTTGCTCCATCTTCGTGTCTTGGTTCGTTCCGAACGTCTCTGTCGCGATTACGGCACTGAGTCTGGTGTCTTTCATGATGAAAGCCTTTGGATAATCGCCCGGCATATCGGTGAGTTTACGGTCCCAAAAGCCGTCGGCGTAGTCGCCGTATAGCGGCAACAGCTTGCCGAACTCCTCCCGTCCGTTGAGTTTCGGCCATCCGGTGCGGGTGTAGAACGGTGTGTCAAAGCCTATGCTTACGGCCATGTCTTTCAGCGCCATGTAGTATTTCCACGGCCCGCGGCACTCGTTTTCCACCTGTATGCCTACCACCGGCCCTCCGTGTTTCCACAACATATCGCTTGCTTGGGCGTAGATATTGCTGTAAAGCCGTTGCACCGCTGCCATGAAACCGGGTGCCTGTGAGCGCAGCTTGTACTCTTTCGGGTTGTCTTGCGCCTTCTTCACAATCCATGTGGGGAAGCCTCCCTGAAACACTTCGCCATGGCAGAAGGGGCCGATGCGCAGCACTACCGGCATATTCTCCTCCTTGCATATCTCGAGGAAGCGGTGAAGATTGCGGTTACCGCTCCAGTTCCATTGTCCTTCGGCGTACTCATGGTGTATCCAGAAGCAGTAGGTGGCGATGATGGTAATGCCGCCTGCCTTCATCTTCTGTATCTCCCTGCGCCATTCTTTCGCCGGAACACGGGCGTAATGTATTTCGCCCATCACGGGCAGGACGTGCCTTCCGTTCATTATGAAGCCTTTTGAATCGACCTCCAATGTTGCGCCTGACGGTGCGGTCTTGGTGCCGAAGTCGAACGTTTTGGCTGTCATTCCCGCAAGGCAGAGCGTTGCGAGGAACGTGGTTAGAATCGTTTTCTTCATTGTCTTGTCAGTTAGTATGGTTAGTTATTGCGCCATGAACGTGCTCAAGGCGAGTATTCCAAGGTGGTTGATGTCCAGTTTCCTGACCTCGTCAAGATACTTTTGCGCCGCTTTCCGGTCGCCAAGGCCGAGGTAACCGAGTGCAAGCATATACTTGCAGTGTATCTCGTTGGCAAGGTTCAGGTCGCCTTCCCATATTTGAAGGTCCGGTAATGAGACGGCAAAGTAGTCCATCACCACATTGTCGAAGACGTGTTGCTTGCCGTAGTTCAACAGCTTGTAGAAGCGGCCGTTGGCCTCTCCCGTTCGTCCGAGCCGCTGCAAGGCAAGTCCCTGATAGAATATCTTGTCGGGTTTCGCGTCGTTGTAGTACATTGCGGCCGCCGGTTCCTGCGGCCCTTCCGTGGCCTTCTCCCAACAGTCCCGCGCCTTTTCCCTGTCGCCAAGGATGTCATACGCCTCTCCAAGGAAGTAATAGAAGTCGTTTTCCTGTGCTCCTTGCAGCTTTCCTTCGCCCAGATGGTGCGGGTATTCAAGGCACTGTTCAAGGAGAGCGACGGCCTTCTCAGCGGCTTCCGTTGTTCCTTCGGCAAGGCGGAGCTTCGCAATCTCCACGCGTGACAGCTGGTATTGCGCCGGCACTTTGCCCTCGCCGCCTTCCCAAGGATGGAACTTGTGGGCGTCAAGTGTCCGCATCGCCTTCTCGTACTCGCCTGTCTGGTTGAGCAATGTGATGTATTCCAGCAGCAAATCGTCGCGCTTGTCTATAAGGACGGCGTTGTCTTCATATAGTGAAAGACGCTCCGCATGAGGCTTGCCGAGGCGTTTGTATAGTTGGTCAAGCTCCATAAAGACGCGCGAATCAGTGGTGTCAAGGCTGAAAGCACGTTCCATGCACCGCTTGGCATCATCGGTTCTGGAAAACTTGTTGAAGTATGCCAGCGCGAGATTGCGCCATGCTCCCGGGAAATCCGGGGCGAGTTCGGCGGTCTTCTCCCAGCATGGCACGGCGAGATCATACTGTCTTTTGTCGTAATACAGGCATCCGAGATAGTAGTATGCGTATGCTCCCGTCGGGTTATTCCTTGTCGCTTCCGCCAGTGCGAGCGCCGCATCGATGCTGTTGGGGAAGCAATACGTGCCGTCAGTGCGCTCCGCCTCGTCGTAAAGTCCAAGATAATAGAACGTCATCGGCGTGACAGCGCCTTCGCTTATGGCCGTGTTCCATACGGCTTCAGCCTCTTCGCGGCGTCCGGCGGCAACGTAGTCAAGTGCCAGTTCGTCGTAGTTGTTCGGCATTCCGTGCATCATCTCCTTCATTTCCGCAAGGAGTGAGCCGTCTTTCGTAATGAGATACTTCTCGAATATGCAGCCGTAGTTGAACAGGTCCGTGGCTATCGCCTCGTCGGCTGACGCCAAAGCCTCCTCCGTCCTGCCCGTCATCCTGAGCACGGTTACCCTCATCGCGAGTGCCTTTTGGTTATGCGCGCCGTATATCAGGGCACGGTCCAGTTCGTCAAGGGCATCGTCCAACCTGCCTTCCGCCACGCTTATCTTCGCTGCCTCGAAGTAACCAGCATCGGCCCAAGCCTTGTTCCATGTCGCTTTCCAGAACAGTCCGTAAGCCTCGGTGAGCCTTCCCTGATATTTAAGAGCCAGCGCAAGGTTGTAAACCGGCTCGCCGTCGTAAGGCTGCGGATTGCGCTTCATAATCAGCCTTACCGCCTTCCGCAGGTACATCTCGGCCTTGTCAAACCGGCAACGGCGTATCATCCACAGCCCCATGGCGTTAAGGCAGCGCACATCATCAGGGTCCCGGCGCAGAGCCTCTTCGTAATAGTCGGCCGCAACGTATGTGGCATGGCGGTATTGCTCTATGTGCAGCCCCGTGAAGTATAGCTGCTCGTTGGTCTTTACCTGCTCCGGCAGCAGCGCAGCCTCGGCTGCGTCCGGTATGGGCTTTATGTCATCGCTCTCCTCGTGCCATGTCAGTACCGGGCGTTCCTTGCCGTACAGTTCCTTATATATAACCACATTGCACTTGCACAGCGGTGCGGTGAGGGCGAAACCGGCGGTCAGCACCGTTTCGGGACTTACCGTGTGGCGGCCGTCATAGAGCGTTTCCCCGCCGTCATCCGCCGTCACCACCACGTGTATGTCCTGCCTGCTGGTGGCGAATATCTTTATCTCCGCCTTCCCTTCGCCCGTCTGTTCGGTTATGTTGAATATGAGATCCTTGCTCGCGTTCTTCACTATCCCAAGCTCACGGTACGGCATGAAGTACTGTGTGAACCGCTTTTCCTCGTATGGCATGAGCCATGTGAAGTCGGGCTGGTTCTCTGTATATACGCCGGCCATCAGCTCTATGTACGGTCCGTCGGCATCGGTCAGGTTGCGGTCCCACGCCCTTCCGAAGTCGCCGTTGCCCCATGTCCACTGCTTTTTGCCCGGCGAGAAGTGGCGGTTGGCCACGTGCAGCATTCCGGCCTGCGTGTCATTCTCGTATCCACCCTCAAAGTTATATTTGGAGTTGACGGCCATATACGACGTGGGCACCTTGATGTTCTTGTAGTTTGAGATGTCAACGCCCGCCGAATAGTCCATCTTGTAGTAAGTGCCCGTGGCTATCGGAAACGAGCTTACGGCGCGTTTCCCGTGGTCAAACACGGCGTTCACGTCCTGCGGGAACACGCTTTGGTACGCGTCATTCACCGCAACGGCGGGGTTAGCCCACCACAGGAACGTCTGCGGAACGTCGGTACGGTTGTACAGCTGCCCCTTTATCTCGAGATAGGCGCAGCCCGGCCGCAGCGTGAATCCCGCCATGCCCTTTTGGCGGAACATCCTTTCCGTCTCGCTGACCCATACCGTTACCGAGCCGTCCTCATTCTCCTGTATGGCGGAATCGACCGGAAGATACGTTGACGGACGGTGATGCTGCGGCCAGTTAAACTCTATTCCGCCGCTGATCCATGGCCCGGTAAGTCCCACAAGGGCGGGTTTTATCACATTATTATAATATACGAAGTGGCGTTTCCTTATCTTGTCATACGCCATCTGCACCCTGCCGCCAAGTTCGGGGAGTATCATCACCTTTATATACTCGTTCTCCAGCCACACGGCCTTCCACTCATGCGGCACGGGCTTGTCGGCTATCTTCTCCACCACGGGATATGGATAGACCACTCCGCTCGACCCTTGATATACCCTTTTCTCAAGGAATATGGGGTTCTTCTCCGCCACTCCTATCTCGTATGTCGGTATTGTCACCGACTCTCTCCATGCTTTTACCATATTAGTTGCCTCTTGTTTTTGTATGTTTCTAACTGTTTGAAAATCAATGCTGCACGAATCCGTTTGTAATCAGCACCTGATTATCCCGTAATTAGCACCTGATTACAGTGCAATCAGCACCCTTTTACAATGTAATCAGCACCTGATTACGGCGGAGGTTGTTGTCCGTCTTCCCACAATCACTTCTCCACCAGCTCGTCTTCCAGCTGTTCAAGGCTCTTGCCCTTTGTCTCAGGCAGGCGTAATAGGAAGAATATCGTGCCGGCACCGCATACCGCCGTATAAATCCAGAACGTGCCGTAGCTGCCCAGCGAGCGGTTGAGGGCGGGGAAAGTGTAGGTGAGTGTCGATGAGCCTACCCACAGGGCGAAGGTGCAGGCGGCCATGGCGACGGCACGCACACGGTTCGGGAACAACTCCGACAGCAGCACCCATGTGCACGGCCCTAGCGTCATTGCATAGCAGGCGATGGCCGCCACCACGAGGATGACCATGAAGAAGCCCGTGACATGAAGGTAATAGCACGCTCCGAGTATGGCATATATCAGGCAAAGGCCGCCTGCCCCCATGAGCATCAGCCTGCGCCGTCCCAGTTTGTCAACCACACAGATGGCCACAACGGTGAAGATTACGTTGGCGATGCCCGTCACCACGATGTTGAACAGCACGTCGCCGATGGAGTAACCCGCCGACTGGAATATCTCCTGTGCATAGTTAAAGATGACGTTAGTGCCGCACCACTGCTGGAACACGGCTATGAACAGGCCGAGCAGCAGCACTTTACGGAACTGGCGCGAGAGGAGAATGCCCGCTCCTCCCTGCTGTGCCGTGCGTGCGTTGGCGGTCTCTATCGCCAGCATCTCCGCGTCGGCATAGTCCGTTCCGCCGATGCGCGCGAGGGTATCGCGCGCCTCCTGTCTCCTGTCCCGCAACGCCTGCCACCGCGGACTCTCCGGTATGAAGAAGGCAAGAAGCAGGAATACCGCCGCGGGCAGTGCCGCCGCCCAGAACATCCAGCGCCATGCCATCTGTCCGTTCCATGAGTTCATTATGTCGTCAGGCGTAAATCCCTCCGGAATGGGCTGCGCTATCCGCCAGTTCACTATCTGTGCGGCGAGAATGCCGGCAACGATCGTCATCTGGTTAAGTGCCACCAGCTTGCCGCGCACGGGCGTCGGAGCCACCTCGGCAATGTACATCGGCGATAGCCCTGACGCTATGCCTATGCCGATACCGCCGAAGAAGCGTGCGGCAAGAAACGCGTCGAACGTGTTGAACGCACCCGTCAGTATGGCGGAACTAAGGAAGATGAACGCCGACACGATGAGCAGCACGCGCCTTCCGAGTCTGTCTGCCAGCCATCCGCAGGCGCAGGCGCCTATCATGCAGCCCACAAGGGCGATGGACATGGCCAGTCCCTGCTGCGACGCGGAGCCGGAAATGCCGAAGTAAAGCTCGTAAAACGGCTTGGCACCGCCAATGACCACCCAGTCGTAACCGAACAGAAGACCGCCCATTGCCGACACCATACAGATGAAATAGGTAAACCCTTTGTTGAAATTCTCCATTTGTTTGGTCTGGTTTTAGTTTGATGTTGCAAAGGTAACACTTATTTACTGATATGTAAATGGACTTTTTTGATTAAAAAGATGGATTATATCACTTAATCGTTTGGTGCTTTGCAGAAAAAGAAGTACTTTTGCCGTCAACCGAACCGCTTGGCCATGCCGCGTTAATAACGGCAAGGCGGCGGAGAAAGAACTGAACACCCAAACGACAAAACACCACTGTCATGCCACACATCAAGGACGGATTCAGCGGCGAACGCTCCATAGTGCTGCCGCAGATGGCCATCACGATGCAGAAGAACGACCCTCTCGTGTCGAGCCTGTACATAACGGATATAGGCTATTATCCATGTGCCCGCTACCATTCGCGCGAGCGTAGGGAGCCTATAAGGCAGAACGTGCTCATCTATTGCGTGGAGGGCAGGGGCTACTATACCGTCGGCGGCAGTGAGCATAGGGTGTCGGCCAACCAGTATTTCATCCTGCCCGCCGGGACACCGCACGCCTATTGGAGTGACGACGACAACCCATGGACCATATACTGGATACACTTCAGCGGCGGACACGCGGCGTATTACACCGAGGGGGCGGCCGTGCCGCAGGATGTAAGGCCGGGGATAACATCGCGGATAAGCGACCGCAACAGCATATTCGAGGAGATATTCTTCACCATCAGCAATGGCTACAACCGTGAGAATATGCGCTACGCCTCGTCACTGCTGCACTACTACCTCGGCTCGATGCGCTTCCTGCAACAGTTCCGCAACGCCAACGCAAAGCGGGAAAGGCTGTCTGACGACACCCTCGTCAGCGAGGCGGTGCGCTATATGGGCGAGAACATAGAGTGCAGGCTGTCGCTGGACGCTCTCGCCGCATACATGGGCTACTCGGCAAGCTATTTCGCCGCGACGTTCAAGAGGCTTACCGGCAGCAGTCCGCTGAGCTACTTCAACCGCATGAAGGTGGAGCGCGCGTGTGAGTTGATGGAAACCACGGAGATGAAGGTGAACCAGATATGCCACAAGGTGGGCATAGACGACAGTTATTATTTCTCCCGTCTGTTCAAGAAGATAAAGGGTATGTCGCCGCGGATGTACAGGGAAGCGGCCGGGGGCGTAGATGATGACAGGGTGAAGCGGAACGGTTGAAACAGCGGCTGATATTCCGTGTCGTCGTAAAAGGGTGCTGATTACCTTGCAAACAGGTGCTGATTACAGTGTAAAAGGGTGCTGATTGTGATGTAATCAGCACCCTTTTACAACGCCTTCTGTAACGTGTTGAACTGTAATGTCTTGTAGGGACGCACCTTCTTGCCTGTGGCAAGCGGCAAAGCCGAGCGGGTGCGTCCGAATCGCGCATGACCACCGAATCGGCGGACGCACCAAGGTGCGTCCCTACATACATACGACAGCCGCATTCTCCGGAGTATTTACCGCTCTGCGGCTTGCCGGAACCGTTTTTTTTTGCTACCTTTGCAGCCGATTACCGACAGACGGCAATCGTTTTTTATTAATTAATCACTACAAACAATGCAAAAGACAACTTTTGAAAGGCGTGCAAGTCTTCGGTTCAAGCATTTTACAAGGAGGGGTTACGCACTCTTCTCATGCCTTGGACGCGAAGTGGTCATCGGCACTCTCAGCGTTGCCACCCTCTCTAATGCAAAGGCAGAGGGAGTGAGCGTACGGAAAGAGAAGGCGGAAGACACACTGCAACGCACGGAGCTGAAACTCGACGAGGTCGTGGTGACAGGCTCCAGAGCGCCCCTCACACAGGCTGAGGCGGCCAAGATTGTCTCTGTCATCACGCGCGACGACATTCAGCGTGCGGCGGTGGAGAGCGTAAACGACCTATTGAAAACAGCCATCGGCGTGGATGTCCGTCAGCGGGGTGGCTTTGGTGTACAGACGGACATTTCCATTTGTGGCGGCACATACGACCAGGTTGCTATTCTTCTGAACGGTGTCAATATCAGCAACCCGCAGACTGGACACCTCAGTGCCGACTTCCCCGTATCTCTGGACGACATTGTCCGCATCGAAATCATTGAGGGTGCATCCTCCCGTGTGTATGGCGCGTCGGCCTTTAACGGCGCGATAAACATCGTGACCCGTGGCGATGAGACCTCCGGAGGCAGCGTGTCGGCGGAGGGAGGCAGCTATGGTACATTCGGTATGACGGCCAGAGGCAGCGTCGCAAGCGGTGCTTTTGCGAACTCTCTCTCGGCCGGTTACAGGCAGAGTGACGGCGGAACGGACAACTCTTATTTCCGCAAGTCGCAGGCTTTCTATCAGGGTAGCTACAAGCCCCACACCGGTTCCCTTTCGAGGGAGGCCTCAAATAAGGGTGGAAGCACAGGTGACAAAAGCACGTTGCTCTCCCCCTCGGGGGAGTCGGAGGGGGGCATTTCATGGCAACTCGGCATGAGCACCATGCGCTACGGTGCCAACACCTTCTACTCCGCAGCCTATCCCGACCAGTATGAGAGCAACGCGAGGATATTCGCGGCGGTGAAAGCCGATGCCATTGCGGCGTTGGCGGGCGGAAGGACGATACACATAGCGCCGTCGGTGTATTGGAACCGTTCATACGATCACTTCCAGCTGATTCGCGGGAAGGAGACAGGCGAGAACTTCCACCGCACGGATGTCTATGGAATCTCCGTCAACGCATATACGGACTGGTTTCTCGGACGGACGGCCTTCGGCGCGGACGTTAGGCAGGAGGGCATACTTTCCACCAATCTCGGCCGCCCGTTGGAGGAGAGTGAGTATGTGACGGTCATGGGACACGGTGACAAGAATTACACGAAGCGCGAGCAAAGGACGGACGTGAGTTACTTCATGGAGCACAATTTCCTGCTCCGCGACTTCACGGCGTCGCTCGGAGTGGTCGCCAACATGAACACTGCCTATAACTCTTCGTTCCGTTTCTATCCCGGAGTGGATCTCAGTTACCGTCCGGCGAAGGCATGGAAGATGACCGTTTCGTGGAACATGGCGTTCCGTATGCCTACCTTTACCGACCTGTTCTACAAGTCGCCGACGCTGGAAGGCAACAAGGACCTGAAGCCGGAGAAGACACAGTCGCTCCGCGTTGGCGTGCAGTATCGCGCCAAGGGCATGGAGGCAAGGCTGGGAGGCTTCTATGATTGGGGCAAGGACATGATAGACTGGGTGATGTACTCGCCCGAGGATGTCTATCGTTCCGCCAACTTCAAGCTCGACAACCGTGGCTATGAGGTGGCGATAGACCTGCTTCCGCGTGAGGTTATGGCGCAAAGCATGGTGTCACGCCTGCGGCTTGGCTATGCTTACATTGACCAAAAGCGCAGGGACGGGGTGCCGATTTTCAAGTCAAACTACGCCATGGAGTACCTGAGGCATAAGTTTGTGGCCGGAATAGACCATAAAATAGTCGGCAATCTGACCGCATCGTGGGCGTTCAGGTGGCAGCAGCGTATGGGCAGCTACATCGTGTATGAGAACAATAAATCGACGGGTGTGTCGCGGCCTTATACTCCTTTCGGCCTGCTTGACGTCAAACTGCTGTGGACTGAGCGGCGGTATGAGCTGTCGCTGACGATGAACAATCTGACGTCTTACCGCTATCATGACCTTGGCAACATCCCCCAGCCCGGCTTTTGGCTCATGGCGGGGGCGAAGATAAAGATTAACAAATGACCTCTTATATGCTTATCCCGGCGCAATGGTGCCGGGATAAGTTTTTTGTTTGCGCTGAAAAATACGGCTAACTGTTTGGTATATAAAGTTTTTTTTGTATCTATTGCACCATAGAATTGAACATTTTGTCGCGGAGATTTGAACATTTCGGCAATGCAAGGACACTGATATTGGGCGGCAAAAAAGAAGAATGGCAGTTCTTGGAGGGCGTTTGATTACCCTGAAAGAACTGCCATTCTTCTTTTATCGGTTGTTATGTGTGGTAAGGGATGTTTAGAAATAGTATGCCATGCCGAGCTGCCATGAGTTGTATTTGGCTGAAACGCCGTCTTCACCCTTTATCTCTCCTGACTTGGTGCAGGCGATATTGTAGTTGGCTTTCACCTCCACGTGCTTGAAAAGGGTGCAGCCCACACCGACATTGACGCTTACATTGCTTGACTTCCATGTCCATTCTTCCGCGCTTTCATAAAACTTCTTGTCGCTGGCAATGTTGAATCCGAACTGCGGACCGGCGAAAATGAACACGTTGGCCAATGAGCTCAGGCCCCAACCGTAGCGTACATTGATTGGAATGTCAATGGACTGGGCTTTCATTGTCTGGTCGTCAACCTTGGCGGTCTTCTCGTCATAGAGTGCGGAAGCGTCAAGGCTGAGGCCTACTATGGGCACAGTGAACTTGACGGTCGGGCCTACATAGAATCCGGCGCGGTTGCTTTTGTCGGCTATGTCGTTTGAGAACTTCATGTTAACGAGGTTTGCGCCGCCGCGAATACCGAACTGGAACTGCGCGTTTGCAGGCAAGGTTATAAGCAGTGCCACTGCCATAACAAGTAGGGAGATTGCTTTCTTCATAATGATTTGTTTTTATTTGGGTTATGTCTTGTTGTCTTTTGATGGTGGAAAGGAACCGGCCGTCATCAGTGTCTCTGCCTTCTTACGCTGACTCTTGCTGATGATGCGGAGGAAGAAGAGGACGAACGTGTCTTTGTTTTCTTCGTTACCGTGGTTGACTTGTCCGTGTTTGCACGGCGATTGGCCTTTGCTGCCTTCTTCGCTGCTTTGGGATTGGCTGCCGCAACCTTGGCTATTGAGTCGAGAGAGTCCTTGCGTGCCTTGTCGCCCCAGATGTTTTCCTCAAACTTTTTCAGCTCTCCCTCGATGCGTTTCTGTTCCTTTGACATGGCGGAGTCAGTGGGACAGTATTGCGCGAGGGTCTTGCCCAGCATATTGTTTGTCTTGTATATGGTGCCGTTATACATGTTTTTCACGAAGTAGTCGTCAACACTCATGGTGGCGGCATTGTTGATGTCGCTGGTCATGATGGTGAGTTTTGTGAGGAAAGGCGCGGCATCGTCGTACTTGACCCAGAACAACGGGTACTTGGAAGCGCCGTCGCCGAAGTCGTCTTCGCGTGTCATTATGGGGCAAAGGGCTATCACCTTGTTGTGGAAAGTGGCCGTCACTTGGTCGTAGTAGGCTGACTCTTTGATATAATATGACTTCACTTCCGCTGAGGGAATGTCTGAATTGTCGAGTTTCAGCCTGCCGTCCTTGCGCTCGTAGTATATGTTGTAATTGTCAAGCAGCGCCAATGGCTTGACAACAGCGTCCGCCTCAAATGACTCGTTGCCGTCAAGGCGGTATTCATACGCTTTTAACTGCCCTGACAGTACGAGCTTGAAGAGGTATGTAAAGAGGTTCATCTGCGAGCCGACAGGTTCTACCGGGTAGTAGAGACCGGAGTTTTCGCCCTTTGTAAGGTCTATTTCCCGATAGATGTCACGCCTCCATACCACGTCTTCTTTGAGCTTTTGAGCCGTAGGGAAGGATATTTGCGCCCTTGTGGAGAGGGCACTTTGGGGCGTGGTCTTCTGCCCGGCTTTCGGTTGCTGGTTGCGTCTTGCGGCAGGTTGTGCCGCCGCTTGCATTGCGGAGAGGGCTATTATGCCGGCCAATGCGATTGCTTTGATATGCTTAATCATACTTTCTGTTGGGGATTTTTACTTTATAACTACCTCCATTGCCGCCGGTAACTGGCGTGTTATGCCGTCTGGTCCGATGGCTTTGATGCGTGAAATGTAGAAGCGTTTGGAGCGTGACAGCTTGCGGAATGTCTCCATTTGCCTTGTGGAGAAGGCTGCCCCGTTGCTCACTATCGGTATGGCGTTGCCCATATTGTCAAAGAATATCGCCTCGAAGCCTGTCACCTTGAACTCAATGTCAAGCAGACCGTCGTCTATTGCCGCCTTTATGCCTGTGGCACCGAGCAGCGAGCCTTTCGCCAAACCGCCCCCCTTGAAGCGTGAGTCACCCACTTGTATATAAGGAGTAGGGTCCGGCAGCTTGCGGACACGGAACGTGAACTGTCCCATCTGCTGCGGTTTGCCAGTCAATAGGCTTGATACCGTGATGGTAACGTCCTTTCCCACGGCGGTGGGTTTGGCTATATACTTGCCCGGACCTACCGGGGTGAATGTGCCTCCGGACATGGTTGCCGACACTTTATTGAGTGGTACGCCCGGTATTGACACGCTGATGGGGTTGGTATATCCGGCATACAGCACGTTCATAAGGTCTGCTGAAACGGTGGCGGAGGGGTCAACCACGGTGTATTTCTGCGAGAAATCTCGGCGAATGACATCGCCGTTGCCGTCCATCATGGTCATATAGCCGTTCAAGGTGAAGTCGCCCGTCTTGCCGGCGGTGAACTCGTAGGTGTTGTTTTGCAGGTTAACCTCCCGTCCTCCGATGTATATCTTCGGTTGTTGCGTGGTGTCTATCGCCGCCATCACTATCTTTGCGGAGAATCTGTCGCCCCTGACTATGGTCTGGGCATTTGGTATCACGAATGCCGACAGCTTGTTTACGCGTATGTCTTTCACATCGACATTGCTGATAAGTGTATGCAACACCTCGCCTTCTGCATAGCGAACGTCGTTCTGTAACTTTGAAAGCAGTGTCACGGCAGCGGCTACCGGCATACTCTCGAACATATATTCCTGCCAGTTCTTGCCCAAGGCTCTTGCCTTTTCCGATACATCCGTGTTCAGATTGCTGTTGATTATCTTCTTCAGCCGTTCGTCATTGAGCATATTGCTCATGTTGTAACGGTAGTCCTCAATCATCTTTTGCAGCTTCGGGCCTTTGCCTTTGCCCGGTGACAGCATCACCTGCGCGGCGGCTTCAAGGTTCTCCTTGTTCTCTATGTTGTTCACATCCCCTTCTTCGCCGTCCGCTTCCTTTACGATGGCGCATTTCAGTTGCTCGGCGAAGTAATAGAGTTCATCGCTCATTTTCTTCACCATCTTCGCCTTTTCATACCATGTCCGTGTCTTCTGCGGATTGCTTTTCATCTGCGCTTCGAAGTCGTCGTAGATGCGGATGTTCTCCTTGAACACGTTGTCCGTGGAGCGATTCAGCCCTTCTTCGACAATAGAGAAGCCGTTGAGCACCTCTGTTGAGACGTTCATCGCAAGCAAAGCCATGAGAACAACGTACATGAGGTTGATCATCTTTTGGCGTGGGGATATCGGTTTCTTTTTGATTGCCATGTTTTATTCAGTTGTTTTGTTGCTTGGATAACAGGCCTTTCGTCTGCGCACAATGCCGTGTCCGCATTCTTGCGGCCTCCAATCGCCAACCCTGTTTTACCCCTGTTTGCCTGTTGCCAGCGGGTTCATGTTCACTGTCATAGCCTCTATCATGCGGGTATAGATGGCGTTCAGTTCCTGTATCTGCTGTGCCATGCGGCGTGTCTGCTCGTTGATTTCGTCCTGAGTGGTAATCTGTTGCGACGCGGATTTAAGCTGCATCTCATATACACGGCTTATTCCCGTGAGGGTACGGTTAAGGTTTTCCATCTCCTCACTGTCCGTTGCGAGGCGCGCACTCTGTGCCGCTACCTTCTCAAGCATTTCGTTCAGTTCGTTGAGGTGGTCCACATAGCTCGTCGTGGCGACCTCCATCGCTTCGGCTGTCTCGGCACTTACCGCCGGAGCCGGCGTGATAACCTGTGGCGAAGCACCACCCGCCACGTCGGCAGCAACGCTCTCTTGCGGTGCAGCGGCATCACTCTTGCCACCTGTTTTCCCGTCGTTTGCGGTGAAACTAATGGGCTCGGCCTTGGCAGACGCACCTCCACCTATTATTATTGTGCCCCCTGTCATTACGCCGTTGCCCTGTTGCGGCGTCACGGCTGCGGCCGCCTTTGTCTCGTCAGGAGCGGGGACAGTCTCCTGCATGGCTTCATCCAATATATCGTCTGAGAAGTGATTGTCCAGCGGCATATCGATGGTTGACTTGTCAAACGGCCTGTCGAATGCTGACAGGAAGAACACAAGCACCTCCGTTCCCATGCCGATGAACAGCATTGCGTCTGCTCCCGGAAGGTGAGTAAGTTTGAATAGCGTGCCGAGTATGACGACAGACGCGCCCCATGAGTATGCGTAGTTGAGGAAGGTTTGCCCCGGTACGCTGTCCATCCACTTCTGAAGCAGATAGATTATGTTTATTTTGCTGTATTTAGACATAGTGATGCTATGGTTAATGTTTTACGGATTGATGTTTGACGTTTATCTTCTCTTCTTTCCTTTGGCATTCATGCTTGTGGAACTTGCGAGCGAGCGCACGCACCGGAAGCCTATGTATGAGCGCGGCTGGTTCTGGTATTCCCATGTTCTCCACGCCGAACGGATATAGCTTTCCGGGTCTTTCCATGAGCCTCCGCGCACCGATTTCTTCTTCATGTGGTACGGATCCTCCTTCGCCGCCTTGTACTCCAGCTGCGGGTTGAGGTCGTTCATGGCGTCAACGCCGGCTTCCGTGTATATGGTCGATGTCCATTCGGCCACGTTTCCGGCCATGTCAAACAGTCCGTTGCTGTTTGCGGCGTAGATACCGGCCTTTGACGTTATCAGGTTTCCGTCCTTTGTGTAGTTTCCGCGGTCAGGCTTGAAGTTGGCAAAGAAACATCCGTCCCCGTTCTTCACGTCCGGATTGTCCCACGGAAACTCCGTCCCGTCCTTGCCGCGTGCGGCAAATTCCCATTCCGCCTCTGTCGGAAGACGGTATCTCTGTATGTATTTCGCCGCTCCGTCAAGGCCTTTCAGCAGGTAGTCCGTGCGCCATGCGCAGAACGCGTTGGCCTGTTCCCAGCTGACGCCGACTACCGGATAGTCGTTGAAGGTAGGGTTGGAGAAGTAGTTACGCAGATAAACCTCGTTGTCACTGTTGGGAAAGTCGTTCACCCAGCAGGTGGTGTCGGGATATACGTTCACGATGTATGTGTTGAGAAAGTCCCACGGTCCTGACAGCGGGCGGTTGATAGTCTCGCGCACTATGCGCCCCTCGTCATCCACGTATGCCGTGTCCTTGGAAATCATCACCACCTCGTCCGGATCCACGGTGATGTCGGTGTTCAGGTTACGCTGTGCCGCTTCAAGGCGGTTTTTGCGCAAAGCCGCCGTCGTATAGTCGTAAATCTCGTAGCGGTAGTTCATCTGCGCCGCGTCAAGCAGTTTCTCTCCCGTCACGGGATTGGTGGTATAGAGGCTCTCAATGGCTCTCATCTCGTCCTCGTTAGGCTTCCGCGGCAACTGTTTCTTCCAGTTCAGGTGCGGTGTTACGGGGTCGCCGTTCTTGTCTTCGGTAATCATGTATGTCTCGTCTCCGCCGTATGCCGGGTCGGCAAGGCGTGTACGGAGAATGCTGTCACGCACCCACATCACGAATTGTCTGTATTTTGCGTTCGTCACCTCAGTCTCATCCATCCAGAAACCATCCACGGAAATCTCCTTCGTCGGTGTCGCCGTCCCCCAAAGAGAGTCCTTGTTCTCCAGTCCCATGCGTAAAGAGCCGCGGTTAACCAATGTCATGCCGTAGGGCGTAGGCTCCTGAAAGCCTTTCCCCCTGCCATATCCTGTCACCTCTCCACCCATTCTTGAGCCTGTCAGTTTGCCTCCGAAGCAACTGCTCAGCAGCGCGGTCATTATGCCGGCGCATAGCAGGAATGTCGTCTTTCTGATGTTCATGTATTTAGTTGTTTTGTTGTTTAGTCGTTCAGTTATATTGTCACGCACACCGATTATATTATAGTGTCCTCGTTGTCTGGTGTCTGTTCTTTCCCTTTTTGCTTAGGTTTACGTCCATTTGGTATCCTACGAAAATCTCGTGCGAGCCGTTCCGGAAGTCAATGCCGTTGGTGAACATTTCAAAAGAATAGGCTATTATCACCCCTTGGAACTGTCCTCCCACCAGTGCCGTCACCGAATTGGTGGGGCTGTACGTCGCTCCGGCATAGAACATACGCCCCTGATAATTATATATCAGCCTGCCAGTGATGTCGCCTCTGTACGCCACCCCGTCCGTTCTCACTACCGCCGAGGTGCCCACTTTCAGCAACGGGTTCGGCAGTTGGAAATCCATTCCGCCCGTAAGGTAATACGTCCCGTCTATTTTCAGCTCGTTCGTCTCACCCAACAGCACGGTAGGTGCGGTCAGATGCTGTGCGCTTATGCCTGCGTACCAGTTGTTCCGCGAGTAGTATATGCCCACACCCAGATCAAAGGCATTGCCGTTTATGTCGCTTTTGGAGAACACCGGGTCAGAGTCATCGTTCAGATCTACTGACGAACCGTTGAACTTTTCCGTTATGATGCCGGGCTGCACACCCACCGAGAGCCATCCTCCCCCGAGCCGTTTGCGCAGCGCATACTGCAAGGAAATGCGCTGGTGCGAGAACAAGCCCAACTTGTCGCTCATCAGTTGCAAGCCCGCGCCGTGTATGTTTTTCAACGCTACAAACGGCATATCGCCCGATATGAACGCCGTCTGCGGCGCGTTCTCGAAGCCCGCCAGCGACATGGCATACGTTCCCGTGATGTTCAGCTTTGGGGATTTTCCCGCCGCTGCCGGGTTGAACGACGGCTGCATATCGAAGTAATGCGAGAAATACGGGTCGTACTGTGCCCCGGAATCAAGCGAAACCAGTGCCAGCACCGCTGTAAGCACTATGCCCAAGAGCTGGTTGTCCGTTGTGGCAACTATGGCGTATATACACTTTCTCACAGTAACTAAACGTAAAAGGGATGGGTTTTATTACCTATCCCTTTTGATTATTGTGTTAAAATCAGTTAATGAACAACTGCGCCGAAATCCTCCTTTTCTTTGCTTTTACAGCGTGTATGGCAGGTTAAACCGGTATCGTCTTGTTTCCTTGAACCATGATTCCCGTTCTCCCGTCTTGGCAATTTCCTTGTCGTGGCGTATGTAGGGACGTACCTTGGTGCACTGGTGTCCCAAGAAAATCGTTAACATTCTGCATTATTCTTTGTAAATCAGCATGTTATTATATGTTTTGCAGTGCGGTGGATTTGAAAATGAGTTTATTGTGTTAATTTTGCAGCAAACAGCAAAATCAATACTATGACTCAAACCAC
>JAAGKN010000861.1_pt1 | contig 80388 bp, 68 predicted proteins | sample 6206371 | NCBI WGS metagenome assembly JAAGKN01 (sample SAMN11533720, study PRJNA540317) | gut metagenome | isolation source: fecal pellets from male and female animal of same cohort | host: Peromyscus leucopus | place: USA:CA | collected 2017 | reverse complement strand
TCCTTCGCCACCGCATAGGCATCCATAATCGCCGTGATCTGCGGCACGCCGATACCTGCCACCACACGGGTGGTACAGATGGAACCGGGACCGATACCCACCTTTACCGCGTCCGCGCCTGCCTCGATCAGCGCCCGCGTACCGTCTCCCGTAGCCACATTACCCGCAATGACCTGCAAATCGGGATATTTTTCCTTAATCATCCGCACGCACTTGAGTACATTCTCAGAATGCCCGTGAGCGGAGTCAAGCACAACCACATCCACCTTTGCGTCGATCAGCTCCTTTACCCGGTCGAGCACATTGGCGGTAATTCCCACACCCGCGCCGCACAGAAGCCTCCCCTGGCTGTCCTTCGCGGAAAGAGGGTATTTGATGGTTTTTTCAATATCCTTTATGGTGATGAGACCCACCAGATTATAATCGTCATCCACAATGGGAAGCTTCTCTTTTCTGGCTTTCGCAAGGATCTCCTTTGCCTGATCCAGCGTAATGCCAGCCTTGGCGGTAATCAGGTTCTCAGAAGTCATGGATTCTTTGATTTTCTTCTTGAAATCTGTCTCGAATTTTAAATCACGATTGGTAATGATACCGACTAATTTCCTGCCTTCCGTGATCGGCACGCCGGAAATTCTGAACTTGGCCATCAGCGCATCCGCGTCAGCCAGCGTATGCTCCGGCGTCAGGAAAAAAGGATCTGTGATAACGCCGTTCTCGGAACGTTTCACCTTATCTACTTCCTCCGCCTGCGCTTCAATAGACATGTTCTTGTGAATGATGCCGATGCCGCCCTGTCTGGCCATGGCAATCGCCATCCTGTGCTCGGTCACCGTATCCATCCCCGCACTCATCATGGGAATGTTCAGCCTGATCTTCTTCGTTAGATTCGTTGTCAAGTCCACCTGATTCGGAATCACCTGTGAATAGCTCGGCACTAAGAGCACATCGTCAAAAGTAATTCCTTCGCCAATAATCTGACCCATCTTCTCTCCTCCTGTGTTGTTAACTTGGTTGCCTTTTGTTATCTAAACTCACAAGCACGCGCTTCGCGCTCTCTGTCCGGTTTCACCGGACGCTTGTTCGTTATCGCCGCCGGGAAACAAATGTCTGCGTTGCAGCCGCTTGTTTCCCGTTCGCGGCTGTTATATTAAGAATACTGCCAGCCCTTCAACTGACAGTATTCCACCAACCACTTTATTATGCTAATCCGTAAAAACCTTACGGGGCGCAACGTCCTGAATCGCCTTGATCATCTCCGCGTTCGGCTCCAGAATAATCTTTGTATCGCCGTTCCAGATCATCATATATCGCCGCTCCGGCTGCGCAGCAATGCCCGAGCTGTAATCAATCGTCTTCATCTGACGGTTTTTATAAGAATCCAGTCTGTGAGAATTAAGAGGCGCAAAAATCTCCATCTGCTCCAGAGAATAGCTGCCAGCCTTCTTTCTGCGGGTTTTCGCCAGAACCTTATCCACGCTCAGTTCCTTGTCGAGATACAGATACTCGTACTCGATCTCCGCGTTCATATGCGCAAAATAAGCGCAGCCGCCCAGCACAATCGCAATCAGCATTCCCACCACAAAGGGCGTCAGAAACCCGATCAGGCCGAAAACCACCGTCAGCATAATCAGCAGCATCTTTAAGAAACGCATCAGAACGGACGGTTTTCTCGCCACCAGCAACTCCACATATGTTTCACTCATACAGTATCCTCCATAGACAAAAATCACTTCCGTCAGCACCCGCTTCACCGCGCCTGTCCGAAAATATAGAATTATCATATAACAAATTGGGGAAAGATGCAAGGTCAAACGTACCATATGGAAAGCAAGAACGCCGGTATGACTAAAATCAATTACCCACATATATCCATTACATAAAAGCTTTTACATATTTTTTAGAAAGAGCTAAGCGTAGTCATCACCTTCCCATACTCCTCTTTCTTATCCCGCATCACCATAAGCCCCCTGTCCAGCTCCTCCAAGGGTATCCTGTGCGTGACCATCTGCGCCGGCGCAATACGCCCCTTTTCCAGCCTGTCCAGCACATAATGCCAGTCATCCGCCGACGAGCGGGTAAACGAAGAATTCCATGTGCCGAGCACAGTCAGCTGATTTCTAAGAATTTTCCAGTACCCCGCTTTCGGCAGCATCATATCGGAAGCGGGATTGCCCACAAGCATAATCCGTCCGCCGGGACCGGTCAGCCCGACCGCCTGCTGCACCGTCTCATTTTTCCCGACGCACTCAAAGAACACATCCGCGCCGTTACCTTCCGTCCGTTCCAGCAGCCAGCGTTCCACGTCCTCCTTCCTGCTGTCGCAAAACGCGTTTTCCGATAAGCCGAGCTGAACCGCCATCCGTTTCTGAAATTCCTTATTGCCGATAACCAATATATTTTTATGCCCCGTTTCCAGCAAAAACATAAGCAGGAAGAGCCCGATCGTTCCCAAGCCGCAGATTACCACGCGTTCTTCCTGCCGAGGCGCTGCCTTTCTCATGGCATGAACCGCCACCGACATGGGCTCCAGCATCGCCGCCTCCTCAAAACTGACATTGTCCGGAAGCGCAATCAGGTTTTTCTCCGGCACTGCCACATACTCCGCAAAGCCGCCGTCCCTGCGGGAACCGAGATAACTGTAATGGCGGCACATTTCGTACTGCTCCTTGTGGCAGGGCGGACATTCCCCGCAGGGAATCAACGGAAAGACGCCGACCCGCTTCCCTTGCCATTCCGCATCCGCAGCCGCGCCCACTGCCTCCACCTGCCCCGCAAATTCATGTCCCGGTATGAGCGGATAGGAGTAAGTTCCGGTATAAAAAACCCGCGGAATATCAGAGCCGCAGATCCCCGCCGCCTTTACTGCAAGCAAGATCTCATTCTCTCCCATTACAGGAGTGTTTGCCTCCTCAAATCTCAGATCATTAATATCATGCAGCATCCATGCTCTCATGCCGATTTTCCTCCATTTAATCATCGGAAATGAAACCGACTCCCATAAATCTTTAGACAAAAACGGAAACCATCTCCTGAAACCTCTCTAAATCCGTCCTTGTCGTAATCTTAAAATTCCCCTCATCACCCGGTATCATGGCGATATCCATCCCCGCCATAACGGCGGGCTCTGTGGAACCGTTAATCCCGAAAATCCGCTCCGGCAGAAGCGCCCTGACCGCCTCCACGTATTTCCCAAAAACAAACGTTTCCGGCGCCTGTCCCGCAAAAATCCGGCTGCGATCCAAAAGCGATGCGATCCGTTCTCCATCCTCGCTGAAATACACCGTATCCTTCATCGGCAGCACAGGAAGCACCCCGTCATGTTCTGCCACAGCATCCAGACAAGCCGTAATCAGGTCCGCAGACAGCAAAGGTCTCGCCGCATCATGAATCAGCACATAATCAGAATCCGCCGCATATGTTCCGATATCCTCCAGCCCGTTCAGAATCGAAAGCTGCCTGTTTTCCCCCGGCGCGGAAAAACCGCGGAATTTACCGGCGTTTTCGGATGACCGCTTATCGGCGTTTCCACACGCAGTCTCCCCAGCGGCGTCTTTGTCTGATTGCACATCATAAAAATCGTCTATGCACTTCAAAATCAGTTCCCGCCACATCTCATCCGCCACGACCTGCACCGCGTCAATCCCCTCATGGGAAAGAAGCGTCTGCAGAGCATAAGCAATAATCGGTTTCCCGTTTACCTCTATGTACTGCTTCGGCGTCTCCACGCCCATCCTCGTTCCGGTTCCCCCGGACAAAAGCAATGCCGTCACCATATTGCCACCCCGCTGGACTGATACCAAAAGCCATCTATATCAGAACTCCCTAAATCTCGTACTTCCTCTTCCAGATTGCCAGAATCGGCACACATCATGAAATCCATAAATCGGGGCTTGTTTGTGCCCACCTATGCTTTCACGGGAATCAGAACGTTCTGCATCTATAACGACCAATTTCTCAACCTAGCGTTTTTTCGCCACATAACGGGCCATGGCGGCAAACAATTCATAATCCGTAAAGAAATCATAGATTCCGTCCAGCCCTCCCGACGTTCCACGCTGTATCGCCTCTTTCACCTTATTATACTGTTCACTCTCTACATACTCCTCCACCGTATCCGTGATATACTTATTCGAAAGAGACGCTTCGTAATAATATTTCGATTTATTACGTGAGAACTCCGCCGCTGAGACCTCTCTGACCCGCAGCCAAAAATAGTCCATCAGCAAAACCTTTGTCGGTCTGTCTTTGATTCCATAATGGCCGGCAGCTTTTTCCGCCATTCTCTCAGCAAACCGCAATGTTTCCTGCCGGTCGGCAAATCCCCCGGATTCCCGTTCCGTCTCTATCCATATGCCTATTGCAGACAGGCATCTGTAAAATTCTAAGTTTACTATCCATTTGCAGCAAACTGCCGACTCTGATGGTTTCTGCAGCTTCAGGTCACTCAAAAGCGTCTCAAATTTACTATCCTTGTCCGCAGCATTTCCATCATGCCTTGTAAGCCAATACACCCAAATCCCATCCTGTATCACCGTCTGATCCGGCTGGGCATCCTTCCATGTTTTAAAATCATCCATTATGTCTTTCCAGACATCTTTGCGATCTGCCTTCTTCTTTTGCATAAGATACGCTTCTAAGCATCTCACCTTAATCGCGATCGGATTGTTTGATACAAAAGCTTCCGCAAACATCCCCGGCAGCTTTTCCTGCCCGTCCAGCATCCTCTTGATTTCATACACACCATCTGCTCTGTATTTTATGTATGTCGGGTTATAATAGGATAGCTGTAATAAGGATTCCAAATCATAGCGGAACTCAAACAGGAGCTCTTTGGGGGAAGATCCCATTTCCTTTATCACCAGCGCCTTGCAGGCAGATATGTTCGACAGCTTTTTATAGGGGAATCTGGTCATCCGCATTCCCATGTCTCCACATCCGCACGAGTACGGCTGAATCCCATCTTTCTCTTCCATTCTGGTAATCGGCATCCGGCACTTCTCACACACCAGGAAATTACTTTTATTGCCAATTTCAAAATAAACCCTGTCCCATTCCTGGAGATCATCGCAAAGACGGAAAAGATAGGAAATCGGGTTATCACAAAACATATTATGATATTGCTCTTCCTCTTCTCCCGTCATTTTTCCATACTTTAACGTATGATTGTAGATCGCTACCGCTGAAAGTTCTATCGCCATTTTCTGAATCGGATCCAGCCGATAAATCAATCCCGTTTCATAGTATTTACTTAACAGCAGCACTGCCGAAAGAGCGCCATGGTCTTTCTTTTCCTTAATTCTTTTTTCTATTTTCGCCCCATCCACTGTCTGATACAGCAGGCTTTCCTGTAAGGTCATTCTCAGATGCGGCACAGCATCATCCAAATGAATGAATTCCACGGAAAAGGGCAAAAACCTGTGCAGATTTTCAGTCGTCCGTAGCATATAGGCGAGCGGATAACCTATATCATGAACCAAGGATGTAATCATTGCGACCGCATGGATCAGATAACGATAATAACACTCTCTCATCCTGCGTCCCGCTTCATTCTCCGTTTCTGGGCTTTTCTTAATACTAAGAATCTTCCTGGCAAAAACTTTCCCTGCCGCTCCGGCTCTGTCAATCTGGCGGTCGACACTGTCCCTGATCTGTTCCGCAATCAGATTGCCATTCCTCTGATAGCTTTCGATACAGTATTCCATAAACCCATATTTATCTAACAAAACCAGCATCTCATACATATTTCTGATCTGGTGCATGTAATGATCCCTGTAATAAGTATAATCATGTTTTTCGCTGTTATATTCCAAATGCAAAAGCCATTCAAAATTAAAATAGGAGGAATCAAACAGATTGCCAAGACCATTGATACCGACAAAATCACCCAGGAATTTTTCCAACACCATCTGCAGCAAACCCAGATTTTCGTTCATCCCCTTGTCATATATCTTCTGCACCGTCAAGTAAGCATCCTGCGCTTTCTCCACTGTCTGATACATATCCGCGCTCTTTACCCTCCGCTCGAGCGCTACCGCCTGGTCCATCACCTCTCCCGTTATCAGCGAAGCATCGATATCCCAGAAATATTTTTGTTTCAGCACATCATATCCCTGCAGATAGTTCTTCATATCCTCTGTATTCATCTCTTTCACTGCTTCTTAATCCCCATCCGTCTTTTCTCTATTTTTACAAAACTAATACGAAAACTCCTCTACCCTCTGCGCCTCTGCCCTACAGAAATCATAATATGCCTGGTTGAACGGATTCACAATAATCTGCACCTTGTCCTCCCTATCCACCGCCTTTATTTCCTGTTCCGCATTATTAAAAGAAATGCCTGTGCCAGCGAATTCATCTTTATGTAATTCATTTAATATCGCATAAATATGCCCCCAACTGTCTGGTTCCTTATGTAATACATCCCGCAATTTATCATACAAAGCATAAAGATGTCCCCTGTCGTTTGTTGACACGAAATAAGAATGTAAGGCAATCTCCTTTTCTCTTTCCTTTGCCAGACGAAGTACCACTGACCGCAGCGTCTCCGAATAAGCATCGTCTCCCGGCGGCATATCGATCACAATATGGCGGTATCTGTGCACCCTGTCCTGATCGCTCCCCTCCGCCCTGGTTTCCATCCGTCCTGTCCCCGCCAGTCTATCCAGCAGTTTCTCCATCCGATGGGTAAACCTGCCGATCTCTACGGTTGGAATACCCGTTCCATAACCGAATATTTCCTTATCTTCTTCCTGCGGGGAAGAAAAGATAAAATCTATGATGCCATTGACGCTTTTAGGTCCCTTGCTCAGCTGACAGGCATACCCCCTTGCAAGCATCTTGTCCGTCCCCTGAATCCGTTCGCACAGATAATCATTGATCGTATATTTTACATATTCCTTGCCAAAAGCCAGCTGGCTGTTTTTTGTTGTAGCAGCGTCAAATATATCCTGATTATTCTCCAAAATTTTATCGATGTACTTATCCACATACATCGTCCGAAAATCATCTTCGTTTTTTCCATAGAATAATACCTTCGATGCCGTTCCCCTAAAATCCGCATCAATCCAAACCACGGACGCGTCCCTGTTTCCCTTATCGCTGTTCCGTTCATCGTACGCTAAATCCAGCGCTTTAAAAAGGGAAAAGGCGGTTTTCCCACACCCGCCTTTTACGGAACTCACCACATGTACCTGAATCTTATCTTCATCCTTCGTATTGCTTCCCATTCTGTCTATTCCCCTCTTTCATCCGTCTGTGTCAACAGATATAACCGGCTTTCCGTATACCGTGCCTTTTCACAATAACCATTTAATGCTCTCAGCAAATCCTCAAACACGTCTTCCCCCATATCCGGACAGTACCTGTTCCTAAACGAGTATTTCAAGGTACGCAGACGGTTTGCGGCATCCCTGATCATCACCGAATCCAATCCCCGGATCGCTGCATAAACAGCTCTTCTGGCGCGAAACACAAAGGACGGATCAGACTCTTCTTCCGTTTCATTGTAATCCTCCTTCAGGACCGCATCTACTCTGACCAAATCTTTTTTCATCAAATATGCATAAAAAATACCTTTCACCGAACGAGCTCTCGCCACGATCGCCTGCACCAGCAGATTGGACAGGTAATTTCGGATATAAGGAAGCCTTTCCTCTCCTCCGCTGCGGACGCTGAGTTTCAAAAATGCCTGGGCAAAATCGCGCACCCAACTATTTTCCGATTTTAAAGCGCTCCCTTTCCCTTTGAGACTAAACGTAACCGTCGGTTCTTCTGTTCCATTCTCCCGAAGCGTCATGCAGAGATACGTCTCTTTCAGAAGGTCAATCTTTTCAAAATCAGGATCCGAATCACTTGAACCGCCAAACAACTTTTTGTAAAAATCCTTTCCGACGCTCTTAGCCAGCTTCCACAAATCAACAGACGCCAGCATCTCAGCATCATTCAGCAGACTGCTGACCGTTCCGTCAATTTCCCCACTATCCGGCGATTTCTCGGACACTTTGTATACAAACAGTTTCTTCCCATCGTAGCGTTCATCATTACAGACGCTCTGGATCCCCAGATCCATGTCCCCGATGACTTCTCCCCTGCTGATGTACAGATAAACGTCGCATTCGGGGCTGCAGGCCCGCCGGATGGTCTCAAAAAACTCCTCGTGGAAGCCCAGCTTACCGCTCCTGCCTGTATGGCGGCCATTCATCCAAAGCCCCGCCTTATTATAAATTTTCTGGTAAAAATATATTTTTATATCTGTGATTTCATCCGGATCCTGCGTCAATTCCAGCTGTCTTTCAAGTTCCTTGTGGCACCACTGCACATACTCTGCCGCCGTCTTTTCCCAGACATCCTTATCCCACTGCCGCTGCACATAAAAATAACTCTCATCCATAAAAAGAACAATGTTGAATTTTTCAAACAGCAGCTTCATATCCATCAGGGATGAAAGATCATAAATCTTTTTCTCATTGGCAGGGGCATCCATTCTCTCAAACATATACGCCCCATTCTGCGGCTTTCGCTTGAATCGTGTAAAGTCAAGGATAATGTCTTTGTCCCCATAGTGCTCCTGAAGCGGCTTTTCCCCATAAATGGTTCCTATATAGGCTATCCGCACCGTCGTTTTTTCTGCCCCGTTTTCATTTTCTCCCTTTTGGGCATGATGCTGGATCCAGGAATCTATCTTTTCCATGAGCCTGACCGCATCAAGCGGCGTCAACGTTCCAACGTTCTCCCAAGGAATTGCACGCCTGCTACCATCCTTTTCCACACTGTAATAAACCTGACGGGATCCATATACATAAAAGCCGCCGAGCTTAGCCGAATAATCGTCAAAGACCTGCTTTCGGATCAGCGCTGCCATTTCATCCGTTTCTCCGTCCAGTGCCAGATCTTCTGTAAATCTACATGTTGCCCTGTCGCGCCATAGCCCAACCAATCTCGACATGGGATGGCACGGCGCCATCAGATACTGATTGGTATCGTAAATTTTGCAGGATTTGACAGTCAGCAGCCGCTCCAGCTGATCCATCTGTACGGCAGAATCCTCTCCATTCTCTTCCAGCACGGCAACCAGCTTCACAATTCCCTGAAAATAGGCATCAGAAATAGGCTGATCCTCTTTTTCAGTCTGTTCATACAGATTCGCGTCTCCTGGATAATCTGTCTCAATTAGATTCCCCTCCAAAAACGCTTTCTCAGAATCCGCCTCGAAGCACCTATTTCCCCCCGCGCATATTATCTGGTTAAAAACCCTCTCGTAATTCTTTTCCCGCCCCATCTTGACCACCCTTATCTTATATGCCACATCAGACCTGACAAGCAGTCAGTATAGAAGACATTGCCAGCCAATGCGGAAATCCCGGTGATATAGTTATAACCATTATACACAGTTTTCATAGCTTTGCCTATATAAAAAGCAAATTTTTGATTCTGTCTCAAAACTGCAGTTTACGAATATTCCGCAGCGTCTCCCCATAAGGCGTCTCCTTGCCAAAGAGAAGCGTCGTCCCCAGCACGAATCCGTCAATTCCTTTCGGCGCGTATGTCATAATCTTGTCCGCCCCGCAGGCGCCGTCCCAATAAATCCTGAAGTCCATCTGCTCCTTTAATGCCAGCAGCCTGTCAATTTTCTGTCCTACATACGGCATAAACATCTGCCCCGCATTGCCGGGATTAACGGTCATCACCAGCACCTTCTTGACAATCCGCAGCATTTCCATAACCGTTTCCACGCTGGTGCCGGGATTGATCGCAATCCCCGGAACCATTCCGGCATTAATAATCTTCTGCAATGTCGTGGACGGATGATATTCCGCCTCCGGGTGTATGTATATTGTATCTCCCCTCCGCAGCCGGTTCGTAAAAAGCTCTACTGTGTGATTTGGGTGCTCTACCATTAAGTGCACGTCCAACGGCTTTTTCGTTGCAGAAGCAATATACGCCATATCATTTAACGACATGGCAAAGTTGGGGACATACCGCCCGTCCATAATATCAATATGGAAGGAATCGATTCCGCCATTTTCCAAGTCTCGTACTTCCCTTTCCAGATTGCCGTAGTCCGCGCACATCATGGATGCCGTTAGTTCGAACTTCATTTGCGTTCACCTGTGCTTTCATAGTAATCAAATCATGTTAATAAACCTATCGTCTGTCCTCTGTTATTTATATATTATAGTCGATGAAATGCCGAAATACAATGTGACGCCCCATTATTTTTCTGCTTTAGAAGCACCTACCGCTTCCAAAATCCTCCGGCAGCTGTGGTCATCGCAAAAGTTATGCATTCTGCCCATCAGCTTCCGCCTTTTCTCCGCTGTAGTATCACAGTGCCTGCCCGTTTCCTCCACAAAAACACAGACATCTTCAAACGAAAATATTTCCTTGCCCGGAAGCCAGTCCCTGATATTGTCAAAAACAAATCCCCTGCTCTGCTCATATTCTTCCACATCCTCCAGCATAAACGCTATCGGTCTGTCCAGAAGCATATAATCTACCGCCGCCGAAGAATAATCGCTGATGAGCGCATCCGCCCACCCAAGCAGCCGGTTAATCGGAATATCCTGCCTGAAAAGATCTTGATTTTCAAGCAATATGATATGGCTGCAATCTTCACAATGCACTGCAGCTCTGTCCTGAAAGGGATGCAGCTTCACCAGCAATATTATATTCTTCTCCCGCAAAACCGCATTCAGTTGTTTCATCTTGTCACCCGTATCGACAATTGGCAGTCCGGTCTCTGATACCAATTCATATTCATTTAACTGCGCAAGCTTCCGTTCCGTAGACCGAAATGTCGGAAGCCAGAATATATACTGGTCAGCTCCCGGTATCCGTAATTTCTCCAAATCCGCCATTTGAGGGTGGAAAAGCCAGTCTTCCTTCGCATACCCCGTTACAAGAACCTGATCTTTTCTGAGACCATAAATGTCAGCGTGAATGTCAGCGTACAGGTCGCTTATGACTGTCGTATACTCATAGCGCTCCTCACAGCGCACAAAATTTACTCTCGTCTTGAATCCGCAGCCGTGCCACAGCTGCACTCTGACCTGGTCTTTCCTACAGTTCCTTGCAAAACCATAGGCGTCCGTAAAAAATATGTATTTTGCCAGACAAAGTACACGATAATAAGCATCCCGCTCTGCTCTGTTTTCCGAAACAGACCAGTCATAAGACAAAAAGCTAACGTTCTCTGTCCCCTTATAACACTCAAATTCTTCCGGATGTTTCACCAGCCAGACTAATTCATATGTATGGTTTAATCCTATCTGCAGCGCATATTCAAATAAGGCTCTCGCATTGTCAGCGAAATCCATACCCGGCACATAGGAAGAAGCATGCGGTCCGCTTCGGAAAATAATGATACTTTCCAACGGTTGATTCTCATAATGTTTTCGATATGACTCTTCATATTCCGTCTCCTGATTGGCAAAATAATAAATATCTGCATCCTCAGCCCGTTCAGCAAGCGCCGTCTTTATTTTCCCATACGCCTCTCTGTAGTAATCACTGGTAATGACGATAACGGTCTGTCGAATATCAGCCTGCAGCAGACACTGCAGATCAAATACTTCCAAATTCTTATGCCGAAATTCAAATCCGCCTATATTACGCCCATTCGTATCCACCACAAAAGATATTTTGTCCAATATAGGATACCGTTCGCATAATTCATTTAAATAAGAAACAGACTTCTCGAAAAGACAAATCTGCTTCCCCGACAGCTCACCAATATTCTCTTCTGTGAGTTTTTTTAACGTCATAACAGTGCTCCCCGTCAGCAGATCATCTTATCTATCTGCGGACATAAATCTCATTTTCCGCTGTTGTGTCTAAAAGCCGGTACCCCTTTTCCTGCAACAGTTCTCCGATACTGCCTCCCTCTGCATTTTCGACACAGATCAAATCAATCGGATACTTCCCCAGATCAAGATGGGCTAACAGTTCATAGTCCATCCCCTCCGTATCAAGATCCAGCACATTGGGATATGCCGTAAAGTTCTCCGCAATGATCGTATTGATATCTTTTAGTCGGACTTTCCTGAAGTTTTGTTCCATTCGCCTATGCCTTGCCACATCCTGGCAAAAAGTATTCAATCCCGGATGCTGCGGGTCATAGTAATAGGTCAGCTCAGCATTTGCAGGCTCCGCGGCTGCCCCAAGATTAACAACTTTATTTAAGGGACGGTACTCTTCCGCCATGCGGCACATTTCTGTATTCGGTTCAACCAATACCCCGTCCTTAAATCCTTTTTCATAAAAAAGATAGGTATTGTTCCTGACTGCCGGATGGCATACGCCAATGTCCATGTATGAAAAATCATCATACCGGGTTAATATATAGTCAAGCATAATAACATCTTCATTATTGGCGGAATATGAGGTTCCCCTGCCCTCTATGTCAAGCAGACGCGCAACAATTGTATCAGCCTTCGGCAAAACCTCCGCAATCTGCACAAGAATCTCATTTTCTATATTCGGATAGATGACAACCAAGACAGAATCACTATCTTTATATTGTGCAACAGCATCTGCCGACTCAATGGTAATCCCATTGATCATCTTCCCAACGTTTCTTCCTGCCCCATCTATCATATGGTCAAACCTTAGAATATTATGAGCATAGTATTTCTGAAACTCAGCTCCGGCGCCCCAGCCGATAATCGTTTTGTATGTTTTTCTAAGGTTGGTGTACTCTTCTTTATGCAGATATTTCATCCGTCTCTCCGTTTCAGTGCTTCTCGAAAGCTACAGGAAAAAATAATATATATTTATATTTTTTCCACATATCCATTCTTATTTTTGACTAATCATTTCTATGTTTTTCTCTAAAACTTTCTCCCAGTAATGCAAATGATCCCGCATCTGGCATTTGGGATAAATCTCGTCATGTGCCTTCTGACCCATAATCTCCAGCCGCTCCCTATGACATTCCAGGAAAGCTATCCGCTCTGCCAATTGGCAAATATCCTGTATTTTTACAATATAACCGTTTTCTCCGTCCGTTATATCCTCACGAACCCCCGATGTGGCCGTGACAACAGGCACCGCACCATTTGCCATCGCCTCCATCATAGAAATGCTTCTGCCCTCATAATCAGACAAACTGAAACAGATATCCTGATTTTTCCAAAAATCACCAATCCGCTCCCGCTCTAATCTGCCCAGAAGTCTGATTCTTCCCTCCAATCCATTACTCTCAATAAAAGCATTGAGTTTATCAATATAATCGCCTTCCCCCGCAATTTCCATGCAATAATTGACCTTGCAGGCATCAAGTTCCCTAATAAGCGCTGGAATCAAGTCCATTCGTTTTTGCTTTGCATTGACCCTGCCGGCAAAACCGAGTCTGATCGGATGCGTCGGATCTATCGTATACCTCCTGTCCAAAATTTCCTCACATTTGACAGGGCATGTCATATGACCGATTTTATGCTCCTCAACATCATATCTTACCAGTCCCTCTGTAATTTCCTTACTTACTCCAATGAACCGCTCGACCCAGGCATTCACTGAAGCATACTGGCGATACAGCTCTTCCTGTCCAAAGTGAATAGTAGAAACAATCCTAATTTTATCCGGATAATGCTGTTTTATAAGACAGGACGCAAGCAATGTCACATAAAACTGTCCGGTGACCACAACACATGGCAGCTGTTTTAACAAAAAACGGATAATAGCGGCAATTGTCTCTGCACCAAACATTTCATCATGATCGATCGGAAGCATCTTTACTTTATCTTCCAAAATCGATGGTATTTCATAATCCCCGGTATCGGATATGATATGTATGTTATCCCACCCCGCCGCAATCAGTTCCCCACATATGCTCTTCGTCCATGCCTCAATGCCTCCCAGACCCAGTCCGTAATCACATTCAAATACAGCCTTGGGCGGTCCTAACAAAATCTCTCCTTGTAATACATCTTGAATCTTATGATTAATCTGATATAAATCCCAAATCAAGTCAAAGTATCTGATTTCCCTTTCCTTTGTAACTGCATATTCCTCGCATAAGTGTTCCCGCACCTGTATTGCATCCTCTTCTTTTGCAATTGCTATGCATATAGGTGTTTTATCGTCCTGCCGCAAAACATCCGGGCCAGAAATCTGCATATCATAAAAAGGACTATTCCATTTCTTTCTATTTGTATCAATCACATATTTGGCAGGAATGTCACAATCCCTAAGTAATGTATATAATCCTCTTCCCCGCTGGCCGGAACCGTATATAATTATTTCGGTAACTGTTTTCATCTGTTACTCCATTCACTTCCAGACACATTGCACAATTACTTGACAAGTTTACGTGGATCATTCAGGTTTATCTGTATTTCTTTCTAAAAATCATATCTTCATAGTGCAAAAACCTTAACAGATCCAGATTATTGCCGCGCGCAACAGCATTACTTTGCATTCCTATAGTCACGCCATCTTTTTTGTCATAATACGGTATATAAACATTTGATTTTAAGTCATTTTGAAAAGGTACAAAAATGAGTTTTTTCTCATATGGTAATTGCTCGAACTCTTCAGCCACAGCAATAGATGTTGTGGCTGAAACAACAAACAAATTATCCCAATTAATTCTCTTTAACCTTCTATTCCAACTTTCTCTTGCGGAATCATAATCAGTGTAGTGATTAAAATTGAGAGATATATCTCCCAGCCTGCAAACTGGGTAATCTCTTTTTAAGTTCGCATCATACCTGCTACATTCATATTCAACCGGTAAAGATAAATAATATTTTATATTTTTTAAGAATCGATTAAATTCTGCATCATAGAAAAACATATTGATAGTAGGAGATAGAAATTTGATACCTAAATAATTGTAGCATATTCCTGCCCAACAATTTTTCGATATTATACTTGGATTACTCTTTTTAACTAAGATATATCTATTAAAATCAAAATACGGAATACTTAAGACTCTTACCGGAATAAGTTTTTCAGCTACAATTCGCAAATTAGCCGCTTCATTGATTGCCGATGAAAAATCACTCATTGTTACAATACAGTAATCAAACTCGATATTATGAATTTGTTCTTTTGGTACAAACTTGTACCCATCTGTTTCAATGATATTATCTTCTTTAGAAGTCACTGCCTCGATTCTGAATGCCCCTTGACTTTCGTAATACTTAATCAAATTAACATATTTATCATATCCAACTCCCAAACCCCATATTACTATTTTATACATCTGATGTATCTCCTTGCCCCTTTGTAAGTGTCAAATCCAACGCCCCCTGCTAAGATTTGCGCCGCCAATGACTAAAATACTCCGCCATCCATATTTACAAGGTTTTCAATGTTCTGTGTAGCTATAGAACCATCGTTGTAGACTAAATAGAAGTTGGGAACTCAGCCTTAATCATTTTCTCCAGCGTATCCGCTGTGCTTAATGCATCACCTATGGTCTGTCCCATTTCTGTTTCCAATATATGAAACATTTCTGACACACTGTCCGCCGTTTTTTCATCTCCAATCTCTATGCACATGGCTCCTCTGGGTAAATCCGTGCAAATCAGCTTTTTCTGCCCTGCATAATCGTCCATAATATCATCCAAGGTAAACTCCTTGTTCCTATCTGCATATTGCTTCACAATAGTGCTTATTTCCTGATCAAACAAGAAACACCCCGCGAGCACATGATCATCGGCAGGAAACGCACCTGTTTTCTTTTTCCATATATAAGCGCCATCAAACTGCTTTGCCTTCTGATTCATTTCCTTTCCTAAATAACTGCCATAAAATATATTGTCTTCATAAAACAGACAGACTGCCTCATTTCGGTAATATGCCATATCATCTTTTAAAACAGGACAAATATCCCTTTCGCTTCCCTCAATATACCGAATGCTTATTCCTTTGTCTGCAAAACTATGCAAAACAACCTCTAATTTCATTCTAAGCGCTGCAGACGATACAATTGTAATATCTGTTATTCTCATAAGAAACAGCGTATTAAGCGAATAGTATATTAACGGACGGTCATTCAGATAAATCGGCTTCCCCTTTTCCTCTTCCAGCTTCGAGCAGAATATATATGCCTTATGTGCATAGTAACCCTCAAAACATAACTTGTAATCCTGGATGACATTACTATGAAGCAGCGCCGCAACCACGCTGCCGCCGCAAGGAGAAAGCACCATTGAAGAACATCTTGCCAGAACAGCTAATGACAATAAATATTGGCAATCCCTGCATTCACCGTCTGTCTCTCCTGCACGGTAAAGATTGAGAGACTGGCTGCCTACCTTCTCATATCTTGTCGCTTCTAAAAAAGACAGCTTATTGCCATACTTCGCCTGTAGCTCATTCAGAATCGCCTGATCCTCTGTTGCGACAAAAATATTATCATAATCGCCTTTATCCAAATATTCATCTATTGCACTGATTGTCTCTTCCAGCGGAATACATTTTGGATGATGCATCGGCTTTATATTCTTGTAATCTGTCCCCCGAACCAAAACCCCCAGACTATGTTCCCTTATCATTTCACCCGCCGCATGGTCTATTCGTTTCTGAAAGTCATTATTAAAACGGACATATCTTCTAAACCGTTCACGCCGGTCCTGCACCGCATGGAAATCCGTATAGTCTTTTAAAAAGAAATCCCTGCTGCCTTTTATAGCAAGGATATCATCTACCATCCAATAATCTTCACTCCCGTATGCTTCCCTGAGCCCGACTCCACACGGCTGCTCGAAAAAAATCTCCCAGATATTTCTTTTGCAGGATTCATACGGATATTGCGGAAGCTTACAGCTTTCCCAATCCACCACCGGGATATAACCATTCTCCAAAGCGACTTCAATTCCTATAAAGGTATGAAGAATATACCATCCTAATCCAGCAGTAGAAACAAGCGAATGACCCATTCTCAAAATCATATACTTTTTATCCGTTTCAACTTTAGCTGATATTGTTTCATTCCGCCATTTTGAAACATCGCCATTTTTTCTACCCATCAAACTCACATCCTGTAATTCCATGATATACAGCCTTAAAAATATTCATAACAGTTCTCCGCCATATATTTCATCAGACTATTGATGCACCTGCCCAGCTGCACATTCTCCTCTGCCAAATTTATATACCTGAGGTAATCATAAGTGTCCTTCTTGACAAGCTCCGCCGTTATATACTGGCTGCTTCTCCGAACACTACCTTCCACAGACACTTTCACTTCCACATCATCCCCAAGCAGCCTGCTGATATTGATATAATTATCCGCATTCCAAATAATAAATTCCTTCTTATCATTATAATCAATATTCCATTTATGCAGACCCAAGCATCCTTCCCAGAGAGCCTCTGCGCGGTGGTGATATAATCGCAACATCCCTCCTGGCTTTAGTATCTGCAAACATTCCATTACACTTTTTAGCGGATCAATACAATGGTCAAGGGCATTCTCGATTAAAATTACATCCGCGAAATCCTTCTGAAAGAAAACTGCCATGAATTCAAACATTCCAAACATCATAGCTTTCTGATTCCCCGGCGCATAATAATCATTAATTCGCTGATAGGCATGCGCCAATGAGTCAACTGCAATGAAATTCACTTTTGATCCATCCGGGAGCCGGTTGCCGTATCTTGACACGGCTCCACACCCGATATCCATGAGAACAGCGTCTTTCTTTAAATAATGGAATATTTTTTCTCCATGACAGCCCTTCGCTGGCTTTACGTCCAAATTATTAATATTAGCAAGATATTCTTCGTGATATGTACTATGCTCTTTTGCAACCCGGTTAACCCAGTATCTTACTTCTGACACCAGCTCCTGCGTCCACTGCGCAGACTGTCTTGCAAAATCAACATGATATTCCCCCATCTGCTTTTCGTTTTCTTTGTGCTTTCGGTTCATTAAGTCATTTTGAAGCACGTCCTTATCAATGATTTTACCTTTAAATTCTGTTTCTATGATTTCTGTAATCTCTGCCACAACATGGTCATGAACCGGCGAAACAATGAAATACAGATGATCCTGATACTTCCGGCAAAATTCAATTACCTGCGATTTGTCAAAGACTTTCTTGCCGCTGAAAGTTTTGCCCCAAAGAGAATTGTCCGAATCATAATATCCCAATATATCGTAATACTGTGAGAGGTATTGATCCATGCCGGATGCGCTTTTGCCTGCGCCAAAAACTATGTACTTTTCATTTCCCTGAATCTGCAACTTCTGCTCTTCCTCCCGTTAAAGCGAACATACAAAAAATTCTTTATAACTTCTATCAATCAAGTTTTTTATCAGTTCCGTCTGATGATCTTTTGAAATTCCAATGAGAACCATATTTTCCTTATCATTATATTCATCAATAGGCAAAACCGGTATGCCATCTATCTGTCCTATTTTCTCGCGCACCGTAACAAGGAAACACTTTGGCTGCAAGCCTCTTGCTTTAAGCTTATAATACAGTTCCTGTCCAACTTTACCCGCGCCATAGATTGCAAATTCCCTATCTCTTAATTTGCCTAAGTAGTAATCGTCTTGTATCTGCTCTATGCTCCTTTGTATTTTTGCCTGTTTTGCGGCATGGCTAATTACCATATCTCTTACACTAAACTTCTTATAACCGATATCATCAAGAGCTTCCTGAATCATATTCAGCCCTTCAAAAAGTACGTCATCCACATCAAGCATAATGTCATTAGAAGCAATAAATACTGCCAAAAATTGTTCTATATCTAAAAAATTCCCATGTTTAATAATCAAACGGGCTATCGCTCTATATAATGCATCTTTATCTGTCGAAATACTATTTGGAGTTCTATATCTACTCACCAACGGTCTCTTTATATATCCTATTGTCATACATTTTGCTATTCTTATCACAAAATCATAATCCTGTAATCTGGGCATCTGTTCATCAAAATATTCATTATTCAATAAATCAAGTACACTCCGCCTTATAATTAATGTTGGCGTTCCCACTGCATTATGCTTCATAAGTGTATCCCGTAATTTCGTCTGATATTTGTCAACATTATCATAATAAAATGGTTCGGTACGCATTATTCCATTCTCATAAAGATTATAAGCGCTATAACTAGCCGCATAATCCTTGGTTTCCATGTACTCGATCTGGGCACAAAGCTTATCAGGCAGCCACTCATCATCGCTGTCCTGAAAGGCAATATACTCCCCATTTGAATTTGCAATTCCAACATTTCTTGCCCTATTTGCCCCACCATGCTCTTTTTGATAAATCAGCTTTATTCTGTTGTCATCATTCATGCATTCATTAATTATTTTTACAGTATTATCTGTGGAACCATCATCAACAATAACAACTTCTAAATTTGAGTATGTCTGACACAGCACGCTGTCAACTGCTCTTTTTATCGTATTCTCACGGTTATATACAGGTATTATAACTGAAACTAAGCCCAGCATTATCTCTTCTCCTTCATAAGACGGACATTTGTTAAATCCCGAAGCCCATTGATTTTACTGGTTTTTTGACTTTTCTAATCACTTTGGCATATGAATATTCCCTTTATTCCTTACATGTCATACAGAATATCTTCTAGGGAAATAATTGGACAAGCTATTTTTTCAGACAGTTGTTCTTCTATCTCATCAAAATATGTTACGGCAGTCACAATAATCGCATCTACCGGCTTCAATTCATCTTCGGGAGAAATCACATCTATATCGGCATAAATACTGTCTGCTGCTTTATCTATCCCATATTTAACCTTAATATCAGTTTTCGCAAGTTCATTCACCAAAGTTTCCCCTGCATAATGCATCCCATATATCGCAATCTCCTTATATCCTTGTTTCTCAAGATATTCCGCCATAGATTTATTTTCTTGTTTGACTCTAACCCATTGATTCATCAGAAGATATAAATTCAGATGCTTACCCGCCAGCCCCTTCTGTCTCCGCGTCTCTGCAGATTCAATTTTACCTTCCACCCCTGCTCCTATGGCGGCTCCTGCCATTGTTGCCAATACTGCAATCATACCCTTTTTCATTATCATTACCTCTCTTTCTTATTTTTCACTTTCACTACTTCTCATTTTCAATCTTATCCCCTTGTAAGCTCTCTTTCAACATAATCAAGAAAAGGAGCAACAGTTTTCTTGAAATCATATTTTAACCTATAAGTCCTAATTACACAATTTTGATAATATTCATAATTTCTCATAATTTCATCATATGCCTTTCCAACTTCTGAAATATTATCAACCACAATCCCCAGCTTATACCTTCTGACTTCCTCTGTTATTCCTGGACATTTGACCGCTATAATAGGCATTCCCATACTTAAAAACTTAAACATCCTCCCAGAAGAAAGCCCCATATAATAATGCGCCTTATCTTTTCGCCGTGGGCTGTACCATACAAGCCCCACTGCAAAATTCTGCAAATATCGCGTATACTCGTCAGGTGGTAAATTTTGTTCAATAAAGGTAAAGTTAGGATTAGACTTTTTTAGTCTTTTGATCTCCCGCTTACACCAATCATCTATCATTTGCCCGGAAAAAGTAATAGGAACATCTGTTACAGTTTTTAAATCTTTAAACTGTTCTATCAAGAACTCCCGCTTAATGCCGCCAGCGTAAATCACTCCCGCCTGCTTTCCATGAACAATCTTAGTCTGATCTAGTACATAGGAATTGGGAATCAGTATTGTATTGTGATGTCTGATAAAATACTTCGCAGATAACTTCTTTCTGAGATTATCCTGGATGGTAAACGCCTTCACCTTCCGCGTGTATAACACTTCCCTAAGTTTATTACTTGGATATTTCAACTTATAATTCATATAGATAGAGGGCGTCTTTTTCAGTATATCTCTATGCAAATATGGCGTATAAATTTCCAAATTATAATAATAAAAACAAGTCTTCTTCATCATCCATGGCAATATATAAACTACATCCATATCTTCATAAGTTGACGCAATAAGCACCTGCGGAGAAATACTCATAATTTTATTTCGAATATCCCGTATAGACATACTTTGAACATTTACAATATGATGTATAGACGAATAACTCTCTCTTTTTTTCAGACTATCCGGCAAAAAAACATATGTTTCAAATCCTCTTTCGTCAAGCTCATCCAGCAGTTGATACCTCGCTGGTGAAATTTCCAATCTTGCATTTTCCATAGACATTAATACAACTTTTTTCATCTGGAACTTCTCCATTTCTAATCCCCAAATATACTCTATCACTCAGCTTTCGCTATAAAATAACTTGTTCATGAACTAAAATCGGTATCATCCAAAGTCAGACTGTCCACATTGGCAATTAACGAGAAACCAACCTGTGACAACAATATTTCAAGCTCAGGTCTAAAAAAATATCTCATACTGTGTACTTCTTCTATTGCCTGCCCGTTCCACATCCAAAACTTATAATATTTCTAATGTCTCCTCCATAACACTTCAGTAATTTATCAACCACTATCGCCTCAGCTTTATAATCTTTATCTTTATAAAATGAATTATAATAATATGCATAATTATTAAAGGCTTCCATCATGTCTATTTTTTCCCATCCTACTTAATCTTCTCAAGTACGCTCCTTGTTTTATCAACTACCCGTTTCATCTGCTCTTTGGTAAGTGCCATTCCACTTGGAATATAGAAACCTTTTCTGGCTAAATACTCTGCATTCTCGTATTTTTCGTTTACAAAAAAACCTAACTTCTTATATACCGGCTGTTCATGCATACACCAAAAAAAGGTTCTTGTTCCTACTCCCTCCTCAGTAAACAGCTTAATAATATCCCTATTTGTTATCTCTATATCACGATTCAAAACAATTCCATATACCCAATAAATATTCTCCGCATATTCAGTATGCGCAACCGGCAGCTGAATCCCTTTTAAATCAGCAAAACTCTGTGTATAAAATTTCCCCATTGCGCGCTTTCTTTCTATAAATTCTCCCAACCGTTCCAACTGCGCCAAACCTACCGCCGCCTGTAGATTAGTAAACCGATAATTATCACTTATCTCATCATGAACATAACGTACATCCTTTCTAAAACACAGATTTTTCAACATCTGACATCGTTCCGCCAACTCCTCGTCATCGGTAACCACCATACCGCCTTCGCCAGTTGTCACATGCTTATTGGGATAAAAACTAAATGTACTGATATCACCAAAACTTCCACACGGTTTTCCCCTATAAGTCTGACCATGCATCTCAGCAGCATCTTCCACGACTTTCAAGTGGTATCTGCGAGCAATTTCCAACACTCCATCCATCTCTACCGGCAGTCCATACAAATGAACGACTAAAATTGCTTTTGTTCTATCCGTAATTTTAGCTTCAATCTCATGTATATTCATATTCCATGTATCTATATTGCTATCTACCAGTACGGGTTTCGCACCCAATTTTGTGACCGCCATCGCGCAGGATATGATTGTAAAAGCAGGCATAATTACCTCATCGCCTTTTCCCACCCCAATTGCCTGCATTGCCACTTCCAATGCCGCTGTTCCGTTCGCCACTGCAACGCCATATTTTCTTCCTACTGTAAAACTCATTTTCTCCTCAAACTGTTTTACAAAAGGTCCTTCCGATGATATCCAGCCTGTATCAATACATTCGCATAGATATTTTTTCTCATTTCCATTCAATAGCGGTTCGTTTACTGGTATAAAATCCATTATCTCTCCTCTTTCTAACTAACCTCATCCTCTTTAATATTGATTTGTCCATCATCTGCCCCTTCAAACCTAACCTTGTCCTGCCCGCCCGCATATGGTCCCTGCTTAATCTCTATCATCTCCACTTCCTCTAAAACCTTGAAACCATGCCCGCCTGACGTCAGCAGTATCGTATCTCCCGCTTTCAAAATACGGCTCTCAAGATAGTCCTTATAATCATCATAAAAATCAACTCTGAGTTTTCCCTTTTTGATAAATAAGACCTCCTGTGTATACACCACGTTTCTATGTATCACATTATGCACATGGGCATCAATGACCTTTCCGGCAGGATGGTGCATATACGCAAGTTGCTGCGAATACTCATCTGGAGTAATAAAATCAACCCCTTCACATTCATAGCCATCCCTCAAAATAATTGCCAGTAATTTATCTTTCTTTTTTATTGAAATAAGTTTCACGTTATTTTCTCCCTTACTTTAATATGTATATATGTAATTTCCCAAGCACATATTTAATAAGATACATAAACATTCTCTTATCTTTATACTCTATACATTTTTCTAATATCAATCTGTATTTCTCCGTTAGCTCCGAAACTCCCAACTGATTTATGATTTCAAATTTATATTTTTCCAATATATACGCTCTTCCATCGATATCCTTTTTCATATTCTTTGAGATAGTCTCTCCGTCATGTATATGATAAATAAAAAGCGGCTTGCGGATATACACTATAGGATGATTTTTCGCCAGTCTGATCGCCGTATCCCATTCCTGAAAGGATGGAACGTTTTCATCGAGCAAACCTATTTCCACTAAATTGCTTTTTGATGTTAACAAAGCCTGAAACATACAAAACGACTGTCTTAGAACAGTATGATAAACGTTTCCGCTCTTTCCATTCATAACATTCATTTTTCTAATGACTTTGCCCGATTGCTTTTTCCCATAGTGTCTGGCAACAGCGTGATCAGTCCTGCAGTCTGCCCGTAAATAACCACCACAGACAACAGCATTTTCATCTTTAGCTAATTCCTGCATCTGCAATTCTAATTTATTTGGCAGCCACTCATCATCAGAATCCAAAAAAGCAATATATTTTCCGCCTGCCGCCTTGATCCCCACATTGCGCGCAGCTTGTGCACCTTTATGATCCTGTCTGATTATCCTGATCCGCTGATCCTGATATTCCTTTTCAACAATGTCTATCGTTTTATCTATTGAACCATCGTCAACAATAATAACTTCATAGACAGGATATGTTTGGCTCATAATTGAGTCAATGCATCTTTTTATTGTCTTTTCGCGGTTATATGTTGGTATAACAACCGAGATTAAATCATCTGCCATCTTTGTTCCATCCTATTTTGCACTTCGAATAACATATTCATAAAATTTCAGCAGCTGCTTTACCACACGTTCAGGCTTTAACCTTTCTATTCTCTTATGTGCTCTCACTTCCATTTGCCTTTTGGTATCCTGCGGCAAAGACACGGCCTTTTCTACTTTACACAAAAGATCTCTTGAATCCCCTATTTTACACAAGAACCCGTTTACTCCGTCTTGTATCAGCTGTTCAAAACTTGCACCGTCGGTTCCTACTACTATTTTAGAAAAATACATTGCCTCAATGCAAGCATTGGGAAAGTTGTCCATAATCGACGGTAAAACAACAAATTCTGCATTTTGGATTACAGGATATAACTGTTCATGAGGCAGCGCACCGGTAAAGATGAGCTGGTTACTATACTGACCTGCTGCCTCTGATAAAATCTTTGCGGCATTTTTCCCCTGAATAGTAGATATCTTACCTGCAAATACCCAAAAATAATCCGAGTGATTTGCTAAAAAACATTCTAACATTTCCGCAATTGTTAAAATCCCCTTTTCATAATATAGAAGACCAAAAAACAGCACATATTTCTTATCCTGCAATTGTTGTTCCACAATCCGATTATCATATTGTTTTACATCATTAACAAATGGTGTTTCAATTACATAAACTTTTTTATGAAAATCCTCTTCATATGCTTTTGCTTCTACTCTACTTGGACCAAATACTGCATTACATCGCTTTCCCGCCATAATCTCAAAAAAGGATCTGACCTTCACTGTCTTTTCAGCCATTGTGCTGAATGTTGCATAATAGTGTTTCGTATAGGCAGACAGCCGCATAACCGCAGGTGTTTTCCCATAATATAACAGACCTATGCTCTGCAGCGTTGTAAACTGAATAATATCAATCTTTGTATTTTTCAAGATCTCTCTTATTTTTTTGTTCACGCACCAGCTCGCCCGAATATCATTAACAATCACATCTGCCCATTTGGGAGAAATATCAGAATAATATACCGCGACATCATATACTTCTATCCCATCCACAAACCTGTGCACTGACTTATCTCCACACGCCACTACGATTACCTTATGTCCCATATCCAGCAGGGCGCGGGAAACTCTGTATAAATAATTGGGAAATCCTTGCTTCGGCTTCCCTCGTTCTATAAATCCGTTTGCTGCAAATAATATATTCACTTTATTTTTCCTTCCAAAAATTAATGATTAAATCAAACTGCCGAAATATGTATCCCACTCTTCCGGCTCGAAATGATACATTCCTCCCCATGTTGTAAATGTCATCTCTCCAAAAAGCACTCTTCCATCCGGAAGATTATACCAATCCACCCTTACATGTTTAAACTCTTTACTCAAAACCCGGCTCAACTCTAGCATTTTATCTAGATTTACTGGTTTCGGCGCTAATACATTATCTTTTGGATAGCCATAACTAAAAGGCATCATCTTCCAGTCTTTAGTATAAAAAGACGCCTGACAGTTCGGTTTATGGCTCTCTTTGATGCACCATATATATTCGGGTTCTCCGTGGAAACAATATATATTGTAATCGTACAAGTTCTCCGCCATTCCTTCTAAATACGCCTCGCAAATAATTTTAGGAACAATATCTTTATACTGAAGTTCAAAGAAATTGAACGCATAATTATTATTTTTCCATTCATTTAATCTTCGGCGCACTATGTCCTGATCCATCTGAGACTTATCTTTCACAATAATATTACGTCCGCTTCCATTATTCACTTTCAACGCAAAGGAATTTGGCAGTTCATCAAAATTAATCTCGTCTGCGTCATCCCATACTCCATACAATTCATTTAAATATTGCTCCCCAATTTTTTCCCTTACCCAGTCTCTGACTAAATATTTATCTACCAACCGAGTTCTGATTGGCTCCTTACAGTTTATCTTATCGCAATTGACTTTTTCATTATAGGTCGTCGGATTATTCCAATCAATTGTTCTTCCAAACCGTTCAAAAAACATCTCCTGTAATTCTAGGGGATAAAACTTTTCATCCAAAGTATTCAAATAATCATACTCTGCAAATCGGTCAAATACTATAATATCGTCTTCCTCTATCCCAAGAGAACATAATTGCTTCAAAATTTCTTCCTGCCGCTGTACTCCATCAACCGCGATCACATATAAGCTTGTCCCTTTTTCTATTTTATATGGTTTTACAATTTTTACTTCTCTGATATCATTTCCACACAAATCCTGATTATTATCAAAAAAATATGCGACCCTGACAGAACGGCATTTTAGATGACCGTACAATGCTTTCCCTCGTTTTCCCGCACCGACTATAACCACCTGATCGGTACCTTTTAACCTCTCTATCATACTTTCCAGTAGCATTTTCATAGTGTCTCCCTTCTGAATTCATAAAATTTATAAATAAAGCATATTATTCTGTCTAGGCAGCCAGCAGTTTTTGGGCGCTATCACTATTTTATTCGGATTGCAATTCAGCCACGACCCCCACCAGCTAAAAGTACTATTGGAAATAATATTGGATTTACATCTGCTCATTATAAAAAGTTCCTCATAATCCTGCAATTTTCCATTGTCATTCACATATATACAGTTATCTCCAATGTCCAAATTTTCTTTTACCCATTCTAAATCATCAGAGAATATCAGGAACCGGGGATTTTTATAGTATTCCCTCATATATGCAGCCGCTTTTTTATAATAAGCGCTACTCAACGTCTGTCGTATTTTCACATAATCACCACGTCGAATATGCACCGAAACACTTTCCTCACATTCCAATACATTATGTAAATCAGTTGATAACTTTATTCTATTTTTGGGTGTAAACTCTTTAAGCAGTACTTTCCTTATATGCTCAAAAAATCTGGTATCCTGAAACCAGCCTTTTACATAACAATTTCCCCTGACATTGCGCGATTTTTCTGAATAACGATTTTTAGAATATCCATCACCATTTTCTTCATGATATTTATATTTCCAAAATCCATGTTTAGCCATAAAAAAAACAATTCTATTTTTTACACTGTCCCTTTTTATATATTGATATTTTTCATACTCCTCTACATTAATTTCTTCCAGACTTATATTAAAATTCTGAATACTATTATACCTTACATCGTGCCCCTTTTCTTTGATATAAACATCGTCATATGCTTTCTTTAAATCCAATTTAACTTGATGTCCCTTAGCTTTTAATGCTCTGGCATAAGCATATTGAAACATCTGATTCCCCAGCCCCTCCCAAATCCGTACAATTATTACATCGTCTTTTTTCATGGCTGCCTCCTGATCGCTATGCTTTATTTTATGTATGTAGTGTCTGCTGATATAGTGTCACCTAGCGCCAATCATGAATAGCCCCCAAATATACCCTTAAGTTCAATTCAAAAGGAAATCGACATTTCGCATATTTGAAATCCTGATTTTAATACCATTATACTTTATTTGAGGGCAGATCTACAATCTGTTTCAGACAAATGCTTAACCTAATGCAGTTCCTGTGGTCTATCTGTTATAAAATAAGGTGATTTTTCCTGCGTTAAATCGCTCAAACAAGTGGCAATGTCGTCCACTATAGTATCTTCTCAAAATAATATATATAACTTTATCGACTCATATCCTTTTTCCTAAAATGAAAAAGCCCATAGCGATATTCCCCATTATGATCGTCGTTATCATATTTATGAATATCCGCATCATATTCTATTTTTCCATTTGCTGCACAGGAATATTCAATCAAGTCCATCTCATGAAAGCATTCTATAACCGTACTCGCATAAAATATTCTATGGGCATTAAACTCTACCCGCTCCTTTCCGACTGGAAGTGAAATATATAAATCTCCGCCCGGTTTTATCTTTTTCTGTATTTTCTCAAAGCATATAAAACATGCTTCAGGATCAATCGGATCCCCATATCTCCCCAAGCCAAAATGCTCTAAAGAGCAGAGCGCCGACATACTTTGTATACTTTTATCTGGTACTTTCCTAAGTGTTGTGGCATCATCCACGATGGTGTGCAGACCTTCAATCTCTCCCGGGAACTCTCTGATATCAATTAGCGTTACATCAATATCCATCGTCAATAAGTGCGCTATAAATCCGTCTATTCTTGATCCTATATCAAAATGTTTTCTGACATGCGCTTTATTTATCAGTTTTGCTGCCCATATATCCTGCCAAAAGCAGTTCCCCATCGTCCCCGCCTTTTCATACTTATCATAAATAATAGGCCACAAATTATCCTTATTGATCTGAAAGTTTTTTCTAACATTTTTCGCCTGATATTCATTCATATTATCTATAAAAAAGGATTCTTTATTGATCCCATATCTTATACAGTATTTGGTATAGTTCTTTTCTTTCAGAATCTCTCTCAGCACTTTCGGAGCTGTTTCTCCTACCTGCTGTATCATGGGATATAAAAAAATGAATTTATCTATATTGAATCCTCGGCTTTCACACTCTTTAAAAATTTCGTGTGAAAATGTATTTGCAACAACGACATAATCATAATCTGGCCACGTTTCATCAATACTATATACAGATATACCTCTAAATTTATTCTTGTTCTTACAGGTTTCTATAAATCCAACAACATTGGCGCCTACTTCATTTTCACAAAGTTCTTTAGACATTTCTCCTGTTCCCCACACTAATATCTTTACCATCATTATCTCCTCTTTGTTGATCTAGGTGGTGTCCGTTAATTAGACCATCTTTAAAGTGCAGCCACCTACATATAAACTTTTCATAAAGCTGCCAAAATGAACACAAAAGTATTTGCTCCTAAATCTAAAAATATTCTCTTGCTAATTATTATTTTTGCCATACTACTTTATATCTCGTACAAAATATCCCCCAAAGATAATACCGGATATTCTACTTTCTCAAACAACATATCTTCTATTTCATCAAAATAAAAAGTCGCCGTAACGACAATCACATCTACCGATTCCAATTCTTCCTCTGGCGTAACAACCTTCACATCTGCATGCATTGCGTAAGCGTTTTTATCAATAATATATTTTACAGTAATATCTGTGTCCTTTAATTCATCGTACAAACGCTCTCCCAACTCTTTCATACCATAAATCGCTACTGTTTTATAATTATTTTTTTGAAAATATTCAGCCAGCGTTTTACCCCGTTGCCGAACAATAAGCCACTGATTTAACAAGAAATAATACGAATCCATTTTCTTTTTTTTATTCTTAACTTCCTTCATTGTCTGATTGTACTTCCTATTAATTACGGCACCGCCTACTGTTGCTCCTAATGCTCCACTTACTATTGTTGAAATAATATTTGTTCCTTTCATAATTGTTCCTTCCTTCTTTCTACTACAATATATTTATGGTTAATACCCCTTACAGCCAGTAAGGAATTACCCATCTTGTTGCTTAAGCTGTTAGAATGTAGGAGCAATAGGATATCGTCTCCTTTCTTGGACTTCGCGTCCGTAAAACAGTCTGCTAACCAGCTCCTCATTCGCAGCATTCGTTTTATGCAGGTTGAACCGCCTTATGTGCGTTCGTGTCACACCACAGTAGATTGAATAGGCAATGAGTAAAACTGGTACTTATCCATTGCAATAATCTTAAGGAGTGACAAATTTATGAACGCAGTAGGTATCGATTTAAGATCATCATCTTTGTGGGCAGGCAGGTATTCATTCGCCTCATTCAGCATTTCCGCTGTGATGCGTTTTCGGAACAGCACCAGTGTGCTCGCATCAAATGGCGGTGTTTCCTGATAACCCGGCAGTCCGATGAAATACTTGAGATAGGGATTCTCTGTGATCTGCTCCACCAGTTCCCTGTCCGAAAACTGAAACTTCTGCTAGATAGTCAAAGCCCCCAATGCCTTTTGGATCGGTTTTGCAACATTGCCTGTATCATTGGGAAACAGGGCTGTATATTTATTTTCAAATATGTGCCACGGAACTTTATCTGCCATCTGAACCCAACAGTTGTCAGGATTCAGGTGCAGACCTAATGGCTGGTTGAAATCAAGGAAGGATGTCTGTGTCTTATCCGCTGGTCTATACATTTTGTCTCCTAAAAGGTAGTTTGCTGTCTAAACCAAGCCCTCGCATCTTCCCATTCCCTTTCGGGATGTAGGCTCTGCGCACCGGATATGGTCTGTATGAAAATTTCTTCATCCTCACTAGCCAGTTTTCAATATCTTCCTCTAATTTCTCTCCGTATTCTTCTTTTGTGACTTCGTCTATTCCTACCACTTTACCTTTCGGCTGTCTGCTGTAAAATTCTTTGAGTGTGTCCTTGTTGACGTACTTCATTAACGACTATTCCTTGTGGGTGACCCAAGGAGGTAGCAGACCACCCCACACAATCGATAATTCTAACGAAGCTCAATCACTTCACGCTTTCGCATTACGGCGTTCCTGTTCCCTGTCCTACGCTTAAACATCATTGTTAGCCTTTGATGCTTCAAGGACTCGGTACTGGCGACTTGCTAGGTCTTACCAGGCTGGATTCCCACCAGCTATATATTCGACACCGAACTGGCGCGCACCTCCTCATATTATATTATCCTCAATTACAGTGACCTTGTCAACTCACGCACAATTTCTCCAACTGTTGGATGCGGAAATATCATATCTGCTATATCCTCAATTTTCATTTTATTTGCAATCATCATTTCAACAGCCAATGCAATCTCAGATGCACCATTACCAATCATAGCAAAGCCAATAATAGTTTTAAATTGTGCATGAACCAATATTTTTGCCTTTGCTCCATCATTCTTGTGTTCAATAAAATATTTTCCACTATATGTTAAAGGCATTTCTTTCATAATATATTGTATATTTCCTGCGATACAGTCCTTTTCTGAAAGTCCAACCATGATAACTTCCGGACTCGTATATATTATTTGCGGAACAATGTCATAATTTATGTATGCCTTTCTCCCAGTCAGATTATCAACCGCAACTCGTGCCTGCTTATATGCAACATGCGCCAACATACACTTTCCAGTAACATCTCCGCATGCATATACATTATTCTTATTCGTCCTGCAGGCATTATCAATAAAAATTCCCTTTTCACCATACAGCACTCCCGATTCTTCCAACCCAATCCCCCGAATTATAGGCATTCTTCCAGTGGCAATCAATACCACCTCTCCCCACAGTGTAATACTGCCTCCATCTGTCTTAATTACTATCTCCTCTTCACCAAAATTTTCTATTTTAGAGTTTGTATAAATCTTAATGCCTTTACGCTCCAACATCCTTCTGTAAGTTATTGCAATATCAGTATCTATTCTACCTCCAATTTCCGCAGCACTATCAATCACATCTATCTCACATCCAGCCGCATTAAAATAGCACGCAACTTCTAATCCAATCGCTCCTGCCCCAACAATAACCATTTTATGCGGAATACTAGTTAACTGAAAGATTTCGTCACTATAAAGTACCTTATATTTTACCTTTTGGCGCACAATCGGAAACTGCATGGGCTTAGAACCTGTCGCTATAATAAGGGCACCAGCTGTCAACATCTGTTCATTCACAGTAACGGTAACCTCATCATGCACAGAAGAAATATATGCATTTCCATAATATATAGTAACACCGGCATTTTTTAACCTATATACAATGCCCTGCTGAAGTTTATCCATAACCCTTTGATTACGTTCACCCACATAGGACAGATCCATCCGATATGTATCACAGCCTGAAATCACTCTGTCATTTTGAAGTTCCATTATTGATTCGCGAACATGCGCCAAATAAAGATACCCTTTCAATGGTATACATCCATAGTGCAGACATGTCCCACCTAATTTATCTTTTTCGATTAAAGCCGTGGTCAATCCGCGCCTACTAGCCAACTCAGCTGCTTCATACCCACCCGGACCTCCTCCGATAACGATCAAATCAAATCTTTTCATCTTCCCCTCACTGTAATTCATCAATAATCTTTTCTATTAAGTCTGCTGCCATATAAATACACTGTTCTTGAAATAGTTTTTCTTGCTTGATAGCAGTCAAATATTGTAGCAATTCTTTTCTGTTCAATCTCATTCCTTTCATTCCTTCAAAAAACTGCTCCATAAAATCCACTTCAATACAATCCGTTTCATACTCTACTGAGTGAATGCACCCCTTATTCTCTGATATCGAAAATCGGACCGTTCCCCATTTCTTCTGAACAATCCAAAAATCATGAAGCCCCTCTTCTATAATCCAATCAGGGCTGATCAGTCTATGCTTATTTTTCTTAATATCGCATTCCTGAATATCTGGCGTCACAATTTCCGAACCAGCATATTCAGTCATGAATTCCCTTTTTATGCATTCTTTAATATCATAAATACTACAGTCAATAATTTGTCTGATATTAACCATCCTTGACTTCACAGAATTAATGCCTTTATTGGAAAGCTTAAACTGATTCGGAGTCAAACATTTTTCCGCCATATTTTTATCTAAGTCAACTAATAATGTTCCATGTAAAAGAAAAGCGTGATGATATTTTTTTTGTGCCGTTCCTGAAAGTTTTCTATTTTGAAACGTTATGTCATTCCTGCCAGAACAAACTGCTTCTACTCCCAATTTTCGCAATGTATTAAGTACAATTTTCAAGTGATGTTCCACTGAGGTTTCATTTCCAGACGAAATAAAAGAATAATTTAAATTACCCAAATCCTGATACACTGCACCGCCTCCGGTCAAGCGCCTCACAAGTTTCACTCGTTCTCTTCGGAGTACTTCTATATCACATTCCCTCATCGCATTTTGATTGCGCCCAATTACAACCGCTTTCTCACTTTGCCAAAGAAACAGACCGCACAGATTTTCACCACAGGTTGTCGCAAAATTAACATATTCGCATAATGCATTTTCCAATGCAAGATTATAATATGGATCGACTGATGATGTCTCATAAATAAATATCTTCATTTCACTACGCTTCCTGCCGGAACATCTTTAAAAATATTTTTCCCATTCGCAATTATCGCATTTGCTCCTATTTTCACCCCCATATATATTGTTGTTCCCATACCAATCAGCGCATTCTCTCCAACAGTAACATTGCCTGCGAGCATTGCTCCCGGTGATATCCGTGTATGGCTGCCTATCTTACAGTTATGGGAAACAATGGCCCCTGTATTAATAATACAGTCGTTACCTATTAATGCATCCCCCCCCACGGATGCCTGTTCATAAATCAATGTACCTTCACCAATTTGAGCGGTCGTTGCGATACACGCCGTTGGATGAATCAATGCAGGAAGAAAAAAGCCATATGACTTAACCATGTGAAATAAATTTTTTCTCATATGAAATTGTTCCGACTGATTATCGTTTCCAATACTCCCTTTTGAAACTACTGCCGTCATATACCCTTCTTTTCTAAGTTCCGGCAAAAGCGCTTCATTTCCCAGCACAGGAATCCCATTAACTAACTCACCCTTTTTCTTTTGAGGATCAATAATTCCATGGATATTATATGCTTTATTATGTAAAAGCAACTCAATACACATTTGCGCTGGTCCACCACCTGAAACAATAATCAAATCATTTGCTTTACTTCGCATGACCTCCTCAGCGCGCTGTCCGATCAACGATAATATATCCTTTTCTCTAATAAGCTCTTTTTGTTGAAGCAAGTTTAAATCAACGTGATACTTCTTTGCCAATTCACGTGCCTTTTCCGTCATGTTGTCATATTGAGACTGGCAAATATCATCAATCACAAAATTGTACTCTTTATTATCTGTAATGACTGCAAGCTGCTCCCCAACCCTTAGTTCTGTTCCGATTTCATTATGATAAAATATGTAACCTTCACATTCAGCTAAAATATCCTCTGTCTCTTTAGCCGTCTCAAGAGATGCAACCACTTGATTTTTATAGACATAGCTTCCATTCTCTACCAGCCATGTACCAATTGTGACAACATCATCATTCGTACCCATTCTTGGAACTGCAATATATAACTCACTCATCCATAATCCTCCTAATTTCTTCTACTACCTTATCTTTATTAGGCAAGACATTACTTTCCAATTCTACGCCACACGGTATAACACAATCCAGCGCTGCGATACGAGCATATTTTTTATCTTCTAATTTTTCTGCCAGTTGTGCAATAATCTCAGCCCCCCAGCCATTCCTCAATGTACCTTCCTCTAACGATACAATATTAATGCACTCGCCTATATATTCCAGCATAGTTTCCATATCGACAGGACTGATTTGTGTGTGGACAATGATATCTACCAATAATTCATCCTGCATCATCAATTCTCTTGCTGCTTCCATCGCAATATCTACGCTTCCCCCATACGTAATAATAACCGCATCTGCAATTTCATCCTTATCAATTGTTAATTTATATACTGGAAATATGCCGCCTTTCTCGATTACATAAAATATATTTATTTTCTCATTTTCTTCTATATATAGTCTCTCACCATACATTTTCTTGTTTTCAATCAATACGGTAGGTGAATTAATATTTTTCAAAATATTAGAAATAAGTAAATTCGCACTATGTATCTTTGACAATGCTAAAACCCTAAGGTTTGGTATGCCTGTCAAATATTTCTCAAGTGACTGGCTATGCGTAGCTCCATACCCACGTCCTCCCCCCATCGGCATCCGTAAAAGAACAGGAATCTGCACTTGTCCAGCATACATCCAGCTAAATTTAACTGCATGGTTGAGTATCTGGTCAAAACATAATGTGACAAAATCCCCAAACATAATTTCAACAACCGGCTTTATACCTCCCATAGCCAGTCCTACCGCCAACCCCATAATTCCCGCTTCACTAATCGGAGTATTCAGAATTCTGTCTGGAAATTCAGTCGTAAGTCCTTTTGTTACCTTAAATGCACCACCATATGGATCTCGGATATCCTCACCCAAAAGAATAATATCGTTCAATTGTCTCATTGAATCGCGCAGCCCCAAGTTCAAACTCTCTACGCACCGCGTGTACTCATGATTCAATAAACTTTCCACGCCTCTTCCTCTCCATATCTCCTGATAGATATCTGCAGACACATCAATTACCTCCGATTCTGCAGCTGCTACCGCCTCCCGGATTTCCGATTCTACTTCTTCTTTTATCATATTAATTATTTTCCGCTCAACCTTTGCTTCCGCAAGCTTTAACGGATCCTGCCTGCTCCATTCTTGAATTTCGGACGCATCCCGAAAATCATCACCTTTACTGTGTGGACCAAGTCTATATGTATGTATCACTTGGCAAAAAGGCTTCCTCATAGTCCGCACATATTCAAAAGCCTCTCGCATTGATTCATTTAGGACAAGCGCATCGTTTGAAGTAATCTCCTGCGTCTTAATTCCAAAAGACTCCGTTCTTGCTACTATGCTACCTGCGACGCCCTCCTCAGTCTTAGTAGTCATGGCATATCCGTTATCTTCAATTATATACAAAATAGGCACATCATACAAAGCTGCCAGATTAAAGCTTTCATATACCACTCCCTGTCCCAAGGTACCATCCCCTAAAAAAGCCACCACTACCGACATGTTATTTCCTTTTAATTTATTACAAAGTGCCAATCCTGTTGCATTTGGCACAATCCCCCCCTGCACTCCGTTTGTATAAAAATGTCGATAACATATATGCTGGCTGCCACCACGCCCCTTACACATGCCGGTCCGTTTACCCATAATCTCAGCAAGCAGCATTTTCATATCCCCCGAATATGCTATAAACTGACCATGACATCGGTGATTACTAAACACATAATCTTCGTTTTTAATATGGTTCATTACCGCAACAGCGTTTGCCTCCTGCCCAATGCTCGTATGTGTCGTTCCTTTTAATTTGTTTTCTATAAATAATTCTAAAAGCGTTTCTTCAAAACGACGTATTCGATACATCTCTTTATAAAAATCATTTATATCATTATAGCGCATCACATAACCTTTCTTTATGCCATCCCGAGAAATGTTCTTGTAGTTACTGGCACTAGTTCTGCCAATTGATCTATACTCCCTTTTTCTATATATTCCCGTACCAAAGATGCACTAATCGGCTTCCCGTTTACCATCTTGCGAGGTATTTCGATCAAATCCACTCCATATTGTGGAAGCACTTTCTTCATTGCCACATTATACTGCTTAGTCACCTCATCCTCCGGTTCCTCTCCCACAAAGCGACATTGAATCCGCAACTGAGGTGCTATTTTTTCTGCAAAAATCCGAATATCCTGCTCCGTATGTCTCATCAAATCTTCACTTGTTTCCTTAATAAAATATTCTGGAAAACTCATCTGCGACAAAATAAACGGTCCACTGGGAACAACCATAACATTTTCTAAGTCCGTGCATCCCTCTCTAACCATAGAAACTCTCTCTATATACGAGAAACTTGATTTATCTTCTTCTACCACAAAGATAATTAAAAAATCTACTGACTTTAGCGCCTCCTCAATCAAATAGCGATGTCCATATGTAAATGGATTGCAATTCATCACAATAGCCCCAACCCGATGATACTGCGCCAGATTGCATCCTGCAAAATACCTTTGAAGATATAGTATTTGAATATAATTTTCTTCTTTTTCTATCAATTCCCCCTGCTCCTGCATCTTCTTCATAAGAATTGGCTCTATTGCTTCAAAAATGGCATCAGCATATAACTCGTTTATTTTATGATTGCAGTGCAAAGGATTATCCACCATCCACGCTATATTCACATTATACTTCTCCATAATTGAACTTACGTCAATATATTTTACTCCTTTTATTTCTTTAGATGGACGGTCAATTACCAAGACATCCCCTTTTCTCAACGGTATTTCGGCAATTTTGGGCAAACAATTATATCCTAAGTACATCCCTACGGCACCATAATTTACGCATCTAACCGCACGCCCCGCTTCACAAAGATATCTTTGCATAATGCTTGCAATCGTATTCTTATCCTCAACATAATGACCATATATATAACACGGTCCGACAAAATAAACACTTCTATCATATTTTTCCGGTTGACCAACTGTCATTCTCTCTCCGTTTGTAACATTATAATATTGACTCTCACTATCCTTTAGGCTTAATATCCCTCCATTATATTCAACTTTGATTGGCAGTTGCATAATCTCATCCGCATATGCCGCACTATATAAGTCATCAAAAAAATCTTTATATCCAGCTTCCGGCAAAATATAATCAAACTCGTTCCCCGCTTTTAGAAATTTATCTTGATTGCTTTCAATCAACTTCTCATAATAGGGCGTTATGTCAAGTGTCAAAGCAACAATGTTTACACCCTTATTATAAAGTTCCTCCAAATAGCTTGCACATTGGTCATACAAATAGCTATCGGCATTTGCCAGGCAACTGTAATAGGTTCTCATTTTATCTCTGCCCTCATAATCATCACCATATATCATTCTAAGCAATGTGGCACAGGCACGAAGCTCATTCTCATCAACAAACAAAAATATATCAATCGTGTCCACATAGGAAGCGATTTCCGAATACTCGATACACATTACAGGTATATCATGTGACTGTAAATATTTTTTAAATTCTTCATAAAGCTTATATTTTTTTACAAAGTTTCCTTTTGGGAGCACAAGCGCTAAATTTTGCTTTTTATTACACACAAAAATACGTCCTTCTTTTATCAAGGATAGTTTATAATACAAAATAAGCGTTTCATCCCACCGTGTATACTCGCCAAATAAAACCATTTCTTTTGTAAGAATCGGAATTGCATTTATATTTTGTTTCCCCGCAAAAATTCCCTTTGCTTCTATGTACTCTCCTACATAAAGAAATGTAAACTTTTTATTCACACAAACCTCGTCTAACCCCTTTTCATTTGCTCTAAAAACATCGCCTGTACTGATAATTCCAATAAGCTTCCCTTGTACCCCTTCGCAATAAATCATATTGGAATGACTGTCTTCAAGCACTTTTCTAATATCTTTCAGCGAAACGCTCTCCTTGCCATCCCTTAATTCTATAATGGTCAATTGATTTCTTTTTATAAACAACACTTTTTATAATCCTCACTTCCAATAGATCTCGTATGTTTCCTTATTTTTTCTGCTTTCACCAATCCACGCCTAAAAGTTGGCAAACTAACAAAATAATCCTTATCATATGGAAACCACATATACCCTCTGGAATGCCCGACCTGAAATCCCATTCGAAGCAATAAAGAAGTGATACTCAAATAATCAAACTCATTATGATAAGTACATACAGCACATTTCACTCCATTACTACGCATTATCGTACCTGACGCCCCCTGTAATGCGTAGTATTCTTCACCCTCAATATCCAATTTGAAAAAATCCAACGTTTCTTCGACAATACTATCAACAGTTACTGTTTCCTCTGATTGATAGTTTGACAAATATTTACCGATAAGCACAACCTTGTCCATATAGGGTTCAAATGTATAACGCAATGCTTCCAGCCACTCTACATCCGGCTCTACTAAATAGATTTTTTTCACTTTATCAATAACAGATAAAGCAAAATTTCCCTCTGCCACACCAGCGTCCAACACGACCGCATCATTCTCCACATTAAAATCGTCTGTTAGATAACAGTGCGGGGAATCCTTATCCTGCTCCATCATTATCTGCCGTAAATAATGCTCAGCCTGCTCCCTGCTCCTATATCTCTTACATAGATACATTCTTTTTCCCTGAAAAACAGCATAAAACAACTTTTTCTCCCTATCATACGCAATCTCATAAACTACATTATAGTAATCCCACACAAATGGATAATTAAATACCTGTAAGCTTTCCTTTCTAATATATGTCAGCAATTCCCTAATCTCAGGATCCTGGCTGCTCTGATATCTTGCTAATAGCCGATACTTTATAAAAAAATGATAACTCTCACATCTATATACATTCTCGGAGTACTGTTCCTTAATCTGGCTGACAATCTCATTAAAACAATTACACATAATAATAATATGATACTTTCCACTATATTCTAGCACTTTTGGCGCATAAACCTGATAACCACAAAATATTTTCTCTGTTTTCAGCTCACAATTATCTATAAACCCTCGTATATTCATCTCCGCAATTTCGTCCCCGAAACGACTAAGCATATTCTCTGCAAATTTACCCGCTCCCCATAAATATGTACCATGCAATTTTTCCAAAGAATCCGTTCTATTTATATAAATCAACTATAATCCCCCCACCATACATCACGTCATTCATCTTCCACTATTTGTAATATATCATTAACACCCTGAATCCAAATAGGAATAAAACTACACCTGCAGCTTTTTTTTCCTTTGTCAATCTTTTTCAATATATGCGAAAAAACAAACCTATACTTTAGCAATATCAACAGCAGCTTTCCTTTTGACACCTTACAGGTTTCCAACCCATATCGACGCATTTCAGCCCTATTTGTAGCAACATTTCGATACCCTATTGTACTTCTATATATCCCCTCCCGAAGCCGTCTACACAAAAACTCTTCTTTATATGGCATATCCGCCAACGGATATAAATATAATATCTGGCAGTTTGCCACCTTTATTACATTGTCCGGATACCACCAGTATTCCTTTTTGCTGAATTTTTCATAAAAATGCGAATGCCGATTGCACCCACGATAGATGCTTTTCCAAAAGTTTACCGGCATATACAACATATCAAACCGTGCCGCAAGTTCTCCTAAAACATATGAATGTGGATAAATTCCATATTTTTGTTGATCATAAAAGAATCTCCTATAATTTCCTTTCAACCAGGATTCTCTATTTACAAGAAACCCTGTTGGATGAATAGGTACGCCTGCCATTGTCACAAACGCTTTTCGCCCTCCTGTTAAAACTTCGTAATTTGCATTTCCACTAATTGTATGTGTCAGAGTTATCGCCGATCTTCCGATATATCCTCCTGCTACTGGATGATCTTCAAGAATATTTAAAAGATCTGTGAGATATTCTATCGAAATATCATCTCTGTCAAGTACATGCAAAATGTACCGGCCATCACCGCAATTAATCGTCTGATACCAGTTCATGCAAGCTCCCACATTTCTTTCATTTCTCACCACCGTAACTCTGGCGCTCTGTAAAGATAGCAGCTCATGATAATTTTCCCTCTCTGAACAATCATCACAAATGAAGATATTAATCCTTTTATCTTCTATTGCTAAAATATCACGAACAAGCGTCACACATTTTTCTCCCCTGTTATAACTGGAAATGCATATACTCAATAAAATATCTTCCACTATATCCCTCTTTTTCTGCCTATTCCCTAAACGTTCTTCACAACCATATCCTCTATTCCCAAATACAAATTCAATATTCTGCTGCCTCGATTATCGAAACAATCTCAGAAAAATATCGTTCATCCTGAAACATTTCCAGATCATCATTTGTACGAGCCTCTGCAACCATTTTCCCTTCTATTGGCACTCTCTTCCGTACTCCTAAGCGATACCAGTCATATTCATTGTCTATTTGTCCGATATCAATTGCCTGATACCCCATGGTCGCTAAGTCATATGCCAAAACAGTCGCAGTAGGTCCAAGTGATATACATACCAAATCCTCTTTATCTACAATCTCCAGAACACTTTCTAAAATTTTACTATATTTTGACCACGCATTTTGTGCCGGACAAATGATCCGCCTGATTCGTTTCGCGCAATCAAACAAATCATTATTGATTCCACTTCTTCCATATTTCCCTTCCACAATGATGACTGAACGCCCTTCCCATATTTTCTTCCATAATGGAAACAGCAATTCTGCATTTGTATTATCCCGATATATGATGTATGGTCTTGTGACGTAGGCATCATAATAAACCCGTTCCATATCAAGCATCCTAAATATAGCATCCCTTGTCCCACCGAACATATATTCCCTAATTCCATCCGCAGCACTCTCCGTATATCGTTCAAACCCTGTGTAATTTTGTGCTATCGCCAAATTTACTGCGGGATTCTTTTCATGTAAAACTTCAAGCAGCCGCTCCTTCAGAATGCTATCTGTCTCCTGAAACCATGGTCGATTACATCCCCTCATCATCTCAAATTCCCCATCCCCAAAACGACAAAGAGAGCTCCTATCCTCTATTATTTTGCGCAACAATTTTTCTGGAGGTTCTATTATAGGAACTGATTTAATCCCCCACTCGTAGGGCACGCTTTCTAATCTGTTCTCATATAATTTTCTTTTCTTTTGCTCCTTTTGTAGTTCTTTATCTCTATCCTTCAATATTCCCAAGCCATGATAAGCCCAATATATAATCATTTTTTCTTCTGGTATCCTTATTTCTTTAGCCCAGCTAACGGCATCTCCATAGTTCACCATCGAAAATACAACATAATCAAATTCTAATCTCCTTAGCTCTTCCGGACTCCCAATTCTTAATTCATGATTCCACAGCATTCCCTGTCTGCCTTTATCCTTGTCAACAATTCCCTCAATGACACAATGCTCATGGTCAACCATAGAATACACATATTCTGCATATGCCCCAGCTCCCCAAATATATATTTTATTCAATCTGTTATCCCCCCAACCGCAATATCTGATCCAAAAATCTACATACACGCTGCGCCTGTTTTTCGCGTGAAAAAAATTGAATATTTTCATTGCCCATATATTCTCTGTTTTTATGTAGGATAAAACTAATGATTTCTACCTCTGACGCTGACGCAATTCCCTTATTTGTATAATTTAGCAATCTGCCTACCTCTGAATTTTTAGCAGCAACAGCAAGAACTGGCGCTGTTTCCCGCATCAATTCATATGCCTTGCCCGGTATCGTTGCTTGCAGTGCCTCGTTATCATTATCAACTGAACTCAAAATAATATTGATATATGCGCCTTCCTGCTCTTCTCTCACGACCTCCTCTGAAGCTGCTGGAAGAATCTTAATATAATCACTCATGCACTGCTGCCGGATTATTTTATTTGCCTCATGATCCATATATTGAGGCCCTATCGATCTGACAATTAGTTCAACTTTATTCTCCGTTTCCATATTAATCTTCCTGATGCATTGTACTAGCAGCCTAAAGCTTTCCAACCGATGCAGGTAAAATGAACCTGCATAATATAAATATCTACGTTCTGATACTCTCTCTTGATGTGGAACACTTTTCATATCCCATCCATTATAGATGATTTTATGTAACTTATCAGGGTATCTCTTTTTTAAAACATTCCGAAATCCCGGTGTTACTGATATTAATCCCGCCGCCTTTTCTAAATATCTCTTTTCTATCAGAAGATCAATCACCCTACCCGCCAAGGGACGTTTATCCCTTTCCGCATAGTCACTAATCAGATCCCTAATCTCCGCAATATAAGGACAACTCAATTTCTTTGATAAGTATTTTGCCACAAACAAATTTTCCATAGGCGGAAATGTTCCTATAATAATATCAATATCCTGCAATTGATTAATATCTATATTATTTTTAACCTCCTTATACCACGTTATGGAAGAACCTGTAATTGTCCTTGATTGAATATTTAATTTTCCCATCACATCCACTAATCGTTTTGTATATCTGCTTTTAACTTTTACACCATCTCTCATCCGCCCTATTCTGATAATCTGCTCCTGTTCTACAGGAATACTTAAATCAAAACCAACTTTCCAATAACAGCTTCTATCCGGCTTTGTAGTGACGATATAAGGCTTATAACCACATTCTTCAAAATACTTGCACATTGTCCCGTATCTTTTTGACGCAATCATATTGATTGGCGGAAAATAATAAGATACAATTAAAACCTTCCTCATCCCTATACCTCCCATATATTTTAGCCCGCCCACCAGATAAACCTTTAAAGTCTGTATTGTTATCCGTCATCGCTGCCTACCCGCCATTTCCAGCCCATTATCGTATTTTCTTTTGTAACTCTCCATATCCTGGAGAATACATTCTATTAGTAAACGATACTGTAAACGGATGGGTCGCATAATCAATAACCGTTACCTGCTCATTATCAAGCCTAATTTCTCTTATATGCTCAACATCTCCATAACATACCTTTGCAATCATACCGTCCTTACCGCAATAAAGTAACTGTGCTTCTGATTGCTTGCTCATGCCAAACACTCCATTGAAATGATTCTGTTCCCGCCCGTCAACATGTATCGTATTATGAGCTGCAACGCTCCTAAACCTATCCCTGACTGCCGGCAATGCAGTATACACATATGTACCGGAATCTCTTGTGACCTCTTTCCCTGCAACCATAAGTTCTATCGATAGCTTATCATTATGCGTGTGTCCAGTATATACCGCATATTTTGAAGTGTCAATGACCATACTCAGAAACATCACTTCGCTCCGATATATAACAATTCCAAACTTAGAAAAGTAGTGAATTTCCACTCCTTCCAGCAATGATACTTTAAGTGGATTTTTGCAAAGAACCGTTTTTTTACTGTGCTGATATTTCTTCGACATAGCTTCATATTTTCCATATTGGATAAGCACCGTATCGTAGATCCTTCCATTTAAATTCATTGAATTTGACAGCGTTCTTATAAAAGAAGATTCTAAGGGAAGCTCGTCACCATATTCGGCAAATCTATCTTTCACAAACAATCCATTAAATAATGATAGCAATGGTCTGTGATCCAGCGTATTTTCCTTTCCTTGATATTCCTCGCCTGCATTCATAAATGATAATTTTATCAACCTGCCATTATCATTATCGCCGACCTGTATAATCTCATGATTATCTTTCATTATAGTTTCCGCAAAAACACCCATGTTATATATTCGATCGATATACCATTGCGGGAAAAATTCATCTCTGCTCAAATCATACTTTTGATTACTTACCACTGTTAAACCATTAACCAACCCAGCATCATACTTTTTAAAAGCTTTTCTCCTTTCTGTCTTTAAAACTCCAAAAATAAGCGCTGTAGAATATAACACGAATTCCGCGCTCAGCCTGTGATAACTAGTTGAGCCTTCAAAATTTGCTCCTTCCATGTAAAACTGCTTTTTTGTCTGTATGATAAGTTCCTGCACGCCAAATACCAGACAAGCGTCTGTCCAATCATCAGCATCCAAGTAGGCCGCCGCAAAAATAATACCGATCAAATCTGCCATATAATGGTTGGTACCTACCTTGCTATTGATTTCTAAATGTTCCATCACAAATTTCAAACTGTTGCGTATATGCTTCTCGAATTGCACTTGAAAATCTATATCCAAAATGCCACTAACATCCATTTGTCTAAAGAGGTCATAAGCAATTAATAAATTGACCATTCTAATAGATGCTTCCATCGCAATAGACCATTGAACTGTCCTGCCAATAGGATTCACCTCCCAAAAGTCAATCAGCTCATTTTTAAATTCTACAATAAATTTATATCTATATTGTTCTTCCACACTTGCCAACACCGCTAATTGTACTAAATGATAAAATCTCCCCAATTCCCAAGGACATTTTATATCTACCCCCCGTACTCTGCCAATCACAGACTGGCATTTCTTCCATGAATCATATTTTTTAGGAGAGAAAAAAAAACCGCTCTTATAATCAATCAGCCAATTAATTGGTTCGTAATCCTTGCTGCATTTTCCACACAGTCCTTTAGCAACTTTTTCACCATACTTTCTCATGCCGGAATCAAAATATTTTATTCCCCCTAGCCCTCTTGGCTGTAGCCTATAATCTACATTAACATACCCGCTTCCAAGCAAATCAAATTGATGCGCCATAAAATGACGGCATAAATATTTTAAATTTTCCCTGCAAGACTTGTCTATTTTTAATTTTCGATGACAAATATATGAATTCATATAGCAACTCCAACTATGTAAAATCAGTTATTTCTTGTATCCCATTCATGACACCAATAACAATATTCCCGACAGTATTCTTCCAAATCCATCTTATCCGGCACTAATTTCGATATTTCCCAATGCGGAACTTCCCTCATATATTTCGTTTCAAATGTCAGACCCAATACTTCTTTTACACATTGGTATATTGGTAATTCTTGCGTAGCCCCTCTCTCTTCTATTTCCTGAATTTCTCCTGGATCAATCCCTAAGCTTTCCAAAATTCTTTCGCTAATCTTTCTCAACACATTATTGCATGGATGCGCCGGCTCATAAAACAAAAGCTGTTTCTTATACTCCTGCCTGATATAATCCATAATTTTTACATCACACGCCTCATCTCTTTTTTCCCACTTTTTAAAACAAGTCGCTAAATTTTCCTCTATCTCTTCTTTACTATAGACATCCGATTTCAAGTAATTTGTAATCTTATCAACATCCCTCTCTCCCTCTGCCCATAAACGGTCAATGTTAACATCGCTGTACATAAACATTCCATTTTCAAGCCCTGTTCCTGAAGGATTTTTCCAGTCAGCTTCTCCTGCCCCAAGTATAGCCTGCGGAAACAGAAATTTTCCTAGACCAAATACATTCGGAATGCATATTACTTTTCCTTGCACCTGTGATGCCAGATGCTGAAATGACAATCTTTCATCAAACTGATTGTTTTCCTGCACATCCTGTGATACCAGAACATCACAGTTCTTCAATATCTGCTCACTAATATACCCTTGCTTCATGAGATAAATCCTCGGAATCGGATATATCCAAAACCGTCGGTTAAATGTTTCTGACGTCTGTAGATATTGCTCTATCCAATGTTTATAGCAATTTCCATGAACAAGCATAATTTTTTTGCCTAAAGCCTGATAAGGAATAAAATCTTTCAACTCTTCCAATCCATACCCCATCAGTTGTTCCGATATCGCCTTATAATAATCATTACTCGCCACAACAACAAGATATTGTCCACAATTTTCCTTTGTCGGTCGATACACGTCCCTGCCATAAAACTTATCCACTGGTACATTATCCACAAAATATTTTACATGGTATACAGAAGATATTTTATAAAATAAAATCCTCGCCGTGACCCCTGTTCCCCATATAACAATATCCTTCATCTTCTTTTCCCCTTTCCCGTCATTTTCTCATTTTTCTTCGACATACTGTTGCCACCATAACGCCAAAATAAATAATGCCCATATTGCAAAGCAGGAGGATTCTTTGTCTTTCATAAATTTCTCAACTTCTTGTACTTCAAAGTATCCTGATTTGCTCGCAAAATATTGTACATTTTCTTGAATTACTTTTCCGAGTCTTCTCCTATACCATGCCATAAAAGGCAATCCAAAGCCATCTTTTTTCTTATCAATAATTTTCCCCGGAATGATTCCCCTGACTGCCGCCTTCAATATATGCTTATGTTCACCTTTTTTAATTTTATATTGCTCTGGAATCCTAATCCCCCATTCAACAAGCTTATGATCCAAAAATGGAACTCTGGCTTCAATACCCATTTCCATACAAGCCCTATCTGTTCTGGCTAACAGTAAATCCGGCATCCGAAAGGCAAAGTTTACACATGCCATCCAGCTTAGCGTATTTCTCCAAATTATCGGCTTGCATTTACCATATATCTCAGAGAAATTGTCCCATACAGTGTGCGTTCCGATTTCATCCAAAAAGGTTCTGCAAAAAAGTTTTCTTTTTCTACCCTCTCCGATATATACAGTCCCAGCTCCCCAGAACAATGCCTCACCCTGTGACGCCCTTCTTAGCAGTTCCTCTGTGCTTTCCGAAAGTCCAGCCCGCAAAAAGGCAAACCGATAATATAAAAATTTTTTCATTCTCAAAGGCACAATATGATTTAACTTCTCATATCGTGCCTGCCTGCGCCAGTGCTCATAGCCTGCAAATAATTCATCCGCCCCTTCTCCAGACTGCATGACTTTTATGCCATCTTCTCTCGCAAGCTGTGCAATATAATACTGTGTCACTATGACTGGATCTGCTACAGGATCATCACTCAGTTTCTTTAGTATATCGACAAATTCCAGTATATCTTTTTCTTCCAAGATTCTATCATGGTGTATTGCTTTACAATAATCTGCCATTTCCTGGGCATCCGCATTTTCATTTCTGTATGTATGTACGCCTTTATATCCTGCCGTATAGGAATTTACACCCTTATCTGATTCTGTAAAGAGAGCGAGAATTGTGCTGGAATCGACTCCTCCGGACAAAAAGACGCCAATAGGAACATCTGACATCTTTCGTATTTTGACTGCTTCTCTCAGCTTGACCAATAACTGATCTTTGATAGCTGCTTCTTTTCCTTCCAATCTCTTGCCCATCGTATATCTGCTGACATCCCAATAGCAACCTGCCTTTACATGTCCATTCAGCGAAATCTCTATACAGTGTCCTGCAGGTACCTTTCTGATATTCTTAAACAATGTCTTTGGTGCTGGAACTGCAAGCAGGGACAAAAAATCATACACAGCCTCCTTATCAACCGCACGACTTTGTTCACAGTCCTCTAGAAGAGCCCTCACATTCGAGGCAAAATTTAGTTTTCCATCCATCAATCCATAATATAACGGCTTGATGCCAAGCCTGTCCCTGACAAGCCACAATTTCTTTTTCCGGCTATCCCACAAGGCAAACGCAAACATTCCTCTTAATTTTCTAACACACTTAATCCCCCAGACTTCATAGGCATGAATGATTACCTCAGTATCGGCATGATCTGTATTCCATCTTATATTATTATGTGAAATACTATTTATTTCTGCACGCAAATCTGTCTGATTATAAATTTCTCCATTAAAAACAATATATATCGTTCCATTAATGTTGCACATTGGCTGTCCAGCCTGTTTTGACAAATCGACAATTGCAAGCCTCCTATGTGCAAGTCCAATTCTTCCATCTTCTATCACGCAAATCCCTTCTCCATCCGGTCCTCTCTCCGCGATGGCATCCGACATCCTATGAAGAAGTTCTTCGTCCACTCTACGATTTGGATTTGTCATGATACAACCGGCTATCCCACACATAATAAACCTTCTACCCTTTCCCTGTTATATATCTGACGTGTTTCTTTTCCTCTCATTTCTCAAATTTCTCAAAGCTTAATATCTCTTTTCCTATCCATTTACAACACCAATTTTGTATAAATTCTATGTCCTATATCTTGCCGCCCCGTCTTATCAGATATACTGTTGCAACGGTTCATTTTGGCAGCATAAATCATATACATCAATTCATCCTTGCCTTCTTTAAATATCTGAATTGGCATCTGGGACAGACTATATTCATCTATAATAAAATCAGCTTTTTGATAGCTCATAGACCACATATCAATCTCAATCAACCGCTTATTCTTATAGGAATAAACTCCCATATAACGTTCCTGCCAAATATAAAGTAATGTAAACTTTGAAGCAACCCGTCTGCGAATCAGCTCCATTGTTTCCTCTGTTTCTTCCTCATCATTAATTTCAAAAGTTCTGATATGCATATCTTTCTTATCAAAATATAATATACTATTTGCAGACAATGGTATTAACCATATTTTATCTTTCAAACAATGAATACTGTTAAAGACAAACAGCCCCTCCGCGTTATCATCAAATTCCTCAATCCGCTTCTTTTTCTCAAAATCATATAAAAGAATATTTGAAGGAAACTCTGTCAAAGCTGTAAGCTTATCTTCTCCCCTTTCCCATGTATATACCCTTCTTTTTTTCCCGATAATCCAAAAGTTATCCTCTTCAATTTCTATTCGGAATAATATATCATCTAAATCCGCAAACTCATATTTTTTTTGACAGTGCGTCTCTAAATCATACTCGTAAATGGTTGTTCCACCAATCACCAGATATATCTTTCCGTTTGACACCTTTCCATGAATATAATATGCACATACCACATTCACATCCATACTATACGACTTCATAACACCACTCTTCAAATTAATTCCGTGAAGCTTCTTTGTCGTACAGGAAAAAAAATAACATACCCCTTTATACTCTCCCAGCAAAAAAGTCATCGCAGGCTCATTGCGTTTTTCGCATAAGCGTATCTCTGTCCACTGTTTTGAAACAAGATGATAACACCAGATACTGCTCTCAAACTCTGGAAAACAGTAGATATAATCTCCACTTTTGACACAGTTCGGATTTTGATATGGTCCTTGATTCCTTGTCGGAATAGAGGACACGATATACAGTACATTCCTCTGAATGTCATATTTGTATAAAATATTCGTGACACACGCAACAAACCACCCTATACATCCATCCAGATACCAGCCACATGATTCTGGAAGTTCTACTTCTACATTCATTTTCATTTATCAGTCCTTTCATTCTCGATGGCAACATAAAAATCAAGCAGCTCGTCTATGTGCTGTCTCATTTGCAGTTCATAGTGAACATTTTTTACTTTTTCTTTCAATTCATTCTTCCGCGCCCGCATTTCGTCAAAGTTATATTCTTCAATCGTCCATGCCAGTACTACACCTTTCGTCTGCAGGAAATTTACCAATTGTATTGGATTGGCTGCTATAATGGGAAGACCCGCATCCAAATAATCAAAATACTTATTTGTATGCGCATATGCAATAACTTCTATACCATACCGAGCAGACAACTCCTGGTTATAAACCATTCCCTGCTTCAAATTTATCCTCTTCATCGGATATATCCCATAATCATGCTTGGATATTTCAAATTTCAATTGTCCATATGGAACAGGATGATGTAAGTGAAAATAATCATTTAATCGATTCATTTCTATATAAAACTGAAGGCGCTCTTCATTCCATATATGTGGGTACAAATGGAAGTTACAGTGGTGTGCTGCACACAATTCTGCCAAATCCGAGAAATTTTGAGCCCACTCTGGTGATTCTGCCTCAGAGAGTATATTGCCACAATAGCAGATTGATAATTCTCCATTCTCCGCTTCATTGGTATAAATCTGCCCATTCCCACAGTAATCTGAAAATTGAATCACCTTTCCATCTATATTGTATCCGTTCCGAATCAAATAGTTAATCTCATATCCTCTATTGCAGACTGCTTCAGCATGTTCCAGACAAAAACGTTCATTTTCCAAAAACTCCTTGGAAATGCCTGTATAACACAGATTATAGATATCATATTCGTCATATACAATCGGCGGAAACAGTCCCTTCGTTCTTATCAATATCCTATCAATTCGTGAATTACCCAAAGTTGTTAACAAATGAACTAATTTTGCCCGTTCTGCAATAATCCGATACATAAATTCCACAATGGATGTACACTTTATGCAGGCGACTCGTATTTGCTCTAAGGCTTCTATACAAAATTCCTGCATCGCCGCCTGTGGACTGGCAATCAGTTTTATCTCATATCCCCGCTCCTGCAAAGTCTCCGCTATCTTTAGCGATCTTGGAGTAAGCGCTCCTACTACCAATATGATCTTATTCTCGCAACGTTCTCCACTGATATTATCCCGCAACATTTCCAGCGCACATTGTTTATCTAGCTTTCCATCCCGGTCTGCATACCACTCTGCAATCTCATCCAGATATTCCTGCTCAGACATATTTTCATATCTTCTGTAAACGCGATACTTCTCAAAATCAGTTATGCGAAGAGAATGCTCTACCTTAGCTTCCTGTAATATTTCTGATATTTCTCTCTCATATCGCTCACTGACTCCAACCATTACCAATACATCATTTTGATTGATATATTCTGCCTTTTCCTTAAATTCATAAACTGGTATTGTATTCTGGAACATACCATGCATCATATGCTCATTCTTCGTAATTACACAAAATTCTGGTTTTTTCCCACACTGCAACAACGCACGGTATGTTTCTTTAGCCATTGTACCGCATCCATAAATTACAATTTTATCATACTTATATATTTTTTCACTTAGAACCGAAACAAAAATATCCATCTATTCTCCCTACCACTTCCATTTTCACAGCAAATATTCCTATTTTCAATTATATGAAATTAGGATGTACTTCCTTGTCAGGACATAAATAATCCCATATCACTTCATTAATCGGATCGCACCGGCATCCCCTTGGACATTCATCAACCTTTATCTGTTTCATTCGATTCCTGCGCTTCTCCCCATGCCATATTTCCATAAAAGAGCTTTCATAGATGCTCCCAATAATATCCTCTTTTTGTTCATGATTTGAACAGATATACATATTTCCATCGGACCACAAATTAGGGTCTAGCGCATGTCCATAGCACATCTTATATTTACGCTTTTTCTCTGCCAGTGTCTTTTCATATTGATTATATTTAGTATAAACCTGATATGTATTTGTTTCCAGCTTCTTTGCAAGCTCCATTTGTCTCTTGACGCCTTCTTTATCTGTCGCCGAAAATACTTTCGTTCCAACTGAACTTCCGTTTCCCTCTATCAATGGCTTTATTTCAAAATAATCCACGCCAACTTCTTTCCATAATTTTGTCGCCGCTTCTATTGATGAATAATTTTCTTCATAAAATACAAACTGTGTTCCTATTGTTGGGAAATTTTGTCCCAGCTCTTTTTTCTGTCTAACTAGTTCTCTAATATTTCCCACTACATTATCAAAATCATTTTTTACTTGGTGCACAATCTCGTGTTCCTTATGATTACTTGCCGTGACAGAACACCTCACAAATGTACATGTCTCCAACATAGCTTTCCTTACTTTCTCTGTCATACACGATGCATTTGTAAAAATACCAATTTCAAGCCCCAGCTCATGCACGGCATACAATATCTCCACTATTTGCGGATGTAACAATGGTTCACCGCTCCCGCAAAGTGTTATAGCTTTTAATCCTGCTTCTTTCGCTTCTCCAAGAAACCTTAACAGCACTTGTGCGTCTATTGTATCGATGCGCGTAGTATCTGCTGTAACAAATTCTGAGTTACAAAAGATACATTTATGACAGCAATAATCCGTTAATCCTACTACCATATGTACAGGATAGGCATCCCCCCTCTCTTTAATATCCAGTAAACGGTCTGCATGATAAATTATTTTTTCTGCACCTAATCTATTCTTTTCGTTCATTAGACTTTTTCCTCCTTTTTGATCTCTTCAAATAAAATTAAATACTTTGCACTTTCAAATTATATCAGCCAATTCCGACTGAATTACCTTCTTTATTTCTTGCGCAATAATCCTATTTCCATGCTCCCATACATGACCTACATCCATATAAACTTTATCCATCTCATCAAAAATATGAAATAAATCATATATACAATCCGGTTTGCATGGTAGCTGTTACCGCCGAATCATGATATAACGCAGATATTCCTAAAATAGCCATCTATTATCTCCTCTCCACCTAATATTTTCAATCAAAAACGTCAATATTATAATCTCGCTTTTCTTATTAATTCACATATATAAATAACCTCTTCCTTTGTCAATGTTCCATATATAGGCAAATCAAGAGTGATGTCTTTAACTTTATTGGCATATTCCGTCTTTCTTACATACCCCTTGTCTTTATAGCCGCTATAGTCACAAGTCAATGTATCGTAAAGTTTCCGAGTTTCAACTCCTTGTACACGAAGTTTTTTCCATAGTTCATCTCTCGTCAATCCATATTCCTCAGTTACTTTGATTGGAAAATATGCGTAATTATAATCAACGTCCTTACTATATGGATATGTATGTATTCCCTCTACATCTTTTAAATATTCACAATACAGTTCTGCGAGCCGCTTACGTTTTGTAACCTCTTCCTTGTGCAAAGGCAAATTGACAATTCCCATAGCAGCCTGAAATTCATTCATTTTGGCATTAATGCCGCAAAGCTGAACATCATTTCCCTTTTCTCCATAAGAAATTCCGAAATTCCTATATAACTCAAGTTTTTCACGAAACTCCGGATTCTGATATACTAATCCGCCTCCTTCAATGGAATTAAACACCTTAATTGCATGAAAACTAAATATTGTCATATCTCCATATAGACAAACGGACTTTCCGTATACTTTTGTTCCAAACGCCTGTGCGCCATCATAAATCACTTTCAAATTATGCTTCTTTGCAACCTCATCGATTTTCTTTACATCACAAGGAATACCAAAAATATGTGGTGTAATGATTGCACTTGTGTTTGAAGTAATCAATTCTTCAATCCTGTCAGGATTCAAATTATATGACTCATCAATATCTCCAAATACCGGTGTAAGTCCATTTTGAACAATGGCATTCGTTGTTGATACGAATGTAAATGGCGATGTAATCACTTCCCCGCTTAAATCCATCATTTTTATTGCAAGAAACAAAGCCGAATGTCCATTGACAAGTAAATCAATATTAGCACATTGAAGTTCTTCTGCAAGCATCGTCCTAAACTTCTTTAACTTCTCTCCATTATTCGTCAAGATACCATTGTCCCATATTGATTTAATTTCTTCTATATAACTTTCATACGCTGGCATCGCCGGCATCGTAGCCTTTATATTCTTCACCATATACATTCTTTCCTTCTAACACTTCTATAAATATCTACTTTAATTGTATTTTTGATTCATTAGGAACGCCATATAAAACGGCCTCGGAATAGGTGTTTGAATGACTCCTCACAATAAAATGATAATCCGATAACTGATGCATCAACATCTGTGGTATCTCAACAATATCATCCAAGCTATGGTAAATTGAGATTGCTAACAGAGGTCTGTCACGCTTTAATACATTCATTCCACCTAAAAGCGCTCTTTGCTCTGCTCCTTCAATATCCATTTTCACAAACCCAACATGAATATTAGCAAAATATTTATCAATCGTTATTGTCGGAACAACAGCACTTTTTTCCGATATATCTACACATGCATTATAACCAGACCTCCGCATACCTATCATTACACAACTATCCCATAATGCATAATTCTCACAGACAACATATTCTTTACTTTGTAATCTACTACTAGATTTCACATAATTATACAATTTATTGTAATTATCTTTGTCTGCTTCAAAGCAATATATCTTTGCTGGATAAATCTTTCTTTCCTGCACTTCTCTTACAGTATCTCCTGTATAAGCGCCACCATCAATAAAATTCAATCCATCTAATTTTCCCATAAAAGCATCTAAAAAATACTGTTCTTCACGACAACACAAATCAATAATTTCTTTTTTGGGTTTTCCTTCCACTACAGACTGCTCAATCACTTCAAAATATTGTCTTGTCTTATTATCTTTTGTGGAACAAATAAGGTTTTCTATCTGCTCTAAATATTTCTGGTTTCCTTGATACTCTGAGAATCTGAGATGTCCCGATGCAACCTCCAGCAGTTTCTGTAAAACTGTATATACTCTTTTAAATCCATAAAAATCTAATTTATGAATTATTTTCTCTGTATACATACTAGCGATGATTATGTTAGTCATATTTCTGTCCAAAAATTCGAACTGCTGCCGGGATAAAATATTTTTTTCACAGTATTTTTCTCCCCACCTAGTTACATCATCATCATAAAAAGTTTCTATTTTCACCCCCCTCTCAACAAGCAGTTCATACACGATTCTCCCGTTATGACCAGCACCGTATATTATGTTCTTCCCATGCAAATCACTTTCAATATTTTCAAAGTCTATCTCTTTTAGCTCCATTTCATTTCTCCAGCTTATCAATCTATATATACCAAAATATTATTAAATAAAATTCACATGCCCATCGGGATACTTTAATTTCTCTAAATATTTATTTATTTCATTCATGCGACATGTCTTTCCACAATTTTCATCTAAATTCATATTCATTAAGTAATCTGTCACTTTCTTTCTATGAACGCCTTCCCATATATCGCAAAAGCTTTGCTCATATAAATTGCCATATTTTAGTTCATCCCTGCCGAGTATTCTGATACAAGAGTATATATCTCCTTTTGCATTCAGGTATACCATAAATGGTAATCCCCAACATTTTGTATATCCCCTTTCACAGCTTATATTTTTCATTGCATTTGAGCGGAAATATACCTTAAACTCTTCGGTTTCCAATTTTTTTACTTCTTCTTCCAACGCCTGCGTATCCTCATATTCAACTTGAATTAGATGTGCGTTCTGTGGATGCTGCATAAACGGCTTAATTGTAAAATAATCAACACCTATTTTTCTCAGTTCCCTGCCCATCTGCACTATTTCATCTTTGTTATCTGGAAGCAATAAAATCTGAACACCTATAGTTGTCTTCAATTTTTGTTCCTTTTTAACCCGAACAGCCGCTTCCAAATTAGAAAGTACCTTTTCTAAATCCCCCTGTTTCCCACGTTGAATTTTGTCATATACTGCAGTCGTAATGCCAGCAATGCTAAAACGAATCCATGTCAGAGACTTTAAACAGCTCTTTGACATTTCAGGAGTCAGTAATACCCCGTTTGTTGACATCGCAACATCTATACCATACTTCTTTGTTGCATTTATAATACTTGCCGCTTCACTATGTAAAAGAGGTTCACCATCTCCGGCATAGACAACGCTTTTCAACCCCTTTGATGCAAGTTGCTCTAAATTATCAAGTAAAACTCTCCTATCCAGAAACTCTGGAACATGGTTCATATATTCAAATGAACAGAACACGCATCTATGATTACAACCACTGGATAATGAAATTTCCATTTCTATCGGATAAATCTCCTCGCCCCTAAACCAGCGGCTCACAACTTCCGGATGATATATCAGCTTATGTGAATCCATTCGAATATTATCTGCCATCTTATACCCCTTTCAATTTATCTTTTCTGTTCTATCATCACTAACATAACTTAAATATGTTCCAAACGCAAACAGTTCTAATCCATTCTTACTCTGCTCCTGCACATCTATAATTTCCCTGCACCGCTCCCGTACCAACATTCTAAATTGTATTCTATCCTGTTCACTTTCAAACTCAAGATATTTTTCAAACTGGAACGGCAACACAAAGAGTTCAACTAACATTTCAGCCGACATAACATACTTTTCTTTTGGTACATGAGGATAAGCATACGCTTTACATTTCTTATTACATAAAATATCTAATCGAAATTTATCAAACGCATCGAAGAACTCATCATACGGATACCACACCGGCTTCATATTATATCCTGATACCACTTCATTTGCGCAGGTAAGTTTTGTCAATTTACCCGCCGATGTCGTTTCTAGTAAACTATCACTCCACGAAATTTGTAATTCCTTACACAGCTTTCCCAAAACAGTTTCTGGATATTGTTTAACGTCTTCAAACCGCAACCGCAGAATCGGATAGCCGCATAATCTCTCATGCAGAATCTCATAGGCACCAACTGTTAATGCCGCCAATGCAGTATCACTGCGAAAATTTCCCTGCGCTATATAAGTCCTCATTGCAGAGGCGCTCTGTGAATATGGTCTTCTGACCATTTGAAGCAGAACAACCTCAAACCCCATATTTTCCAGCCATCTGACTATCATGCAATATGTCTCCCATGGAACGCAGCTGCCATGAATATCCATATAAATAACAGACTCATTACCCGTAACACATTGGTCATGAAATTCTTTCCACGCCAAATGCATATTCACAAATATTTCCCTCTCTGTATATTGTCTGCCCTCTCCCATTCTTTTATATAAAAATAATCGATATTGCTCTAACCATGTTAAACTTTTATCAGGTAGTGAAACAACTGAAATCGCATCTATATTCTTATTCCAAGCATTCATTGTGTAATTTTGTATTTGTTCTATAATCCTATCAACAATTTCTACACCAACTTGTTTTTTTGCATTTTTAATAATATCCCATATATTATTTGACCACGCATACATCTCCAGCCCCAGATAAAGTATCTCCGGATGAGAGTCAAGTACTCCGTCAATGAAAGAATTTCCTACATTATTGATTAGAACATTAAACAAAACCTTCTTTACCGAATCCCTTTGCTTGCAGCTTTTTGCTGCTTTTATATTTCTTTTCTCACAATAATCAAAATGTATTAAAAACCACTCTGTAAACAAAACATTCTCTTCCGACAGCCGTTGACGATATCTTAAAATCTTTTCCTGTTGTCCGATTTCCAATGCATCGCGATACAATGGAATCCAGAACGCCTTCGGATATTTTTCTTTCCATTCTCCTACCTCCTCTTCCGAGGTACAGATTAGTATTTTTCCCGTTCGCTCTCCCACCCACTCCATAAAACATTCACATAAATATTGCGGTCCCAGAAGTATAATTTCTCTGTCAATCAGACAAATCGGTGCTTTCATCAAAGGAATTTTACCCTCAATTTCCATTTCTAATGCAATAAAATATGATTCATTTTTGATAAATCCATATGTCTGCAGCTTATCTCCAATCCGAATGCATTCCTCGTAATTACTATGCGCAACCACCACTAACGCGTGCGGGTTTTGTTTATACGCATCTTCAAAACAATACACAGGTATATTATGAATACGCTTCCCCTGCTTCTCTTCATTTGTATCACAAAAACAGCAAACACTCCCATCATGGTTTTCTATATGTGCCAATATCTTCAATCCATACTGTCCGGCGCACCAGATAACTATGTCCTGTGTATATATGTTCCCCGCTTTTTTATTACTTACTAATCTCATTATTGCTTACCCATAGCAATTACTTGAATACAATTTATTCCTGCTGTACCTTTCAATCTTTAATCAGCCATCCCATTTATCAAATAAATAACCAGACCATAAATTATCGCTATACGTTTAACAATGTTCCTGCATACTTTAAAACATTTACTTTTTCCACCGCATCTTTATTTCCCACAATGTTTGCACCAAGGGCACCGGCAATATTTCCTATAAACGTCACCAACTCTGTTGGTGCCCCAGATGCCGCATACAATCCTGCAACCGAAAAAAAGGCATCCCCTGCTCCCACAGTATCTTTGACAGTCAGCGTAAACGCAGGGCATTCATAAATCTGTTCTCCATCTGCTCCATATGCCCCTTCTGCTCCTCTTGTCAACCAGCCACTTCCATTCAGATGTGCACACAATTTTCTAAGCGCAGTATATTCATCATTCATATATTCAGGATATGCAAGTCGTAGTTCTTTCTGATCTAAAGTAAACATTTCTGCCCGACTGTATTTTGTAATAATGTTCAAACCATAATTTGCCGAATTTGTCTGACAATTCAACACCAAAAATTTTGCTTTCTCCTGAACTAAATTTTTCACCCTGTCATCAATTAATCCGTGCCCAAAATCACATAAAAACACCGCGTCAAACTCGTCAACCTTCTCTTCCAGCCCTCTATAAAAGGCTTCTTTAGTCTCACTTTCATATTTTATCGACTCAGGAATGTTATTAATAGAAAAAATTTTTCTGTACTCCTCACGCTTTGCATTTCTTGTAAGATATCGGTGTTTTATGATTGTCGAAAAAGCTGTACTGTATGTCAAGGACAAACGCATCTTATCTGTCAGCTCATCCATGAGCTTTAGTCGTACTTCCTTTTCATTTCCCACAATCGACATCAGTGTCACATTCTCCGTAAAACTGGCAAGATGCCTTGCGACCGCCGCCGCTCCACCAAGATACTCCTCTGAATATTCAAGTCTTGACGCATAACCTGTATCTTTGCTCATCAGTCCCTGCACATTACAGTAAGTATATCGATCTATAATAACATCACCTATCACGAGAACTTTTAAGCGAGATGCTTTTTCTGCATATTTTTTAATCTCACTCATGGAATATCTGGCAACAAAATTCTCCATGTACTTGATAACTTCTTCGGGAAGTCCTGAAAGAGCCGTATTAATTAGTTTGGTTGAACTAAAAATCTGTCCTGTTGTATAAGCAACCTTTCCGCCATACCTTTCCACCAATTCCCTCTCCGCTGTAATCTTCCCAGTGATATCCTCACTCTCTTTAGCATACTCCTCACCTTTTATATACAAATCTGGTTTCACGATTTCAACAATATCATCTACTGTATATCCTTCTGAAAGCATGACATAATCCACACATTCCAGCGCTTCCAATACTTTCATCCGCATTTCGTCATTAAAGTACGGTCTCCCCGGTCCTTTCCGCACAAATTCCGCCGTTGTAACAGACACCACAAGAATATCCGCCATCTGTTTTGCCTGTTGTAAATGTATAATATGCCCCGGATGAACTAAATCAAAAACACCGTGGCATAAAGCAATGGTTTTTCCCTCATGTTTCAATTTATCTCGTATTTCTTTTTTAAATACAATCTTATCTACAATTTTTCCCATAATCACACCAATCTTCCAAAATCAACAATATATATCGTCCATAAAGAGTAAAATTTTAGATTATCATTTTCCCGCTTACAATATCTCCATCACGCCTTGCAAATCCCGACATACATAATCAGGCACAACCATCTCTTCCAATCTGTTCATACCATAACCGGACTCCACCAATATTGTCTTAACCCCCGCATTTCTTCCGGCAATAATATCTCCCGCTCTATCGCCAACCATATATGAACTTTCTAAATCAATATCAAATTTTCGACAGGCATCCTGAAACAGACCAATTTCCGGTTTACGACAATGGCATATTGTTCTGTACTTCTCTACCTTTCCCTCCGGATGATGTGGACAATAATAAACTGCATCCACTCCAGTCTGTTGCATTAAATATCCATTCATTTTCAATAACTCTTCTTCACTAAATAACCCCCTAGCTACACCACTCTGATTTGTAATAACAATCGCATAATACCCTTTCTCCTGCATTTGACTTACACACATCTTAGCAAACGGAAAAACATGCATTTCCTCCACCGAATTGACATAACCACACTCCTCTGTCAGCACACCGTCTCTGTCTAAAAAAACCGCCGGCTTTCTAAATCTTTTTATTTGTTTCTCCCGCATATTAAAATTTTACTCCATCTCTTTCCACAATCATATCTACAACCTGCTGCAAAATTAGGTTATGAATGGATTCTACAATACCGTACTTTCTACAGGGAACATATACATTCAAATTTCCCATTCCCTTCACTTTATTATCCGATTCAAATCCTGTAAAAGTAACAACTTCCGCCTTCTTTTTATGAGCAATTTCTATTGCATTAATAATATTTTGTGAATTACCGGAACTGCTTATAGCTACCAGCAGGTCTCCCTCCCGCACCAGAAATTCCATCGGACGTGAAAAAATATATTCGTATCCGTAATCATTTCCCATACAGGTAGTGACCGCATTATCGTACAGATTATATGTATTCATACCGCCATTTTTCATAAAATCTGCCGTCATATGACTGGCAATCGCAGAACTTCCTCCGTTCCCAATAAAAAACAATTGAGAGATTCTTTTTTTATGTTCGCTAAACATATCTATCAGCATTCCAATCCCTTGCTCATAACTTTCGCATTTAAAATCAGAATTTTGCCAAATTTCCGTATATTCCAACTTTGTGACCAACTCATTGATATATCCATTTACCGAAAGCCTAGTCACTCTTTCTCCTCCCAGAACTGTATGGTATTACAAATAATCCTTTCACCATCAATTCCTATATTCTTTAATTCCGCATTAATCTCTTGATAAAAGCGACTTGATGTAACCAAAACCTCATACTCTTTATACTTCGTACAAAGTTCTTCCGCTTTGATAACCTGTTTTCCTTGGAAAAAATACACCCTGTCTTCTGCCTTCTTGTCACAAAGTACCAATCGTATCTGAATTGATTTATCCAGACAGTTCCATAGCGCTTCCCCATCTCTTCCCAAACCATATAAAACCACTTTTTCCTTTTGTTTAATCAATTTTACAAAATAATCTCTATTTTTTGCTATTTGTTTCTTTTTTTCCAGCCTTAATTCTTCCTTTATCTGCTCTTCAGTTTTCCCTATTTTTATCGGGTCAAACCTTGGTTTAATATCATCCATTACAATATGTTTCCTATTATTCCATAACTTCCATCTAATAGTTTCATATGCCCATAGATAATAAGATGCCTTGCCCTCTGCCTGTCCAAAACAGAATTCTTTCTGCATAAGAAACTCTTTCAAAAACATTTCCTCCAACTCCGTCCTGGAAAATTTCATACATTCTTCATATGAATAACCGTATTTTTTCTGGTATGGTTCACTAATTAGGCAAAGCCTAAAACGGTCAAATTCCGACCATTCATCTTCATGTTTATTAAAAACAGGTTTCAAATCAAAGTCTCTGACTGCTCCCATACTACTCTGTTTACCTTGTTCTGTAGTGTGCCGCAATGAATCTGACCATGGAATTTCCATTCGTTCGCATATTTTTAATAATTCTTCCTTAGGATGCAACTTAAGATCCTCAAACCGCACCTCAAATTTATCAAAATAGCAAAGAAGATTATCTTCCAGACTAATATCAATCTTATCCTGAATCATATTGTATATCATAACATACGCTAATATCTGACTTTCATACTTTTGCACATTTTTTGCAAAGCTTAAGAGCGAACATAACCTTACAACATTATCTCGGTGAATTGTAATCATCTGTCCATTTAACAGCTCACTTTCGACCCATTGCCCCATAAATAGTCTTTCTGCAGGTTCAATCCAATGCGGATCAAAATAAATCACTTTCTGTGATATATCAGCAATTCCATCACCACTCATCATTTCTGCATAAGCTATATGAAAAATCAAAAACAATTCTTGTGAAGTAAACTCTTCTTGAAGAGCAAGCCATCTTGTCAAACTTTTCTTAAATCTATTCCAATACGGAAATGATTCCAAAAAATCTGCCTCACTCATCTCTTTTTTCAACATCAGTTCAAAAGCGCTCAAAATATTTTCTGCTTTTTCGATTGATAGACGCATACAATAAACAAATAAATTATTACTAAATTCATCATATCGTAATAATAAAATATCTGGATGACTGTCTAAAATTCCATGAAAAAAAATATTTCCATTATAACCATATGTAACATTTAGCAATAACCCTTTTGGAATTATTTGCTCTAAATGATACTTATCAGTTTGCTTTTTTCTATATTGATCGATTGTCACAAAAACTGAGGCTCTTGAAAAATAATCAGAATATGACCCAGAAAGCACATATTCGCCTAAGGCCTGTCTTTTCTTATCTGCTGCGTTTTGTCCGTACCAAAGATATACTGAAAAAACAACATCTTTTTCCGTAACCATCTCTTTTTGAAGCATTTTTTTATACTGTAGCAGTATATCTCCCTTCTCAACTTCTACAAAATACCGCGCTAATATTTTGCAAAGCCTTTCATCACCTGTAAGGAGTACGCTCTTGCCTTTTAATATATGAATCAGATTACTATTAGGAATATCTATATAATCTCTAATGAGGAAAAAAAATTTATTCCGCTCATATCCATAATAATCAAATAATTCTACATACATATTCCCCCATGCACTATTTTTACCATAAGTTCCTATTATAGTGACATTCATATCATCACGCAAGACTTCTGAAATAGCCACTACTTTTTTCCCAAGTATCTGCTCTGGTTCTTTCCTGTATACATCATACGATGCCACAAAACATTTAATATCCATGCCATATGAATAAAGGAAATCATAAACGTCCAATGCCATTTCATCAGTTCCTTGTATAATGATATCTTTTCCTTGTAAATTATTTAGAAACCATTCTACTCCCCCTCTCATAATTCTTATATTTCCTGCAAGTATATTAGCCTCATAAATTCTATCAATACACTCAAAGTTCGTGGAGGAGCTCCTAATCATTCTCTGAAACAAATCCTGCCCACTTTGCAAAATACGTTCCGCATAGACTATCATTTTATTCCCATCATCTAAATCAACATCACTATCACTCTTATACCCCAAGTATTCCCAATACATTCCACTTACCGACACAGGGATACCCAAATCCTCCAAATACCTTGCAAAATAGAATGCAAGCTCATTACACCCACAAATTATCACTTCCTTAGTCCTTGGGAATATATCTCCAAACTGCAATGAAAGTTTATTCTCCCCCAATTCCTTTAACATCCGAAGTTCTCTGTTTGCCTCGTTGTCCTGCCATCCATAGCAAAGCAACTCATCTTGTTTATTCCAAATTGGAACCATCTGCGGAATTGTAACATTCTGGTTTCCATTCCTTTTATAATATTCCCTTCCAGACTCCCATATATTTTTATCAAATATCAAATGTTGTTCTGCTATATCAACCTTCAACATCTCATTTTGGTCTACTAGTTTTTTTCCACAAAATCGCAGCATAACGTCCCTCTATTATAGCATAAACCATAAGAATCAAATTTTTTTACATCTTCCAACATACTTTTTTCTTCAAATCTTCATTTTTGTCTCTCCATAACATTGTGCTGCTCTTAATGAAACTATCTTCAACACCTGTTTGAATTCTATAACTTTGATAGAATTCTCTCCGCCTGTTCCTCCGGCGTCCTCTCTCCATCATTCTCCAAAATCAAGTCCGGACATTTCGGTTCTTCTATCTCCATATGGATTCCCACAACTTCCTTCTGGTCTTCCTGCGTCATTCCGCTGTAAAGCCCTTTCTGGTCTCTCTCCATAAGCGTAGCCATTGATACCTTTACATAAATTTCTTTATAATTTTGTATGTTTTCGCGATTCCATTCCCTCACGCTGTCAAACATGGAAATTGTACAGCAAATCACATTCATTCCCTGTTCCTGCAGCATAGCGCACAGTCTTGAATACCGCATGGCGCACTTTCTGCGCTCTTCCTTGGAATACCCTAAATCATCTCCAAATACCTTCCGTAGAGTATCCCCATCAAGAAAGACTGTATTGGGATGCTCGACCTTTATTTTCTCGTATAATAACTTGCCAATTGTTGTCTTACCCGCACCGGAAAGCCCCGTAATCCAATACACCGTGCTCATATATTCTTCAATCCTTTACCTATCTGTTGATGCATAAAAGCATATCGACAAATGATACTAAACCAACTTCGACTCCACTACCTTCAAATCCTCACAGTCATCTACCTCAAACCAGCCTCTCTGTATATGAACTGCCCGCAATTTATTCCCCTCATCAATCAATCCCTGCAGCAGATCCGTCATATACATCTTCGCATAGTTCCGGCTTGTCCTCCAAAGCGCCTCGCCATGATCGCTTCTCCTCTGTGCCTCCGCGCTTAAGGTTAGCATTGCTTTCAGCCCCTCTCTCTTAAAACGCATCAAGCCAATATACTGCGACTGTACCTTATCAAGCTCCGTTGTCTTCTGCCCGATTTCCGTCAGGTAATTGTCTTCATCAAACATCAGCGTCTCCGCATCATCCAGCGGGTTCTCACAGCGCTCTGACCAATACTCATACCAGCCGTCATCCACAATGACTGACATATCATCTGCCGCCTCCAGAATCTTTTGGAATACCGATTCTCCATAAATAATATCCCCATACGAAATAACGATATCCTCTTCCGTTTCCATCAGACTCCTGGCACACATAAGGGAGCACACCATATTTGTCGAATCATACTGTTCATTGACAATAAAATGAATTTCCGTATCCTTGAGACTATCCTTAAGTACATCACTGCGATACCCGCATACAATCGTGATGTCCTCCTCCCGAATCCCGCAGGCACGCATGGTATCCAGCTGTCTTTCAATAATGCTTTTCCCATTTACTTCCACCATGCACTTCGGTCTGTCATCCGTCAAAGGACGAAGCCTCGTTCCCTGTCCTGCTGCCAATATAATTACTTTCATCTGCCTGTCCTTTCTTCCCTAACTTTCGTTTACATCAAGCAGGGAAGGTTTATCGCCCCTGCTCGCCGCGCGACCCGCACGCCACATCAGCGGCATATTTCCTCTGCACGAGTCTGTGCAATAAAAGACGCCATCACACCTTCCCGATGCAATGACGGCTGACATTCTTCCTTATAGTGCATCCATGCATCCTGTTCTTATTCATCCTGAATAGCTATATAGTTAGTATCGGCATATACGTCAGATTCCTTTAGTGCGGCTTTATGCAAATTGTCTAATACAACATATTGTTTCCGAAGAATATCTTGTCCTTTTCCCGCCAGAAAATATAGAATTTATTATTGGGCAAAGTCCTCTTTTTCCCCATATTTTTCTATGTCCTTACGCACATATTCTGATTGTTTTTTATCATGCTTTATGCTATAAGATAGTTCAAGAGGTAAGAGTCAGCCGAATATTCCAGTTATTGCAGGATGTCTCTGCCCATAGCTTCAATGATCTTTCATATCAGATTCTATATCCTGCAAGCATATCTGGTTATCTTCAACCAAAGAAAGGACACTTCTATGACACGCATCAAAACAACTGACCCTGATTTTTCCACCACCACCAATTGTACGCTACTATTTCCGTCCACCGGGTCACTTGTTGTCTCAATGACAAACGATTACCTGTTCCGCGCACTCCTTCAACGCAATAATAAAGTATTAAAAGGCCTTATATGTTCTCTCATGCACCTTACGCAGGATGAGGTCACATCTGTCGTCATTACAAATCCCATTGAACTCGGTACATCCATAGGGGACAAGACCTTTATACTGGATATCAAAGTGCTGCTCAACAGCCTCACCGTAATCAACCTGGAAATGCAAGTCATCAACCAATACGACTGGGTAGAACGCTCCCTAAGCTACCTCTGTCGAAACTTTGACACGCTGCAATCCGGGGAGACATATGAAAATGTAAAACCTGTTATCCAGATCGGACTGCTGAATTTCACCCTGTTTCCCGCCCGCCTGGAATTTTATGCTACATATCAGCTGTTAAATGTCAAAAATTATTCTTTATATAGTGACAAACTGCGCCTTTCTGTGTTAGACTTAACTCATACGGATATGGCAACCGAGAAAGACCGATTATATCAGATAAACTACTGGGCCAATCTCTTCCGCGCCACCACATGGGAGGAACTTAATATGCTTGCCCAAAATAATGAATGCCTAAAAGAAGCCGCCACCACCGTTTATCAGCTCAGCCAGGAAGAACGCATCCGCATGGAATGTGAAGCCAGGGAGGATTTCCTCCGCACACAGCGCGGCATCCAGAACCGGCTTGCCAGACTGAAAAAAAGTGAAGCGGAAATCAAGGCACAGGAAATCGAAATCAAGGCGCAGGAAGATAAAATCAAGGCACAGGAAAATGAAATCAACAGACTCCACGCGTGGATACAATCACAGGGATACGATCCTGCCAGCATTTAATCACAGTACTTATCTGATCAAACAATATTTAATAGGATTTCATTCTCCGAACAGTTCCTGTAACAGCTGAATACCCGGCATCTGAAACGGCTTCTCCCGTTCCGGGTGCCACATGGTTCCTAAAATATGTTTATTCTTATGCTGTACTGCCTCTATCACGCCATCTTCCGTCTGTGCCAATACTTTCAGCGGCTCTTTCACGTAACGGCACGCCTGATTATGAAAGCTGTTCACTTCCCATTCACCCATCTCGCCAAAAACCTTATGGCGGACTGCCACATGTCCCTGCACCTGATCTAATTCACAGCTAAAATAATCCAGAATCATCTGCATGCCTCTGCAAAATCCATAAACCGGTATACCCCGCTCCAAAGCCATGTCCAGGAGCCTTTTTTCCACCTCGTCTCTTTCCGGCGCATTTCCGCCATATTTAACCAGGCTGTTTCCTCCTGTCAATACAATTCCTGCCGGCTGTATGTACCCAATCATTTCTTCTGCAACGCTTTTTATGTTCGGAATCGGAACCGGCAGATATCCGCAGGCCTCAATAAACCGCGGAATATTTTGATCCGCGCAGTCACGTCGTTCCCCATAACTTTCTATGATTTCAACTCGCTGCGTATATAGGACAATCTCCGTATCCATAGTCTCATCTTCCTTACTTATACATAATCCAAACGAACCATCATATCATCACTTACAGCTCTGTACTGTCCATGATCTTGAACGATAGGGCACCTCTATTTCATCAAATTCCAATATAATGTTCTCAATTTTTCTAAGAATTCTTTGAAATCCTTCTTCACCTGCCTGTACTTGAATATCGTTTACAGACTTCCATGTATTCATATATCTTTCTTTTGTCATAATCTCCACATGAGGAGCTTCGGCAAATAGAATGTCTTTAAAATATCCGCCAGCAAGCAGTTTCTCTTTCATTTCTTCTGTAGAAACCGTCTTCCCGGAAGAAACTCTCTTCATTGTCGGCACCTCAGAATAAACTGCCTCTTCAATTTTCTGGTGCAGTTCGCTGCTCTCAATATCTCTCGGGTTCCAGATTGCGGTAAAAAACCCGCCGGGCACAAGAATCCGATAGAACTCTTTCACCGCCAGTTTACTATCCGCCCAGTGAAAGGAAGAGCCCATCAGCGCCCAGTTCACGCAATTATCTTCAAGACCCGTTGTTTCTGCATATCCTTCGGACCAGATAAATTTTTCTCCCCAAAAATGTTTTTCTGCTTCCGCACGCATAGCCGCATTCGGCTCTACCGCAAAGCCATGAAGTCCGATTTCCGCCAGATTCTCTGTCAGCTTTCCTGTTCCGGCGCCTATATCCGCCACTTTTCCCTCGCCGACCGTGTTAAAAACATGATTTTTCAGACACTCCAATACCACCTTAGAATATCCGGGTCTGTTTCCATAAAACTTTGCAAGCTGTGTAAAATCTCCGTGTTTCATTTTCTGCTCCTTTTTCATTCTTTATTTTCTGCAAGCAGCCACATTTGCTTATATGACCGAACTTACTTCAGTATCCTGACCAGCTTTCCTCCCGCATCGATCTCCAACGTCTGTGCCTGTTTATATTTCTCAAAATTCTTCGCCCCCACTCCCACCACCGCCGGAATAGACAGCTCACCCGCACGAATCGCCATATGCGAATTGGCGCCGCCGAACATCGTGATAAATCCTTTGATCTGATGTGCGAATATCCAGTCGTACCCCGGATCTGCACTGGGTATCAGAATAATCTGATCCGTCAGTTCCTCCGCGTGACACCCCTCTTCAAGTACACAGACCTCCCCGGTTGTCTGCTGTGAAGTAATATAATTAGGTTCCGAGTCGGGATAGAAAAACGCCATCGCCTCCTCCGGGCTTATCATCATCGGCGGCAGCGTGATGGAACGCGTCACTTCGTAATCACATTTACCCTTCTGTATGGAACGCAAAAAACCCGTCCTAACATCGCCCGCAGAAGCATACAGTTCATAAATATCACGAATATCCAGAAAAGCGCATTCGCCTTTTGAAAATCCATACTCCTGACCGATTTCCCCGATCAGCTTAAGCGACATACTCAAATTTCTGGTAAATGCGAATTTACCATACTCGCGTCCTTCTATGACTATCTTAATAAAATCCATCAGCTCCAGTATATCATTAGTCAGCCCGTTTTCATATAACTTTTCTTTCAGCAGCCCCAGCTGCCGCAGCGACAAGCGAAAGGCGTCCGCTCCATTTTCCGATTTCACCGCATTCTTTGTATTCCATTCAAAATACAATTCCGGCGCCTCGTCATAACGCAGCGAAGTAATATCATAAGTACCCGGCCGCAAATGCCCGTATTTCTTGAGAAATGCCTTCTGTGACAGTTCCGCAAAATCATGATTCATGTCCGAGCTCACCGAATTGATACCGCCCATAAACGCCTCATAATCGGCTTCCGTAAAAATCCCGCACGTTACGAGTGAGCGCAGGATCTGCACGGCAATAAACGCCGCTCTCGCAAGTCCGGCAAAAGGAAGCGTCCCATAACGCTTACAATCCTCCAAAAGCCAGTAAACTTTTTCAATTTTATTGAGATTACTCCCTGTAATCTCCTCGTACCGGCTGTTCAAAGTCTGTATCTTTCCATAATCTCTGCGCCACAGCCCGTTCTTATGGTCAATGATATTGTTCGTCACATCTCTGAGCGCATCTGCAATCTTATTGATTTCCTCCTCAGAGAATCCATAGCCTTTGAGTACTTGTATTCTCTGCGGCAGGTCAAAGGTATAGCAGGAAAACACAATATCAAACTCCGCCTTGTCGTGCTTAGCGGGATTTTCAACCAGCCTGTCCAGATAATAATTCACCAGTTTATCGCCGAGTTCCTCCTCCAGTCCCGCCGGGACAAAGGAATTGAAGCTTACCCTCACATCAATATAAGGCAGCCCGCCGAAATCTACCATCAGCGGAAAGCTCCTCAAATTACGATATCCATAATTGTCTCTCTGGTATGCCCACACGCTGTTGGTAATAAGCTCACGGTAAAGCGACAACGACAGCGGTTTCGGACGGATACCGATCATTTCCGCCGGATTCCAGTCTGTCATGACACTGTAAAGCGCCTTTTCCCCGCATAAAAACGGCTTTTTCTTCTGCGCCTGCCTTATTTTTTCTTCAATCCGCTTTAACTCCCGTTCCTGCCGCTCCCAGTCAGCCGCCTCTCCCTGTATACACAAGGCTCTTACCTGTAAAATATACAACGTGTCCGATTCCGTAAAAGCAAACTCTATGTCTAGGTTGCGCTGTCCGAAAAAATCTTCTAATTCCCGCAGTGCCAAGCACAGCCACTCCATCCGTTCACCCTGAGCGGATATGGGCGCCGTCGGTTCATCTGATCCAACATCATGCCGTGCCATACCCGAAGCCGGTTCCTGCACTGCCATAAACTCTGCACAGGCTCTGTTCTTGAACCTGTAATATAGTTTATTGGAATTCCCATTCCCAGACGTAACCGCAGAGGTAGACCCTTTATCGTCATAATTGATCACATAATAATTGCCCAGCGTGTTCGGATCCAAGGTAAATGCGACACCGCATATGCTCACATCGGCAAGCATCGGCTGCACCAAAACCTGATTTCTCATATTGTCGTCGTCATAAGAAGCAATCACTGTATCTATCGCTTTCCGAAACTCCTCCGCGCCTGACACATTGGCCATGGACTCATATTTTCCCGCCTGAGAACCGCTGGCTGTATCTTCCGCAAGGGAACTGCTTCTCACAATGACATTCGCATTCCAGTCCAACAGCAGATAATCATTTACGATCTTTTCGGAATCAGCATTCCACTGCCCCACAGTAAACATATACTGTGGCAGTACTTCCGCATATTCCAGCTTTTGATAAAGCTGCTGTAATGTCTCCGCCTTCGTACCCAATCTGTTCATAACTGTTCCCGCCTTAACAGTATTGTGCGCGATAAGCAGATTCGAAATGCTTTGCATTTCTCATTCGCGTTGCTCCTCATAAGCCTTACGAAGCATTCCCTCATGCAAGCATGGTGCCTGCTTCGTATGACTTCTGGCTCTGCCTATCGCGCAAAAACAGCCATTGCACCTTGATGCACTGGCTGTCTGTATTTTCCATCTAATATCTGCATCCATGCAACAATTTGTGTTCATCCTGAATCTAAACCGTTATATATATCGGCATATCATCGGAATCACTTTAGGAATTCGTTCCACCTCTGTTTTCGTTCATCCGCAGCCACATCAATTTTTCTCTGGCAGCTGTGTCGACATCACCCCTGCTGTTTCTCACATAACCTCCACATTCTGTATCATGACAGGTTTCCCGGTTTCCTGATAGACCCGCACCACACTGCTCATATCCCCGTAATAAGCGTCACTCAGCACCACCGCACGATCCAGATCCACACTGTCGTCATAAATTCCCCAGCCCTCTGCCCGGTATGTCGCCACAAGCCTTTCATATTCTGCCCTGAGTTCCGGTCGCATCGTTTTGATAGTGGATGAAATCAAGGGATGAGGTCTCCACAGCAGCGCCACTTCCTCCCGCTGCTCCTTGAAGATATCAAATACCCGCTTCATTTTCTCGAGCATTTTCTCATCACTGTGTAAAAGAGCGCCGATACTCGTATTGTAAAAAATAATTTTCTTCCATGTGCCATCCGGCTTTTCTATCACTTTTCTCCACGCTTCCGGCACTGCGAAGTCTTCCTTGCTGGCTGCATGAACCTTGTCCAACTTGGGTGAGCCAAGCCCCAGTATTTTTTCTTCCAGCCGTTTCCTGTCTGTATATGCCTCCGGAAAATCATTCGCCCTGGCTGCTTTGATAAATTCATTGATATAAATCTGCCGCATTTTTTCAGACTGCACAATCACTTGATCCGCCCAGATGATTCCCGGCAGGAAACAAAAATGTTTCATTTCCTCAATTGCTTCCTGATTATCGGGTTCAATCTCATCTAAAACAAAATAGGGAATATACACCAGGCAATCCGTATATTTTTTTAAATTTTTAGAAAAATACCGTTCCGGCACGCTGGTGACTACATTACAGTTATCATAGGGATTGTGAATATAAATCGCATCGGGATGACACTCTTCCAATTTGTAATCTTCATAGTAAGTAATCTCAATATTATCCGGGTACTCCCTGCCCTCATAATGCATTTCACCAAGGCTTCCGTCTGCATTCTTATCATAATACGGAATCGGTACCACATAGGCATCACATGTCTCATCCTCTCTCGCAGCCAGATACACACTCTCCAACGAGTCCCACATACTCGCTTTATATGGCAGGAATACAACTTCCCTCCTGACCGGCATATGATCCAGCGCATTCTCCGCCTTAATCAGTCCGCTCTCCAGCCTTTTGCATGCTTTCTGCGGCGATATCGTTTCCAGCTGCGTGCTGACATGATACAGATGCTCACAATACTGTTCCAGACAGGCAACCGTCTCTGCACCATCTTCCAGGCTTTCCATAAATTCCCCGACTTGGATTGCCGTCTCCTGGCAGTCTGCAAGCAGATTCCTTACCGTCTGGTACTCTTTTTTCTCAAGCCTGTCCCTGCACTCCAGATGAATCTTATGTAGTTCTCCGAATATTTCCTTAAGCTGCTGTTTCTGAAACTTTCGCATAAAACTGCCGCACTCCAATCATCATTTTCCGCCCAGTCGCTGACCATCCCTCTTCTTTCTGCCACTCCCATTATATCCGCTGGCAACGCACACGTCAATCTTCCGGTCTTTTGCCGAAAATCCGAAAATCAACAAAACTACAGCTTTTACAGTGTAGCTTACATAAAACAGCCATTGCATTTTTACAATGGCCGCTGCATTTTCCTCCATATATCTGCATCTATACAACAAAGCATATTCATCCCAAACTACTGCGCGTTTTACCAGCGTATCGCTGAAACTCCTTTAGGACTTGTCCCAAGATACATAGAAGAATTTATTCTTATAAACTTCGTTTCTTTTACTCATCCTCCATCTGATTCAGCTTTTCAATAATATAACTTAATTTCATGGAATCAAAATTTGATTCAATCAGATCCGCTATTTTTCTACACAGCGTTCCGGGCAGCCGCGTCTGATTATATATGAAATCTTCAACTGCCCCTCTGTACATATTCCTCTTGACAACATAAGCACATATACCGTCTAATACATTCAGAAATTTTCCAAATGCCTGCATATTTTCAAATCCATATTTTTCATACTCCTGCAGGATATCAAAATTATACCGCAATATAGTCTGTCCAAATATTTCCTCGACCAGACCCGGCGTCTCATTCGGCGCTTTTACACAAAGAATCCGCAACGGGGCAAACGCATAATATGGCTCTAACAGATCATCCAAATAATCCTTTAAATTTTTGAGTAATAAATCATTATTAATTTTCTTTTCCACTTCCTGCAGATTCGTTGTTCTATTTTCTACAACTTCTTCTTTATATGTCATTAAAAAATCAATAATACACGCTTCGCTTTCATCGCTCAATTCATTCTCTTCCTCTTTTAAATAACTGTCCAGTTCCTGCTTCCACTCCTCACCTGCTATTTCCTGTAACTTGTTTAAATACTGAACACTTTTCTCAACATTATTTTTCATATATCAAACCTCTCCATTTTAAAAATCGTCAAGCCAGCCTTTTGCCAATTTTTTCAACATAATTAATAGTCAAATATGGTTTTTCGTACTTTTTGTTTTTCTCCGATTTAAACTCCCAAATAGTATTCTTTCCCGAAATCGACTGACAATCCTCCATAGATTTCCTCTTATTCATCATCTTGCAAATTTCTACAGCATACTGCATAAGCCGTTCCCGCTGTTCTTTTTCAAAAGAACTTCTCATCTCAATCTGTATCGCCAGCTCCGGCTTGCGTTCGGTGATATATTTATATGCGATCGGCGTAATGGAATACAGCTTATATTTACTTACTTCTTCTACATTAACTAATTTGACCGACGTCGCATTCATCCGCTTTATTACAGCATTCAGCCCACTGGCAGATACTTCTATAGCGCTTGCAAGATCACCGTGCATCATCGTCCCCCTCTTGGCCAGAACGGATAATATTTCATCTCTGTATTTTGTATTAACTTGCAGCACCTCATTCTGCGCATACAAACGCTCAAGATACATTTGCGCCACGTCCATCAGGGCACACTCATATCCGACTTGTACAAGAGTTTCTTTCTCTTTTTTTGCAACCTTAGATTCTTCCAGATATCCTTGCGCAGAATATCTTATCGATTTACACTCCTCAAAGAGCATACTCATTTCTCTAAAGTTTGCTGCAATTAAAATTTCAACCAGTTTCCTTGCAAAACATTGTACTTTTTCCCGCATCTCTTCTTGGGATGCCTTAAAAAAATTAAATACATATTTCTCCCGATATGTTCCCATAAAACCTCCCTTCTCATCCACACTACGCACACCGTCTGTGAACGCCCGCAACTGAAAATTTTCTGTCTTTACATGTAATCAAAACATCAAAGTAACATATTTCTTCTGCACATATACCCCCGCATTCCCGCTCCATATCCTGAATGCAATATTTGCCCTCTGCATTTGGCACCTGTATACACACTAACGGTTCCGCAACTTCGCCCTTTCTCGAAACCGCCTTCGCCGAACAACTGTTTACATATAATTCCAAAAGCTTTGCAGGAGTTCCTTTCATCATCGTATCACGAAATGCCGCAACCCCCGGCGAGAAAGAAGAACATATTATGGTATCCGCTAAGGCTGTGTCTACGAGCAGACGATAATAATCAGGATCTAAAAGTTCAGCACAAATCGCAAATGCCATCAATCCCATCTCCTGTGTAATTAACAAATGGACTTGATTTCCATAAACCAAGTCTTCCCTTTCAGTTTTTCCATCCTCCGTTATCAGAATAGCCGGAGTCGTTTTCTCCTGTCGCAAGCACTCGATGCCTCCCGGTCCTAAAACAACAAGAGTATTCCTCCCATCACAACATATGGTAGGTACCACCACAAAAGAACATCGTTCCGAATGTTCACGCATTCTGCCCTTTATAGCCTGCAATATGGATTCGCTCCCTAATATTTCCGGGAAAACAATGATTCCATATTCTTTAGGATACAACACATCAAAAATTCTCAACACTCTGTTCTTTACAGCCTCTTCATTTTCAATCCCTTTGACCCGGACCGTACACCCGGATGGCAATTCCTGTTCTTCTGTTTCCAGCACTGCATTGTCCATTACAGGAGATAACGCAATACGCAATTCCCATCCGTCCCTGGTTTTCCTTAACAGTCCCGTGTCATTCCAATAATGCATAATTATATCAAACGGTGAAACGTCCTCGGAGCGCACTATCATATAGTTTGTAAAAACGGCATTCAATTTCCTTTCTCGATTGCGTTCCGACTTTTCCGTATCCCACCGTGGCATTATATGTGGATAAACAGCAATTCCCGTTTTCTTATGATTCGTATTCAACGGTTCCATTGTATAAATAACTCCCCGATTCTGCCACTTTGAATACATATCTATTCTCTTTTCTACTTCTATGGCTAATCGATAAATATCTTCCTTGTTCTTTTTGCATTCTTTTTCTATTCTATTTAATTCTTTATTTAGATACGCTATTTCACTGTTTTTAAATTTATACTCATTCGCCGATGCATTCAGAATCACAGCCAGAAAGTTTTTATATTTACTGATGATATCGCAAATATGTTCCTCGCCGGCCACTACCCATTCAATAGCATACTTTCTTTCATCTTCCTTGGGCAACGCAGAACAGAGAAGCGCCAGCAAATCGAAAACGTTATTACTTTTACCAAGTACCATATAAAATTCCCCTCCTTACAAGGGAATTATATCACTTTATATTCTCGTTTGCAACATTATTGTTCACTTATTGTTCACTTTATCATTCATAAATATACCCATCGCCTACTATTTATATATCTATTTCCCATACGCAAAAGAATCTCTGCTCTTTTTGCGCTTTTCAAAAAATTCACAAAATCTATAGATTTCTTTCATTGACATCCATTTCCATACTATTTATCATTATAACATGTCGGCAGGAATCCGACGGCTGCAGAACAGGCATTTGACCGCGTCCGGCAAGACAGCGAAAACTTACAGGCACAAAGTGCGGCGAATACACGCGGCGGTTAGATTTTTGCATGTATTATAATACATCAGGGAGAAGGGCTACGATATGTCATCTCAAAATTCAGTCATTGAAGAAATCAGGGAACAACAGAAAAAAGCTTTTGCAACCATGACTCCAAAAGAAAAGCTTGCCTACTTCTGGGATTATTATAAAATACACACAATTGCGGTGATCGCCGTGATTGTCTTTGTCGTAAGTCTCGTTAATTCCTACCGTTCCAGTAAACCCACCGCTTTCTACGCGGTCATGCTGAATGCGGATACCTACGAAGACAACGCCGCCGCTGCCGCCGCATGGAACGAAGGATTCATGGAATATGCCGGTATCGACCCGGAAGCGTATCAGGTGAATATTGACACGTCCGTCGCACTTTCCGCCGACGGCGGCGACCAATACGAAGTCGCCAACCGCCAGAAAATGGCTGCCATGATGCATGCGGGAGATATCCACGCCATTGTGGCGGACACGGAAACCTTTGAAGGCTACGCCCGCCTCGAATACTTCTACGATCTGAGCGCCGCCTTTACCGAGGAGGAGCTTTCACCCTACGCAGACCTGCTCTACTACACGGACGGCGCCGCCTTTGATGAGGATACGGGAGACACGCTGGAAGATCTGGAGGCGGCGCAGGACGCCGTTTACCGCAAAGTCATTGACCACAGCGACCCCTCTTCTATGGAAAAACCCGTGGCTGTAGGCATCCGCATACCGCAGTCGGGAAACAAACTGGCTACTTCCGGCTACTACGATTACATTTTCGAGAGCAATTACACCTTTCAGGGATATCCTTCTGAAATCGTGATCGGGATTCCTCTGTCGGTGGAAAACCCGAAGCTGGTTTTGCAATTTCTTTCGTATCTGGAAGTTGGAGAATCCTGATAACTGTCTTTTCCGCTTTCAGACAAATGCACACGCAATAAGCGCCGGAGCCTGACAATCTGCTCCGGCGCATGAAATTTGTTTCTTTATACCCTGCAGCACCACTTCCGCGATACCATAATCAGCTTCTACAGCAGTTCCCGCAGCATCTGATTCACCGCCGCGGGATCAGCCTTCCCCTTCATAGCCTTCATAGTCTGCCCCACAAGGAAACCGATCGCTTTCTCTTTGCCGTTTCGGTAATCCTCCACTGACTGCGGATTTGCAGCGATCACTTCCTCTACGGTCCTTTTTAACGCACCCTCATCATTGACGGTCTTTAAGCCCTTCTCCTCCACATATTGTTCGGGATCGACATTCTCCTCAAACATCACCTCAAAAACTTCCTTTGCCACCGAACTGTTAATCTGTTTTGTATCCGTAAGAGCGATCAGCTTCGCCAGATTCTCGGGTGAAAAATGCAGATCGGACGCATCCACTTCCCGCTCCTTCATCAGCCGCAGGGTCTCTCCCATAATCCAGTTAGACACCTTCTTGGGCTGCGCACCCACAGCCACCGCCGCCTCAAACAGATCCGCCAGCGGCTTCTCCCCCGTAATAATGTCGATATCGTAATCGGGAATATCAAATTCTTCCCGATAACGAACCATCTTCTCCGTGCGAAACTCCGGCTGTCTTGCGCGGATCTCCTGCAGCATCTTTTCGCTTACACTTATCGGCGCCAAGTCGGGGTCAGGAAAATAACGGTAATCCTGCGCGTCCTCCTTGCTTCGCATGGCGTAGGACTCACCTTTTACGTCATCCCATCTTCTGGTTTCCTGCACAACGCTTTCGCCCGCTTCGATCAAGTCGATCTGCCGCTCCGTCTCTCCTTCAATAGCCCGCGTAATGGCCTTAAAGCTGTTCAGATTCTTCATCTCCGTCCGGGTGCCGAATTTTTCTGTCCCCGCCTCCCTGACGGAAAGGTTCACATCCGCACGCATGGAACCTTCCTGCAGTTTACAGTCCGAAGCGCCCAGATACTGGATCACCAGACGCAGTTTCTCCAGATAGGCAATGACCTCCTGCGCATTTCGCATATCCGGCTCGGACACAATCTCAATCAGCGGCACGCCGGAACGGTTATAATCCACCAGACTGCAGTCCTCCCACTCGTCATGAATCAGTTTGCCCGCATCCTCCTCCATATGGATCTCATGGATGCCCACAATCTTTTTTCCGCCCTGCTCCGTCTCGATCTCCACGCCGCCGTTTCGGCAGATAGGAAGATAAAGCTGGGAAATCTGGTAGTTCTGCGGATTATCCGGATAAAAATAATTTTTTCTGTCAAATTTCGAATAACGTGCGATATCGCAGTTCGTCGCCAGCCCCACCGCTATGGCATACTCCAGAACCTGTTTATTCAAAACAGGCAGGGAACCGGGCATTCCCGTGCAGACAGGACAGGTCTGCGTGTTTGGCGCCGCCCCGAAAGCGGTAGAACAGCCGCAGAAAATCTTTGTTTTTGTGGCAAGCTCCACATGGACTTCAAGACCAATTACGGTTTCGTATTGTTTATTCATATTTACCTCCATTTACTCGTAGAATGGCGTATTTCAGTCATTCTCCTGAGTGAAACGGTTCTTGGTATCGCGTCCAATGGCGCGACGTCTTTAGAACTTCTTTTCACTCTTCTCACACTGCTCGTAAGTATACGCCGCCCGAATCAGTTTCTTCTCCTGAAAGCAGTCCCCTATCATCTGCAAACCGATCGGCAGCCCCTTACTGTCCTGCCCGCAGGGAACGCTGATTCCCGGCAGTCCCGCCAAATTTACGGCAATGGTATAAATATCGCCCAAATACATCTGTATCGGATCAGACAGACTCTCTCCAAGCCTCGGCGCAGTAGTCGGCGCAACGGGTCCCAGAATCAGGTCATATTTTGCAAAAGCCGCATCAAAGGCTTTTTTAATCAGCGCTTTCACCTTCAACGCTTTCAGATAATAGGCGTCATAATAGCCGGAACTCAAAACAAAGGAGCCCAGCATAATACGGCGTTTTACCTCCTCGCCAAAGCCCTCGGAACGGGATTTCTTATACATATTGTGAAGACCCGCATACTCTTTGGTGCGGTAGCCGTACTTGATGCCGTCGAAACGCTCCAGATTGGAGCTGGCCTCCGCCGCCGCAATGGTATAATAAGCCGGAATCGCATATTCCACCAGACTTAAGTCAAACCGCTCTACCACGGCGCCCTTTTTCTCCAAAACCTCCGCCGCCTGCAAAACAGCCTGCCGTACCTCATCATCAAGTCCCTCTCCCAGATAGTCATTGGGAATACCGATGCGCAGATCTTTCACATCCTCAATAAGCGCCGCCATAAAGTCGGTATCGTCTCTGGAAACAGAAGTGGAATCCTTCGCATCATGGGAAGCCAGCGCCTGAAGCACTGCCGCGCAGTCCGTCACATCCTTTGTCAACGGACCGATCTGGTCCAGAGAAGAGCCATAGGCAATCAGACCATAGCGCGATACCGTACCGTAGGTAGGTTTCATGCCTACCACGCCACAGTAGGAGGCGGGCTGCCTGATCGAGCCGCCCGTGTCAGAACCGATGGCGTATATGCACTCACCGGCCGCCACCGCCGCCGCAGAGCCGCCGGAAGAGCCGCCCGGTACATGTTCCGCATTCCTCGGATTTCTTGTCGGTCCGTAGGCGGAAGTTTCCGTAGTGGAGCCCATGGCAAACTCGTCCATGTTGGTCTTACCGAGAATCACTGCCCCCGCTTTCTGCAGATTTTTCACGGCCTCCGCCGTATAGGCGGGCACGAAATTATGCAAAATCTTGGAGGCGCAGGTGGTAAGCAGTCCTTCCGTGCATATATTATCTTTCACCGCTGTCGGCACGCCCGCCAGCGGCCCCGTCAGCTCTCCCGACTCAATTTTTTCCTGCACTGCCTGCGCCTGCGCCAGTGCACCGTCACGGTCTACAGTTACATAACAGTTGTATTTTTTATCTTCTCTCTCAATCTGCGAAAGCACAGCCTCCGCGGCTTCCACCGCAGTAATTTTGCCCGCTTTTATCGCGGCCGCAAGCTGTGTTGCAGTCATTTCTACTATATTCATATGGCACTTTTCCTTTCTCGTACATACCGTGTGTGCCGCTTATCCATTTCGCTATTGCGCCACTTCCCCGCAAGGTCAGACAGCGGCTTCTTAAGGAGCCCCTCAAAATGCATCGGTACTTAGCGAGGTTTTTCACGAGCTTAGTATCCGCTATGCATTTTGCGGAGCAAAAGCGCGGCGACGTAGAAGTCGCTGTCCTGCCCTGTGTATCTCATCATTCGAACGTCCGCGGCACCACAAACATCCCATCCTTCTCCTGCGGCGCATTAGATAATATCCGTTTCCTTTCATCCCCGTTTGTCACCACATCCTCACGGAACACATTCTCCACAGAAAACACATGGGACATGGGCTCTACGTCTGTGGTATCCAGTTCGCCCAGCTTATCGATGTAGTCAAGCATCCTGCCCCATATCCGACTTCGCCTGCTCCTTCTCCTCTTCAGACAGCTCCAGTTTGGCCAGGATGCCTACATATTCTATTGTCTCGTCGCTTATGATATTTGCCATGGTTTTCTCCTATCCACGATTTCATATTTAACCAATTGCCGGATAACGTCTCATGCAGAGGAAATTTCATTTCTTAAGGAGCCCCTCAAAACACGTCAGCACTTAACGAGGTTTTTTCGAGTTTAGTGCTGCTACGCGTTTTGTGGAGCGGGAGCGCGGCGACGCAGAAATGAAATTTCCTCTGTCACAGCCTTACGCCCTGACCTTGATATGCACTTCCCTAAGCTGCTGCTCCGTCACATCCCCCGGCGCGCCGCACATCAGATCCTGCGCGGAACCGCTCATGGGGAAAGCGATGACCTCCCTGATATTCTCTTCCCCGCGCAAACAGCATAATCATACGGTCTATCCCCGGCGCCATGCCCGCATGAGGCGGCGCGCCAAACTGGAAGGCATTGTACAGCGCGCCAAACTTGGTTTTTAACGTCTCCTCGTCGTAACCTGCGATGGCAAAGGCTTTTTCCATGATTTCCATATCGTGGTTACGCACCGCCCCGGAGGAAAGTTCCACGCCGTTGCAGACGATATCGTACTGATATGCCAGCACATCCAGCGGGTCCATCGTGTTAAGCGCCTCCAGACCGCCCTGCGGCATGGAGAAGGGATTGTGGGTAAAACCGATCT
>JAAGKN010000750.1_pt1 | contig 80444 bp, 70 predicted proteins | sample 6206371 | NCBI WGS metagenome assembly JAAGKN01 (sample SAMN11533720, study PRJNA540317) | gut metagenome | isolation source: fecal pellets from male and female animal of same cohort | host: Peromyscus leucopus | place: USA:CA | collected 2017 | reverse complement strand
GTGCCGTCAGGGTACACAGCCTGCAGTTCTGCCAGCTTAGCCATGACGTCAGCCTCAGAGCCTTTGTACCAGTTATCGGTTGTGACTGTGGTGGTTGCTGCATTGGATGTGTTATCTTCATATCCGTTGTAGTAGGTCCATGTCCCGTCACCGTTGTCCTTGTAGCCGTCGCCAGCGCTGCCGTAGAGCAGCATTGCCATTATCATTTCCTCTTCGCTGTAGACAACCTCAGGCATTCCCTCGGGCCTGCTGTGGCTGGCGGGCTGCGTGGTGACGGTCTCGGTCTTCTCGACGACGCCTGCCACGGCGGGTGCGTCCGGCACGAGGACCAGGTCACCTCCCGCGGATTCCGGCGCAGGGATCGCTGTAGGTTCAGCGGTTGCCGCAGGTTCAGGTGCGGGGGTTGCTGCGGATGCCGGTGCGGGTTCAGATGTTGCCGCAGGTTCCGCATCAGGGGCGGCTGTCGCAACGGATGTTTCCACTTCTGTTACTGCGGGCTCCGCCGTTGCCGTCCCGGTCTTTTCTTCCGGTTCTGCCGTTTCCTCATTGGGGAGGGCGGTTGTGCCGGGTGTTTCTTCCTCCGTGCCGGTTTCCGGCACGGAGGCCAGCGCCTCCACAGCGGGACCGTTGTTTTCCGCAGTGTTCCCACAGCCTGCGGTGGATGCCGCCAGCATTACGGATGCCAGCAGCACAAGGGCTTTCCTGTTCATTTTCATCATGTCTCTTTCCTCCTGGTCGTTATGTAACTGTCATTTTTTGTTTCATGCAAATCTTTTTACATTATACTCAATCTGTTAAGTATAGTCAATACGTTAAGTATGGTAGCTTTATAGGAAAAAGGCAGGTGTTTTTCCTTGATTTCCTATAAGCCGTTTTATGAGACCCTTTTCAGGAAAGGGGTCACGGAGTACGAACTGATATTTAAGCACGGGCTGTCCGCCAATACGCTGTACCGGATGAAGCATGGGGAGGCCATTACCACAAAGACCCTTGACACCCTCTGTTTCATCCTGGACTGCCCCGTGCAGGACATCCTGGAATACTGCGTGGAGGGGCAGGGCTGAACGGGCGTCCAGACGTCTGGCAGGCTTTTTCACCCCGCCGGCATTTCAAGGCGTTTCTCCTGCCGTCGGCAGAGGTACACGTTATCCGACAAGAAATCCTCCAGCGGGCAGGAACCCCTTTAATATCCCATTGTTTTTTCTGTGTGTCCATTGTCACGGCCTCCTTTTTCCCTTTCTTTTTCTTTTCCTGTGCCGCTGCATTCCGGCAGTTCCCTGTATCTTGGGTGTTCCTTTAAATCATATCTTTCCACCAGTTCCGGGGGCATGCCCCTGGTAAAGAGCCATGCCCGGTCCAGGGGCATACTCCGCGGCGGGGGCTGCCAGGATGGACAGGACCTGCACGGCGCGCTGTCTTTTCCCCGGGGTGTTCCACAGGCGGCACACCTGCACGGCCACGTCACGGTAGGACAGGTATTCCCCCTTTCCGGGCGGTTCTGGGAGCAGCCGGTAGAGCCGCCCTGTTTCCTGCTGGGGAAAGTTTTCGCCCAGGTAGGCGGTGACGGGGGCGTCCATTATCCTCTGCAGGACGCAGCGGCCCGTGCTGCTGGGGTGGCTGCTCCCGGCCCGCCGCAGGCGTTCCTTCAGGGGTATCCTGCGTATTTTGTCTTTCATGCCTTTTATGCTCCTTTCCGCACGGCGCTTTTTGCGTCATGCTCTCAGGGGCTCACGGCGGCCCGGGGGCCGCTTTTTACTGGTGTTTGCCGCAGGGTATTTTTGATTTCCTGGCAAAAAAACACAGGGCCTGCAATGCGTCCATTGCCCACCCTGCGTTCCTGGCATGCCTTATGAAGTGCTGTAGGGGACAGCACACGGCTTATAATTTCCTGTGTCCATATATGGGGTCACGTCCGAAAATGCTTTTTCAGGGAAATCGTGGAAAGATAAACATATTAATTAGATAAGAGCAGATATTGCCAGACGTTTGGGCAGAACCCTTGTAAATTAAGGATTTTCCCCAAAATATGTTTTATCTTTATGTGACAATATTTATTATCACATGATGATAACTCAAATTGACATCTCCTGGAGGGTGCCGTATACTGATGATAACACAGTCTGATTTACAGGTCAGGGGAGGTACAGGATGAACGATGCCAAAAGAGTCATGCTGGAAAACCAGCGCAGGGAAAACCACGAGGCTGCCGAGCGGGAACGGGAGAGAAAAAGTCCCTACCGGGATTTTGCACAGCTCAACAGGGAGGAGATACCCCACCTGGACCGGGCCTGCAGGGACAACCCCACCGCCGTGAGGCTGCTCCTGTTCATCATGCAGCACATGGACCATTCCAATACCCTTTTGTGCCCCTACCAGGTCTTTGAGGAATACCTGGGGCTGTCCCAGGCAACCGTGGCAAGGGGCATAAGATACCTTAAGGACAAGGGCTTTATTGTCGTGGAAAAGAAGTCCGGCGCAGGCAACAGGTATACGCTCAACCCCTGCCTCGCCTGGACCACTTACGGGTCAAGGCTGAAAGAAAGCAGTTTTGACCCGCTTGTGGCACTTAGCGCCGCCACGGGGGAAGACCTGGAGCGGGCCAGGCGTATCAGGCGTGAATACATGGCATCCGCATCCCTCCGCAAGGACGGCGGGGCTTAATGCCCTCCAGGGCCGTCCCCCTGACGCTGTTCATGTATCGGACATAGATGTTCACCGCATCCATGAAAGCGTTGTGGGCCGAGGTGCGGCGGCCGTCGTTTTCCGCCCTTTCCTCCGGCAGGTAAAGGCCCCATTGGAACCGGTACTTACCAATGTTGAAAAAACAGAAAGCGGCCAGCGTATTGTGGAGATTAATGAAGGACGGAATTTCGCTTTGCAAAAAAACAGAGCCGGGATCTATTTTCGGGATCCCGGCTCATTGACTATATAAATCATCAAATCTCACATCGCTTTTGCAGTGCCTCCCACTGTCTGTCCACCTCGGCCTGGAACTGGGCCAGCAAATTCTCGCTGCCCGGTTTAAAAAGATGCTTGAACCGTTTCTGCGGGCGCAGGAAGTCCTCAATGGGCAGCTTTTTCTTCGGCACATAATTCAGCATCCATTTTCCGTCTATAACCTCGTACAGCGGCCAATAGCAAGTGTCCACCGCCAGTTTACATATGGTCATCAGTTCGGAGGGATCATACCCCCAGCCTCTGGGACAGGGGGACATCACGTTCAGAAAGGCCGCTCCCGGCGTGTAGATGGCCCGCTCCGCCTTAGTGTGGAGGTCCTTAAAATTGCTGGTAAAAGTACTCTGAGCCGCATAAGGAATGTGGTGCTGGGCCATGATGGCAGTCAGATCCTTGCGCACCTGCACCTTGCCGTCGCTGACCTTGCCTGCGGGAGTGGTGGTGGTATCCGCATACTGGGGAGTGGCGGAGGAACGCTGGGTTCCCGTGTTCATATAGGCGCCATTGTCATAGCACACATACACCATGTCATGTCCCCGCTCCATGGCGCCGGACAGAGACTGAAAACCGATATCATAGGTGCCGCCGTCGCCGCCAAAAGTGATGAATTTGAATGTATCGTCGATTTTGCCCTTCTTTTTAAGTACCCGGTAGGCTGTTTCCACGCCCGACAGGGTGGCTCCCGCGTTTTCAAAGGCGTTGTGGATATAACTGTCCTCGTAGGCTGTAAACGGATACATAAAGCTGGATACCTCCAGGCAGCCTGTGGCGTTGCCCACCACTGCCCTGTCCTCAGGATGCAGTGCGCGCAGCACCGCCCGCACTGCCACCGTGCCGCCGCAGCCGGCGCACATTCTATGTCCGGGAGCCAGACGCTCCTCCTTGCTCATGACTTCTTTAAAATTGTATGTATTTTCCATAATATATTCTCCCTGCTCTTTATCTGGAACGAAGTCCGATATACTCATACATATCCGGGATTTCATGGGTCCGGGCGATCTCCTCCAGCCGTTCATACACCCGCTCAAAATCCTCCACTGTGATATCCCTGCCACCCAGTCCGTAAAGATAATTTACCGCTTCCGCCTGAGACTTTGCGCCGTACAGCGCCGCCCTCACCTCTGCGCCCAGCGGGCCGCCAGTGGCGGAAAACATCTCACTGCGGTCCAGGATAGCAATAGCTTTGCGATCCTTTAACGCCTGCGCCAGCTCCTCCTCCGGGAAAGGACGAAACACGCGGATTTTGCACAGTCCCACCTTTTTACCAGTGGTTTGGCGTATCTTGTCCACCGCCGCCTTGCAGGTCCCCGCCGCAGAGCCGATAAGGACGATCACATACTCCGCGTCCTCCATGGCATACTCCTCAAAAAAGCCGTAGTGCCTGCCGGTCATCTCCTCAAATTTTGCCGCCAGTTCCAGAATCACGTCCCTGGCGTTAATCATGGCCTCCCGCTGGCCCCGCTTGGTCTCCATGTAGTAGTTAGACACCGCGTAGGGGCCCACCGCTATAGGCTCCTTACTGTTTAACAGAAAATGCTCCGGGTGGTACTCTCCCACCAGCTCTTTCACCTTCTCATCCTCCACCAGCAGAATGTTTTCCACTCCGTGGCTGGTGATAAAGCCGTCCTGGCAGATCATTACCGGCAGGTGCACTCTGGGGTCCTCTGCGATGGGAAAGGCCTGCAGGAAATTGTCGTACACCTCCTGGTTGGACTCCGCGTATATCTGAATCCAGCCGCTGTCTCTGGCTCCCATACTGTCGGAATGATCCGCATTGATGTTGATGGGACCTGTGAGGGCGCGGTTCACCAGCGCCAGCACAATGGGCAGCCTGTCCGATGCCGCCACATACAGCTCCTCCCACATCAGAGCCATACCGCAGGAGGAGGTAGCCGTCAAGGCCCTGGCTCCCGCCGCACTGGCGCCCAACGTTGCGCTCATGGCGCTGTGTTCGCTCTCCACATGAATAAATTCCGTGTCGATCTCTCCGTTTGCAATATAATTTGCCACATATTGGGGAATTTCTGTGGAAGGCGTAATGGGAAATGCCGGCATTACGTCCGGGTTAATCTGTTTGATGGCATAAGCCACGGCTTCATTGCCGGATAAACGTTCTCTGATTGCCATTTATTTACCCTCCTTCATCGTGATCGCACCGAAAGGGCATACCTTGGCGCAGATGCCGCAGCCCTTGCAGTGGTCGTAATCAAAATCCTCTCTCTTGCCGTCCTTGACCGGAATGGACGAATCCGGGCAAACCGGAACGCACAGCAGGCACTGCTTGCATTTCTCCTCGTCAAACACCGGAGTGGAGGTGCGCCACTCTCCCGTGCAGAAATGCCGGGACGTGGCTGGTTCAAATATCTTGTTGCCCTCTGTGATATCCTGCCATGGGCTTTTTTCATTAATCTCTATGCTCTTCATAATATGTAATCTCCTGATCTGAATTCCGCTGGTTTCCTGCTGCTGTTCTGTCACTTCAACGCTTCAAAAGTCAGTTCCAGCGCTTTCATATTGCCGTCTATAACCTCGGGTTTTTTTGCAAATTTGTGCTGGTAGGACGCTTTCATCTCCTGAAGAAAAACCTCCTGCTCCATCACCCCGGACACCGCCACCACTGCGGCCAGCATGGGCGAGTTGGGAAAATATTTTCCCAGCGCTTTCACAGAAATCTCCCGGGCGTCAATCACATAGACTCTGCCCTGATAGCCTCTTAGATGAGACAGAATTTCTTCCTTGCTTTTCTGGCTGTTGACGATAATCGCCCCCTCCGTACTCAGGCCGTGAGTCACGTCAATGGTCTCCAACAAACTGTCGTCCACCACGGCCACCAGATCCGGCTCATAAATATTGGAGTGGACTGTAATCGGCCTGTCGCTGAGCCGGTTGTAGGCGGTGATGGGCGCTCCCATCCGCTCGGGACCGTACTCGGGAAAGCCCTGCACATACTTTCCTGTTTTAAATGCTACATCTGCCAGCAGCAGCGCCGCCGTCTTGGCGCCCTGGCCGCCCCGGCCATGCCATCTGATCTCAATCGTGTCTCTCATCATTACCTCCTATTAAGAGTTCCGCATATCCCCTGCAAGCGCACGCACCTGTGATGGATATCTGGCCGCTTAAGGCGTCCCGATATCCATCAGTGCGCTTTCCGGGAATATGCTGTTTTAGAGTTCCGCATATTCCTCTGCTACAAAAACAAAACCGGACATCCTCCCCGCAAAATGCTGATGCCCGGCTGGTTGCTATTTGAGTCAAAATTCGTAATCCATCCATTTACGACATACCAACATATGCGTCCTCTGTCACGGGAGAAACCCGTCAGCATCTACTCATGCCATCGGCATTTTGGTGCTGCAACTCGGGAGGGATATTCCACATATCCTACTTGCGCCGTCTCTCAGCTACAACGGCTCTCTGTGAGCTTTGGGATACATGTACTGTCTCCGTCATCGTCTTTCTCAGTTGAATTTATTATAGTGGCGCAGTAAAGCGTTGTCAAGAAATTTTTCTGAGAATTACGACAGTTCTCTTCTGATTTCGGCAGTTTTTTCCCGAAAATCGTCCATATCTACAGATTTAGCTGCCGCTACAAGCCAGTTCCGCAGAATATCCCTATTCTCTTCAGCGTTGATCTGTGCGCCGATATCTTCTGGAATCTGCCCGATCTGGCCCAACAATTCCAAAATATCCTGTCTGCGCTGTCTAAGCGCTTCATCTATCCGCGTATCTCTTTCCAAACGTCTCATATGCGCTTTCTCATCGTATTCTGTCAGTAATCGCAGCATTCCTAATACCCCCGCTCTATTCGCCGTGAGAAAATCTGTGAGGATACCTTGGTTTATACAATATATAACTGCGTCCTCCACAGCGCTTTCTCTCGTCATTCCACCAGCTAAATTCTCCTTTATCTTGTCCACTAAACTGGCATATTCCCATAATTTGTGACACCGTTCCATCAAGGCCTTATTGTGGCCCAAATTAATATTTCGCAAATGTACCGTAAGCTCCAAATCCGCAGAAACCTCTTTGTTTTGGAAAGCATCTGATAGGTGCAGTGTTTCCTCGTCTGTTGTCTCTTTTTCTCCATTATAGAAAACTACACATTGCGGCGTAGGCAGCAAAACAAGCTTACTCCCATAGATATCCGCATCCTGATGATGAATCATTTCATCATATTCCTCTGCTATGTATAGCAAAAAGCGGAGTGGTATATTTGGATTATAGGTACTTTGATGTTCGTATAGATTCAACATTCCAGCGACTACAAATGCCAGATCATTAACCATCTTCATATAGATAATGTTGTTTAATGTGACAACTGTCAGTTGACTGGAATCTGTGTACTCTGTGCCATGCAGGGCATTATACAATTGCAGCAATGCCTCCTTGTCCTGTCCAAACAATGCGCAAAACAGGCGGTCTTTATACTTCCTGTTGACATGCAGCTTGTGCATATACATGTTTAAACGAACCCTTGCACTTTGAAAAATACTCTCTTTTCTCATAGCGATACCTCCATAGTTCGCGGCAGAAGTACCACCTCAATATATAGCGTCAGCCCCTGCCAGCCAGTTTAGTAACATTGAGTCATTGGCAGAAACTGCCCGAATAGTAAAGAATACATGATCTTTAGATAACTCATATCTGAATATTACCATGGATTATTGAAGATGTCAAGAATTTTTAGTATCCTCCTTCGTGAATTTATCCGTACATAAAAAAGTAAATTACGGAGCAAAACCTTGTGAAACCCCCAACACCTATTGTATAATAGACCAAGAACTGCCAGACGGGCAGTTGTGAAAGGCGGAGTAAATCATGAACAAAACAAAAATCATAGCTCTCTCCGGCAAGGGCGGCGTGGGCAAGACTTCCCTGGCGGCGGTGACTGTCAAGACTCTGGCGGAGAAATATCCAGGCAAGAAAATTCTGGCAATCGACGCGGACCCGGCGGTGGGACTGTCCACAGCTCTGGGCGTCGATGTCAAACTCACCATAGACGATATCCGCAGGCAAGTGGTGGCCTCTGTGGAGGACGGAGATACCAGGTCCGCCGTAGAGCTGCTGGGCGAGGCAAAATACCATATTTTTGACGCCATGGTGGAAACGGACGCTTTTAGCTTTATCGCCGTGGGACGTCCCGAGAGCGCCGGATGCTACTGCAAGATCAATTCCTATCTGAAAGAAGTGATCGCTCTGGTGGCGGACAATTTTGACTATATCGTAATCGACGGGGAGGCGGGCATCGAGCAGATCAACCGCCGGGTCATGGAAAAGGTCACTCACCTGATTCTGGTGACGGACGCCAGCAAAAAGGGAACTCAGGTAATACAGACCATAAAATCCGTAGCTGACACCCTCGTCATGTACGAGAAACTGGGCGTAATTGTGAATCGGCTGCCGGACGAGTCGGTAAAGCAGTATCTGGAGCTTGGAGAACTTCCTGTGCTGGCCTACATCGGTCAGGACAGCGACTTGTCCACCTTTGATATCACTGGACAAAATGTATTTTATATGCTGGAGAATTCAGTGATGATGCAGGGCGTACGTCAGGCGCTGGATCATCTGGGCATATAGCTGCAAAGAGGAAAACATACATGAAAGATTTAAAACATATCTACGAACTGGAAACTCTGCTACAGGAGGCCCATAACGATCTGATACGGCAGGCCAAGGGCCGGGGAGAAATTGCCATCGGCAGCGTATGCTCTCTGATTCCCGAGCCTCTTTTGAATCTGCCCGGCTGTTTTTCCGTCAGACTCCGTGCCCCCAGAACAGGCTCTATTGAGATGGGAACCTACTATATGACCAGCATCATGTGCGAGGCCTGCCGGGCGATTCTGGAGCGGGCCATCGAGGGCGGCTACCAGTTTCTGGACTGTATACTGGCGCCGGACGCCTGCGCGCAGATGAATCGCTGTGTGGAAAATATAGAGCATCTAAAGCTCTGTGACCAGGAGCACTTTTTCGTGACCTACGCGGACGTTCCCATGAAGTCCGACGAGACTGCCCTGCGCCACTATGTGCGGCAGATGCGCCAGTATGTGCTGGAACCTCTAAGACAGCGCTTTGGCATTGACACCTCGGAGAACGCGCTGCAAAAGGCGGTGGACCTGCACAATCGGCTGTGCCGCCTGATTATGGATATCGGAGATTTCCGCAGGGAGGAGAATCCCCGGATTACGGGCTATGAGTTCGCTGTGCTCTGTCTGGCGACCTACTGCTGTCCCAAGGCGGAGCTGATTTCTATTTTAGAAGAGACCTTGACCGAGCTGCGGCAGCGACAGCCGGACCAGCGCTCTCCCTATCGCGCCAGGGTAGTGCTGGCGGGTTCGGAAATTGACGATCCCGAGCTGATTCGGATGATTGAGGAGGCGGGCGCTCTGGTAGTGGCGGACCGTTTCTGTCTGGGTGCTTTCCCGGGGCGGGAGGAAATCCGGCTTAGGGAGAATGAGGACGCGCTCACCGGCATCTGCCGCCACTACATGGAGGGGGGCCAGTGTCCCCGCTTTATGAACACAGACAAAATCAAGGAGCGCCATACCTATATGGACCAGTTGGCGCGGCGTTTTCACGCGGACGGAATCATTTACCAGCAGATAAAGTTCTGCGACTACTGGGGATATGAGCGGGCCTATTCCGGCCGGGTCATGCGGGAGGAGTACGGTTATCCCGTGCTGAGCATCGACCGCCCCTACGCCGTGGGCAACGCCGGGCAGCTGCGTACCCGGGTACAGGCCTTCGTGGAAAGCATGGAAATCAAAAAGATCAAGGCCCAATAGGGCACAGGAGACAACATATATGGGTAAACTCATGGGAAGTGAGCCGCTGGGGAGCTTTTACTGCGGCAAAAAAGCAAAGAAACGCCGGGAATGGCGAGGGCTTAAGGATACCTGGTACGACTATGTGCATTGGCTGGGGATCTGGAAAACCCTCATCGGCTTTATGCTCCACCCAAGCAATTTAAAGGCCTTTTTTCGCTATCGCTGGATGGTGAACTATCTGGCCGTGCCGGATTTTTTTGACCGGCACACGGAAGGGCTACGGGGGACGCAGCTTCGCATCACCCGCACCTCTCTGGAATTGGTGGTGACGGACATGTGCAAGAGCATGGGCGTCATGTTCCGGGCGGACCCGGCGCTGGGCAACGACAAGGCGCTGAACCAGCGGCTGGTGGTTTTTGACGAAAATATGATGAGCGAGATTATGAACGGATTTCCCAATCTGAAATGGGTATCCGTGGAGGTCCCGGCGGTGTACACCTGCGCCATGATGGCCCAGGACAGCCTGTTTTACTATCTGGACAAGGCCCAGGAATACGGCATTCCCAGCGATGTATGCCCCATGCCCGCAGCGGAGTTCGGCGTGTCTCTGGAGGACGATTATCCCCGCATCGGCAAATGTGCGATCCAGTGCAATACCACCTGTGACGGAAGTCTGATGGGCAACGGGCTTATGGCCGCGCAGATGGGGATTCCCACCTTCCAACTGGCTGTGCCCATACGCCACGGCGAGGAGAGCGTGCAGCAGTATGCCGCGGAGGAGATTCGCAATGCCATCGCCTTTATCGAAGAACAGACTGGGGAAACCTTCGACTGGAACGCTTTTTTTGCCTCCATGAAGAATTTCAATCAGGAGACAGCTCATCTGTTGGAGTGGTATGAGGTGTCCCGTTCCCCTTACCCCCAGTTTACAGACAACAGTCTGTCCCTGTACCGCTACGCTGTCTATATGGCCGCGGGCGGCAGAGAAAAAGAGTTCCTGCGCCGGGATCAGAAACTGACACAGCTGGTGATGAAGGGGTACCAGCGCCAGGAACCCTGCGCCGTATCCCTGCGCCACCGGGCTATCACCTGGGGCGTGCAGGCGGCCTATTATACAGCCTTTGCGGGATGGCTCACCAACTGCTGGGGCATTGTGCCGCTGGTGGATATGTTGACCCTCTGCTCCACCAGAGAGGTCAACACGGAGGACCCTGAAAAGGCGATCTACGACTTGGCTTACCTATATGAAAAAATGATTATGCGCAGCCGTTCCAACGGCGGATACGAGGTGGGTGTGGCGGACTTGTGGCGCTACTGCGAGTATTTTCACGCGGACATGGTCATCATGTACGCTCACATGGGCTGCAAATCCATGTCCGGCTATCACGGACTTTTTGAGGAAGAGGCCCGCAAGCACGGCATTCATCTGGTCTGGGCCACCCATGGCCTGATGGACGCCCGGGGCGTGGGCCGCAGGGATATGCGCACGGAAGTCAACCGCTATATGCGTACCGTGTTGCGGGAGGAGCCGCTGGACCCCAGTTTGGAAGACTTTGACGATGAGCGGGCGTGGTAAACTTTCGTATGGATAAAGAACGCAAAAATTTGGCATTTGTCTAAATACAAAATTGGATTGGGAAGGAAAATTATATGAAATATGTAGTGAGGAACGAACAGGATTTGAATACGCTTTTAGAGGAGCGTACCCTGGGAATAAAAGTAGAAGGGGACTGGGAATGGAACGGACAGTATTGGTATGCCTGTGATGCAATTATATTGAATGCCAGGGGAAAATGGTTTGACAAAGATATTGTCTCACGATTGTGGATTTGGGAAGGAAGCGCGGCTCAGGGTATTCCAGTTACAAAAATCAATCCCGAAGATGTGCAGAAGGTAAAAAACACAATTCAGTACATTCAGGAGAATTTTGACCATATTTATCAAGTGATGCTTGAAACGTTGCTGCCAACTGTAAGAGAGTGGGGAATACCAGATTGTGAGGCTAATGAGCCAATTAAGACAATTCAACAGATTCATGGTAACCGCCAGACAAGTGATGTTGCAGGAATGGAAGCCGGGTGTATTACCAATCTTCAACTGAACTGCCGATATCAAAAAGACGACATGGTGTATTATTCTTTTCTCTATCGTTTTAATCCTATAGAAGATGGATTTGAAGTTGTATTCTGGAAAGACCGCGTCGTGTTCTTTGGGGACGGAAACCCTGAGGATGCCATTTTTGAGTTTGATAACCAATATAAAAACTATCCTACACGCTTTGAAATTGATTAAGGATGGTGGGGAACAAATATCTGCGGCAGGATTACTGGAAATATCTCAGCGAGGTGATTGTCATGATGTACCACACCGCCAAGCTGTACTCCGACATGGGGAAAAGCATGACGGTGGATACCAGCATGCAGAGTCCGGCCCAGTGCGCGGAAAGCATTGTCCGGACTCTGTTTTAGAGAGATGTTATTTACCCGCTCTATCCACGGCGTTAATATAGTATAAATAGTCACAGACACTTGGAGTTACCTGAAAATTCGGATTGCAGCAGCCACATCTCCATATTATTCTGTCATTGATTTGATAAGAAATCCCCGAAACACATTTTCCCGAAATTCTGTTTGCGCACCCATTGTCACTGATCATAAAATTGCTGATAACGCTTTCGGGACAGGTCTTAATATACGCAAGAACCTTATCCATACTTTTTATCCGAAAATAAAGTCTGAATTCCGTATCCATACTGGCAATCCAGAAATCGGCGTTGGTATTCCTGCTGCGGTCCCCCTCTCTTTTGTAATATCTGATCTGAGGGCCTTCGTTCCAGTTCTGAAAGTTATAGCAGTATTTGCGTTTGATCAGTTCCTCATGTATCAACCGAGCCGTTTCCCGGTCCTGCTCCGAATGAAAGAGATCAGAAACCGTTTCAATGCCCTTATCATATTCTATCGTATTCCAATCGCTTTCAAACAATCTGTAATTCAGTCTGCAAAAATCTATGAACCTGTTTGTTGCATTTGCTTTGACCGCCAAAATATATAACGCTATGATAGCATTTCTGTTATCGGGAAACGAAACAATGATATCGGTATTGCTTTTAAGCTTGCCGTTGATGAGCCCCTCTATCACAATTCCGTAATGGCTGAGGATATTTAAAAACGCGCTGATATTTGTGATTTTCAGTGTTTTGCATTGCTCTTTCAATCTATCCGAATGAATACATAACTCACCAGCCCTGCTTAGTTCGCCCGCATAGCCCAACACATAGAAAACTTTTGCGTATTTATAGGATTCCTCGCGGGATAATCTTGCTTCCCTGGAAAAATAGTCATATTGGCTCATATCGTATATTGGCAGCAGCATACCGGCGGGATCATTCAGTATATCGTCATAGCAGCGTGCAAATATTCCGTGCAGCTCGTCAAATCCGTTTTTCAATTCTTCATGCGTGCATATTGTTCTATACACCTCATGTACAGGAAACTCATCCGGATAAGGTATCCATTCCTTTTTTCTGAGCTGCGACCAGCGTTCTATCCAATATTTCATTTTTGACTTTATTCCTTTCTAAATGCCGCGTGCTTTCGATCAGACCCATATCCTCATAATACGAAGAGTGCGGGAAGATATATTGCATTATACACTATTCCCCAACGGAAGAGTCAATAAAAAAAATTTTTATAGTTCCCGCCGCGGCACTTATCTATTACTGTGCCCGAATATTTACCAGTGCCTTTTCGATATAAGATATGGCAAGTTCTTCCTGCTCGCTGCTTTTGTGCAGCATTTCAATAATTTGATTCCTTTTTTCTTTCAAGGAATCCTTGGGAAACGAACCCTGCGTGTGAGCAATAGTTGCTATTTCAGTTGCAGAGGAAATAATATCATTATATTGATTTATTGCCAAGGTCATTAATTCCTTATCGATTCCGGGAATTATGTTTATGCATAATTCAAAAAACTGCTTGGTTCTTAACTTGTTTTCATAATGAATAAATGCGTGAGGGAAAGTACATTCGATCTGTTCCGCATTTCTTTGGTTTTCTTCCCTCAAAAGCTCGCACCAGTTCCGGTAAATAACCATACCATAGCCCTGCATTTTGTCTTCTCCGCAATGGTTCTTATTGGATAATAGTTCAATTCCCTTGAAAAGCGCATTCTTACACGCCGCAGCCAACGGCATTTTCTTATCCGATGGTTTAACGATCATCATATCGCAGTCGGTTTTGTACCAAGCGGCGTATTGATCAAGCATATCAAAATTTATTTTTGCATTTTTCTGATCGTCTCCCTCCAAAAAGCCCAGTCCTTTTAAAGTCCGTCCGTGGTCGGAAAAGCCGACGGCAAAGATAGTATCCGTGTATTCTTTAGGAGCAATTATAACGGGATTGCCGTGTTCGATTTGCTTGCAGGCGAGAGCGATAAACTCATCTTCCGAATAATCCGACCTTGAATGAAGCTCATAATCCAGACCGTAAATTAAAAAGCTGTCGTGTATCCATTGGTCGGGTCCGTAGGAATATCCGAAGCATATATTCATAATTGCCGACTGCAAAATATATTCTTTGTCATCGTTTATTTGACGGTTTTGACTGTCCCTGCGCTGCTCCAGTCCGAAAAACAGTTTTAAAGCGGTTAAAACAGAAGCGGACGAAATACTTTTAGGCCATTCGGGACCCGAATAATCAGCTGCCGGAATCCTTGGCTTAACGACAAATTCATAATCAAACTCCATATTGCGCAGAACACATGACATCGGATCCAGAATTCTGTCCACAGAACAATTAAAAAGTTTGGATATTTCACAGAGCGTTGGTATCTCAGGCGCTGCCTTGCCATTCTCCCATTTGCTGACTGCCTGAGGTGAGACCTTTAATTTCTCCGCAAACTGTTCCTGGGTATATTGGTTTCCTGTGCGCAGACGGGCAATTTGCTCTCCCATTTTTCTGATATCAAACATATTTGTCTCCTCCTATTTTTAAGTTGTGGCACTACTGACTTAACTTTAGCAGAAATATGCCGTGGCGTCCATGTATAGTAGGTTAACCTTTTATATAAAAAACAAAACTCATAGTTGAGAAGGCATGAGGTTTTGTTCTGGAATTTCTGCAAACTTACTTTTTTGCGCAAAATTAGGCTGTGTAAACTTGCTTTTCGTGATTTTTGTTCTATAATAGATGTATAATATATTCGCGGACGGACGCTATGATTTTATGGAAACCGGGGCGCTTATCCTGGTCAATGCGTGCTTTAACGCGGCGGATCCCAATCTGGGCCTGTCGCTCAGTGCGGATCATTCTACGCAAAAGTGTTATATGGCAGACACTTCGACAAAATGGGCACAAACTCTACTTTTATTCACGCTGTGACAATACGAACAGAGAAAATCATATGGAGGAATAATATAAATGAACTATTATGGCGGCTGTGATGCCGGAAGTACTTATACCAAATGTGTGATTCTTGATGAGACAGGGCGTATCGCCGCCCATGTGACTACCCGGAGCCGAATCAATCCGGTCCTCAGCGCCCAGGCGGCGCTGCAGGAGACCGTCTCCCAGGTGCCGGAGCTGGAGAAGGCAGAGGACCTGGCCTATCTGGTGGGCACAGGCTACGGTCGGAACAAAGTGCCCTTTGCGGACGAAAACATCTCCGAGATCAGTTGTCACGCCATGGGCGTGCATGTGACCAATCCACAGATTCGGGCCATTATTGATATCGGCGGCCAGGACGTGAAAGGCATTGCCGTGGACCATGACGGCACGGTGCTGGATTTTGCCATGAACGACAAATGTGCCGCAGGCACAGGACGTTTTTATGAGACGATGGCCAATGCCTTTGAGATGTCTCTGGAGGATTTTTCCAAACTGTCTCTGTCCGCCAAAAATGTGATTCCCATTACCGCCCAGTGTACGGTTTTTGCCGAGAGCGAAGTCATCTCTCTGGTGGGGGAAGGCAAGCCCATGGAGGAAATCGCCGCTGGAATCCAGATGTCTGTGGCAAAGCGCTGTTTCGCTATGGCCAAAAAAGCGGGAGCCGCCGACAGTCTGACTCTGACCGGGGGCTGCGCCAAAAATGAAGGATTGAAGGCCGCCATTGAGAAAGTGCTGAAAATCAAGGTTATAGATTTGGATATCGACCCGCAGCTTATGGGAGCATTGGGCGCGGCAGAGTACGCCAGACAAAAGGGCATGGGGGCTGGCAAGGAGGGAGTAAACGCATGATTGTGCTAAAAATCATTCTCATTGTACTGGCAGTGATCTTTGTACTGTTTCTCCTCAGTCTGATCATCTACTTTTTTAATCTGGATATGAAATTTGCCGCCGCCATGACTCCGGTGATGAACAAATACTATGACTGGCGGAAACGAAAGAGAGCGGAAAAAAAGTGATATGAACCTATACGACAGCCTTATTCAGGAATGCTTTGATTTGCTTGGAGATGCCTCTCTGCACACCCTGTCTCTGGCAGGCAGTGAGCCGATGTGGCCGGATGAAAACCAGCAGCGTCTGATTTTTCAGCAGGATATGGCTTATGAGCTGGGGGGAAGTGGCCTGCCGGCAGTCAGCGCCCTGGCCTACACCTCCCGGCCCGCCCAGGGGGACCGGCTGCTGCTCCATGGACCCGATCTGCCCGAGCTGAAGGAGGATTCCCCCTATGCCCGGCTCACTGTGCTGCATATTGACGACCGGGACTGGCAGGATGACCAGCAGGCTTACCGGTTGCTGCGCCAGATGGAATATACCCGGTACCATGTGTATCCACAGGGATTTATGATGCGAATTTCCACTTCCGCCGGGCGGGAGCCGGTACGGGTCGGCCGCAGGGCGCTGCAGGAGGGGCTGGACTTTGCCCGGGTGGGACAGCTTTTTCTCCAGGCCTACCACAGACACCCACAGGTGCAGGCCGCCACACTGCTGTTTGTCACTGCGCCGGATTTTCCTTATGAGCTGCTGGCGCAGAAGGCCGCCCGGATGGAGACTGTCACCAGCTCTCTGGACCAGATTTTCAACAATCTGATCATGGACTGCCGCAGCTGTAATCTGAAACCCGTGTGCGATGAAGTGGAGGGCCTGCGGGAGCTGCACTTCAATCTCCACACAGGCCGTTAGATTCCTGTTTCATCCTGATTTAACTGTCAAACGAAACCTTGACCATCTCCTCAAAGGAGGTTGTGCCGTCCAGCACATACTCTGTGGCGCTCATGCGCAGAGTGTACATGCCCTCCTGCAAAGCCTGTTCCTTGATGGCGTCAGCTCCCTGGCGCTTGCTGATAATCGTCTTCAGCCTGGGGGACATCTTCATAATCTCATACACACCGATACGCCCCTTATAGCCGGTATTGTCACATTTGCTGCACCCGCACGGCTCATAAATGGTCACATCCTCATCCATGTTACAGCCCATCAGTTCTTTCTCGTCCGCCGTGGCCAGCCTGGGTTTCTTACACTCCTTGCACAGACGGCGCACCAGTCGCTGGGCGATAACGCCGATGACGGAGTCCGCAATCAGATAGGATTCGATACCCATATCCTCCAGACGGGTGATGGTGCTGGCGGAGGAGTTGGTGTGCAGCGTACTCACCACCAAGTGGCCGGTGATAGATGCCTGTACGGCGATACTGGCAGTCTCCTGGTCTCGAATCTCACCGATCATAATGATATCCGGGTCCTGACGCAGAATGGAACGCAGCGCCGTGGCAAAGGTAAGCTCCGCCTTGGGATTGACCTGTACCTGATTGATACCGTCAATATTCGCCTCCACAGGGTCCTCAACCGTGATAATATTCACATCCTCCTTGTTCAGCTCACTCAGCGCCGTATACAGAGTGGTGGACTTACCGCTTCCGGTAGGGCCCGTCACCAGCAGTATACCGTGGGGATTTCTCAAAATATAGTCAAACTGCTCCATCTCTCTGGGCTTTAATCCCAGTTGGCTCTTCTCCTTGGTCAGACCTGTCTTGGAGGTCAGACGCATAACGACCTTCTCACCATATACCGTGGGCAGTACGGACACACGGATATCGTACTCCATCCTGTCCACCACCTGGGTGATACGGCCGTCCTGAGGCTTTCTCTTCTCGGAAATATCCATGCCGCCGATAATCTTGATACGGGCCACCATGGCATTTAAGACATTGATGTCATATTTTGCCTTCTCATACAAAGCGCCGTCAATACGATAGCGGACCCGGACCTTGCGCTCTGTGGGTTCGATATGGATATCGGAGGCTCTCTGGCGCACGGCCTTGTCAATCATCTCCTTGACCAACATAACGATGGGAGAATTGTTGATGTCTTCCTCCGCAGCGTCCACTTCCTCCACGTTCAGGTTCTTCTCCTTGGCGTAGGCCTCCAGAGCCGTGGTCACCTCGTCCTGCCCGTAGTATTTGTCGATGGCCAGCATAATGTTGCGGGTGGTGGTAACCGCAGGCTCCACCTGGCAGTTGGTAATGATGGAGATGTCGTCCTGGGCGTACATATCCATGGGGTCCGCCATGGCCACACGCAGCACATTCATACTGTCCTGGGCATATTCTATGGGGAAAATCTTGTTCTTCTTCAGCACGTTTACCGGAATCAAATCCAGAATATCCTGGCTGACCGCAATGGTAGTCAGATCAATCAATTCAATATGTAGCTGGGTACTCAGCGCCATGGCGATCTGCTCTTCGGTTACAATTCCCTCGTCCACCAGCACCTCGCCCAGTTTCTTGCCGCTGCCCTTCTGCAGATCCAACGCCTGCAGCAACTGTGTATTGGAGATTGCCTTGCTGTTGACCAGCACATCGCCTAAACGCAACTTTTTTCTACTAAAATCCATCCTTTTCCTGACCTCGCACTTCCCGGTTACAGTAAAACTCCGAATAATCAAAAAATTTCTGCTTTATTCATCTATTATAGCACAACTTTATAGATTCGTATATGTTTTTTTGGTGGAAAACAGATACCGCAGGAGCCTTATATTTCATGGCTCCTGCGGCTTGCTTTGGCAAATCTATTCTTCTGTCTCTTCCGTTTGTTCCTCCACCAGCTCTTCCAGACTGTAGCCAAAGCCCGTCCCCAGAGAGGCCGTCACGGCATACACAGTGTGAGATTCCGGTTCACAGATGTAATATACATTGCCCATGGTATTATAGTCCCCCACATGATAGGTGTAACTTCCCTGGGCTGTCTCCCAGTGCAGCACGTTAGATGGTTCTTCCAGGCCATACTGTGACATGTCTGTCACATCTGTGAAAGTATTCTGCGCCGAAATGTAGAGAAACTTTCCTGCCATTGTGTTCAGGCGGCTCTGCATCAGGTTCAGAGAAGGGTCCGTGTCGTACACCCAGAGTCCTTCCTCCGTCTTTTCAAATCCATATGTTACTCCGTCATACACATAGCTGAAGCGAAGTATGTCATCCCTGTCGATATTTACCAGCACCTCGCCTGCCGGCTGGTCCGGCTCCTGCTGGCGGCTTTCGTTGTAGCGGACCAGAAGGATATACCCTGCTGCCAACACCACCAGAACAACCACGAGAACTATAAAATTTCTACCTTGTTTTTTCATAGATCACCATTTCCTTTTCCTGCATATGTCTATCTCTTCCTGCGCCGCAGCCAAATCACAAAGCCGATTATCAAGCTGCTCAGCGGCAACAGGATCATAGTAATCAGGCCCAGCGTCAATGCGCTCCTGGAGCTGAGCATCAATGTGGAGACCTCATAATCTTTGGCCGGAATAGACACGGTAACCTCATGGTCCACAAAATGGCTTATGGTGTTTGTGAACAGCATCTGATTGGCGCCGCCTACCATCAGGCTTGCGCTGTCTGTAAACAACTGGTCACTGGAATACACCACCATAGTGGCCTCGCCGTCCTCCAGCGTCTTCACCGCTTCCACGCCCAGGGAGAAGGGTCCTTCTATATCTCCCTCCTGCCTGCCGTACTCCGTGGCCTCCGCAAAATTCCGCATGGAATAGGCATCGGAAGAGGTTCGCAGGAAATCATTATAGCACACGTCTCCATCCTCCTGCTCCTCCGGTATCAAAATACCCTGGCTGTAGGGAGCAAAGACATAATAATTGCCATATATTCCCGTGGTGTAGGAATTAGCCGCCACCGTGGGCAGAAGGTAAAACGGAACCTGATAATAATTGTTCTGATTCTCCTCCACCACAAGACCATCGGCAATGCTCAGATCCATATAGGCCAGCAATGCGTCCACATTGGGCGTTGCCACTTCCCGGTAGCCCAGCACCAGAATCACCTTGCCGCCCCGGTCCAGATAGGCGATTACCTTGTCCCTGTCGTCCTGGGACAAATCGCTGGAAGGTCCGTTGATCACCAGGCAGGCCGCTGTCTCCGGCACAGTCTCATAATCCATCAGATTGATGGTCTCATACTCCACATTTTCTTTGTCAAGGCTGCTCTTAAAGGAAGAACTCAAGTCCAGTTCCCCATGTCCCTCCGTCATATAGACCATGGGGACGTTATCGCTGAGTACATAGTCCAATGCGCTGGTAATCTGTCCTTCCCCGTCGTATCCGGTTATGGAAGAGCTATAATTGTATCCGTCAAAGTCATAGCTTGCCACATAGATATCATCCGCGTCTATCACCTTGCTGCGCCTGTCGCTGACCACAATCAGGCTGTTGGTGCTGACGCTGCCGGAGGTATACTGGGTATGGAAACGGGGATTCTGTATCGGGTCCACATACTGCACCTGGATATGCTGTGACAGATCCTGATAGCGGTCCAGTGTCTGCCCCAGCACAGTATCCTCGTTGTCTTCATTGACCAGCACATAGATGGTCACGTCCTCCGTCATTCCCTTTACATATTCCTTAGTCTGGTCCGACAGGGAGTACAGCTTATTTCCGGTCAGGTCCAGAGCTTTCCAGGAGCTGGGGAGCTGTCCCACCACCATATTCAGCACAACAGTCACCGCCACTGCCGCCACGATCAGGCCCGTGCTGTAAGCACCCGCCTTGAAGGCCTTGACAGATACGCTGTAGCGTCTCTTCTGAATGGACTGTGTGGTCAAAAACAGCACCAGCGCCGTCAGGGACAGGAAATATATCACGGACCCTAAATCCAGCGTGCCGTTCAGCATCATCACAAAGGGCGTACTCAGGTCATACAGACTCAGGATGTGTGTCAGCACATTGCCCGTGGAGGAGATCAGGCTGCACAGGGAGGGCATCATATACCCCAAAAACAGCAGCACAAAACTCAGCACCGCCGCAATCACCTGGCTCTCCGTCAGGGATGACACCAGAATACCGATGGCGATACAAACCATCCCATACAGGAAAAAGGCCAGCACTGCCAGATAACTCTCCCCCAGCGGCACGGAGCCAAACCGGGTCAGCAGCAGCGGATAAACGGCGCTGATGGCCGTGGGCACAGCCAGGATCGTCAACAGGGCCAGAAATTTTCCCATCACAATCTTACCCACCGTTATGGGAGCCGTCAAAATCAGCTGGTCCGTTTTGCTGCGCCGCTCCTCCGCCATGATCCGCATGGTCAGAATCGGCACCGTCAGCATAAACAAGATCGTCACGCTGTTGACTACATAAGAAAAATAAGGGTAGCCATATAACAGGCAGTACACAAAATAATACAGGCCGATAAAAAACAGACTGACCCCGATAAACAAAAATCCGATAAAGGAGTGAAAATAGGACTTTAACTCTTTTTTATATATGGCAAACATTTACGCTTCCTCCTTCTTTTTCCGGCTCCATATCTTTTTGCCCGACTGCACTGGCGCGGGCGCCTCCCCGGTCAGTTCCAGGAAGATATCCTCCAGCGAGCGCTCGGACAGCGTCATGGACAGAATAGGGAGCTTTCTCCCCGCCAACAGGTAAAAAAGCTTTTCCCGGATATCCTGTTCCTTGTCAGTCTTAATCAGCACATTGCAGCATCCCTCCAAAGTGCCGGGCTGCTGCTCCATTCCCTGCACTCCGTCCATACCGGCCACCGCCTCCTGCAATTCCTCATAGCTGCCTTTTACTGTCAGTTTCAGCTCCCCCGCTCCACTCATCAGTTTCTGCAATCCCTCAGGGGAGTCGCTTGCCACCAACTTTCCGTGGGAAATAATCATGATGTGGTCACACACCGCGCTGACCTCTGACAAAATATGAGAACTCAAAATAATGGTGTGACTCTTTCCCAGCTCCCGGATCAGGTCCCGGATTTCAATGATCTGCTTGGGGTCCAGACCCACGCTGGGTTCGTCCAGGATCAACACCTCCGGCGATCCCAGCAGCGCCTGGGCCAGTCCCACTCTCTGCCTGTAGCCCTTAGACAGATTCTTAATCAGGCGGCCTCTCATGTCTGTAACCTGCGTCATTCCCATGACCTGCTCCACCTGTTCTTTCCGCTCCGCCTTGGGCACCTTCTTCAATTCCGCCGCAAAGCGCAGATACTCCTCCACCGTCATATCCATATAGAGCGGCGGCAGCTCCGGCAGATAACCAATGCGTTTCTTGGCCTCCTCCGGCTCCTGCTGCACATCATGGCCGTCTATGGTCACTGTGCCCTCACTGGCGGCCAAATAACCAGTGATCATGTTCATGGTAGTGGATTTCCCAGCCCCGTTAGGACCCAGAAATCCATAAATCTGCCCTTTTTCCACCTTAAAGGACAAATGGTCCACGGCAATGTGATCCCCATACCGTTTCGTCAAATCGGTCACTTCAATCATAATGTCCTCCTATTTTAAGTTCCGTCTCTGCTCTTCGGAACCTCTCTTTCTCTTTTTTTGGATTTTACTTTCCAGTCTAGGGTAATGGGAAAATGTAACAGAAAAGTGATAACTTTGTGAAAAAACTGTGAAATCAAATATGTTCCCGGAAAAATGCCACAAATCCCTCATAACCCACCAGGTCATCCGCGTCATGGGCATTCACGTCATAATAGTACTCCCCTGTGTCCAGCTTTTTGGATATGCTGTCCAGCGGAAAGCCCGGACGGCGTATCTCATGGGGTTTTGCGGTGAGCAAAAAACGCTCGCTGGCCAGGCTCTCATCCATGGACTCATAGATATGCTCCCGGTCCAGGATCAGGCAAATGGCGTTGTGGTATCTGGCAGTGATATCCCCGTAGCGGGCCGCCAGCCCCCCATAGTATTCCTGCATGGCCTGGTCGTCCAGATAGAATCCCTGCGGCGACCTCACATGCAGCCCCGGCTGCAGCTCCTGAGGCAAATTCTCCAGGTACAGCCCGGAATCACAGGAAAAAAGCGGAATTCCATAATGATCATAGTAAAAGAGCGCTTTCTGGCGGGCGTTCTCCAGAGGACTGCTGCCCTCCTCAGGCGCCACCGGCGCCTGGGCCATATCTCTGAGGCAAAGCAGCCGAATGCCCAGAGGCTGCAAGGCATCCCGCATGGCCGTATACTTGGCCGGATTGGATGTAGCAAACAATAGTTCCATAGCTATTTCTCCTCAAATTGCCGTTTCTATGACTTTCCAAAGGTCCTTCTGGCTTTCTCCACATAGTGCTGCGCATTGCGGCGGCTGGTCTGAATTTCTTCTTCCGTCACCGCCCGCTTGACGCGTCCGGGGCTTCCGATCACCAGACTGTTATCCGGAATCTCCATTCCCTGGGTAATCAACGCCCCTGCGCCGATGATACAGTTACGCCCGATGCGGGCATGGTTCATCAGAATAGCCCCCATACCGATAAGGGTATTGTCCCCCACCTTGCAGCCATGGATGATAGCGCCATGTCCAACAGTCACATATTCCCCCAGCTCCACCTCACCGCCAGGGTCCATATGCAGCACCGCATTGTCCTGCACATTGCTGCCCCGCCCGATGCGGATGGGTCCGTCGTCCGCCCGCAGTGTGGCGCAGTGCCAGACGCTGGCGTTCTCTCCCAGCGTGATATCCCCCGACAGCGAGGCACAGGGAGAAATGTAAGCGGAAGTTTCCGCCGCGCTCTCCCAGGTCAGCCTGTGGAGCGCCCCCTGTTCCTGCAAGCCTGTAAAACCCTGCTGGCGCAGAGCCTCATAGAGTACAATCGCTACCGAGTTGGACAGATTCAGAGAGCGGATATCCGGCAGCATGGGGATGCGAATACAATTTTCCTCATGTTCCACCAGCAGCTCTTCCGGAATGCCCGCACTCTCCTTGCCGAACATAATATAATCGTCAGGTCCGAACGGCGCCTCCGTATAACACTTTCTGGCCTTCGTGGTAGCCATCCAGATCGTGGCCCCCGGATGTTTTTCCTGAAATTCCTGAAAATTTGTGTAGCGGCTCAGATTCAGTTTGTCCCAGTAGTCCATACCAGCCCGGCGGATAGATTTCTCGTCCAGATGAAAACCCAGCGGCTCAATCAGGTGCAGCGCGGTGCCCGTGGCCACGCAGGTGCGCCCGATATTGCCGGTGTTGGCCGGAATCTCCGGCTGATGCAGTATAATATGCATATCTACTTCTCTCCCCGCAGCGTACCGATAAACCGGCTCAGCCGGGTCATAGCCTCTCTCAAGGTATCCAGAGAGTAAGCGTAAGATATCCGCAGATATCCCTCTCCGCTGTCGCCGAAAGCCGTGCCCGGCACTGCCGCCACCTTCTCAGCCTCCAAAAACGCGTTGGCAAACTCCTCGCTGGTCATGCCGAACTCCTTGATGCAGGGGAACACATAGAAAGCGCCAAAAGGCTCAAAGCACTCCAGTCCCATCTCCTCAAACGCATTCATCAGAAAACGTCTGCGCTGGTTGTAGGACAGTTTCATCTCCTCCACGTCCGCATCCCCATTTTTCAGCGCTTCTACCGCCGCATACTGGCTGGTGGTGGGGGCGCACATAATAGCGAACTGATGAATTTTCGTCATCTGCTCAATAATCGCGCGGGGGCCACAGGCATAGCCCAGCCGCCAGCCCGTCATGGCATATGCCTTGGAAAAGCCATTGATCAAAATCGTTCTCTCCTGCATACCCGGCAGAGAGGCGATGGAGACATGTTTCTCCTTATAGGTCAGCTCGCTGTATATCTCATCTGACATGACAAATATGTCATGTTTGATAATTACCTCCGCTATGGCTTCCAGGTCTTTACGCTCCATGATGGCGCCAGTGGGATTGTTCGGGAAGGGCAGTATCAATATTTTGGTCTTGTCCGTGATAGCCTCCTCCAGCTCCCGGGCCGTGAGACGGAACTCATTTTCCGCCTTCAGATTCAGTATCACCGGTTTTGCCCCCGCCAGAATCGCGCAAGGCTCATAGGACACATAGCTGGGCTGGGGAATAATCACTTCGTCACCGGGGTTAATCATGGCGCGCAGACCGATATCAATGGCCTCGGAACCGCCTACGGTAATCACTACTTCCTTATCCCAGGCATATTCAATGCCCTGTTTTCTCTTCAGATAATTGCATACCTCCTGGCGCAGTTCCTTCAGTCCCGCATTGGAAGTATAGAAAGTTCTGCCTCTCTCCAGGGAATAGATGCCCTCGTCCCGGATATGCCAGGGCGTGTCAAAATCCGGCTCGCCCACACCCAGAGAGATCGCATCCTTCATCTCGCTGACAATATCAAAAAATTTGCGGATACCAGAGGGCTTTAATGTAACCACCTGGTCTGACAATGGATTTCTCATGGCGTAATCATCTCCCTCTCGTCCTCAGTTTTCTGTACAAAGACCGTTCCATGGTCCTTATATTTTTTCAAAATAAAATGGGTGGAAGTGCTGAGTACCCGATCCAGTGTAGACAGCTTATCTGACACAAAGCTGGACACCTCCCGCAGCGTCTTTCCCTCCAGTATCACCATCAGATCAAAGCCGCCGGAGATCAGATACACGCTCCGCACCTCCGGGTAGCGGTAAATTCTCTCCGCCACATTGTCAAAGCCCTGCCCTCTCTGGGGCGTGACCCGCACCTCAATCAGCGCTGTCACCTTCTCATTGGAGGTCTTCTCCCAGTTGACCAGGGTATGATAACCGCAGATAATTCCCTCCTTCTCCATAGTCTCCAGCTCATTGACCACATCCACTTCCGTGACTCCCAGGATAACAGCCAGTTCCTTCAAATCAATACGGCTGTTTTTCTCAATAATGGATAACAATTCTTCTCTCATACCATTCATTCCTTTCTACTATTTTATACTCCCTAACGATTCCATATATCTGTGTATCTCGTCCTGGGCAGGCTTATCCAGATAGCGTCTCTCCTCCGCATTGCAGATCAGTCTGTCGTGGCTGTCCGTAATCTGTCCTATGACTGTAGCGGGTATACCTGCCCTGCCCAGCCGTTCTACCAGGCCCTCGCCGTCATCGGCCGTCAGAACCAGACAGCCGGAGGACGCCAATGTATAGGGATTCACCTCGCAGAACTCACACACCTCCACCGTCTCCTGACGAATGGGTATCTTGCGCAGGTCTATGGTCAGTCCGACACCCGAACTCTCTGAAAGCTCCCAGAGCGCGGCCAGTATGCCGCCTTCCGAGGCGTCATGCATGACCCGAATGCCGGACTTTGCCGCGACTGCGGCCTCCGGTATAACAGATAGATAACGTTCAAATTCCGCCGCCGTCTCCACCAGATGCGCCGGGTAGCGCTCCGATAGTCTCTGGCGGTTCAAACGCGCCAGCAGCGCCGTTCCCTCCAGGGCAATCCACTTGGTCAGCACGATGTCCTGCCCGGGCTTTGCCCCATGAGTAGTCAGCAGCGTGCCGTCCTCCCAGGGGACGCCCCAGGCCGTGACACAGGCGATAGGGCTGTCCACATGGCTGCTGACGGTGGTGTGCCCTCCGGCAATCTGCATTCCCAGACCGCTGCAGGTATCCTCCGCCGCCGCCATAAGCTGTCTCAGCAGCGGTTCCTCCGTCTCCTGAGGCAGCAGCAGTGTGAGCAAAGCGGCCACGGGACGGGCATAGGCTGTGGCCAGATTGTTGGCACACTTCACCAGCACCCGCTCCATATCCGCCCTATCTGTCACTTCCGCCTCAGAGACTGCGCAGGCACAGGCGTCGGACGGCGCAAAAATGGCGCAGTCTTCCCCTATCCCTGCGCCGCATAACACTTTCTGTCTCCTCGTCCTGATCTGTCTCAAAACAGAGCGTTTCAGAACACTGTCCGATATTTTCCCTGTTCTCATCCTCCACGCCCTCTCACACCGACCCAGGTCTGCACGGGCAGACCTGTGGGTCAGGCATTCTTTCGGTCTATTGTCCTGCCGCAGCGGCCATAGCGGCCTGCTGCTGGGCGGCCACAATGGCAATCACATTGCGCACATTGGCTACACTGCCGCTGTTGATAGCGTCAATAATGGCGGCATAGGCATTGGGGTCCGCTGTGGCTGTACCCACATGGTAGCTGCTGGGCACCATTTTGTAAGAGCTGCTGTTTATCTGGGTGCGCTCCACTTCTACGCCGTTCTCCGTCACTACCTTCCACAGCTGTGCCTTGTACCCGATATGGGCGCCTTCACCCTTTACCAGATAGCCGAGGGGCTGTGACGCCTCCGCGTACAGCAGCTCCCCAGGAGGATTGATCACTTCCAGCACCTTGCTCTCGTAGGTCACCTTCCGGCTGCTGCTGCGAGTCTCATGCCCGTAGATATTGAAAGTAATCTTTTTTCCCTCTATGATACCCTCTATGTAAACCGGAATGTCCAGATTGTTCACAAACTTGAAATCCTTACCGGAGGACTCCGCGATAGCCGCATCCGCGGAAGGGTCTACATAGGTCACAATCATGGAATGGTTGTACCGCTGCGTCACCTCCAGCTCCGCCCGCAGCACGGCATTGTACAATGTGGTGGACACCTGACAGATACCGCCGCCGAGACTGTCAACCACCTTGCCGTTTAAATAGGAGCCGGCCATATAGTAGCCATTTTGCTGGGTGAAGGGAGCCACCGCCTCGTAGGTGGAAAATTCCTCTCCGGGATACAGTGTAGTGCCGTCAATCAGTTTGCATCCGTTGGACACATTGGCACTTCTGTCCGCGCCGGAGGAGGAAAAAGAGGTGGTGAAACTGCCCAACACATCCGTCACCTTGGCCAGATCCTCCGCCGAACCCTGGGGCTGCTCCACTATCACGTCCAGCGCAATCGTACCCGGCTCCAGATTCCACTCCTTCGTCATATACTCATAGATCGTGTCGATGGAGGCCTCCACGTCCAGATGGTATCCCACCTGGCCCTCAATCACTTTAAATTCGCCGTTCTCCCGTTTCAGGACAGCATTGACCACAGGCTGGTCATAGGCGCTGCACTGCTCTGTCAACACCTGATTGATGGCGTTAAGATCAAAGTCAAAGGCAAGCTCATAGTTCACCGGCTCGCGCTGCAGATCCTTGAGTATCTTATAGCGGGCGATCACATTGCCCTCCGTACCAATGGCCAGCGCCTCGTCCAATATCTGGGGATTGTTCCAGCGGATTCCCAGGTCACCTGCCGTCACCGAAACCTCCACATTGTTGGAGGTCTGCAGGGTGAGCGACACAGGCCGCAAAGTGCTGTCTATGTACTGCTCCACGGCGTCCATGGCCTCCTGCCGGTTCATTCCGCTCAAATCCATACCCTGAATCAGCACACCCTCCTTCAGAGTCGGCTCTCCCGCCGCTCGAACGGGCATACCAGCGCCGCACAATATAATAAATGACAGAATTGTCAGGCTCCAACGCCTTATCCTCTTTTTCATATTTACCTCTCCTCCATGTTGCAAGAAACCATTGAAAAATCAGATCAGATATGCTAATGTAGGAATGACCATCGCCAGCACAATCAATATAACTATGACGGCGGACACGATCCTTTTGGTTTTTTTGTTATTAAAATTCATCATAGGATCCACTCTCCTTAAACACCCAGAATTTCCTCTGGGACTCTGAAAGGATATTATATATGAATTTGACTTTTTTTGCAAGTTTTATCATTTTCGTCAGCATACTTTCCATGACCATAAAGCGTCATAACCGCACTGAGAAAAAACAGCAGGAACAGTTCTGGGAGCGGGAGCAGCGCGCCAATCAGGTACGCCGCAAGTCTCTGGACGATCTGGACTATGTGACCATCCCACTGGACAGACTGCCCACCACTGTCATGACCCAGGACGTCATTGTCCGGGACTGCCTGGACACATTGACCTCGCTGTCCCACGAAAAAATCGTGAATTTCGCCGGTTACACCAATACAGATTTAAAACTGGCCTACGGCGCCGCCAATATCACAGCCCTGTCCCAATATGACCAAAACTTTACCCTGCTGGCCCAGACTCTGCAGAAATGGGCCGAGGCACTGCACAGCGCCGGATACATCTCCGAGGCCCGTCAGGTTCTGGAATGCGCCGTACTGACCATACACAGTGACGCAGGCACGTCCTACCGGCTGCTGGCCTCCCTGTACGACCAGGGCGGTGAGGAGGAAAAAGTGGCGGCGCTGTACGACGCCGCTCTGGCCCTGACTTCACCCTCCGGCAAAACCATCGCCCGCACTCTGCGGGAGTCCTATCACTATATCGGAAAGCTCCATGCCAATTAATACTATTTTATGTCTCTGGGGCAAAAATTAGAACTCCTGTCACAGCTCCAGTTTTTCCGCTACCTGCCGCCAGACCGCCTCACTGGTGTCCGGCAATGCCTTGTGGCTGATCTTACAGGCCTCACACACGGAATAATAAAAGTAATTGTGCCCCGTCACCAATGTTTTCTCCACCGCTTTCGTCAGATACAGCCCGTACTGTTCAAGACCGCTCTCCCGGAAATCCCGCAAAAAGCCCTCCACATCATAGTCTATGGTGAGCAGCTCTACCTTCCAGCTCTGGGCATTTCCTTCCATAACGGCAAACTGGGCATGCCGACCCTGCTCGTCTATGGGAAGTCCCAGGGAGCCAGGATTCAGATAGGTCTTGTCGAAGAGCCTGCTAAGCTCCTGGTGGTGCGTATGCCCTCCCAGAAGATACCGGGTCTGCAGCCGCTCCATGGACTGCTCTTTCAGAGGTCTGTCAAACTGAAAGTTACCCCGGATGACCCCCGGCGCACCGTGACAGATCATCAGGGCCGGACAGTCCTCCAACTGCAGCGTCCTCTCCGAGGGCATGGACTCCATCCAGTCCAAATCCCTGTCTGTGACTCTCTGACTGGTGTAGTACAGCGCACCATTGGGCGAGCAGATATGCCAGCCCTGATCCTGCCGACGGTTGTCCAGCAGATACTCCTCCCGGTTACCCCTGATCAAATGGCAGGGATATTTTTTCTCCATCTCATAAATCATGGACAGCGTGCGTTCCGGGTAAGGGCTGTCTGTAACATAGTCTCCCAGGCCGATGACCGCATCCACCGGATGAGTCTCCACATAGGCCAGAAAAGCCTCTAAAGCCTTATAATTGCCATGTATATCACTGATTACCGCGACTCTCATTGCAGCTTGCAGGGACCGTCCCCGATCTCCACCACATAGAAATCTGCCCCATAACCTATCTTATTTTGATAGGTCTGGCCCACCTGGGCGATAAAGGCGTCAATGGACTGCTCTTTCACAATACTCACCGTGCAGCCGCCAAAGCCCGCGCCAGTCATGCGGGAGCCAATTACCCCCTCCACCTTCCATGCCTCTTCCACCAGAGTGTCCAGCTCCACGCCGGTGACCTCATAATCATCCCGCAGGGATACATGGGAGGCGTTCATCAGCTGCCCAAATGCTGCCAGGTCATTGTCTTTAAGGGCCTGCACCGCCCGAATAGTCCGCTGGTTCTCATACACTGCGTGTCTGGCTCTCCGCTGGCGCACCTCACTGCCTATGCTGCCCTTGTACCGCTCAAACTCCTCCTCCGTCAGCTCTCCCAGCGAACGGATATCACACACCTTCTGCAGCTCCGCCAGAGCCTCCTCGCACTCGCTGCGTCTCTCGTTGTACTTGGAATCTCCCAGCCCTCTCTTTTTGTTGCTGCAGGCAATGACGATCTTGGCGTTTTCCAGACGGATAGGCGCGTACTCATAAGACAGATCGGCGGTATCCAGGAAAATCGCGTGGTCTTTTTTTCCCATGGCGATGGCAAACTGGTCCATGATACCACAGTTTACTCCATTGAAATGGTTCTCGGAATACTGGCCGATCAGCGCCAGCTCCTGATTGGACACATCAAAGCCGAACATATCCCGCAGGATAAAGCCGGTGAGAACCTCCACCGAGGCGGAGGAGGACAATCCGGAACCGTTGGGAATATTGCCGCTAAGCAGAATATCCAGGCCCACTGGTATCTCCATGCCCTTCTCTCCAAATGCCCACATAACACCCTTAGGATAATTGGTCCAATCCGCCCAAGGGTCCGGATTTAAGCTGTCCAAAGAGGATTCCAGCACCCCTATCCGTTCAAAATTCATAGAGTAAAAGCGCAGTTTCCGGTCCTGGCGCTTTCGGGCCACCCCATAAGTGCCAATGGTCAGCGCGCAGGGAAACACATGACCGCCGTTGTAATCCGTATGCTCTCCGATCATATTCACCCGGCCCGGCGCAAAATATACCTGTGCGCCCTCTGCGTCTCCGAATATCTCCGCAAACTTTTGCAGTATAGTCTCTTTCATTATATCCCTCCTGATTAGAGTTCCGTCTCTTCACTACAGCGCCCCTCACGGGGGGAGTAATTTCCAGCCGCAAAAAGAGCGTCTGGAAATTCTCCCGGGGCGCTTTCGTTCCGAGACTGTTTTAGAGTTCTGTCTCTTCACTGTTATACGATATACTCCCTGGCGTCCAGGTCAGCCTGCGCACGCTCCAGGTCTTCACGGATATGCAGGTGCTGAGGGCATGCCTGCTCGCACTTGCCGCACTTAATACAGTTTTTCGGCTGCTGCGCGTCTCCCAGGTCGTTCTCCCAGTGGTGCTTGACCACATTGTAATTCTGGTACATGTGATAGCGGTTCCAGCATCCAAAGGCGCCGGGAATATTCACGCCCGCAGGGCAGGGCATACAGTAACGGCAGCCTGTGCAGCCGTTCTGAATCCGGCTGTTCATGAGCTTGACCACTTCCTGGATGGTGGCCTGTTCTGCTTCAGACAGAGGCTTAAAATCGCCAAAGGTCTTCAAGTTGTCCTCCACCTGCTCCATGCTGCTCATACCGCTGAGTACTACCTTTACATTGGGCAGCGTGCCCACCCAGCGCAGGGCGAAGGAGGCCATACTGGCCTCGGGGTCATGGGCGTGAAATTTCTCTGTGATATCCGGCGCGAAAGCCGCCAGAGAACCGCCCTTCACAGGCTCCATAATCACCATGGGCACACCTTTTTTCTCCGCCAGGGCGTAACCTTTTAATCCGGCCTGTTCCTCGGTGTCCATGTAATTGAGCTGTATCTGGCAGAAATCCCAGTCCCGATAGCACAATATCTCCTCAAAGGCCTCGTAGCTGTCATGGAAGGAAAAACCCAGGTGACGGATTTTACCCTCTGCCTTCAACTGCTCCAAACGCTCCACCACGCCCATTTCCAGCATTTCTCTCCATCTGTCCCTGTTCACGGCATGCATCAGGTAAAAGTCAATATAGTCGGTCTGTAACTTTTCCAACTGACGGTTAAAAATCCTGTCCACGTCCGCCAGGGATTTCACATCCCACAGCGGCAGCTTGGTGGCCAGATAAAAGCTGTCTCTGGGATGCTCCCGCAGCACCTCACCCACAAACAGTTCGCTCTCTCCGCCATGGTAAGGCCATGCGGTATCAATATAGTTCACCCCCGCCGCCAGCGCTTTCTCCAGCATGGCTTTTGCCTGTTCCCTATCAATCTTGCCCTCCCCATCTGTGGGAAAACGCATACAACCGAATCCCAGCAGGGAGGTCTCAATACCCAAATTTTCCATTTTCCTCTTTTCCATACTTTTCCTCTCCTTTTCTGATTTTTATATCCTGCTCAGTGCGCCAGTGTTCCATCCTCCGCAAAGGACACTCCGTAAACGGCGCTATAGGCGTTAATTCTTCCGATAATCCGCGCCGCCTCGTCCCCATAGGCGGGAGTAGGCTGAAAATTGTTCCGGTCCTGCACAGAGCTTACCGAACAGGGAATAATCCGTATCTGTTCATCCCACTGTTTCACTCCGTCTATAAATGTAAATGTCTGCTGAAAAATCATGGTATCCTTGTCCACCGGATTGCGGTTAGCCCCGAAACAGAAATTGGCCAGACTATAAATGATGAATTTCCCATTGTACTCCTCTATGCCCTGCAGTACATGGGGATGGTGTCCTATAACCAGGTCGGCTCCCAGATCAATGCATTTGCGGCCCAAATACTGCTGGTTCTCCGTGGGATAATTATCCTTCTCAATCCCCCAATGACAGCAGGCCAGAATCAAGTCCACGCCCTCCGCCTGCAGTTTTCCGATACCGTCTGCCAGCAGTTGTTCACTGCCCAGTCCCCAGGCGACCTCGTTGACGGAAACAATGCCGATACGGATACCCTTTTCCGTCTCATAGACCGCTACATTGTGGTCGTAGGCATAGAGAATTCCCTCCGCCTCCAGAGCCGCCACCGTGTCATCGCTCCCCTTTGTTCCATAATCCAATCTGTGATTGTTGGCAAAGCTCACGGCCTCTATGTCTCCCGCTGTCAGTAGTCTGGCGTAGGCGGGGTCTCCCTTGATATTGTAGGTTCTGCTCTCATCCCGTTCCTCGCTGTAGGTCAGCACACCCTCAAAATTCACAATGGTCATATCATCATTGTCAAAAATATCCAGCACGTTTGCAAAAAAATACCCCTCATCCTCAATCTGGTCATAGGCCTGCTGGAACGAGTACGCATATTCCTGGTCCTGATGATTCCCCAGAGAACAATCGCCTGCCGCCGAGATGGTGATGGTCAGCACATTGTCCTCCGGTGCGGACGTTTCCTCCGGTTCTGTCGTCTCACCGCCGATCTCTGTCACCGGCGTGGGACTGGGGATGGGTATTCCAACGATCTCATAGGCCTCCTGCCGCTCTCCGATAGCAGCCGATTCGTCTCCTGCCCCACCGTTGCCACAAGCGGTCAGCATAAGCGCCCACAGAGCATTTATGCCAATCCGCAAAACTACCCTTTTCACTGCATCGCCTCTCCTTACAATTCCCTGCTCATACGAGCATTTATGCCGACGGGTGTCTCACCGGTAAACCGCTAAGAAACACTCTGTCACGCATAATTATCTTACCACAAACAGCCTCAAATGTCATTCCTTTTCTGAGAGGGGACAGTTTTTCTTGACAACGCAGCTCTGGGCACATATACTGGCAATAAGAGGATAGAGAAAACAATAGATTCACGTCCGCGGACCTTGAATCTGTGTTTTCTCTTTTTTTATTAACCTATACGGAAGGAGTTCTGATTATGAACAATTTGTCACCAATCACACAAGGTACACAAACCGCCAGTGGGAGATTGATTACTGGGCCGCCCTCTTTAAAGCCACCACATGGGAGGAAGTCAGAATGTTAGCAGAGGAAAATCCGATCTTGGAAGACGCAGCAGTAACTATGTATGAAATGTCGGCAGAAGACGCGATTCGCGAACAATGCCAGGCCCGAGAGGACTACTATCGAACGATGAATACTTTTAGGGCAGAGATTCAGAAAAAAGATCAGGAACTGGAACAGAAAGAACGGGAATTGGAGCAGAAAGATCGGGAATTAGAGCAAAAAGAGCAGGAAATGAAACAGAAGGAGCAGGAATTAAAACAGAAAAAGCAGAAATTGGAGCAGTTGACTCGTCAGCTGGATCAACTGACACGCCAGTTGGAGCAACAGGACCAGCAAATTGCCCGGTTAGCTCCGAAAACGGAATAGCATGATAAAATGAATCCGGCGTTTCACTTGCCGGAAAAGGAATATCTATTATGATACCATGGTAAAAGCTACCAAATGGTGAATAATCAACTAAGCAGGACCACCTTTATTATACAAGTTGGTCCTGCCTATTCTATCTGGACAATACATCAATTTTATGGATTCTTTACTGTTACATATATAAATCCTTCTCCCGTTACATCATTGGTATATGGCGTACCATCGCTCCAGTAAAACTCAACTTTAAAATCTCCTGCCTTTCTGAAGTTCACTTCATACGATCCAGTTGTTGGGCCTCCCTGAATAATTTTACTTTCGTAACTATTTCCATGGTCTACCCATTCCGCGCCTTCCTTTTCGTATACCCGTACCTTCAAATTTTTCTGAAAATAGTCGCCCACACCGCCGCCTACCTCAAATCGGAAAGTCGCCATATTATCTTTAAATAATTCAACCGGAGACACTATACTACCTACACTCACAGATCCGTCCGCCAAGGGTGTTGTTATATCCCACCTGGGTGAAAACTCCGAAAACAGCATTTGTGCGTGTGACATAGTACAGGTAGACATATATGTCTCTTCAGGGGTAACTCCATAAGTTGGCCATAGAACGACACCCCCATTTACAACCTCGGCCTTTATCTGTATCTGATAATCTAAATTGGGCACTAGCATATCCAACTCACTTGCATTGAACTTCAAGTTATTTGTACCCATATCTACAGTCTCTTTCCATTCACACCAATCACCATATGTTATGTTTCCATAAGCATCCGTATACATCGGTCTATAGCGCCATGTTTTTAAAATTTCTCCTACTCCTCCTACTTCCTGCTTATAGCTTTCAAAACTGTCAAAAGAGATTTCCATACTATCATCACCTCTCCGCAGTCCTCCAGCAGGTATTCTAAACGGTCCCGTTCCGCTATTATCAATAATATATGTACCTATAACCTCCTGATAACCCTTTATTCCCGGTCGGGTAGCAGTCGCAGTGACTGTTATTTTTCCACCAGGCGGCAAATCCTTTTTCAACCGCAATTTAATATAGCAGTTTGCGTCTAATAAAGAAGTCTGCAAATCCTGAACTCTGCCTATTTCATCTACAATATTTGTAACATCTTCCAGATTGTATTCATATGTAAAAGTAACATTTTCAAACTCTCTGAAATTGTATAAACCGTTGACGGCGTGGTATATATCCCTTAAATTCTTATTTTCTGCATTGACAAAGGATACATTCACCAAGTACTCCGCGCCCATAGCTTTCTCTGCCACGCCATTTTCGACCGTACCACTAAGGTTTATCTTATTTACTCGTCTAATATAAACGGTGACGTCCTTATACGCCAGCGGCTCTCCTGTCTCAGTTGATGTCTCCTGTGTCTGTACTCTGAATACAATCTTCTCAGCCTTTTCAGCCAGTCCAATCTTTAAGGTCGCCCCGCTCTCATTGGAAGAAATCAATCTGGTATTATTGTCAGTCTTGCCACAGCCAGCAATATCATCTCCCTCTACAAAAATTCCGCTATTGGCTGACCCCCATTGAACAGGCTTATTGGAAACGTTACTAAAGGTATATTCGTCGCCGGGTTCCAAGACAATCGTGTCTATCATGATATACGCAAATTCCCCTGCACCAGAGCCTCCCTTTTCTCCATTACGGGAGGTTACATTATAGGTCATTGTAAATGTTCGAGAATTGCTTTCAAGCCCTAGTGTGATTGGCACATTCTTTGTATCATTAAACTTAGTGGTGTCCGCTGAAAAACTGCTCACACCCTCTGCCAGAACCTTATCCGTCCCTATCACCTGAGAAACTATATTACCCGACTCATCTGCCACAAAATCCGTTTGAGAATACCTCAACTCATCGCCAAATTGATAAATTTCATAAGATGAATTGCTATTTGTAATGGTCAATTTACTGCCATCATACTCTACACTGGCTGCGTCCAGAACCAAATTGGATATAATATTTATTGTGGTCTGTGCCTCCTGCTGAAGTTCCAGTTCCGCGCTACTTCGGGAATAATTGTTCGCGCTGACTACCATAGCGCTTCCCACCACAGTCATAACCGTACTGAAAATAGCTACCGTACAAATCAGTTCCACAAAAGAAAGTCCCTTGTTGTTTTTAATACATTTTTCAAACAGTTTTCTCATAACGGTCTCCTCTTTCAAACTACTGAATCCGCACTTTTCCGGTAAGCGCCTCTATAGTCAATGTCGAAACTTTTCCGTTTCTGCTTATCTCAAACACCATCTCCGCATTGCCCCTCAATGCTCCTGTACCCCTGTCAAACTCTACTTTCGTTCCCGTAGCCATCGTATTTCCTATCGGAGTGCCCCCACAACTCACATCTACCGTGCTTTCTCCGATTTTGCTTCTTTTGGTTGAAAGATTATTTACAAACTCTTCTGCAATGATGCCCTCAGAAGTCTTATATATGACCACATAACAACTTTCTTTTCCCATTGCAACCGTACGGTTCTGTTCCAGAAGAATCTGCATTTGGCGGGCGCATTGCGTAACAGGCTTGCCACTCACCAGGTTCAAACCATATCCTACAACCCCGCCAAGTATGGCAATTATAGCTATTATAACCACCATCTCAACAAGAGAAAATCCCCTGTTATCCTTTTTCCACTCATCTGCAATCATCCCTATACCCCCGCACGCCATCAAGCAGATATAACTCTTACCGTTTGACCCAATTTATATAACTCACACAATCACTGTAATCGATTGGTGTGGGCACATAAGCGCTGTCGTCCGCCGTGTCCCATGTTGTCTTGGATTCGTTCACAGGCCAGTTGATTTTGGGTGCAGTAATCCGAAAGTCGGTATCTATGTAACTTGTATAATTTCTTGCATCTGTATAATGCACACGAAATCCATTGACATTCATGTATCCCATGTCGGATTTTATATCCCATCTCTGGTCAGCTGTATAGGACGGCTCCGCATAACACACATGCTCTATAAGAATAGGCTCAATATCCGATTCCCAGTGACTTCTGATATATTCAAAAAATATTTCATTATATCTCGCCTGCATGCTGTCGCTGTCTCTCAGTTTCACAGCCTCCAGCATCACTTCGCCATAAGCCTGATCCGCCGCATCTGACGCAAGTTCAACAAACTTCGCTTTCACAGCCTCCAGAAATTCCTCTGACTCATAAAAATTTTCTTTCAAACGATAGTCCACGGATTTCATCTGAAAGTTCATTCCGGACACATACAGCAAAGTCGTCGCCAATATAGAAATAAAAGCGATTACAATGATGACCGTCACCATCGCATAACCATCATTTTTTAATCGCGCCGTTTTCCCTTTCATCATAGCCGTCACTCCATTAGTCGTTAATCGTTCCCGTCAATTCTAATATCGGCTGTTCGCCACCTTTTATTGACCAATTTCCTGTGGTGGGATTAATTTCAATCGCATCGCTTTTATATACCTGAACCGCTATATCGTATACCAAAATTTTATCCTGTGGATCCGTATGCAACGACGCAGTTCTGGTAGCGCCTCCGCTTAAAACCGGATTTGTAATCGCTACAGGATCGGAGTCTACTTTTCCTACATTTACATTCAGATTATCGTACATCACCAATTGCCCGTTCAACTCAAAATGGATTCTCTCTGAATTATAAGCAGCTCTCTCCCTAACTTCCAATTCTGTAGCTGATATTTGACTTTTTTGCTTTATAGCATAAAAATTCAGCGCCCCATAATTGCTGTTGACCACAACAGTATCAGAGTCAATCCAATGGTCGCTTGCACTGGTGGTATACAGCGGGTAAAAATAAAAATAGATATTCTTCAATACAGCTCTTCCGCCACTCGCCGCCTCCGTCAAGGAATTGTCATATATCACAAGCGGCGAATCAATTCCATCGGAAGGGTCTGCGTCCATCATCACATGACCAGAATAGGAAAAAGTGTTGTTCCCTGTCTCCGTAGCGTACTCACAGGACGCGCTGTAAGAATACACCTCTGATACAGTAGTCCTTCCACTGGATTCTATATTAATTTCCACTTTTCTGCCAAAAATGATATTCTCCTGATCAAAATCGTCCGGAACTGTGTCCGCCTTATCCGGCAAAGCACCCCAAGCTGTCTGTACCTCATTGATTGCCGTGTTATATATATCATATGCAGAACCTGCCTCAACCATATATACAGCATCACAATAAGAATCCGAATCCTGATAAGTGTTTACAATGGTTAGAGTTCTCGGGGTTAATACAACCTGTGCGTCATAGGTACTATTCTCATACGATATATTATCAATCATATATGTATGCTGGCCACTTGTCAAGTCATGTACAGTCTCGCGATAACTGACTCCTGTGCCACTGCCAATCATAAATGAACTGTCTACGAACTGCTCACAAATATCCTCTACTGGATAGGCCTTATAGTTCTCCATGATTGTCTGTGCAGCAACAGTCGCCTTTTGCAGAGAACGAGCTTTCGCATTAAAGCGCGCCGAATACACAAAGCTTTGCATGACAGGGATTATAACGATTGTCAAAAGTGCCACCGCTATAATCACTTCCACCAGAGACATTCCCTTGTTTCCAATATTATGTTTTCTGATAGCTCTGTTTTTCATGCTCTTCCATAGCCTCTTTGCTCTGTTAACTTCCATTTTCGCTATTCATTTTCTGTAGACTGTACGATCTCCGCCGCATCTTCTTCCGGAACTTTAAATGTGCCAAATATATTATTTGTACCGCTTAAGTACTGTGTCAAATCCGGCGGCGTATACTCTTTCCCTGTTCCCTGAACACTATAAAATGTTACATCTATTGAACCCGTCAAGCAACCGGCATCCTCATTTTTTACATAGACAATATTGTTGATACCTAAGCGATTTTCATTTTCAAAAATCGTTTTAATAGCATTTTTCAGACCTTCATAAGAAATCTCATTAACATAGGATATATTCCGGCTTGAAAAAGCAATCTGTCCGGAATAATTCTCGATTGCAGCTTGTGTAACTGTCTCTGCTGGTATTACTTTAACGGATTCCGGTGTGGCAATATTGATATTACTGTACGCCAACCCACTTTGCATCTGCATGTAGACTGCCAACTTAATAGCGTCCTCTTCGCGGGCATCCGCAGGATATTCTAAAAATATCTCATCAATTTGTTGCTTAAGAGATTCGGACTCCCTCGCATACTCCTCACGCTTGTCATAGTACACCTTCAGTTCGTTTACTCGCTGACTCAACTCCCGATTGGATGTCTCCAGCTCATCAGCGGCGGTTTTGAATCTTTGGAACACAAAGACATAACACAGTATAAGCAGCAATGCTCCAACCGCCGCTACATATATAAGCACATTTTGGCTCTTTCCTTTTTTCATCGCTCAATCCAAACCTTTCTATTGTGCTGCGTACTCATTGGGATAGTATGTACAAGTAACAGTGAATGTAACATAGTGATACTCTGTGCTTACTCCGCCGTCCTCCTCTTCTATCTCTTTCACTTCTTCCTGAAGAGAATCCACCGATATCTGCATAAGACTCTCGAATCCCCTTAGGTTTAAAATCACCGCCGCCGCTGTATCTTTATCCGATACATTCATTGTCATTATCGCGCGGGTGTCATCTGAAGAAAACTCCGTTATCTCCACATCCGCAGGAAGGCCCTGCTCCAAATCCTGCAGGAAATTCAGGATATTGTCATTGGGGCGTTCGGTCATCAAATGACCATACTGGATTTCCTGATATAAGGTCTGAATATTTACATATCGTTGATAAATCTGCTCCGCTGGGAGATAGGTACTCTCCAAGCCCTGCAGCCGTTTCTGCTCCTCCTTGGCCTCATTATAAGCTATATATCCATTAGCCGCCAGTGCTGCGGAGGCCACCACGAAAAATATGCCTAACAACACGGCCAAAGAATTGCTGTTACTCTCTTTCTTCTGTCTCTGCTGTTTATCACTGCTGATAAAACCCACCGGGGCCATGGTAGCGCCAATACAGGCCACATAGTTGAAGAGATCGCCGTCTCCCATGCTGGGATGCCATACGATACCCTCCAGCTTGCGGAACACATTGGTCTTGATACCCAGCTCATTGGTCAGCAGCTTGGACAGGCCGCTCATATCGCCGCCCATACCCATGATATAGGCCTGCTCAATATGCTCGGCATTACGGGAATTGTAGAAATCCATCACTCGGGAGATACTGTTAATCAGGGGAGCCAATGTCCGGGTCACATTGATCCGAGCCTGGGTGATCTCCATATCATCGTCCTGCTCCAAATCTGGTTCTATGACATTGGTGTCACTGTCCATTGTCACCTTGATGCAGCTCCGGCGCTTAATTAACTGCCATGCGTCATTATCCTCAATCACATCAAAAGCTGGATTGGCTGCCACCTCATGAATGGCGTCGTCAATTCCGTAATTGATGCTTCTCTGGAGCATCATATTGTTGTCCCTGACCACCGTGATGATGGTCTGGCTCTCTTCAATCTTCAGAATCATGGCGGCCGTCTTGCTGGTCTCTTTCTTCACGGCCTGGTAAATGCTGTTGCCCACATAGTCCATATCTACCAGCGTCAGTCCACAGCTTTGAGCCAACGCCTCATAGCTGGCCACCAGCGCTTTCTCCGCCGCCACCAGCAGCACACGGCTCCTTCCTACGTTATCCCCATCCTTAAAGGTCTCCAGCACCACATGAGAAATCTCATGGTCTGACAGATCGATGGGAAAATAGTCCTTCAGGTTCGCTTTGATCATGGACTCCATCATATTCGGTTTCACAGGGGGGAGCATCACCTCCCTGTTAATAATCTTGCTGGAGGCTACGGTAAAAATAGCCCTCTTGGTCTTGATTTTATTGCGGTACAAGGCCTCCTTGATAGCAGTGCGCAGTCCCGCGCTCTCTTTCAGGTAGCCGTCCTCTATTACATTAAGCGGAGTAGGCACCATGGCAAATCGGTAAACCCTAGGTGCCTTCGCCTTATAGTCCATCTCACATATTTTGATAAAGCTATATCCAACTTCAATACTGACAACTTTAGCCATCTATTGTGTCTCCCAATTTTGAGCTTTTGTTCAGCCCAATCCCATAAATGATAAATACCAGGCTATCATCTGTTCCCCCCACATGGCGGAAATAGCGATACCCATGGCCAGATACGGTCCCATAGCCAGCACACGGCCCTCGCCTGCGATCTTCATCCGGCAGACATGAATCACGGAACCCAGTATACAACCCAGCAGGAAACCCAGCAGATTCAGTTTCCAGCCTATCAGCAATCCGGTGACGGCCATCAGTTTCACATCGCCGCCCCCGATGCCCCGCCCCTTGGTGATAAGATAAATCAAAAGCAGCGGAATGCTAACCGAGAGGAGGCCGATCCCATAGGAAAGCCAGTCAGGCAGGTCTGTCACTACGCGGATCAGCCCCAGGGTTAGTATGAAGATATTGATTCCCAAGGGAATCTCGTATGTCCTGAAATCAATGACGCTGAGTACAATCAGCGCACTGAACAGCAAGCAGTAGAGTAGGGAGTCTACGCTTAACCCGTACCTCCAGAACACCAAGAGGTACAGTATCCCGTTCAGTGCCTCCACCAGGGGGTACTGAACGGAGATCATACTGCCACATTTTCGACACTTGCCCCTAAGCGCCAGGTAGCTGAAAAGTGGTACGAGGTCGTACCACTTTAGCTGATACCCACAACTCATACAGTGGGACCTGGTGGTTGCTATATTCTCTTTTTTCGGTATTCGGTAGATGCATACATTCAGGAAACTACCGATGATGATTCCGTAGAGGAATACTATTACGTAGAGAAATATTGTTGGGAGCATGTTTAGTCCCTCTTTTAATCAAGTTGATTTATACCCAAACATAATGAATGGTTCTAACGTCCCAATGCTTCTGATAGTTTTTGAGCATTTGCCGTAGCAGTAGTATCAGTAGTTACCTCCCACCCATCAGCGGTAAAAGTAATCTCCCATGCTGCATACGCAGTACTTTTCATTTTAGGCAATGTGGACATACCGTTAGTTGTCAAAGCTGTTTGAATTGTTGGATCTACCGTTACCGCACCGCCTGCTGCTTTAATTGAACCTGTAGCCTTCGTCGTTGTCATCGGATCAGCATTATAGATCTCAACAGTATGAATCATTGTATCAATGCTGTCAAGATCCGCCGACTGCCTTGACCGCTCTACATATCTCAAATACTGAGGGGCCAGCACGCCGATCAACACTGCCATGATTGCGATAACAATGATTAACTCCACGAGGGAGAAACCTTTGTTATTCAGTTTCTTTTCGTTCTTCATAATAAACCTCTCCTTTACTTTATAGAATTTTGACTTTTATCTTATTCACCTCGTCCCTACACGTAGGTGGATAATTCAATTTATATACTGTCCAATGCCTCGTACATCGTCAGCATAGGTGCCATACATGCACCTACCAGCACCAGCACAATGCCCGCCAGTACCACGATGATCATAGGCTCCATGGCCGCCATCAACGTGGCCACCGCCATCTCCACCTCTTCCTCATAATAGTCCGCCAGCTTGTCGAGCATCTCCTCCGTGTTACCGGACTCCTCACCGATTCGAATCATATGGTAGGCCATGGGGGGGAACAGGCCGCACCGCTGCAACGGCACCGACAGAGGCTGTCCGATAATGATATCACTGCGGGCCTCCTCCATGGCCTCCTTAAAATATACATTGGTCATGGTGCCAGCAACAATCTCCACTGCCTCCACCAGCGGAACGCCGGAACCCATCAACGTACTCAAGGTACGAGCCATTTGGGCTGATGCCGTCTTTACTACCAGATTCCTAATGGGCTTAATGCTCAGTGTCAACTTACCAAAGAAATGTTTGCCCATGTCCGTACGACTGAACTGCGAGATTGCCACCACAATCACTGCAATACAGGGAACCAGAATAAACCATTTATCAATCACGAAGTTGCTTGCAGCCTGTACCGCTTTGGTGATCCCCGGTAATTCTGTATCCATCTGTTCAAACATGTCCACATAGTTGGGAATGACCTTTACCAGCATAACAATTACTACAACAATTGCCACGATAATTACAATGATAGGGTACATCATGGCCTTTTTTACCAAAGCCTTAGTCTTGTTGGACCGCTCAAACTGTACAGCCATACGCTCCAGAGACTTGTCCAAACTTCCGGAGGCCTCTCCGGCGGCCACCATGTTTACCATCAAATCCGGGAACACCTTGGGATGCTCCGCGATAGCGCTGGCCAGCGGTTCACCCTTTTCCGCACTGATACGCACTTCATTGATAGCCTTCTGCAGTTTCTTGTTCTCCGTGGCCTCCGTCAGCATCCGCAGAGCGTCCAATATGGTCACGCCCGCTCGGATCATGCTCACGAACTGTCGGCAGAATACACTCAGGTCTCTGGCCTTGGGTTTGCCGCCGATCTCAATATTAAGGTCTCGGGTCAGCAGGCTCTGCTCCTTCAGGTCCATGACGGTCAAGCCCTGACTCTTTAAATCAGATCGCGCCTTGTCTATATTTTCAGCCTCTATGCTACCTTTGACCGGCTTGCCGCCCGCATCTATCGCTTCATATCCGTAGCTTGCCATCTATCTCTCCCAATCTTACTTCTGCCTGTGGTATCCTTTAATGTGTGTCTCTGGCTACGTTTCAGAAGACGCAACATGGTGGGGATGTGCTGCCACACCACCACTACCGCTTGTGCATCCTGCCTTTTCTCGCCAGAAGTAATCTATTTAGAATGCTGTGTCTATATGTATCACTTACCATATTTATACTCCATTTTGCCCCAAAAGTCAACCGTTCTTAACATGCTTTTGGGCAAAATTATCCTATTGAGAGCTTTTCTGAACAGATTGGGCGTTATTTTTCAATAAACAACTCTGAATCGTAGTACGCACGCAGCAGTTGCGTCAAGAATCAAAAAAGGAGGGGCTGACCAACTCCTGCCTGGCACAATGTTCTCACTTGCCCCAATACAATTCCATATTTTTTTGCAGTTCCGCATCGTCTAGTTGGAATCCTTTTTGAACTCGCTCCGCAGTCTCTCTGAAACTCAGTTTCATATCTTGGCATGTCAATATCAGAACTCGGATGCCCTGACTGATTCCTTGACTGATTCCTTGGCTGATGCCTTGGCTAATTCCTTGGTTGATTCCTTGGCTAATACCCAGACTGATTCCCTGACTAATTCCTTCCTTAATACCCTCTCTACGTCCTCTTCTCTCATACTGATCAAACAATTCGCACATGGTTATCTCATCCTCCTCTTTGATACTCAGCCTGTCAAGTTGTTCCTCTATATCTTCCACATCCTCATCTCCCGAAAGCACCCGGAGCATTTTAATCAGCGCGCCCTTATGGACCACTGGCCTGTCAGAGCGATAGCCGTCTCCCTCTGCCAGATAGTCCAGCACAATTCTCATATCGCTGTTAAATCGTTCTCTGACCTTCCGGGGCAGATGCCGCATCTCCCATACATGGAGACATATATGATCTATGTATTTCCATGCTCTGGATGGTACATTTCGCCCGGAAAACAGTTGGCGGACATTGCGCGGTCCATGCCAGTGTCCCTTTCCCCAGTATAGCACCAGCTCTATCACAGGGCAGAGACACGGTATCTTCTCGTCATACTGCTCTCGGTAAGCTCCTCCCATATATCCAGCCTTACGCAAAAGCATGCGACTGTCCGGCACAGTCTGGTTGGCAAATAAATACATGGTTTGTATTTGCCCTTCCCGCATTTCGTATTTAACCAGGTCCTCGTATTGGTTATGGAGCTTTTTATCTCGGTTTCCGAGATAAATCGTTTCCGTAGGAGCTGGCATAAGCTCCACGGCGCTAACAACACGCTCCCCGTCATATAATAATGCGTTGACCACATCCGCCGCCACATCCGGAAAGGCCATAAAATCCTTCTCCGCCAAGTCTTTCGACTCTTTCTGCATCCGCAGTTTTCCTCCATTTCCGCGGACACAGAACGACATTACAAAAAATTCGTCAATCCGCCATATTTAGTGTGAAAGTTGAATCTGTGGCGAACCGCCGAAAACACCTGAAATAGATTTCATGAAGTGTAAAAATGATTCTTTTTCTCTCAAAAAAATGATAGCATAAGGGGCAAAGAATTGCAAGATATTTTCTGTCAATCCTTTGCCCTGTCCACTGCGTACTCCCGTCAAATGTCCCCGGCATCGTTTGCGCCGCGGTTCTCCAGCAGCAATTCGTAGAATTCATCCGCAGGCATGGGCCTGGCATAGTAGTAGCCCTGCACATGGTCACAGCCCATCTGTCTGAGCATCTCCACCTGTTCTCTGGTTTCCACGCCCTCAGCAATCAAGCCCAATTTCAGTTGGTCCGCCATAGTGATAATATGCTCCAGTATCAGTCTGCCCTTGTCGGACACCATCATATTTTCCATAAACTTCCGATCCAGTTTCAACACGTCAAAGGGCGTCTCCAGCAAAATATTCAGAGAGGAATAGCCGCTGCCAAAATCATCCATCAGCAGCTTAAAGCCCTGCTCCTTCATCTCCCTGGCTGCCTGGCTCACATGCTCCTCCATGGTCTCGGTGATCTCCAGCTCCAGCAGCTGTTTGCTGATTCCATATTCCTCCACAATGCGTTCCAACACTCGTATGAACTCCCGGTCCTGCAAATGCCGCCGGGACAGATTCACCGATATGGGGCAGTCCCCAATATCCGCCTCCTGGCACCGGCGCAGAAACTCCGCGGCTTTCCGCCACATACAGTAATCCACCTTGGTGATAAATCCATCCTCCTCTATCACCGGCAAAAACTCCATGGGGTAAATCATGCCTCTCTTGGGATGCTGCCAACGCACCAGGGCCTCCGCTCCCACGATTCTGTTCTGGGAAATGCTGTATTTGGGCTGCAGATACATTTGCAGTTGCCCCTCTTTGATGGCGATATCAATGTTGTCTTCCACAAATTTCCGATTGTACAGCGAGGTCTTAAACTGCTCCTGGTAAAACACCACCTCGGACAGCAGACTGTTCTTGGCCGCCTTGCGGGCCATGGCCGCCCGGTCCTCCATCTGGCGCAGTTCCATGCCCACGTCCTCCACCAGGTATACGCCGCTGGAATACTGCAATTTCACAGCCTTGTAAGTCCCCAGTTCCCGCCCAAGCCTGCCGATCAGCTCATACAGCTCGGACTCTTCCTTATATTCTGTCACAATCTGAAACACATCGCTCCGCAAGTTCACAAAGTACTGTCTCTCGTTGCAGAATTCCTTCAGTTTTTCCCGAACCCAGTATAGCACCTCGTCGCCAAACTGTTCGCCGTACAAATCGTTGATGATCTTGAAACGGCGAATATCAAATTGAATAAAAGCCACCTTCTGCCGGGTTTCATTCAGCAGTCCCCGCGCATGTCTGCGAAATCGCTGCCTGCGGCTCATATTTTTGAGCATGGTCTGTATCTCCTCGTCCTCAGAGATATTGACGTCCTCCAAGTCCACATTGAGCAGCTCACCCGCGTATTCCTCCAGCATTTTCTCCAATATCTCTATGCTGGCAAAAAAGGCGCGGGGACATTTTTGCATAATAAGTCCCTCCTGGCGGATGATCGCCATCTCCTCCGGCTTGGAGATATCCTTGCCCAGAATGTCTCTGCAAAATACGTCGCCCTGCATTCTTTCCCGGAAAGTTCGTATGTATTCCTCTGTCTTACGGTTTCCGTAGGTCTCCAGTTCCTTGTCCTGTGGATCGGCAAAGCCAAAGGCAAGTCCCAACACCAGCAATCCGCCCGTGATACAGCCGCAGGTCGTCCCCTGCCGCATACCGCCTCCAAAACAGGTGCTGATTCTGAACGCCGTCTTCAAATCCAGGCCAAAGTCCCCCGCAAACGCTCCCAAAAGCGCCTGTGAGCAGTGATACTTCTTTTTCAGCAGTTCAATCGCTTTTTCCTTATGCGTCATATGCACACCTCCGGCTCTTATAACACTCGCTATCCCCAGGCAGGATTTTCATTAACCCGATTATAACATTTTTTACCATATGTTTCAAACAGTATTGACAGAAATGGGCCATTTTCCTGTACTTTAGTGTGCGCTATAATATTTTATTTCTATCTAAACAAAATTTTTATATCATATAGATTCTTATTCTTGCATTATTTCTTAAATTAGTATATTATATAGCATGTAAAATGACACCATGGCATATTTTCACGCAGAACAGGAGGAAGGGCAATTACAATGTTTATGAGCAGACAGGAAGTTACAGACAACTATATTCTCAGCATGGAAATGGAACGGGTACGGCGCGGCTATACCCAGCCTCAGATGGCAAAACGTATGGGAATATCCACCTCCGGCTATAAGAAAATCATAGCAGGAGAGACCAGCAAAATAGATCTCTATTCCGCTTATCAGCTTTACAAATTTACAGGTAAGTTTATTTTTGAACTCTGCGGCGAAGAGAACTCTGACTTAAAACTATTTCAGAGTCTGAGAAGCCTGACGCCCTACCAAAAGGCTTTTGTGAGTGACATTATTCAGTTTGAACAGAATTTTCAGCAAAAGGAATCCAATGCGAAGGAATATATCAGTGTGATCGTGCCCACGGGCAGCCTGGAGGACGGCATGATTCTGGATTCCGTCAATGTTATCAAGATCGAGGCGGCGAATTATCTGCGCAGATTTGGCCAGAATCTGCACTGCGGAGTCATGATCACCTCTCATCATCTGCAGCCGGTTTATCATGAGGGAGATATTCTGTTGATCAGCAAACGGCCGCCTCGGGAGGGAGACACTGCCATCTTTATTAACAGGGAGAGCGGCTACGCCTATCTGCGCAAATTCCGTCACGGCAGCCCCGCGCGGCTGGAGCCGCTCAACGAATACGGAGTGACTTTCGAGATCGACTGCAACAACGCGGAGGAGATGGACAAATGGATAAAATTCGGCTGTGTACTGACCAAAATGCGGGAATAGGAGCAAAAAGGCATGGACAATCCGGGCCAAAATATGCTATTCTACATAGTGTGTCGGCAATTTGTTGGGCATGTTGTTATAAATATCAGATTATGAGGATAAAGTGAAGATGAAAATAAAAAAGAACATTCCTGTGGAGTCTTTTCTGGAAACTGTACGAAAATGTGAGGGCAGCGTGTATTTCAAAACCCTAGAGGGCGATATACTGAATTTGAAATCCCTGTTGTCGCAGTATATTCTGGTATCGATTATCGACAATGAGGAGCTGATGGCAAACGGTGCGGTGGACTGCTCCAGAGAGTCGGATGTGGCTCTGCTGGCCCAATATCTGGAATAGTGCAAAAAAGGAATCCCAACGGATTCCTTTTTTACGCTCTCCCTATTACCAGGTCTGGTTTCCGGTCCTTATACAGACCCGCCTTGATCTCATCCAATTTCTCCCCGATACGGCCTTTTACCAGGTCCGCCAGTTCCTGCTTGGTCAGACTGCCGTATTCCTCGTAGAAAATCGCTTTCAAAAAATGTACCTGGGTAATCACCTTTTCAAGTGTATTGCTGTTCATCGCCTTGTAGGAATCGTAGATCACCACAGGCACCACAGGTCCTTCGCTCCGCAGGCTGCAGCTAAAACACCCGCTCTGGAACTGTTGGAGTTCATTGTGATTGTTTGTGTAGCCGCCCTCCGGGAAAATCAGGAAATCCCTTCCACCCTTTACCGCCTCTGTGACCTTGTGGATGCTGCGCACCTTGTCCCGCATGTCCGTCAAATCAATATCCACACCTTCCAGAAGTCTGCACACCTGCTTGCTCAACAGGCGGTTGGCCTGCTTTTTCTCCCAGAGTACGCCGCAGGGCCTGTTCAGCGCCAGCAGAATCCCCAGCGCGTCATATTTCCCCTGATGATTGGAATAAAAAATACACCCGCGCTCCCTGGGAATATTTTCCATCCCATACACTCTGGTTGCCGTGCGGCTGCATCTGCGCATATGATCAATCATCCGGCATGCAAGCCGAAACCGCTGCGCCTCCGAATATTTTTCCTTGTGGCTGATCACATGATTAGCAATCGGAACCGTGAACAACGCATACAGACCATTGATAGCCACAACCCATTTAAACCTTAAATTCAACAAGCCTATAACCTCTTATCTTTAAAACTTTCCTCTGCCCAAAAAGCTATTTATTTCATCATACTATGTTTTTTTCTTTTTTTCCAGTCTTTTTTGCGATTTGAGGTTATAGGGCGGGCTGTCACTGCTGATCCGCTGTTCCCGATTCAAAAAAGTTGTTCAGATTTTCAAGGCAGCGGTACAAAATCTCCATTTCCCGCTCACTGAGGTCCTTGACAATGGCCTTGATCATTTTTTTATGAAAATCCCGATGATGGTAAAATGCCTTTCGTCCCTTATCCGTCAGAGTCACATGCACCACTCTCTTGTCCTTCTGGCTCCGCTCTCTGCGGATATATCCCTTTTTCTCCAAACCATTCATATTGATGGTCAGTGTGCTTACCGTGACATGGAGCCTGTGGGCGATCTCGGACATATTTCTGGGGGTCTCAATTCCAATGGCCTCTATGATATGCATGTCATTGTTGGTAATATCCTTGTATTCTTCCGTGATAACCGCGTCTCCCTCCATGTCCATCACATGGTTAAACAGTTTCACCAGCATTTCATTCATAGAACGTTTTCTGTCCTGTGCCATCCTATGCCCCTTTCCTGCGCTCTCCTTCCGCGCCCTTTACCACCGCAGCACACATGCTCCGTAGGTCAGGCCCGCGCCGAATCCCGACAGCACCAGCGTCATGCCCTCCCGCAGCCGTCCTTCCCGGTTCAGCTCGTCCAAAAGCACAGGAATAGCGGCGGAAGACATATTGCCTACCCTGTCAAGATTCATGGGAAATTTGTCTGTCTCCACGGCCAGCCGCCGGGCAATCCCCTCCACAATGCGCCTGTTGGCCTGGTGCAGCACATACAAATCCACATCCCCGGCGTCAAGGCCAGTCTGCTGTAATACCTCCTGAATGCAGGCCGGTACCTGGCGCACGGCAAAGGCAAACACTTCCCTGCCATCCATTTTAACAAAAGGAGAACAAAATGGCAATGAGATATAGGGGTTTTCAAGCTGCCTGCTATCGCACCTCAGTACCTCGCCCCTGGTCCCATCGCTGTGCTGCACAAATCCCAAAATCCCCGGCTGGGCGCTGCGTTCCACCAGCACTGCTCCCGCGCCGTCTCCGAACAGAACACAGGTACTCCTGTCAGTCCAGTCAACGATCTTAGACAACACTTCGCTGCCCACGATCAGAGCATTTTCATAGATTCCCGCCTTGATGTAGGCGCAGGCCGTATGCAGCGCAAACAGAAATCCGGCGCAGGCCGCATTCAGGTCAAAGGCCACCGCCCCCGATGCGCCCAGCAGATTCTGCACCTGACAGGCCGCGCAGGGGATTCCTGTCTCCGGCGCGGCGGTAGCCACCAGCAGGAGCTGTACCTGCGCCGCCTCTCTCCCCGCGTTTTCCAGCGCTTTCTCACATGCCTCCGCCGCCAGGGACACCACGGTTTCGCCTGTGGAAATATGCCTGCTGCCGATGCCGGTGCGCTCCCTGATCCACTCGTCGGAGGTGTCTACCAGCTGTGTCATGTCCTCATTCGTCACTATTTTCCGGGGAAGCGCGCTCCCTGTCCCGATTATTTTCATACTCTTATACCTTTTCCTATTTATAATTCTAAAATCTGCGGAACCGCTCGTATCTCTGAGCCGCCAGTTCCTCGCCGCTCATGCCCTGGCAGCGTTTCAAAAAGTCTATGATCTGCTCTTTCATGTAGCCGCCTATGGCCGCAGCCGTGGTGCTGTCCGCCCCTCCGAATTCGGGGATGATTCTCTCTATAACCTGCAGCTGCTTCAGGTCCTGGGCCGTGATATGCATTACCTCGCTGGCCTCCCTGGCTCTGGAGGCGTCCTTCCACAGAATAGAGGCAAAGCCTTCGGGGGACAGAATAGAATAGGTGGCGTTCTCCAGCATCCACACCTCGTTGCCAACTGCTGTGGCCAGCGCGCCGCCGCTGCCGCCCTCTCCGATAAAGATACACAGCACGGGCACCTTCAGCGCAGCCATCTCCTTGAGGTTCCTGGCAATGGCCTCACCCTGGCCTCTCTCCTCGGCCTCAATGCCGCAGAAAGCTCCGGCGGTGTTGACAAAGCTGATGATGGGACGGTTGAATTTTTCCGCCTGTTTCATCAGCCGCAGAGCCTTGCGATAGCCCTCCGGCATGGGCATGCCGAAATTCCGCCTCTGGCAGTCCTTGATATCCTTGCCCTTGTGCTCCGCGATCACCGTCACCGGCTGGCCGTCCAGAAAAGCCAGGCCGCCCACAATGGCAGGGTCATCCCGAAAAGCCCTGTCCCCGTGGGACTCCACAAAAAAGTCAAATATATGCTCCATGTAATCGCATGCCTGAGGTCTCTCCACCTTCCGAACCGCCTTGACCTTCTCCCAGGCGTTCATGGGAAGTACCTTGAATGATTGTTCCTTTAATATCTCACTGAGTACAAAATGGCTGTCTTTGCCAGGAGTGAATTCCGCATACTGCCTTTCCTTGCACTGATGCGCCTTGATCAGAAAATAGATAGTTTTCTTCAGGGTCTCTCTCTTTACAATACCATCTATAATACCATGTTCCACCAAAAATTCCGCCGTCTGAAAGCCCTCCGGCAGCTCCTGTCCGATGGTCTGCTTGATGACTCTGGGACCCGCAAATCCCACCAGCGCTCCCGGCTCCGCCATAATCACATCTCCCAGCATGGCAAAGCTGGCTGTGACTCCTCCCGTGGTAGGGTCTGTCAGAACCGTGCAGTACAGAAGTCCCGCCTCTCCCAGCTTTTGAACGGCTGCGGCGGTCTTGGCCATCTGCATCAGGGAGACGATACCCTCCTGCATTCTGGCTCCCCCGGAGCAGCAAAACAGGAACACCGGCAATCGGTACTCGATGGCCCGCTCGATGGCGGCGGTTATCTTTTCTCCCACAGTGTGTCCCATGCTGGACATCAGAAAGCGGGAATCGCAGATTCCCAGCACAATATCCTCCCCGAACACCTTACATCTTCCCACCGTCACCGCCTCATCCAGTCCGGTTTTCTCTCTGGCCTGGGCCAGCTTTTCCTCATAGCCCTCATAGGCCAGCGGGTTCTGCACAGGCAGCTCCGTAAACCAAGGCTCGAAGGTGTGAGGGTCCGCCACCATGCGAATCCGGTTGGGCACTCTGACCCGAAAATACCCCTCGCACTCGTAACAGATATATTTCCGTCTCACCACCCGCTGCCGATTGACCTGTTTGCCGCATTTCGGGCAGCGGATCATATAATTCTCCGGAGTCTGGGGCTGACTGCTCTCGGCACTGCCCTCCCTGCCGCTCTCCGCCGCGCTGCGGGCCTTGGACGCAGCCAGGGAGGCGTTAAGTCTTTCGAGTTTTTTCGCAAAATAATCCGCTCGTTTTTGTTTCAACACATCCATATTCATCTCGACACCCTCTTATTTATTTAGAGCTGCGCAAGTTCCCTGTACGGGCACTTGCTGTATTATCCGATGGAAAAAGTAAGTTCTGCCTGGGCCGCCACCTGACCGTCCACCCTGGCCACCGCCCGGCCCACGCCCACAGGTCCCTTTACCTTAATGATTTCCGTCTCAAGCAATAGCACATCCCCCGGCACTACTTTTCGGCGGAACCTGGCCTTGTCGATTCCCGCAAAATAAGCGGTGCGCCCCTTAAAATCCGGCTGGGACAGCATAGCTACCGCGCCCACCTGGGCCAGCGCCTCCACGATCAGCACCCCGGGCATCACCGGATTGCCCGGAAAATGTCCCTGAAAAAAAGGCTCATTTACGCTGACGCACTTTTTGCCCAGCGCCCGCACCCCCGGCTCCAGCTCCTCGATGGTGTCGATCAGCAGAAAGGGGTATCTGTGGGGAATGATGTTCATTATTTCCTGTGCAGTATATAGCGCCATTACACACCTCCTATTGAGAGTTCCGCAAGTGTCCCAGCAGAATGCTGGCATTGTGTCCGCCAAATCCCAGGGAGTTGCTGAGAGCGTAGGGAACTTCCTCCCGATAGCTCTCCCGGCAGTAGTTCAGATTCAGTTCCTCCTCGCTCTCCCTAAGTCCTACCGTCCTGTGGATGAAACCTTCCTCCAACTGCTTAACGCAGGCGATAAACTCCACCGCCCCGGCAGCGCCCAGCAAATGTCCTACCATGGACTTTGTGGAATTGATTTTCAGATTTCCCGCATGTTCTCCAAAGGCCAGCTTGATGGCCCGGGTCTCGAACAGGTCATTGTGATGCGTACCAGTGCCGTGGGCATTGATATATGTCACTTCCCTGGGGTCTACTTTTCCGTCCTCCAGCGCGCTTGTCATGGCTTTGGCCGCGCCGCTGCCATCCTCCGCTGGGGAAGTGATATGATAGGCGTCTGAGGAGCAGCCGTAACCAAGCACCTCCGCATAGATATGGGCGCCTCTGTTCCTGGCATGCTCCAGCTCCTCCAGTACCACCACTGCCGCGCCCTCGCCCATGACAAATCCGCTTCTGTCCTTGTCAAAGGGAAGAGAGCATCTGGCCGGGTCCGTGCTGTCGGACAGCGCCGTCAGGGAAGAAAAACCTGCGATGCCGATGGGGGTGACAGCTCCCTCCGTACCGCCCGCCAGCATCACATCCGCCTCCCCGTACTGAATGGCGCGGAACGCCTCGCCGATGGAATTGGTGCCTGTGGCGCAGGCCGTCACCACGTTCAGGCTCTTGCCCTTTAGGCCAAAGGCTATACTCACATTACCCGCCGCCATATTGGATATCATCAGAGGCACAAACAGAGGCGCTACTCGCGAAGGACCTTTTTCCATGAGCCTTCCGTACTCTCTCTCTATAGCCTGCAAACTTCCGATACCGCTGCCGATGCTGCAGCCCACCCGGTAGGCGTCCTCCTTATCCATATCAAGTCCCGCGTCCTGTATGGACTCTCCTGCCGCCGCCACCGCAAACTGGCAGAACAGTTCCATACGTCTGGCAGATTTTTTGTCCATGTAATTTTCCGGCTGAAAATCCTTGACCTCCGCCGCCAGGCGGCATTTATATTCTGAGGCGTCAAATCTGGTGATGGGAGCAAAACCTATTTTTTCCTGCGTGATTCCCTCCCAAAATGCTTTCACTCCGATACCTATGGGCGTCACCGCGCCCATACCGGTCACTACCACTCGTCTGCTCATATCGCCATACCTCCATCCACACAGATCACCTGACCTGTGATATAGTTCGACCGCTCTCCCGCCAGAAATGCCACTGTCTCCGCAATATCCTCCACGCTGCCCATTCTGCCCATGGGCACGGCGGCCACGCCTGACTCCCTGGCCTTCTCTGAGAGGGCCTGGGTCATCTCTGTGTCGATAAATCCGGGAGCAACCGCATTGACGCACACTCCCCGGGACGCCAGCTCTCTGGCAACGCTCTTGGTCAGTCCGATCAGTCCCGCCTTGGAAGCGCTGTAGTTGGCCTGGCCCGCATTGCCCAGCACACCGGATACAGAGGAAATATTCACAATTTTACCGCTGCGCTGCTTTAAAAAGTATTTGGACAGGTGGCGTATGGTGTTAAACGCGCCCTTTAGGTTGGTGTCCAACACTTTGTCATAATCCTCCTCAGACATCCGCATGATCAGATTGTCTCTGGTAACGCCCGCATTGTTCACCAGTATGTCCACACGGCCATATTCCCTGATAATCTCTTCCACCATGTGGCCGCAGGCCGCAAAATCCGACACATCACAGCCTATACACTGTGCCTGGCCGCCGTCCTCTATAATCTCTGCTGCCACCGCCCTGGCCCTTTCCTCCGATCCGTTGTAGTTGACCAGCACCGTAGCTCCAAGGGACGCCAGCTTTTTGGCGATTCCCCGGCCGATTCCCCGGCTGGACCCGGTGACCAGCGCTATCCTGCCAGCCAGCTCACCCTGGCAGGCCAGGGGGTTTTTATCTGTCTCTGTCATCTATCTCTCCTCGCATCCTCATACTTTTTAGCTATTTTTTTTGCTGCAGTTTCTCCAGGTCCTCCACCTTCTCCACATTGTACACCGTCACATCCCTGCTGATCTTGCGCAGAAACCCTGTCAATGTTTTCCCGGGTCCGATTTCAATAAATGTATCCACGCCGTCTGCCAGCATGCGCTCCATGGTCTCACGCCACCTGACTGTTCCGGACACCTGCTTTGCCAGCAATTCCTTCACCCGGGCGGCCTCCGTCACAGGGGCGGCCTCCACATTGCACAGATAGGGAATAACCGGGTCCTGCACTTTCACCTCCGCCAGCTGCGCAGCCAGCTTTTCCCCGGCGCCTGCCAGTAGCTGTGAGTGAAAAGGACCGCTGACCTTGAGGGGTACACAGCGCTTTGCCCCCGCCTCCGTCAGCTTCTCCGCCGCAGCCTGAACCGCTTTCTCCTCTCCGGTAATCACGATCTGGCCAGGACAGTTGTCGTTGGCAATAGACACAATTCCCTCCGTATCCTCGCAGATTTTCCGGATTGTGTCCGCATCCAGTCCCAGCACTGCCGTCATGGCGCCGCCCGTGGGATATGCCTCCTGCATAAAAATCCCCCGGCTGCGTATCAGTCGAAACAGATCCTCCAGTTCCATGACTTCAGCCGCCGCCAACGCGCCGTATTCTCCCAAACTAAGGCCCGCGCAGCAGTCCGCCTCAATACCCATCTGCTGCAGCACCTTTAAAATCGCCACCTCTGTGGTCAACATAGCAATCTGTGTATACTCCGTGATATGTAAACGTTCGTCTTCCTCAAAGCACAGCGCTGCCACATCCAGACCGGTGGCTTTCTCCGCCAGCTGGTAAATCTCCCTGGCTGCCTCATATTTTTCGTAAAAATCCTTACCCATGCCATAGTACTGCGCTCCCTGCCCGGGAAAAATAAATGCCGTCCTGCTCATTTTTTACCTCCCACTTACCTCTTCAAAAGCGCTCTGGCTTGCTCCATAATCTCCTGAATCATTTCCTCACAGGTCTGTTCGCCGCGCACCAGCCCCGCGCTCTGACCCGCCATCAGGGTTCCGTTCACCGTATCACCCTCCACCACGGCCTTGCGCAGCGCACCCAGGGTCAGCTGCTCCAGCTCCTCAAAAGGCGCGCCCGCTTTCTCCTGTTTCAGATACTCTCTGGTCATCTGATTGCGCAGCTGCCTCACAGGGTGTCCGTGACTCATGCCCGTCACCTCAGAGTCAATATCTCTGGCGTCAATAACCTTTTTCTTGTAATTCTCATGCACGATGGATTCCTTGGCCACGATAAAGCGCGTGCCCATCTGCACCGCTTCCGCACCCAGCATCATTGCCGCCGCAAATCCTCTTCCGTCGGCAATGCCCCCGGCGGCAATCACAGGAATGTGTACCGCATCCACTACCTGAGGCACCAAAGTCATGGTGGTAGCGGCTCCGATATGCCCGCCGGACTCTGTTCCCTCCGCCACCACGGCGTCGGCTCCGGCCCTCTCCATCATCCTTGCCATGGCCACGCTGGCCACCACCGGAATCACTTTTACACCGGATTCTTTCCACATGGCCAGATACTTACCCGGATTCCCTGCTCCGGTGGTCACCACCTTCACGCCCTCCTCTGCAATCACTCTGGCGATATCGTCCGCCTCGGGATTCATCAGCATCAGGTTCACGCCAAAGGGCCGCTCCGTGATTTCCCTGGTTTTGCGTATCTGCTCCCGCACAAACTCCGCTGGAGCGCCGCCCGCGCCGATAATTCCCAGCCCGCCGGCCTTGGATACCGCGGCCGCCAGATGGTATTCCGCCACCCAGGCCATGCCGCCCTGAATAATGGGATATTCTATTCCCAGCATTTCCGTCACTCTTGTCTTCATATAAACTCCTGTCCCCGTGGCTTACTCTACGCCCTTGTTTTTCAGATACTCCAGCACATCGCCTACGGTAAGAAGCTGCTCCAATTCCTCGGAGGGAATCTCAATGTTGAATTCATCCTCCAATGCCATCACCATCTCAAACAGATCCAGGGAATCGGCATTCAGATCGTCCTTGAAACTTGTGGACTCTGTGATATCCATACCGTCCGCATTCAGCTTTTCCTCAATGATTTCCTTTACTTTCTCAAACATAACCTCTTCTCCTTTTCATTAATCTTTTTCATGGTTTTTTATACTACATCTGATAGCTTGATTCTCTATTTCTTTGAGTATCAAATATTTTGACCGTCAAACTATCAACAGGATAATACTACCAAAAAAAATATCTGTCAATAGGGTTTTTACAAAAAAAGAACAGCCCTCAGCAGGGCTGCCCTTTGGATTCTCGTTATGCCTTTTATTTGTTTCTGCGGAACTGAACCGGAGTGGTGCCGTAGGCCTTTTTGAACAGGCGGTTAAAATGCTCCACCGTCTCATATCCCACCTCCGCCGCGATGGATTCCACCGTGCGGTTGGTCTCCTTCAGCAAGGTGCGGGCGCGTTTCATCCTCGCCGCTTTCACTGCCTCCTGAAAAGTGGTTCCCGTGTGCTCCCGAATGTACTTGGACACATAGGGCTTTGACAGGTGAAACACCTGGGACATTTCCTCCAGCGTCACATCCTGGCTGTGGTCCTGGATATATTTCATCATCTCCATGATCCGCTCCTGACGTCCCTGCGTCATATTCGCGGCTTTGGTCAGCTTATTCACCGCCACCACCAGAGCGTTGACAGAACTTTTAATGATATCGCCGTCAATGCCCACACCCCACTGGAAACTGCCGTTTTGCAGCACTCCCACATAGGAGGCGGCCTTGGAAGAGGAGCCTCTGGACACCGCATGCTCCTCGTACACGGAGAGTTCATAGGAAATGCCAAAATACAGCTTCAGCGCATTGCTGACAGCGTCCAGACGACCGTTTCCATCCGCCTCGATTACCCGCTTTTCCTTGCCCTGCTGAATCGTCACGCTGGCGACAATTCCCTCCGGCACCTGTTTGAAATGACATTCTGTGACGTCAAACACTTCTCTGGGTTTGACATATGTGTCCTCAAAAATCCGGTACACGTCCGCCGGGGCCAGCTCCTTGTGGCGATGGTCGGAGACGCCTTTCATCAGATAGCCTACTTCCTCACGCATCTGAACGGGCAGCGCCATGCCAAAGTTCTGCTTGAGAATAAAGGCAATGCCTCCCTTGCCGGACTGACTGTTAATACGAATCACATCGGATTCATACTCCCGTCCCAGGTCCTGGGGATCAATGGGCAGGTAGGGCACTTCCCAACGCTCCCCGCTTTTTCCCGCGTCCCTCCAGGCCATACCCTTGGATATGGCGTCCTGATGGGAACCGGAAAACGCAGTGAAGACCAGGTCCCCGGCATAGGGAGAACGCTCATACACATGCATGCCCGTGAGCAGCTCATATTTTTCCCGGATAGGATTGATATGGGAGAAATCCAGTCCCGAGGCCACGCCGTGACACATCATGTTCATGGCCAGTGTAACCACGTCCACATTGCCGGTGCGCTCACCGTTGCCAAACAGAGTGCCCTCCACCCGGTCCGCCCCGGCCAGCACGCCGAACTCCGCGTCGCTGATGCCACACCCTCTGTCATTGTGGGGATGTACGCTGAGGACCACCGCATCCCGATATTTCAAATGCTTGTGAATATATTCAATCTGGCAGGCAAACACATGGGGCATGGCGATCTGTACAGTGGTGGGAATATTGATAATGGCCTTGTGGGATTCCACCGGCTGCCACACATCCAGCACAGCGTTGCACACCTCCACCGCGTAGTCCACCTCGGTGCCGGGAAAGCTCTCGGGGCTGTATTCAAAACGGAAGTCCCCCTCCATCTCATCGGCAATCTCCAACAACAGTTTTGCGCCATCCACCGCCAGTTGTTTTACCTCTTCCCTGCTCTTGCCAAACACCTGCTCCCGCTGGGCCACGGAGGTGGAATTGTACAGGTGGACGATGGCATGGGGCACGCCCTCCAAAGCCGCAAAGGTCTTGCGGATAATATGCTCTCTGGCCTGAGTCAGCACCTGGACTGTCACGTCCTCGGGAATCATCTTCCGCTCAATTAACGCTCTCAGGAACTGATATTCCGTGTCAGAGGCCGCAGGAAAACCCACCTCGATCTCCTTGAAACCGATGTCCACCAGCATCTGGAAAAATTCCAGTTTCTGCTCCAGGCTCATAGGCTCGATCAGCGCCTGGTTGCCGTCCCTTAAGTCCACGCTGCACCACACTGGGGGTTTTTCAATAATATCCTTGCGCACCCAGTCGTAGGTGACCTCCGGGGGCATAAAATAGGATCTTCCATACTTTTTAGCTGCGTTCATGTTACATTCTCCTCTCATTATCCGTTCTGGTCCAGGGCTTTGATTTATCTCCTGCCGTCAGCGCTGCGTTCGCTCTGCAAAAAGGTTCCGGCGCAATAAAAAATCTCTACGAAACATCCGACAGGATATCTCATAGAGACGCTTTTCCAAACGCGGTACCACTCTACTTCACGGCTTTCACCGTGCCCTCACCGGCACATACATGCCTGCCCCCTTTGTACGGCGGGTGTTCCGTCCGAGCCTACTTATCATTACAGCACGATTTCCTGTGCCCCGCTTTCGGTCGGCTGCTCTGAGGCCAGTTCACTGGCTGCTGCTGACTGCCTTGCACCTACCGGCAGCTCTCTGTTGTCTCACATTCAGCTACTACTCCTCGTCATTGCATTTGCGCTATTCAGTTGCAGTTATAGTAACATAAAGTTTGGCAGGGCGCAAGATGTGAATTTAATCAATTTTATTGACTTTTCTTATCTTCTCGGGGCCTCAGTTCTCCTCCTCTGGCTCATAGGCAAGTGAGGAATCACAATAGGGACAGAATTTCGCCCCCTGGTTGACTCCATCGCAATAAGGACAAACTGTGTAATATCTGAGCCTGGCCTCCCGCTCTCTCTCCTGTTTGGCAAGCTGCGCTCTATGGGCCTCCTCCTGCCTTGCCAGCTGGGCCTTTTGGGCCTGCTCCTGCTGATAGAGATCGGACTTCTGGGAGATGACCTCCGACACCTCCCCCGATACCGTTCCCACCACATTATTCACCACATTGTTCACCGCTCTGCTGGCTGCCCCAAACAACAGGCCCTCTATCAACCCCGTTCCCGCCCTGTGCGGCGCTCTGGGCATAGGTCCGCCCGCAGGCGGCCGACTGGGCTGTGATGCAGACCGCCCCCCGGGTCCGCCACCCTTGCCAATAGTATGTTTTCCTCGTTTGACTGCCATATCTTCCTCTTTCCGCGTACCAATGTCCGCAATCGTATGTCATGTTCTTTGGTCTATATATCTCTATATATAAGATATTTTATTTTGGAGGATTTTACAATTCTTTTTTTGAGATTCTTGCACTTTTACCGCTGCAATGATACATTAATAAAAAATCTTATAAATTGGAGGCGTTCATGCACAGGAAAATTATTGCCGTCATAGAAGATGACGAGCATATCAGTAATTTGTTAGAAGAAAGTCTGACCCGTGAGGGATACGAGGTGCTGCAGGCCTATTCCGGTACAGAAGCGCTGTATCTGTTGGAAAAACATCGGCCAAATCTGATTCTGCTGGATTTGATGCTGCCAGGTTTATCTGGAGAAGAATTGCTGCCCCGCCTGGAGCAGATTCCCGTGATTGTGGTCAGCGCCAACGTCAGGCTGGAGGACAAGGTGCGGCTGCTGATGGACGGAGCTGTAGACTATGTCACTAAGCCCTTTCAGATTCCTGAGCTGTTGGCCCGGATTGCGGTACAGCTGCGTCGAACGGACAATCCGCCACCTACTCCCGTGCTGGAGGCCGGTCCTCTGCAACTGGATATCGCCTCCCACACCCTGACTCTGGAAGATACCCTCGTGAAACTGACTCCCACGGAATACGCAATTTTAAAGCTCCTGCTCCAACGCCCAGGACAGGTGATGGCCCGGTCCGTGTTGTTAGAACATATCAGTCTGGACACGCCGGATTGCTCGGAAAGCTCCTTAAAACAACATATCAGCAATCTGAGGAATAAGCTGCGAAAGGTGGATGGGCACGACTATATAGAGGCCGTATGGGGGATCGGTTTTCGCCTGGTTCTCCCGGGGCAATCTTGACAAAATCTTTACTCTTTTCCTTACTGTTCTCTTTACCAGCCGGGTATATACTACTTGTATCGGCAAGCTTTGCCACAATACATTGTTAAGGAGGAGAACGATTTGAACGATGCAAGACATACCGCGGATCTGGATATCAAAACAGACAGCACCTACTGTCTTGAGGCCCGGGGACTCGGTAAGCAGTACAAAAAATTTAAAGCGTTAAGCGGCCTGAATCTCCATGTACCTCGCGGCGCAATCTACGGTCTGGTGGGGCAGAACGGAGCGGGAAAAACCACTCTGTTTCGCTTGCTCTGCGGCCTGCAGGCTCCCACCACAGGCACATACGCATTGTACGGAATACCCCATACTTCCCCAGCTATCTACGGGGTCAGAAAGCGTATAGGCGCTGTGATAGAAACCCCGGCGTTGCTGCCGGGTATGACTGCCCGGGAAAATTTGGAACACCAATACAGGATTCTGGGAATGCCTTCACGGGCAGGTATGGAGGAGCTGCTGACCCTGGTAGGGCTGGCGGATACCGGAAAGAAAAAAGTCAGAGCTTTTTCCCTGGGAATGCGGCAGAGACTTGGCATCGCCCTGGCGCTCTGCGGCAATCCCGATCTGCTCTTGCTGGATGAACCTGTCAACGGACTGGACCCTCAGGGGATTATTGAGATTCGGGAACTGATTCTGCAGCTAAATCGGGAACGCCATATCACCGTGGTAGTCTCCAGCCATATTTTGGATGAATTGTCCCGGCTTGCATCCCACTATGGCTTTATTCATCACGGAACCATGCTAAAGGAGATCACTGCCCAGGAACTCGAGGCGGCCTGCCGCAAATGCGTACGCCTGACTGTCACAAGCACTCCTGCTCTATCCAGAGTGTGCGACACATTGGAACTGGACTTTGAAATCATTAATGAGCAGCAGGCTGACCTCTATGGGAATGTCAACATCACCAATTTGGCTTTGGCGCTGGCCCGGGAAAATTGTGAGATACAGTCCTTTCAAGAACATGATGAGAGTTTGGAAAACTATTATATGAATTTGGTAGGAGGTGACCGGCATGTGTAATCTTATATCGGCCAATCTGCATCGGCTATGGAAAAGCAAAGTATTCTGGGGTTGTGAAATCACAGGGGCGCTATACGCTGTTTGTCTGTCCTTTGAACTTTATATGGATATGCAAACCACTGGTGTACCGCACTGTTTGGATACCGGATTATGCCAGTATATCGTTTTTTTCGGAATTATCCTAGCGATATTTTGCAGCCTGTATCTGGGATCGGAGCTGGGAGACGGAACTATTCGCAACAAGGTCGCGGCGGGGCACCGCAAGAGCTGTATTTATCTGGCCTCCCTGCTGACCTGTGCCATAGCCGCCACGATTATGTATCTCACTTATCTGCTTGTATATCTGGCGGCATCCTGTCCCTTCCTGCCGCCTCTGGAAGCGGATATTGCTACGGTGGTGGCGATTCTGGTCTCTGGTATAGTGCTGTCCCTGGCCTATTGTGCCATCTACACACTGATCGCTATGACTGTCAGCAACAAGGCGGTGGTTTCCACAGCGTGTATACTGCTGGCCTTTGTTCTGTTTTTTATGGGAATCCTCATACGACAGCGGCTGGATCAGCCAGAGAGCTTTGAAATTCTGGATTACGACAACGAAACACACGAGGAGATTTATACCGGGCAGTATATAGCAAACAACAAATATCTACAGCCCTCGAAACGGCAGGTCTACGAGTTTCTGGACAGCTTTCTGCCCGGCGGACAGGGACTTAGACTGTCTGGTATGATGATGCCGGAGCTGACTTTCGACCGGATTTTACCGCTGTATTCTCTGTGTATCGTGGTACTGTCCACCAGTGCAGGACTGGTTCTTTTTACTCGAAAAAATCTGTATTGACATTGCATCTTCAAGGCAAACAGAGACGGACATACAGAAAGGAGATCCATGTTTCCCTGGATATTATGCGGTATATTGCTATTCTTGAATCTGCTCCTGCTGGGCTGGATTCACTCCCTGCACAGCAGCATAGAAAATATCTGTGCCCAATTTGACAGACGTTTGCGGGAGGATACCAACAATCTGATCTATGTATCCTCCCAGGACCCTCATGTCCGCCGACTGGCAGCGCAGCTGTGCGTGCAGCTGAATATATTGCGCCGTCAACGTCTTCTCTACGAAAACGGAGATCGGGAACTGAAAGAATCCATAACTAATATTTCCCATGATCTGCGTACTCCGCTGACTGCCATCTCCGGCTATCTGGAACTGCTTGAGCGGGAAAAGCAGGGAGAATCGGCAAACTGCCGCCGTTATTTGGCCCAGATTCGCAACCGCACTGAGGCTATGAAAGATCTGACTGACCAGCTGTTTGACTATTCTCTGGCTGTGTCTGTTCCTCTGCTGCAGCCTGCGGATGTATCTCTAAACGGCGTGTTGGAGGAATGCCTCGCCGCTTGCTATTCCCGGCTTACAAATGCAGGCATTTTGCCCCAGATACAGATACCGCTGACCCCCATACACCGCACGCTGGACAAAGCAGCGCTGGAACGCATATTTAACAATATTCTGGACAACGCCGCCAAATACAGCGCTGGGGACCTGGAAGTAAATCTGGATGCTGACGGCCGAATTACTTTTTCCAACTCCGCCCCGGAGCTTACCTCCATTATGGCAGAACGTCTTTTTGACCGTTTCTACACCGTTGAGACGGCCCGCCACTCCACTGGACTGGGACTTTCCATTGCCAAGACTCTCACGGAACGAATGGGCGGAACTATCACAGCAATCTGCCAGGATGGGCGGCTGGCAATAAGCCTATGGTTTCCTGACGCGTAGATTTTAGAATGAATCAAGCGGAGACCTTACGGCCTCCGCTTTCATTATAGCTTATTTTGTAACTTTTTTCTTCTTTTTAGCAAAGTAGAATCCTGCTCCACCTCCGGCGCCAAGCACCACTGCGCCTATCGCTATTCCAATAACCAGTGCCGGATTGTTCTTCTTCTGCTCCTCAATTACCGGATTGGTTTCCGCAACAGGCTCCGTCTCGGGCTGGGTGTCAGGGGTATCGACTGTTTCCGGAGTCTCAGGTGTCTCCGTCTCCGGCTGGGTCTCATCTGCCGCATCCTCGGCCGCCTCTTCCGTCCAGTCAGGATCAACCATGGTGTAATCTACAAGTGCCCAGTAAGAAGGTTTCACCTTGTAGTCTGAGTCGAACAGCAGAGGACATTGTGTCAAGTTACCATCCGCGCCGCCGCCCACATCAGAGCTGTTCTGCAGCCAGGAATATTTATCCACGGTACCCCATACGGTAAATCCACCGATATTGATACCCTCCTCGGCATTCAGGTTCTTCAGCAGCACATAGATATCATGATACCGTTCCGCCTGTGCTATGTACTCATTCTGCCTGGATTCTTCCTTCGAGATATCGCCGCTTACCTTCATGTCAAACTCGGTATACATCACCTTGTCAACCACTTCCGAGTAAGCACGGATCGCTCTCTCAATATCCTTGGTATTGGGATTGAACATATTGTAATGTCCCTGCATACCCATACCATCGATCCTGGTACCCTCTGCCTCCTGTACATCTTTCAGCAGTTTCACGATACCGGCAATCTTCTTGTTGTCACACTCGTTGTAATCGTTGTAGTACAGCTCCACGTCCGCAGGAGCGTACTGGTTGGCAAACTTAAACGCGTTGAGAATAAACTCATTGCTCTGGTATACTGCCCACCAACTGGAGTTGGTGCTGTGTGTTGACTGGCTCAGCGGTTCCACAGAGGAGGCTTTTTCTGTACGATATCCGTTACCTCCGTTGGACACGGCCTCATTTACCACATCCCAACCATAGAACATATCCTTGTAAGGGCTGTCCTCACCGGTGAAATGCTCCAGAACCGTCTTAATAAACCACTCCAGACGCAGGTTCATCACTTCGGGAGTCACATAGTTCTCACTGCCGTCCGCATTCTGTTTCACGGTGTAGCCCTCGCGGAAGAACCACTCAGGAGTCTGGCTGTGCCATACCAGCACATGTCCTCTCACCTTAACCGGATCGTCAGGATGACTCTCGTTCCACGTCTTCAGCGTATCCAAAATCTCTTCTGCCCGTCCAAAATACAGTGTGGGCACTTCCAGTTTTTCTCCGTTAAAGGTAATGGTCTGCAGCGGCGTATGTTCATCGTTGCTATAGTTGAACAACGCATCCGGCTTTAACTCATTGCCGATGGTGACAGCATTGAAGTGCTTGTTGACCAGCATCTCTATGCCCAGGTCTTCCATTTCATTCACGGTTACAGCCGTGCCCGTAATGAAATCATCACCAAACACTTCCGCCATCGCATCTTTCAGATTCGGTACATCTTCATCAATGGAGGGAGGATCAGGGATGTATCTCGCCATCCGCACACCAGCCACACTGTAGCTGCCCATCACGCAGTCTCCCTGACCATACTTGGTACCCTGCTCCAGAATACGAATCACTACCTTGGAGATCGGATTGTCATTGGTTACCTTATAGGTTCCCTCAAAATAAGTCCAGACGCCAGGCTCAAGCACCTGTGAATAAACACCGTCCAGTCTGGGATTGTAGTCCTCCTTACCATTCTTATCCACTGTGTAAGGCGCGAACTGTACTACTCTCTGGTTCTCGGGCGCCCCCTTGTAATCATTGGACAGCCTTGCCCAGAAAGAGAATGTATATGTTTCGTTCTGCTGTACCCGGCCCGTAATATCCTGTGCAAAGCACTGGTACGGCGAGGTTCTGCGAGAGTAAGTCGCATAAGTGTAGGTGTCGCCAAAAATCGGCTTGTTAGCGGTGTGCTGGGTAATCGTCACACCGTCTCCCCACAATGCTGCGGACCAGTCACTCATATCTTCATCCGCAAAGTCACCGTTAATCACGATGCTGTTGGATACTTCTTCCGGTGCAGGCTCCTGTGTCAGACCAAAAGTGATCAGGTCAGCCAACGCATAGGCTCCCGCCGGGTTCGGCGTAGACAGACTCATAATACCGATGGCGTCAATCATACCGTCATATTCAGGTACCAACAGATAACTTCCAGTGATGTCGTTATAGTATGATACATCCACCTGTTTGCCCTTCCAATACAGTTTGAGGGCAATCGGCACATTCTGCGCCGGAACATTGAGCTTGATATATGCACATGTGGACATATCCAGAGTTCTGGGCAGTTTCAGCCGGACTTCATCATAATTGTTGGTAAATTCTGCCCTCATGCCTGTCTTTTCCGCATTCGCTTTTGCAGAGGCCCAGTCAATGGACAGGTCTTTCAGTTCATAGGTTACCTCACAGGTCGCCTCTTTGGTAATCTCATTGCTGCGGTTACCACCGCCGCCGCCCCACTTGTAGCTGGGTTCAGGAACCATTTCTGTAGGAGTCAGTGACACATCGGTGACAGCATAACTGCCCATTAAGCATGTGCCCTGCCCATAGTTGGTACCCTGCTCCACAATACGGATGACAAAACCCTGTGCTCCCGAAGGCAGATTAACCACGCCACTAAAATACGTCCACACACCAGGTTCCAACACCTGGCAATAACTTCCGCTGCGGTACATGTTGTAGTTCGTATTGCCATTTACATCAATATAGTAAGGCGAAAATTCCACCGTGCGCAGCTCCGCGGGCGCATCCTTATAGTCATCAGACAGCTTTGCCCAGAAGGAGTATCTATAGCCTGTCTGATGCTCGGTACGGTCGCTTACATCCTGCGCAAAGCTATGGTACGGACTCTCTCTTCCGGTAATTTCACCATAGGTATAGATGCCCGTTCCCTCGCCAATCTCCGTATCGCTGGTCTTGGCTGTGATAGTCGCGTTGCCCCATGTGCCGATGCCATTCCACATACTCAGGTCTTCACGCTCGAATCGACCGTTCAAAACAATCGCCTCAAACGCATTGGGGTCTACATTGAATTTAATGCTGTTCAGACTCAATTCCGTGTTGTCTGCCAGGCTCACCAGCCTGATATATTTTACTTCCGGATTGCATTTGGTAGCCAAAATGCTGTCCGTGCCGGACATCAGCACCTCGCCCTTGGCATTCAAAAGCTCTACTTTCACACCGCTTAAGGACGGCAGGAACTCCATGGAAGTCATGTGATTGGTTTCCACAGCGTCCGGAACCTCATAGGTAATGCTGTCTCCCTTCTTAGGGAAAGTAATCGTAACCGCACCCTTGTCGTCAGTCACCTGTGTCACGCCCGCATCTGTGGACGCCGCATACAGAGAGCTTACAGGATAATTGTTATCCGTAGGTTTCTCCGCCGGCTCAGGTCCTCTCATCAGGAAGGATACGCTCACCAGCTCCACGAAGGCACCGGGCACAAAGGCATCGTTTTCCCGTCCGCACTGAATGCCGAACTCATTGATCTTGCCCGTGGAATTGGGCTGCAGCACATATTCCGTCTTGCCGGAATTGTAGTTAAAGACAGATCCCTGCTGCACACTGTCCGCACTCACATAGAAGTTCACAGGGCCGTTCTGTGTAGCTACAGTAACAATAATATTGACACATTTCTCCAAATTTACGGTCTCAGGCAGCTTAAAGTTCACCTTCTGGTCCTTATCGGAGAATTTAATCATCCAATTGTTGCTGTCATTCAGCTCACAGGACCCCGCTTCGCTTGTCTTCAGAGACAGCTCGTTCGCCGGGAAGGTCACTGTGTGGGTCTCGGTGGACCCTGAAGTATCCATGTCAAATACTACGCCGTCAAACACGCAATAGTTAGCTGCAGTCTCACGCGCCTTGGCTACATCATCCGAGTGCAGCATGATCCCTATATGTGTGACGGTTTCCGCACTGGAGACGTCGTATGCATAGATTCCGCTTTCATTCTGTTCATGATACCAGGCAAACACGGGATCTCCCTCAAGATCTCCATCCTTGTACAGCTTGAACGATAAAGGCACCGTCTGCTCTGAAACCGCAAACGTTACACCTTTGCATTGCAGCATATTAACTGCTTCTGGCAGAGCCAGTTTAAGCTCAGACCATGCGCCGTTAAAGGTAATCTGTATCTGATCCGCAGTTGTCTTGTTGTACTCTGTTACATTGGCGTGGGCAATCTTTAAATCGCCCGCCAGAATCCTCTGAGCCTCGGCCTTAACGGGCGTGATGTTCTCTTTGTCCGCAGGCACTCTGTCTGGCTCGGGATCAGCGTCTTCCTCCGACAGGAAATCATCGGGTCCCTCCTCGGCACCTTTCATGGTGAACGTTATCTTTTCCAGAGTTATACCGGAGTTCGGAACATATTCCTGACCGGCACATTGAATCTTTATCCCATTGATTCCGCCCGCTGTCAGTGTGGATACCATGGTATGAACAGGTTGCCCCGCCTCATTGTTCCACTTTTGGTCTTTGCTTACACCGTCCATCTCTAAATAGTAATTTACCAATCCCGTCTGACCGGAAACTGTGAACTGTATGTTGACACAGTTTTCCATGTTAATGATCTTCGGAATCTGGAGAGAAACGCCAGCATTCAAAGCAGGGAATGATAAAGTATATTTTCCATCCGCCTCCGTGCAGGTGGCATTGCCCTCACTCTTAAGTACTTGCAAATCGCTGCCGCTGAAAGTCACCTCATGAGTTTCCATATCCGCAGGGTTCATTTTAAACAGAACACCATCGAACAGGCAGGTTGCAGCGCCACTTGCCGGCACATCGTTTGCGTGCAGCATAACCGCAATCTTTGCTACTTTTTCCGTTCTGCCGCCGATATTTGACATGGTATAGTTGCCATTCTTCGAATATACCGTTACAGCACTTATCTCTTTATCATCTGTATCGTACAGTTTGAAACATAGCGGAACTGTCTGGTCAGACACAGCAAATGTCGCGGATCGGGCATTCGCCAAATCTATCACTTCCGGAAGAGTAAATAGGATCTCCTGATAGCTCGTTCCCGTAAATGTAAGCGCAATCTTTTCCACATCCTGCGGGGTTGCAGTTACATCCGCACTGGGCAGTGCCACAAGCCCTCCGTCTTTGATGGTGAACCTTCTGTCATCCTCGCTTGTAGCTTCAGGTGTAACATTCACAGTGATATCTATCGGCTCATCGGTAGGCGGCTCGCCATATACTTTATCCTGCTGATCAGCAGTTTTCTTCATGGTGAATACAATACTGTCAAGTATAATAGAATCACCATCGCCAGTGTCGCCCGCTATCTGTACACCTATTGCGTCCATTTTGCCGGAATAGTTCGCGGCAGACTGATCATCCTTTACCATCTCACTGGGTTTACGGGTATATGCCGTTTTACCGGAATTATAGTTCCAGGTTCCGCATGCGTTCTCACCCAACCAGGCTTTAAAGTTTACCGGACCATCTTGTGCTTTTACATTAAATGTAATATCCACACAGTCCGCCACATCAATCTTTCCATCCGCAAATAAATCTGACATATCCGGCAGCGGTATTCTGGCCTGACTGTATGCTGCGCTGCTGAACACAATTTCAAGTCTGTTGTCATCGGTGCGTTTAACGCTTGTTACGTTCGCCGTCCATGCATTGGCCCCATCAACGTCTAATGCGGACGCATTAACAGTAACGGTGTATGTCTCGACAGGTTCCTCCTGTCCTTCCATCTCAAACAATACGCCATCAAACATACAATCCGCATCTGTTGATGCACCGCTGGCAATAGAAATATATTTAAGAGTTCCTTCTTTGCCTGATAAATCTATTTCCTGTAGTTTATTACTAACTGACCATTCTACCGCCGTGTAGCAATCCCACCAGTTCTTGTCTCCACGGTTGTCTATATCCTCTTGGGTATATAGCCTGAGGATCATGGAATTTGTCAGTGAAGGTATCGCAAATGTCGCTTTAGTACACTGACTTAAGTCGATCCCCTCTGTCAATTCAAAGATGCATGCATTATAACTTGCATCCATATGCAACTGTCTGGTTCCCTGCTCATTTGGATCTCCTGCTGTCACCCCGTTATTAGACTTTACTGTCCCATCTGCGGTTGCAGGAATAAACGTCATGTTCTCCGCAGTTGCTGGCAGACTAATATCGTCCACACCGTCTCCCGCTGGAGTGGTATTGCCAGCAGGATCAACTGGCTCATCGATAGGCGGTTTATCTCCGCCATAAACCACATCCTGCTGATCTGCTGTTTTCTTCATGGTAAATATTATGCTGTCAAGAGTAACACTTGCACCAGCCTTTGATTGATCGTTTTGCTGCAAATGTACTGCGTCAATCTCACCCGAATACGCTGACTGACCCCCGTTGGTAACCTCATACGTTGTATCCCCGGTAAGCTCATACGACGTTTTACCCGTGTTATAATACCAGTTACCTTTCTTGGTTCCGCTCAGCGCTATGGCAAAGTTGAGTATCTCCACCTGATCTTTTACATTAAACGTAATACTCTCGCATTCAGCCATATTAATCTTGGATGGCAAATTAAAGCATACTTCCTTATTAGCCGCTCCAAACTCCATATGCCATCTATTGTCCGCACCCATCTCATTACTTGTCGCATTTTTCCAAGCCTCTGTTAGTTTGGATGGGTATACAGTGATAGTATATGTTCCTGTCGGCTCCTCCGTCAGATTACCGTCATCTATGAGAGTATATGTTACATCCTTGACTTTAAGTTTCAATTCTCCGGCTGTACTATAGTTATCACAGATTCCAATACCAACCAGTCCAGTTGTGGTATCAGTTATTTTGCTTTGGTTTATTTCATAATCCACACTTGTACTGGCGGTGTATTTAGTACCTTCTATTGCATTCTGCCAATTACTAATATCCGTTTGATAAACCTTGTACGCCACATTTTCTGTGTCGCCCGCACCAGCTGGGGCAGAAAGGCTCTCGATATTAAAATGCACATTCTGCAATTGCTTGTAATTATTCTTTACAAAATCAGGCAGATAAAATTTTATCTCGTCGTTCTGTGCCTGATAAGTAAGCTCACCAGTTTCCTGATTATACCCGCTGGGGGAACCGAAAACGGTGTGCTGAGCCAATGTATAGGTTTTATTGCAATACTTGACATCATAAAATTCAAGAGTTATGCTTTCAACTTCTACCACTGCATCGGCATCGTTACTCACTGTACCATTGTATGTAATAGCAATTTGGTTATTAGACAACCCTGCCGTTTCGTAAGGAGTTAATGCTACAGTACTCCCCCAATTCGTCTTCAGTTGGTTTCCATTAGCATCCAGTAGCTTTAAGAAAACGCTGCCAGCGCTACACGAGACCCCATTAAGAGTGATGCTCTTCAAACTATTTAGCTCAATTCCATCGGGGAATGAAAATCTAGCCTCAGGATATCCTTTTCCGCTTGCATATGTAAGCGTGACTTTTCCGTTAACATCCACTTGAGAATTGTAGTTATATCCGCCTGCCTTTTCTGTAAATCCTGTGGCATCAAACGCATACGTTCCTGGCGAAAGCCTTACATTTCTCGCCATACTAAGCATCTGCACCTTTACAGGTCCAGACACCTCATCACCAGAGACCGTCCCGATATCCCCGGTTACGCCCCCCTCGTTATCTGTTCCGAATCCGTCGGCGTCACCGCTGGTGACGGTATTCTCGAATTCCGAATCGCTTACTTCTGTTGCACTGGCTGACAGCGGGCTGTATCTGACCGACCCCAGTATCAGCGCAAATGCCATAAATAAAGTAAGCCATTTTTTAACTTGCTTTTTCATACATTTACCCCCATTAAAAATTATAGTGCGACAATTTGATTTTAGCATTTCCTTGTGCAAGTTACTCACCATATATTGCTCCTATTTACTCATTTCTTGCTTTTTTACTAATTTTTCTTGGCGATATACACATTATTTGTGATTTTTACACATAAATTTCCCGTTGCAGCTTTAATGTGAATCCACATTGTCTGAATCAAGATCAATCATAATACAAGGTTGTGGAAGATTTCCAGGAAATGGGATGAACAGTATTTCAAGCAGGACAAATGACTGGACGCAAAAGGCGTATGGAGCCCATACGCCTTAGTCAGCTGTTATACGGTCTGTTTCGCAAATTTTGCAAAATACTCTTGAGCCTTTTGCCGGGGGATGGTTAATTTCGTCTGTAGCCGCGTTATTATCTCATCTTCTGACAACCCACAATCAACAGCAATCTCAATAATGCCCTCCGCACGGCCCTCCGCTTTTCCCAACGACCAGTTTTCCTCAAACACTCTGCACATATTTGCATCGCCCTCCTTGCACAATTCTTCATAATTGATTTTACATTTTGCCGCTCCTGCCACTGCCATGATCACATGTTGGTCTACTTTGTGTTCTTGGGTGTATTCTATGGCTTTTTCTTTTGTTTCGTTCAGTGTCTTGCCTCCACAAGCCGCATTTTATAGTCGTTCACCAATGTCTTCATCTGCTCGGGAACGTTCAGCATCTCGCTGAGGGAGACCGCCCCGTCCCAGGGTTTTTCGCCATAGCAGACGACAACGGTGACAACGGGAATGAATTTATCTTCTTTCCGCATCGGCATGGCGTAGTGGATATATTCCTGCGTTTCCATCCCAAGCAGTACGAGTTCGACTCCCTGCTCCGTGGAACGCTTGTGAATACAGATCATATCTCTGGCGGCCCTGATGCTTTCCATATAGGCTTTATGCTCAGAAACATAGGAGTTTTCCGTGTCCTCGCTCTTCAGCTCGTCCGGCTGTATGATCTCTTTTCCCGCAAATAGCACCGCATTGAAGAAATCAGCAAAATGTTCGTTGTCCCGCCAGTAGTATGTCTGGAAAGCAAAAAGAAAACACTGATCCTGCCAAGATGATAGCGGCAACTGTTTCCAGCCTTTATTTATATGCTTGTTCTGCTTTCAGGTTTTCACTTCATCAAGAGAAAGCCCAAAAATATTTGCAGCGAATAATACGGCCAGATATAGTCTTTCGGTGCCGTTTGAAACAGATTTAATAAAACGTAAAATATGCTCTGCCTGTCATAACCTCCAAAAAAGAATATTTTTTCAGAATTACGATTTTTACCAATTTATCACTTGACTTTGAATTTCCGAGAGACTTTAGAAATATTAAAATATCGGCTTGCAAACAAATAAGTTCCCCGTTGTAGTTTGGGGATGAATCCGCATTACCTGAGTCACGAATTTGGCAAAATACTCTTGCGTCTTTTGCTGGAGCAAGTTTAGTACGCATTGATCAAGTCAATTGACGCTGCATCTGCTCCCGGAACTCGCTGGCGCTCTCTGCACGGGCAGCCGCTTTGTGCCATTTCCGCAGTACCTCCAGGTCCGTCTCCGCAGAGATGCGGGCACGGATATCATCAGGAATATCCCCGTATTCTTCCAAAAGTTCCAGGATACCCTGCCGACAGCCTGCCTTGTATCCCTCTGCACGTCCTTCCGCAAGGCCCTTCGCAAGCCCTTCCGCACGACCGGCCTCGCATCCCTTCGTGTGCCCTTCGGCATACGCATCTTCCTTGAGCGCTTCCTCTATGGCCCAACGGTCCCTCTGTTCTTTCAGCCGCATCTCATGCCACATCCTCAAACGTCTGCCCAGATTCATCGTCCTCACCTCATCTATCGCTCTCACGACTCCTGCATTTCTACTGTGCATATGTTCCAGTTCCTCTCTGCTCTCCACCCGTAACAGGCGTATCCAATCATCCACTTTATCACCGGTCAGCGCCTTACCCAGCTCGATGATATGTACCTCAAACTCCTTCGAGTACAGTCTGCCCTCCGCATCCCGAAGATGATATACTTTGTGATAGCCCGGATTCTCGTCCCCGGGAAAATCCAGCACATCAATCACAATGCACTTTTTCAGATTATCGTAGTGCTGTCCATTGCCCAGGCCTTCCGTATACATCTTGGCCAGATAGTACAGACTGCGCTTGTCCCAGCAGACCAGTCTCCGTATCTGTAATTCCACGTTGATCCGGCTCTCCCCATTCAACTGCATCCGCACATCCAGAATTCCCTGTTTTTCCTGTCTGGAACGTCTGCTCAAAAACGTATTTTCCAGGCGTACCGACTTAATCTGATCCAGCGGAATGTCAAGCACATCGCTGAGAAAGTGTCTGCGCACTGTGTCATCGCGCATCAGTTCCTTGAATACAATGTCCGTTCTGGGAGAAATAAAATCCTCCGCAATTTTCTTTCTGTTCACTTCCATACCTCCCTGATGTAGCGCAGCACGGCAATATCGCCCTGCCACACCGCAGAAGATACGGAAAATAATCACTTCTTCTCTGTACATCCCGAAAATCTCCTGCCTGTTTTCAATTGTGTGTTTTTGAATGTAAGCATAGATTTTCTGATATCCTGAAAAAGTGAATTGCTTAAAAATGATAAGAAATATATGCTATGGGTTCATAGTAGCATATGTGGAGTAATATTGCAACAGAAATTTTCTTTTGCCGTATAATAACGAAGAGAGAGCGCCGGAACAAAACAGGCTGCCCTCTCTTTTCTTTACTTATTTACTGCTCATACACGGTCTTCATTATGTTGCGAATCTTGTAAAACGCCGGTTTCGGCTGGTAAACCGCGTCAAACAACCGGGAGTTGGTCTCGTCACCCTGGCGGTAATGATCCACCAGTCCGAAAAATGTCACATTGGTTATATTGGCGCTGCCGCCACCCGCCGTATCCAGTTTCTCCAGCGACATGAAAATAGAGGCATAGCGTTGGCCCTGTTTCTCAAAACTCTCCTCGGTCTCCTCATCCACACTCACTGACAACTCTGTGATATGAATTTCCAGCTCCAGCTCCGCAAACTTGCGAATAGTGGTCTCCAGAACGCCGATGGTAGGGGAGTCCACTCCCCAATATCCCTGCATTCCAATACCGTCAATCAAGTCCTTTTCCTTCAAGGATTTGCAGAGCGCATAGATGGCGTCCCGCTTTTCCGTCTGGTAGGTATTGAAATCATTGTAAAAAAGCTTTACGTCTTCGGCCGCATATTTTCGGGCATATGTAAATGCCATCTCCACATAGTCCTCCCCTATGGTGACATACCACGGGTTGGGCACACCGTCATTCTCGGTGCGGCAGAGGAAGAAACTGTCCCGGTCCCCCTTGCCCGGATCTACAGCCTCATTTACCACATCCCAGCAGTATACCACGCCGGGGTAGTTATCCTGCACATGGCCCATCAACTGCGCGATGTAGCTCTCCATGCGAAACAGCATGGTCTCCCGGTCCACATATTTGCCGTTGTCGGTATATCCTTCCCGGAAAAACCAGTCCGGGGCCTGTACATGCCAAACCAGCGTATGGCCGCGCATCTTCATGCCGTTTTGCTTACACCATTCCAGTGTCGGGTCAATGGCGGCGAATGAAAGCACAGGACTCCCATCCCCGTCGCTGGCACTTTTCCTGGAACCTTGTTGATCCAGTATATAACTGCTTTTCATCAAATTGGTCATGGTACAGCTATTAAAATGTTTACTCGCCACCGCCATGTATTCCGGCATGTTCAGCGTTTGATTTTCCAGAGTGCTGCCATTGAGTCCCACTCCCAGCGTGAAATAGTCGCTGCAATAATCCTTCAGCGCGGGTTCCGTCAGAGCTGCTGTCAAGTCGTAGCGGCTGTTTCCAAACTCTCCCAGTACTTCCTGCCAGTAGAGGTCCTCCTCTGACAATTCTTCCTCTAAGGCAGTTTCCTCAGATATGGTTTCTTCTGATACAGTCTCCTCTGGGGCGCTGTCCTGCTGCATATCGATCTGGGAGGCAGACTGACTCTGCGGCTCCTGATTCTGCTGTTCGGATACAGCATTCTGTGCTGTTATGATTTCATCGGTGTTCTCGGCCTGCTCCGCACCGCACCCGGCAGTTGACATTGCCAGGCAAAGACTAAATGTTAACAGACATAACTGTTTTGCTATGCGCTTTTTTATCATAGATGTCACCTCTGTCCTTCCTGTATTCTGGATATAGGGAACTGTCCATTACTATACCAGAATACCAGAGCCGTTCCCGTGTTTCTCGTCATTTTTTGCTAACCTGTTATCATTTTTTGCGAGTGGGGCCACAACAAGCAAATCCACCAAGAAAATTATTTAAGTATAAAAAACAACGGATTCTCCTGCATCCCGCAAGGGAATCCGCTGTTTTTATAATTCTTTCCTGCTGGTGGCCGGACTTGAACCGGCACGGTGTTGCCACCGAGGGATTTTAAGTCCCTTGCGTCTGCCTATTCCGCCACACCAGCCAACGCATGACAACAGGCAAGGACTCAACGCCTGTTTATATTGTATGCACGCCCCTGGCGGGAGATGCAAATGGATGGAGGTGGATTCGAACCACCGAAGCAATTTGCAGCAGATTTACAGTCTGTCCCCTTTGGCCACTCGGGAATCCATCCATGGAAAAGCGCTAACGCTCTAACCTAAGCCATTGTAGCATATGTCACTTTAAAATGCAACTGAATTTTTACAAACTACACCGTCTTGTATTTAAGTACCACCGCCGAGAATTTGGGCAACAGGATCTTTATCTTCCCAGCGTATATCTGGTATTCCGCAGGCTCTGTGGTATAGCCCCCCTCATAAGTCTTGATGAGCTGCATCATGGCGCCGGTGCGGGGAATATTGGCCTCCCATACCATAACCTCTTTTTCCATGTCATGGCAGTTGTTGTTGACCAGAATCACGCATTGCTCCCGGCGGGTGAAACGTCCGTATGCCAGATAGTTGTAGTCCGAGTCAATGTATTTGATGGAGCCGACCTTCAGCTCCTGATTACTCTTATGAATCCGAATAATCTCCTTGTGGAAATCAATCAGTTCATGGTCCTCATGACCCCAGGGATAGGTTCTCCTGTTGTCAGGGTCTGTAAAACCGCATACGCCCGCCTCATCTCCGTAATAGATGGTAGGAGCGCCCATCCAGGTCATCTGCATCACTACGGCAACCCTAAACACCGCCTTGTTGACACCTTGATTTGCCACCTCTGAACCCAGCGTATTGATCCTGCCCACCTTGTGATTGGTGCGGGTCAGGAAACGGGAATGATCATGGTTGGACAGCTCGTTCATGGCTACCTGCCAGCTAGGCATAGCCAAATTGGAACTGTGATGTTTCATAGCACCCCAAAAGCTGTCCGCGTTGCCCAGAAGGTCCTCCCGGAAATCATCACTGTGTTTCTCCATACCGGTCAAAAACCAGGTGACCGGCTCCATAAACGCGTCATAGTTCATGACGGTGTCCCACTCGTTGCCCTGCAGCCACTCTCTGGTGTTGCCGTAATGCTCCGCCAGAATGATGGCGTTGGGATTGGCCTCCTTCACCACCCGGCGGAACTCCTGCCAAAAATGGTGGTTAAACTCCGGAGAATGCCCCAGGTCCGCCGCCACGTCCAGCCGCCAGCCGTCCACATTGTAGGGGGGGGACACCCATTTGGCGCCGATATGCAGCACATAGTCGAACAGGTCTTTGGAACCCTCGTAATTCAGCTTGGGCAGAGTGTCATGTCCCCACCATCCGTCATAATCCTTATTATAGGGCCAGTTGCCGCTATAAAAGGCAAAGTAATCCTTATACGGACTATCGCCGGACACATAGGCGCCCTTCTCATAGCCCGGCGCGTTCTCATAAATCCGCTCCCGGTCCATCCATTTGTTGAAAGAGCCGCAGTGGTTGAACACGCCGTCCAATATCACCTTCATTCCACGACGATGTGCCTCCTCCACCACCTGAACAAAGAGGGAATTGCTGGCCTCCAGATTGGCCTTGTTGGTCACCCGGTCGATATATCTGCCCGCATGGCTGTTATCCTTATCCCCAGGAGTCAGCAGTTCGCCGCGGTCGCTGATAATTTTCCCAAAATGGGGGTCAATATAATCGTAGTCCTGAATATCGTATTTGTGATTGGAGGGAGACACGAACAGAGGATTAAAATAAATCACTTCTATTCCCAAGTCCTGCAGATAATCCATTTTGTTCAGCACACCCTGTAGGTCGCCCCCATAGAATTCCCGCACATCCATCTGCGCCGGATAACGGTCCCAGTCCTCCACGCGGCGCACATGCTCACCGATATAGGTGTATTCGTCCGTCAGTACGTCATTGGCAGAATCGCCATTGCAGAAACGGTCCACATAGATCTGATACATGACGGCCCCCTTGGCCCAGTCCGGCGTCTTAAAGCCCGGCAGTATGACAAAATCATAATACTCGTTCTCGTCTCTGGCAAGGCCTCTTACATCGTAGATACCAAAAATCTTGCCTGTCACCACCTCAAAGTGATAAGTGACTTTCTCATTTTCCAACTGCAGCTCATGGCTGTAGTAATCAAAAATACCGTCGGACTCCGCCCGGTTCATCAGATAGCGCTGTCCCTTACACACAAAAAACACCCGGTCCACATTGTGCCTGGCCGTCCGAAACCGTATGGTCACTCTGTCGTAGGGAGCCGGCTGCGAAGGACTTACATAGTCCTCTGTTGTATCCGTAAAAAGTCCTCTCTTATTAAAAACAGGACGCATTGTCGCCATATACATTTGATTCTGTTCTACTCTGCGCACATGCTCGATATCCATGCCCTTACCTCCCGAATCTGCGCAATATACATTACATTTATTTTAATAGATTACCATTGCTAACGCAAGTGTTTGATTCTTTGAATTTTCCGGTACTATAGTACTAGTGTACAGGCTCTTATCTCAGTAAAAAAGACAGCCGCTAAGCTGTCCTTTTTAGAGAAGGTATTTCTTTCTTATGGGGTATAGCAAAAAACTATATAATGTATTGGGGGGTTACGCATATTATAATAGCATGAACCCTCCCTTTTGCATAGACTCACTTTTCACAAATATCACAAATTTGTCGTTGTGTTTTTGTGCATTTCCACCAATTACCCGTTCTGAAACAACGTTTCAAACTCCTCCTGGCCTATCTTCTCCTTCTTCAGCAGCAGCTCCGCGCAGCTATGCAGAACATGCTCATGCTCCAGAATCAGGGCCTTGGCCTTGGCGTAGCACTCGTCAATAATAGATTTGACCTCCCGGTCAATCTCGCCGGATATAGCCTCGCTGTGTCCCTTGGCATGGGCAAGATCACGGCCGATAAATACCTCATCATCATCACTGTCGTAGCAGATCACACCGATATGATCGGACATGCCGTAGCGTGTCACCATGCGGCGGGCCTCCTTTGTGGCTTTCTTGATATCGCTGGAAGCGCCTGTGGTGATATCCTTGAAAATAATCTCCTCCGCGATCCGTCCTCCCAGAGACACCATGATATCCTGCAGCATCTTGCCCTTGGTCAGGAACATCTCATCTTTCTCCGGCAGCGGCATGGTATAGCCTGCCGCACCCAGACCTGTGGGAATAATGGACACCGTGTGTACAGGTCCCACATCCGGCAGCACATGGAAGAGAATCGCATGACCCGCCTCGTGATACGCGGTAATCTTTTTCTCTTTGTCGGAAATAATACGGCTCTTTTTCTCCGCGCCGATACCCACCTTGACGAAGGCCGCATCGATATCCTCCTGCTGCACATAAGACCGATCCTTTTTGGCGGCGTTGATAGCAGCCTCGTTCATCAGATTCTCCAGGTCCGCGCCGGAAAATCCCGCTGTGGTCTGGGCCACCTTCTCCAAATTCACATCCTCCGCCAAAGCCTTGTTGCGGGAATGCACTTTTAAAATTTCTTCTCTGCCCCGCACATCCGGTCTTCCCACCGCCACCTTGCGGTCAAAGCGGCCGGGACGCAGAATTGCAGGGTCCAGAATATCCACCCGGTTAGTGGCGGCCATGACGATAATGCCTTCGTTCACGCCAAAACCGTCCATCTCCACCAGCAGCT
>JAAGKN010001008.1_pt1 | contig 80476 bp, 79 predicted proteins | sample 6206371 | NCBI WGS metagenome assembly JAAGKN01 (sample SAMN11533720, study PRJNA540317) | gut metagenome | isolation source: fecal pellets from male and female animal of same cohort | host: Peromyscus leucopus | place: USA:CA | collected 2017 | reverse complement strand
TCTTGAATGGTTGCATAGCCATGTTGATAGATGTGTCAAGAAGCATAAGGGCAATCAGACCGATCAAGATCGCACTTGATACAGTCAGACCAAAACTTCCTGCATTGGGCAAAAGACACATGACAAGCACGGCAACCAATGCACCCACAATAAGGTATGGCAGACGACGACCGAAACGGGTCCATGTTTTATCAGAGAGTGAGCCCACTATAGGTTGGACAATAAGCCCCATCAGAGGAGGAAGAATCCAAAAATAACTTAAGTCGTGAGGGTCCGCTCCGATTGTGGCAAAGATTCTCGATACATTGGCACTTTGCAACGCATAAGCAATCTGGACACCAAAGAATCCAAAACTCAAATTCCATAGTTTCCAGAACCCTAAATCCGGTTTAGTCATCATGTGTAATAAGAATTTTTAGTTAAACTGTAATATTTGATATTTATTAATTTCTGATCTGAGCATAGAGCCATTCAATCTCACGGTTCCAGATTGTCATATCCGGAGTTTCAAGGATCAGGGGCATGTTGTCGAACCGCGGGTCATTCATCAGCCGTGAGAAGAAATCCTTACCAAGTGTTCCGAGACCTATGGATTCATGCCGGTCTATTTTCGAACCGAGTTCCCGTTTATCATCGTTGATATGCATCCCTTTCAGATAATTCAGGCCGATTATTCTGTCAAATTCATTCCAGACTTTATCGTACCCTTCTTCTGACCGCAGATCATATCCGGCAGAGTATGTGTGGCATGTATCGATGCATACACCCACACGGTCTTTGTTTTCAACTCCATCTATGATACGGGCTATCTGCTCAAACTCATGTCCGAGATTGCTCCCTTGCCCGGCAGTATTCTCAATTACTGCAATCGTGTTCAGATCATGTTCGAATTCGTAATTCAGCGATTCAGCGATCAGATCAAGACACTTGTCGATCTCCATTTTATTTAGATGGCTACCCGGATGAAAGTTGAGGTATTTGAGACCAAGTTGGGCGACGCGTTCCATTTCATCATGGAAGGCCTCGCGGGATTTCCTTAGATTTTCTGCATCAGGGTTTCCGAGATTTATAAGGAAACTGTCGTGAGGAAGTATATAGTCCGGTGTGTATCCGCATTCTATGCAATTGGATCTGAACTGTTCCGCATCTTTGTCTGAAATTGGTTTGGCTTTCCAACGGGATGCATTTTTAGTAAACAATGCGAATGATTTTGCGCCTATCTCTCTTGCTCTGATCGGAGCATAGTGGATACCTCCTTCTATGCTGACGTGAGCTCCTACATACTTCATATCGGGTGGTGGAGTTATCATGTAAAAATTTCTACAAATTTAGTGTTTTTTTTTGAGATTAGTTAAATTTAAATTACCTTTATTCTTGCGTTAGAAATTGCCTTGATATGAAATTTAAAGATAAGGTGCAGCGTGTTTCAAAAACCAAAGTGAGTTTCATTGCTTCTCTTTCCAGAAAAAAGATTCGAGAAAGAGAATCACTTTTTGTTGCGGAAGGTCGCAAATGTGTTTTTGACATGTTGGAGTATTTTGATTTAAAATATCTGATAGTCAGAGATTCCGTGGAATATGATGCCGGAATCATGTGCCGTTGTAAGGATATTTATGTGGCTAATGAGACTGAGATGAAAGCGATGTCATCATTGTCAACGCCTTCCGATATTATGGCAGTATTCCATATTCCTGAGCGGAATGTGGATGAGGATATGGTCCGTTCTGGTCTCACATTGGTGCTTGACGGAGTGCAGGATCCCGGAAACCTCGGAACAATTGTCCGTGTGGCGGATTGGTTTGGAGTACGGCAGATATTCGCTTCACATGACACCGCAGATATATTCAATCCCAAGACAGTGCAGTCTACAATGGGATCATTGGCAAGGGTGAATGTGATTTATTCAGATCTGGATAAAGTATTCGAACGATTCAACGGTATTCCGGTCTATGGGACACTGCTAAGTGGCAGATCGATCTACAATGGAGAGTTGGAAGATGCAGCTTTCATTATCATGGGCAATGAGGGGAATGGTATTTCCGATAGTATACGTAAATTTATAACATCACCTCTTCTGATCCCTTCGTATCCCCCCGGCGTTCCTACATGTGAGTCTCTCAATGTAGGTGTGGCGACAGCAATCACTTTGTCGGAATTCAGACGTAGACAATTATAATTGTTTTTAATGGCAAATAAAGTAAAAACTCTTTTTTTCTGTAGTAATTGTGGCAATGAATCCCCAAAATGGATGGGTAAATGTCCATCGTGCGGAGAATGGAACACTTATGTCGAGGAGAAAGTGACAGTCGGCAAGAATGGCAGACAGCGCACTGCCGGTCTTCTTCCCTCGGATGCGCGTCCACAAAAGATTTCCGAAATAGAGATAAGCGAAGAGCCACGCATGAGAATGCCGAGTGAAGAGTTCAACCGGGTGCTCGGCGGTGGTCTGGTGGCCGGTTCGCTAACGTTGGTCGGTGGAGACCCCGGTATTGGGAAATCAACATTGATTTTGCAAAATATCCTTAGTATCCGTAATAAAAACATATTATATGTTTCCGGAGAGGAGAGTTCCATGCAATTGAAACTCCGGGCGGATAGAATAGGAAAGATTTCGGACAATACTTATATATTATGTGAGACATCTCTGGACAAGATAATGATTCATATTGAGAAAGTTGCTCCGCAGCTTGTGGTCATAGACTCGATACAGACTATTGCATCAGCGGATGTGGAATCCGCTGCAGGGAGTGTCAGTCAGGTCAGGGAATGCTCGGCAACTTTGCTGCGTTATGCCAAAGAGTCAGGCGTGCCGGTGATATTGATAGGACATATCAACAAAGAGGGATCTATTGCCGGACCTAAAGTTCTTGAGCATATTGTTGATACAGTTCTTTATTTCGAGGGCGAAAAAAATTATTCTTACAGAATTTTAAGAGGTGTAAAAAACAGATTCGGCTCAACAAACGAGATAGGTGTTTTTGATATGACAGGGGAGGGGCTTAAGGAAGTTTTAAACCCTTCTTTAATGATGATTTCAGGCCGGCCTAAAAATACGTCAGGAACATGTGTTGCTTGCGTAATGGAAGGTTCAAGACCTATTCTTGCTGAAGTACAGGGACTGGTGTGTGCCACGGGATTTGGTACGCCAAGACGTATGAGCACAGGTTTTGATTACAACAGAATGAGCATGCTTCTTGCAGTTCTTGAAAAAAGAGCCGGATATTTCTTTAATAATATGGACGCATACATTAACGTTGTAGGCGGATTAAGGCTGGACGAGCCTGCAGCAGATTTAACAGTTGCAATGGCGCTTGTATCATCCCTAAAAGATAAGGCTGTAGGCGATAATATTCTTGCTTTTGGTGAAGTCGGGCTTGCCGGCGAAATACGAGCTGTCAGCAATTGTGAGCAGAGAGTATCAGAAGCATACAGACTTGGTTTTGAAAGATGCATAATACCATTTCATAATTATAAAGCTTTACCAAAAGAGGTTAAAGTAAATATGGATATTGTACCTGTAAGAACAATACGTGATGCTTTTTCAGCTTTAGTAGAGGAATAAATAGTATATAAAAAAGCAATTACATACTTATTGTGTAACTGCTTTTTTATTATCTGCTTTAATTTTTATCAATGCCGCATATCGGTATAGTGGGGTAAGCTATGAGAGTATCAGATGTAGACATAGAAATCATATACAAGCTGCTGCAGAGTGTGCCTGAAGGCATGGAGCTGGAAGGAATAGACTTGAAGAATGGATATAGTCTTATCCTGCGTGCAGGAACAGACGAAATCAGAGCAGTAGAAAAAGAGCAGTCATTAAATGAGCTTACCCAGGTTCTGAAAGAGTATAAGGAGCAAGACAAAAAGGGCAAAAATTATTTGCTCAAAGTTTAAGAGGGGTCAAAGCCGCATGGCTGCGTACTTTCTGTTATACAATTATACAAAATAAATATTTTGTATAATAAAGGGGAGTTGAAATAATAAAAACTCGGTTAAATTTCTTTATTATATACTTATCACGCATTTTCAATATACATGCCTTCTATAAGTTAAGCTATGTGCATCTTTTATTGTAAATATGCCAATTTCCAATATATATCCTTTATTAAGTTTTGCATTATTATAAATGTATTCTAAAATTAATTTTAATTATAATTACATTTGAATTATGTAATTAAATTTAGCTATAGCCTGTATTTGGTTTTATTTATTCAGCATTACATTAAATTTCAGCCGTTCAGTTTTTTGAAATGACTTGAGCATTGTTCAAAAAATTTCTATCGGCTGTATTTTCTATATTTATTTTAATATTCAATTAAATTTATAATATTTTTTATATTGCATTGATTTATGATTTATATTCGTTTAAAATATGAATTGATTTAATTGGGAGTTGATTTGTTTGCGCAAAGAAGAATTTATGTATCTGCCAAAGCTTGTCCAGCAGTATTTGGTTTATATTGAGGCTATTAAAGGTCATAGCAAAGCATCTGTTTTGGAGTATGCTTCTGATTTGCGCACTTTTTTCAGATATCTTGCTAAAGCTAAAGGCTTATATTCGGACGATACTGAAGATGAAAAAATAGACTTATCCCCTATTGATTTGAATTTTATACAGAATGTAAATTTAACAGATGCATATCAATTCTTGATATATTGCAAGGATGAACGGCATAATAACGAAACTACACGTGCAAGACGTGTGGTTGCAATAAGGCGCTTTTATTCATATTTAGCGGATAATTTGGGTTTGATTGAAAATAATCCAATGAAAAGCCTTGATTCACCTAAAACGAAAAAAGCGCTTCCAAAGTATTTGACTCTTGAAGAAGCTGAAAAGCTGCTTTCTGTAATTGACGGAAAATATAAAGAGCGGGATTATGCAATTGTAACCCTGTTTTTAAACTGCGGAATGCGTTTAAGTGAGCTTGTTTCAATAGATTATTCTGATATTAAAGACGATGCGTCACTAACAATAGTCGGTAAAGGCAATAAAGAAAGAATCATTTATTTAAATCAAGCTTGCATTGATGCTGTTGTAGCCTATATGAGGGTGCGTCCACATGATGGGGTAAAAGATAAGGCTTTGTTTTTGAGCTCCAGGAATAAAAGAATCAGTCCAAAGACAGTTCAGCACATCGTTTATTCTTATTTGGATAAAGCTGGCTTGGGTGATCGTGGCTTATCCGTTCATAAACTACGTCACACAGCAGCAACTTTGATGTATAGGCACGGAAATGTTGATTTGCTTTTATTAAAAGAAATTCTTGGACATGAAAACCTTGGAACAACTGAAATATATACACATATTAGCGATGATGCTACTAAAAAAGCAATTGAATCCAATCCGCTTTCCGGCGAAAAAGCTAAATGGTAACAACTGAAAACAGCAAACAGCTTAATGCGGAATTGAGCACAGCAGTTAAAATGACTAATAGAGCAAATAAAAGATAGCTTTTAATATACTTTTTTATTTCGAATTCTTCACTATCTTTTTCACCCCTTGACAGACTGACCAGTTTTTTGGATAGTTCAGCGCTGATTTGAATTGTAAATGCAATTACGGTTAAAAATAATGCAGCAAACGGTATGAGCATAATAATCGAATATCCAATCCCTTTTACTGAATAGTTCAAATAAAAATATGCAATTCGGATACCCACAGTCAAACCTATTACTGTGGGTATAATATTTATTATCGGATAACCAATCAAACAGAAGCCGAGAAATACTGCAATGACAAATATAGAAAAATACAAGCAAAAATTCGTTAAAAGAAGATTTAAAAATTCACTTTCTTCCGGCTTTAATAGCTTGTTGATACTTTCAAATTGTGTTATTTTGTAAAGATATGCGCCTATAAATAATCCAAAGGAATAAAACAATGCGCTGTAAATAACGGCTTTGTTTTTTGCAAAATCAAATGTGATTTCTTTTTTTTCTTTTTCATTGAAATCAATTTTAACATCATTAATCTTATCAAGCTTTAACTCATCATCCACAATTTATCACCTTGATTTTCTGCCTGATTTTATAATTGCGACTATTGCTGAAACGATTATAATGGCCGCAATTTTTATAATTTCAATTACGGAATCTGATTTAATAACGCAGAAATTAATGATTGTGAACAGTAAAAGCGGTATTACAGAAATCAGTGAAAAAATTAAATAGTTGTTTTTGAAGCCGCTTATACTGACTATTGAAATAATACCTGATGAAAGAACGCATATTGCGATTGCAAAATAATCAAGCACCTTTAAATCCAAATCAAGTTTTTGAACGATGAACGACATTATTGCGGTTAAAATAAAAACGCTTAATACACTTGAAGTGACTATTTTAATTAAATAACGCAAAAATATTCCTTTCGTATTGCTTGAAGTAATTTTAGGCATAAGTAAATCCCCCCTGAATCAATATATTCAAGGGGGATTTATTCTAGAAGTATTTTAAATAAAATTAATCTCTATTTTTTTTAGTTTCATCAATAACTTCTTTTTTCTGCTTTTTTTCAGCCTTTTTAGCTTTTGCAGCCTCTCTTGCAGCTTCAACTTCTTTCTGATGCTGTTCTGCCTTTGTTTTATTTGTGTTTACAGCCCAGCGCTCAATTTTCATTTTATTTCTGTCAGAGCCTGTTTCAATAATAAGGTCATTTTCGCGGATGGTAACAACCCTGCCAACAATGCCGCCGATAGTAATAATTTCGTCACCGATTTCAAGTGATGAACGCATTTCCTGCTCTTCCTTCTGACGCTTTTTTTGTGGGCGAATCATAAGGAAATACATAACTGCTACCAAAACCACCATCATAATGATTGTTGTAGTCATATTACCGCTGCCTGCAGTACCGGATCCTTCAGTCATTTGGGCCATTAATAGAATTGGATTCATAAATCGTTTTCCTCCTAAAGTGAATAAAATTATTATATTAGAAATGGGATAATTTTGCAAGCATTTTCTAAATTCTGGTATCAAGTTTTACACAATATTCATTTTTATAGTCAGTAAATGTACCGTTGTCTAAATTCTCACGTATTTCTGACATAAGATTATTATAAAAATACAGATTGTGCATAACGGCCAAGCGCATACCGAGTATTTCATTACTCTTAAATAAATGACGCAAATAACTGCGTGAATAGTTTTGACAGGTTGGGCAATTGCATTCTTCATCAATAGGACTGCTGTCCCTTTCATATTTGGCATTATTGATGTTAATTATACCTTTTTTTGTAAATAATTGACCATGTCTTGCATTACGGCTTGGCATAACACAATCAAAAAGGTCCACTCCCCTGCTTACAGCTTCCAAAATATTTCCCGGAGTGCCGACACCCATAAGATATCTTGGCTTATTTTGAGGCATATATGGTTCAACAGCTGAAATAATTCTGTACATATCTTCCTTTGGTTCGCCTACAGCCAAGCCTCCGATTGCATAACCATCCAAATCAAACTTTGCAATCTCTTTCATATGTTCAATTCGTAAATCATCATAAACACAGCCTTGATTTATACCAAATAACAGCTGATTTTTATTTATAGTGGTTTCAAGCGAATTGAGTCTGTCCATTTCAATCTTACAGCGCTCAAGCCATCTTAATGTTCTCTCACAGGCTTCCTTGGCATATTTACGATTCGCCGGATTTTCTACACATTCATCAAACGCCATTGCAATTGTGGACGCAAGGTTTGATTGAATTTGCATACTTTCTTCAGGCCCCATAAATATCCTTTTGCCATCAACGTGTGAATTAAAAGTCACGCCCTCTTCTTTAATCTTATTGAGTTTGGCAAGGCTGAACACCTGAAAGCCGCCGCTGTCAGTAAGTATAGGTCTGTCCCAATTTGTAAACTTGTGCAAGCCACCCATATCATAAATCAATTTATCATTAGGCCTTACATGAAGATGATATGTATTACAAAGCATCACCTGACAGCCTATATCCTTAAGATCCTTTGTTGAAAGGCCGCCTTTAATCGCTGCACTTGTTGCAACATTCATAAATGCAGGAGTTTGAACTGTTCCGTGAACTGTTTCAAATTTACCGCGTCTGGCAGTACCTTCTTGTTTTAATAATGTATATTTAGCCATATCTAGATTCCTAACAATTCTAAAATTTAATAGTTAACAATGATTTCAGGTCAATTCAAAAACCATTATTACTTGATAAACATTGCATCTCCAAAGGAAAAAAATCTATACTTTTCCTCAACAGCAGTTTTGTATGCATTCATTACATTATCATAGCCTGCAAAAGCAGAAATCAGCATAATTAGAGTGCTTTCGGGCAAATGAAAATTCGTAACAAGTGCATCCATACATTTGAATGTATAGCCCGGGTAAATGAAAATACCTGTATCGCCTTCATCAGCACAAATACAGCCGTTTTTATCAGCAACAGATTCAACTGTTCTGCAGCTGGTAGTGCCTACACATATAACACGCTTATTGTTTTTATGTGTTTCATTAATTAGATCTGCAGTCTCCTGCGGCATAATATAATGTTCTTTATGCATAATGTGCTTTGTAACATCATCAACTTTAACAGGTCTGAAGGTTCCAAGACCAACATGAAGTGTTACATAACCTATTTTAACGCCTTTTGCCTGAATTTCAGCAAGCATATTCGGTGTAAAATGCAAGCCTGCAGTAGGTGCAGCAGCAGAGCCTAAATGCTCACTGTATACTGTTTGATATCTTTCCTGATCATTAAGCTTTTCTTTTATGTAAGGCGGTAAAGGCATTTGTCCGATTTCATCAAGTACGGAAAAAATGTTGCCATCACACTTGAATTCTACAATCCTGTTGCCGTTATCAAGAACGTCTATAACCCTGCACGCAAGCTGGCCATCACCAAATATAAATTCAGTACCTGTTTTGGCTCTTTTACCAGGACCGCACAAGCACTCCCAAACAAGATTTTCCTTTTGTTTTAACAAAAGAAATTCTACAACAGCTCCGGTCTCCTTTTTAACACCGAAAATTCTGGCAGGAATAACACGGGTATTATTTAAAATTAAGCAGTCACCGGGATTTAAATAATCGGTTAAATCTTTGAAAATCTTGTGCTCAACATCACCGTTTTCTTTATCAAGAAGCATAAGCCTTGATGCATTTCTTGGCTCTATTGGGGTTTGCGCAATAAGATTTTCAGGCAAATCATAGTAGAAATCCGAAGTTTTCATTAGATATTCTCCATATTCTAGCAATTTATAATTGACATATATATATATTAAGTGATATTATATATAACGTGTATGAATAATTATTTCATACCCCACTATTATATTGCATATTATCTTGTTTTACAAGGTATTTTTTAAGGAGATTTGTTTATGGAAAAAAAGTACAATGTAGGCATCGTGGGTGCAACGGGTATGGTTGGACAGAGATTTGCAACTCTTCTCGAAAATCATCCGTGGTTCAATGTAAAGGTTCTTGCAGCTTCACCAAGAAGTGCAGGAAAAACATACGAAGAAGCTGTTGGCAAAAAATGGTGTATGGATAAAGACATTCCGGAAAATATGAAAAATATTATCGTTATGGATGCTACCAACGATATTGATAAAATAACTTCAATGGTTGATTTTGTTTTCTGTGCTGTAGATATGAAAAAGGACGAAATCAAGGCTCTTGAGGAAGAATATGCAAAGCATGAATGCCCTGTAGTATCAAACAACAGTGCACATCGTTTTACTGCTGATGTTCCTATGGTTGTGCCGGAGCTTAATGCAGAGCATATCAATATTATCCCGGCTCAAAGAAAGAGACTCGGAACAAAACGCGGCTTTGTAGCAGTTAAATCAAACTGTTCTCTTCAGTCATATGTTCCTGCTATCTTCCCTCTTCACGAAAAATTCGGTGTGAAAAATGTTTTGGTATGCACTTACCAGGCTATTTCCGGTGCAGGTAAAACATTTGATACATGGCCGGAAATGATTGACAATGTTATTCCTTACATTGGCGGTGAGGAAGAGAAGAGTGAAAAAGAACCACTCAAGCTTATGGGTAAAATTGACGGCGATGTAATTAAATCAGCCGACAAGCCTAACTTTACAGCACAGTGTATTCGTGTTCCTGTTTCAAACGGTCATTTAGGCGCTGTGTTTGTGGATTTTGAAAACAAGCCAAGCAAAGAGGAAATGATTGAAATCTGGGAGAATTTCTCCGGCAGAGCACAGGAGCTTGAGCTTCCATCTGCTCCTAAAAAGTTCCTTAATTATTTTGTTGAGGATGACAGACCGCAGATTAAGTCTGAAAGAATGCTTGAAAACGGAATGGCTGTTTCAATCGGCAGATTAAGAGAGGACACACAGTACGACTATAAATTCGTTTGCCTTTCACACAACACATTAAGAGGCGCTGCCGGCGGTGCTGTTTTACTTGCAGAGCTTCTTGCAGCTGAAGGTTATATGGATTAATTGATATTTACTTAAGGAGAAAAAGTTATGAAAGAACCAATTTTTACAGGTGCCGGTGTTGCTATCATCACTCCTATGAATGATGACGGTTCGGTAAATTATGATGAATTTGCAAGATTTATTGATTTCCAGATTGAAAATGGTACTGATGCTATTGTGGTTTGCGGAACAACCGGTGAATCTTCAACTTTAAAGGTAGTTGAACACAATGAAGCTATCAGATGGTGTGTTGAGTATGTTAACAAAAGAGTTCCTGTTATTGCAGGTACAGGTTCCAACTCAACTGCATGTGCTATTGATATTAGTCAGGAGGCTTGCAAAGCCGGTGCTGATGCGCTTTTGCTTGTAACTCCATACTATAACAAAACAAGCCAGAGAGGTTTGATTGCGCATTACACCGCTATTCATGATGCTACTGACCTCCCTATTATTCTTTACAATGTACCTTCAAGAACCGGTTTGAATATTACTCCTGAAACTGCACTTGAGCTTTCAAAGCTTCCAAGAGTTAATGGTATTAAAGAAGCATCTGGTAATCTTGAGCAGATTGCAAAGATTCATGAGCTTTGCGGTGATGAACTCAATATCTGGAGCGGCAATGATGATCAGATTTATGATGTTATGGAAGCCGGCGGAAAGGGCGTAATAAGCGTGCTTTCAAATATTGCACCACAGGCGGCTCATGATATTCCTGCGAAATACCTTGAAGGTGATAAGGCAGGAAGCAAGGAGCTTATGGATAAATATATGAAGCTTGCAAAGGCAATGTTTGTTGATGTAAATCCAATACCTGTTAAAGAAGCCGTAAATCTTATCGGATTTAAAGCCGGTCCTTGCAGACTTCCTCTTATTGAGATGGATGATGAAAATAAAGCATATGTTAAAGAAACTATGCAGGAATACGGTTTGGTAAAATAAATATAACTTTAAAGGAATTTTAAAATGACTAAAATTATTTTAGTAGGCGCTTGCGGAAAAATGGGAGGCGTTATTGCTGATATCGTCAACAAACGTGATGACTGTGAAATTGTTGCAGGTGTTGATAGATTTCCAAAAGAATGCAGCTTCCCTGTTTATGAAAATCTTGAGTTTGTAAACGAGTGTGCAGATGTTATAATTGACTTTTCACACCCAAGTGCACTTGATGATTTGCTTTCATATTCAAAAGAAACGAATACAGCTCTTGTTATAGCTACAACTGGCTATGATGAAGAACAGAAAAAGAAGATATCAGATGCATCAAAAACATCCCCAATATTCTTTACATATAATATGAGTATGGGTATTAATCTGCTGGCAAATCTTGCTCAAAAAGCAACAGAGATTTTAGGCAGTGAATTTGATATTGAAATTGTTGAAAAGCATCATAATCAGAAAATTGATGCTCCAAGCGGCACGGCATTAATGCTGGCGGATGCAATTTGTGAAGTTACTCCTAATGCAATGAAATATGAGTACGATCGCCATTCGAAGCGTGAAAAAAGAAGCAGAAATGAAATTGGACTTCATGCTGTCAGAGGCGGAACAATTGTTGGTGAGCATGAAATTATCTTTGCCGGCAGGGATGAAATAATTACTCTTTCACACTCTGCAAGAAGTAAGGAAGTGTTTGCTGTTGGTGCTGTGAATGCAGCAGTTTATATGAATGGTAAGCCTGCAGGATTATATGATATGAAAGAACTTATAGACTAAACTATATAAAAAAGACCTTAAGCAATTCGCTTAAGGTCTTTTTTATGTGTTTATAAAGATTTATTGTTTATTTGAAAAAATCAGGTATTAACTGTTTCATTTTTTCAGGAATATCAATTGACTGTGGGCAATGCTGTGCACATTTTCCGCATGCAATACAAGCGGATGCATCAGCGTCAATAGATGCATATTGAACAATAGCTTTGTCTTTTTCTATATCGTTGGTTTTAACCTGATTATAAAGAGAAAAGATAGAACTGATTTTTACATCTTTCGGGCAGTCAGCACAATAATCACAGCCTGTGCAAGGTATAACATCACTTTTGTTAATCATAGCAGCTGCATTTTCACAGATTTTATATTCACTTTCGCTGAATGGTTTAAAATCAGTAAGTGTATTTATATTATCATAAAGCTGTTCTTCCGTGTTCATACCGCTCAAAATCGTTAAAACATTGCTGTGGCTTGCAACAAATCTAATTGCCCATGAGGCAATACTTTTATCAGAGTCGGCCTTTTTGAACATATCTGAAATGTCTTTGCCGACATTGGCAAGCTTTCCGCCGCGTACGGGTTCCATAACAATTACAGGAATACCTGCCTCTGTTAACAGTTCGTACTGTGTTTTTGCATCCTGGTCTTTCCAATCAAGGTAATTCATCTGTATTTGCGCAAAGTCCCACTTATGGTCAGCTATAATCCTTTTCAAATCATCAATTGTGCCGTGAAAAGAGAAGCCGATATTTTTTATTTTACCCTCTTCCCTTTTCTTCTCGAGAAATTCATAAGCACCATACTCTTCACACTTATTATAATTTTCTTTATTTAAAGAATGCAAAAGGTAAAAATCAAAATAATCTGCACCGGTTCTGTCAAGCTGTTTTTGAAAAACTTTTTCCATATCACTTTTTTTAGGACAGAGCCATATAGGCAGTTTGTCTGCAAGAAAATAGCTGTCTCTTGGGTATTTTTTGAGCGCAGTTCCTATGAACTTTTCACTCTTGCCAACGTGATACATATATGCTGTATCAAAATAGTTAACACCATTTTGATACGCAATATCAACAAGATTTTGACCTTTTTTATAATCTATAAGCGGATTTGCTTCCCTTTTTACAGGTGTTTTGCAAGGCAGGCGCATTGTGCCTAAACCAAGCAGTGATATTTCTTGATTTTTAAATAATCTTTTATCAATCATATTTATTATTCCTTTGTCCAGGTTACACCCTGCGGCGTATCCTTCAAAATAATACCTTTTGCCTTTAAGTCATCACGAATTTTATCAGCAGTAACCCAATCTTTATTTGCACGAGCTTCCTGCCTTTGAGCTATAAGTGCTTCAATTTCGCTGTCAAGGTCATTTGATTTTTTGTTATAAAGAATACCTAAAACATTACAAAGCTCGTCAAAAACCTCTGCTGCGGCCTCACAGGTAGCCTGTGTAACAGCTTTATCAAGAATTTTAGTGTTAATATCTTTAACAAGCTCAAATACTGCTGCAATACCATCTGCCGTGTTTAAATCATCATCCATAGCAGAAATAAACTGCTCACGGCGGCTGTTAACCAAATCAATAATTTCGCTGTCTGCCTCACCCTGTGATGCATTTTTTGCAGCAAAATCAAGGCTTTCACGGCAGGTGTATAATCTGTCAAGAGCAGACTTGCATTGCTCAATGATTTCGAGATTATAATTGATTGGTGAACGATAGTGAGATGAAATAAGAAAATATCTGATTACTTCATAACCGTATACTTCTGCAATCTCTCTTACGGTTTTAAAATTGCCGAGTGATTTACTCATTTTTACATTATCAACATTAATGTATCCGTTATGCATCCAGTATTTTGAAAAGGTGCATCCATTGGCACATTCGCTTTGTGCAATTTCATTTTCGTGATGCGGGAAAATCAAGTCCTGGCCACCGCAATGAATGTCAATTGTGTTGCCGAGAAAACGTCTGTTCATAGCAGAACACTCTATATGCCAACCCGGTCTGCCCTTTCCCCAAGGTGAATCCCAATAAGGCTCGCCCTCCTTTGCCGCTTTCCAGAGTGCAAAATCAAGCGGATTTTCCTTCTTATCCCCTACCGCAATTCTTGCACCTGACTGCAAATCATCAATTGGCTGGTGACTCAATTTGCCATATTCATTGAAATTGAGGGTTCTGAAATAAACATCACCGTCAACAGCATAAGCATAACCCTTTTGCTCAAGGTCTGCAATTATGTCAATGATTTCGTCAATATTTTCCGTTGCCTTTGGATGAACTGTAGCATCTTTAAAGTTAAGACCATGGGCATCAGTCCAAAATTCCTCAATGTATTTTTTTGAAACTTCCTCAAAGGTTATGCCCTCTTCATTTGCTCTTTTAATTATTTTATCATCTACATCTGTAAAATTCTGAACAAATTTCACGTTATAACCGCGGTATTCGAGATATTTTCTTAAAACATCAAAAACGCAAAGCGGTCTTGCATTTCCAATGTGAATAAAATTGTATACAGTAGGACCGCAGGCATAGATTTTAACTTCATTTTCATCAACAGGAATAAACGCTTCCTTCTGACGTGTCATTGTGTTAAAAATTTTCATTTTAAAGACTCCTTTAAAAGTTTTATTTCTTCTTCCAATTTATTGATTTTTTCCTGATTATTTTGTATTGCATTCATAACAGGGTCAGGGATATTAATCTGATCAAGATCGTCAACACGCTCGCCGTCAATTCTTACAATTTCTCCCGGAACGCCGACAACAGTACAATTCGGTTCAACGTCTTTCACTACAACAGCACCTGCAGCAATCTTTGCATTTCGGCCGATTGTTATAGGACCTAAAACCTTGGCACCTGAACCAATCATAACACCGTTTTCGATTGTGGGATGTCTTTTGCCGATATCCTTACCTGTACCGCCCAGCGTTACACCCTGATAAATCATTACATCATCGCCGATTTCAGTTGTTTCACCTATAACAATACCACTTCCGTGGTCAATGCATACGCGTCTGCCTATGGTGGCACCGGGATGAATTTCAATGCCGGTTTTATGAGCACTGCGCTGACTGATAAATCTTGCAATAAAAGGCATATTATGCTTTAAAAACCAATTTGCTTTTTTATGACTTCTTAATGCTTTAAAACCGGGATAAAGCAATATTATTTCAATAGGACTTCTCGCTGCAGGGTCGTGTTCCATAAAACTCTTTAAATCTTCTCTGTAAGAGTCAAACATATTTCTCCCTCCAAAAAAATATGCCCCTGTCAATACGACAGAGGCAATGTAATACTGCGGTTCCACTCTTGTTTATAACTCTGGCTGCAAAAAATACAGCGCAAGCCTGTAACGCGGCTAAACGGCTTGAAATACTATAGTTCCTCCAAGCAACTCAAGAGTGCATTTGGGCAGGGTTTATATATAAATCTTTCAGCATATGATTTACTCTCTTGCTATAAACGGACTGCTTACTTCTCTCTGTCACAGTTTTTATTCTTATCAATAATATTATATATAATTTTTTAGATTTTGCAACAATTATTTTGTTTTAATTAAATGCCATCCGTCTTTTGCATATACAATTCCGCTCAAAACGGTTACAACAGCAACAATCCAGAATGCAATTGTGCAGTAGGTATTCAGCCATGGAGTTGTTACATCAATATTGGCTGCACCCTCACCTATTGCCAGAAGCAAAAAGGTCATACCGGTGGTTGCCATCTGAAGGAAAGTTTTGCACTTACCAAACGCATTTGCTGCAATAACCTCGCCCGAAGATGCTGAAGCCATTCTTATACCGGCTACAAGGAATTCTCTTGCAAGCATGAGCATAATACAAATATCTGTATGCCAGCCCATATTTACTAAAATAAGGTAAGCTGCAAAAGTAAGACTTTTATCGGAAAGCGGGTCCATAAGTTTTCCGAAGTCGGTAACAAGTCCTCTTTTTCTTGCAATAATTCCGTCAAGCTTATCACTCATACAAGCTAAAAAATAAACAATAAGCGTTGCAACCCAATGATATGGGAATTCGATATAGGCAAAAGCCATTAAAAACGGAATGCAGCAAAATCTGAAAACTGTAATTTTATTTGGTAAATTCATATTTCTACTCCTATTAAATCATAACCATCATAATCAGTTATTTTTACGCTGACAAATTCACCTGTTTTTAAATCCTTTTCAGATGAAAAAATGATTCCGCTGTCAATTTCGGGTGAATCCAAGTAAGATCTTCCGATGTATTTATCCTCGCTTTTTTCGTCAACAACCACTTTATAAATATTGCCAACTCTGTTTTTATTAGAATTTTCGGTAATCGTATACTGAATATCCATAAGAACATCTGCACGCTGCTTTTTTATATCATCATCAACCTGATTTTCAAAATCAAAAGCAGGAGTATCTTCTTCAGGTGAATAAGCAAAGCATCCCATTTTGTCAAACTTAATCTCTTTAACAAATCTGCAAAGCTCTTCAAAATCAGATTCACTCTCGCCCGGAAAACCTACCATAAATGTAGTTCGCAGCGACAAATCCGGTATCTTCTTTTTCATTTTAGTAAGTAAATCCTTAAGCGATTCATACGAGCCGTTTCTGTTCATTGACGATAATATATTTTGATTGCAATGCTGCAGAGGAATATCAATGTACGAACATATTTTTTCCTCATTAGCAATAACATCAATAAGTTCATCCGTTACTCTGTCAGGATAACAATAAAAAAGCCTGAACCATTCAATTCCTTCTATTTTAACAAGTTCCTTTAAAAGCTGTGCCAGTTTATATTCACCGTAAAGCTTCATACCATACTTTGTTGTATCCTGCGCAACAAGGATTACTTCCTTAACGCCCTGCTTTGCAAGCATTTTTGCTTCGTTAATAATACTTGGCATAGAGCGCTCAATATAACCGCCCCTTATACCGGGAATTGCACAATAAGAGCATTTATTATCACAGCCGTCACTTAACTTTAAATATGCCCAATGCGGCGGCGTTGAAAGCATTCTTTCACCCTCAAGGGGAAGATACTTCTTTTCAGGGAAAAAGCTTGTTGGTATGCCCAACAAAGCTTTTTGACAAACCTTTACAATATCATTGTCAGCCCCAATGCCGATTACAGAATCCACTTCAGGAATTTCTTTTAATATTTCCTCCTGATAGCGTTCAGCAAGGCAGCCCGTTACAACAATTGCAGATATGATACCTGCTTCTTTATACTGTGCCACCTCAAGGATTGTTTCAATTGTCTCACGCTTTGCATCATCAATAAATCCACAGGTATTAATTATCATAAGATCGCTTTCTTCAATGGATTTCGCAATCGCAAAGCCGCTTTTATTCAATTTATCAAGCATTATCTCCCCGTCCACCTGATTTTTAGGGCAGCCAAGAGATATCATACCAATTTTATAACTCATTTTCATCTAACCTGTAAAATGCTGATTGTATATCACTATAGGAAAAACCTTTTCGAAGAAGAGCTGAAATGACCTTTTGCTTTCCATTTTCCTGTTCAAGCTTTGAACTATACTTGTTTTCAAGCAAATCCATAATTGTAGAAACATTATCTATTTCATATTCATACATTACTTGATTTACAATATCCGAAGCTATACCACGCTTATAACATTCCTGTCTGACATGGTTTGATGAATAATGTTTTGCCTCAAATAAATACGCAACGAGGCTTTCGCAATAATGTGCATCATCAAGATAGCCTGCTTCAATATAACGTTCAATGGCTTTTTGTGCACTTTCTTCATCAACCGTTCTTAATAATTTTACTTTCAATTCCTTAACAGAATGCTCGCGCCTTGAAAGCAGGTCTGCACATTTATTCAGTGCTTTCTTATAATTTATCTTTGACAATAAATCCTGCCATTCCTCTTCGCTGATTTCAGTTCCGTCGGATATATAATTATCAAGCCAGAAATTGATATCGGTCGTAACAGTATACTCATCATCAAGAAGCAGATGCACTTTGTTGCCTCTGCCCCTTTGGTGTTTAATAATCATTAATCCTCGTCGTCCTCGACAGCTATGTCAAGCTTTGCTCTTGCAGCAGCACGTGTTGTTTTTTTAGGTGCTTCCTCTGCTTCAGTAGTTGCCATAGGGGCAGCCTTGGGTCTGTATTTTTGTGTAGACTGTGCTTGAATTTCTGCCATTTTTTCTTTAATCTGCTTTTCAAGATCAGCAGCAAACTCAGGGTCATTTTTAATTATATTTTTAACATTATCTCTGCCCTGGCCCAGTCTTTGGTCTTTATATGAGAACCAGGAACCGCCTTTATGTATAATGTCATATTCAACACCCATATCAAGAATTTCGCCCTCTTTGCTGATACCTGTGCCATACATAATATCAAATTCAGCAGATTTAAATGGAGGTGCAACCTTGTTTTTAACAATTTTAACTTTAGTGCGTGAACCAAGAATTTCAGTTCCGTTTTTAAGCTGCTCTGCCTTTCTTACATCAATACGAATAGATGAGTAGAATTTAAGCGCTCTACCACCTGTGGTAACTTCAGGATTGCCGTAAACAACACCGATTTTTTCACGCAGCTGGTTGATAAATATAATGATACAATTCGTTTTATTAACAGTACCTGCAAGCTTACGAAGCGCCTGTGACATCAAACGTGCGTGCTGACCCACATGGCTGTCACCCATATCGCCTTCAATTTCGCTTTTAGGAACAAGTGCAGCTACAGAGTCAACAACAATAATATCTACAGCACCGCTGCTCACAAGCTGTTCGGTAATTTCGAGTGCCTGCTCACCATAGTCAGGCTGTGAAACGAGCAGCGAATCAACATCTACGCCTAAATTTGCAGCATATATGGGATCAAGTGCATGCTCTGCATCAATAAAAGCAGCTTCACCGCCTGCTTTTTGAGCTTCAGCAATACAATGGAGTGCAAGAGTTGTTTTACCGCTGGATTCAGGACCGTAAATTTCAATAATTCTTCCCTTTGGTAAACCGCCTATTCCTGTAGCAATATCAAGTGAAAGTGAACCGGTAGAAATTGCATCTACCTTTAAACCGGAATTTTCACCAAGGCGCATAACGGCACCTGCTCCGTATTTCTTTTCAATCTGTTTCATAGCGGATTCTAATGCCGCTTTTTTATCTGAAGCCATGGAATATCCTCCCTGAATTTTATTTTAATTATTATACTATATATTGGGTATAAAATCAATAGAAATGGTAAAGTTGTACCAAAATTAGGACTTTTGAAAAAAAGAATAAAAAAATGCTTGCATTTTGCAATTAATTGTGATATCATACCAAATGTTCTAAATATTTAAGGAGGTGTTCGCAAATGGCAAAATGTGAATACTGCGGAAAAGACGTATCTTTCGGCATCAAGGTTTCTCACTCACACAGGAGATCAAACAGAACCTGGAAACCAAACATTAAAAAAGTAAAGGCTATTGTAAACGGCTCTCCTAAAAGAGTTAATGTATGTACAAGATGCCTTCGTTCAGGTAAAGTTGAAAGAGCATAATCGTTTCGCATAAAAGATGCACCGCTTTAAGCGGTGCTTATTTTTTTATCTAAATGATATAAAATCTATATTATTTAAGACAATTATAATCATATTTTTCTTTCTTTTTTTCTCTGAAGGTTTTGCCATAATATTTAATAAGAAGTCTTTGGAGCTGCCTTTCACATACACCTATTCTCTGTGCAAGCTCATGCAGGGTGATATCGGGATAATAAAGAAATGATTGCTCGATGATTATAAACCTTCTGTCATTCAGATTAGAGTTATTAGCTTGAATGCAGGATTTTTTTAATGTGTCGGGTATAATTTCTCTTGCTATCAAAGTCATCTGCTTCATCATTAAACCTGCAACAACGCTTTCAAATCCAAAATCCCCTGCTCTGAATTCTTTTAATATTTCAACAGCAGTATTATTATCAAAGCGCTCACAAAACCAGAAGTGGGTATTCAGGAATACAGATGCGGCTGAATTTGCTTTGATTGTATTTGATGCCTGAAGTGTTATAAACACATCTTCAACCGGATTATCTGAATCGGCACTTTGTGCATGGTAGATTTCCGGACCGGTAATAAAGAAATTGCCGGCTTTTAAATCATATTCGCTTGTATCGGTTATGAGCTTTCCCTTGCCTCCCAGAATAAAATGCAGTTCATAACTGTTTTTTGCGTGTGCATGGCGCGGTATGGCTTCACCTAATTTTCCGCCGCCTATATCTGTAATATGAAAACCGACTTCATTCCAAATAAAATTTATCATACAATCACCATATCCATCATATCAAAAACACGACATTATTTCAAGTTATATGTCGTGTTTTAATTTTATTGCTATGTTATACTACAAGCAGAGGTGATTATAATGAAAAAAATTATAAAAAAATCTATATCATTTTTATTGTGCTTTGCAACAATATTGACCTTTGCGTCTTGCTCAAATACACATAAAGATGAAAACATTAAAGTGCTTTTTGATGATACATCAAAAGTATCTTACAGCTACAAATTCAAGGAGCTCAATAGCAGTAAAAAGAACAAAACCTCTTCATGGAGGCAAGGTATGGTATCGGGCAACGGAATGCAGGGATTTATAACCAGCGGTTCACCATATAGTGACACATTTATTTTTCAGAATATGCATTTTATTCTGCCGAATGAAAATGTGAGAAATTGCCCTGAAACATACAATGAGCTTGAAAGTGTAAAGCAGGCAATTGTTAAGGGTGAGGATATTGTTGATAATGCAAGCTATGATGACGTTTATCGCTATCATCCCGGTGCACAGCTTCGTATAGAATCTGATAAAAATAAAGCAAAAGATTATGTGCGTTATACAGATTATGAAACCGGTCAGGTAGGCGTTCACTATAATGACAAAAACGGTATCTGGGACAGAAAAGCCTTTACTTCAATGGCAGATGGTGCTGTTATTACCGAAATAACACAGTCTGATACCGAAAGCAAAGTTAATATTACATTATCTATAGACGACATATCAACACTTGCAAACTTTGGTGATAGTAACGAAGTTGATATGAAATACAAAAAGCTTGTATCAGAAGATGCTGATTACATAGCAATGGCTGCACATTATCCGAACTATGATAACAGCGAGTTAAAACAAGGCGGATATGCAACATTGACTTACATAATTGCTGAAAACGGAAGCAAAGAAAAAATTCTTCTTGATAATGTAAAGGATGAGCAATATGCAGCAAGTGAAAATCCGGCTGTTAAAATCAGCAATGCTGATGCAGTATATCTTATAACAATTTCCGACAGAACCTTTGATATGGGCGATTTAAACAGTTTTGAAAAGCAGGAAAATATTGAGCTTGTTAATGAGCTTTACAACAAAACAAAAGCTGTTGCTGACAAATATCAGGCTGAATCTTCATTCCATTACGGCAATGCGCTGGATGCACATTTGGCAATATACCAGCCACAATTCAATGCTGTTACTTTAAATCTTGGCGATCATGATAATTCACAGTCCAACGAAAAAATGCTCAAGTCACAGAAGGGCAATAAAGAATTACAGAGTAATTTAGCGCAAAAGGCGTATTATTCAGGACGATATGCTTATTTATGCTGTGCAGGCTATTCAACCAGCAGACTATACGGAATGTGGACAGGTGAATGGAACACAGGCTGGGGCAGCAAATATACAATGGATGCAAACGTTAACTTGCAAACCTCTTCTATGAACACAAGCAACATATCATCCGCACCTATAGGCTATACATATTTTATTTTGCGCCAGCTTCCGGATTGGGAGGAAAATGCTTTTGCAACCCACGGCTACAAAAATGCAATTCAGGCTCCTGTTAACACAGATGGCGATTGTGCTGTAATAACCGAAACCTGTTACCCTTATCCTTTCAGATATTGGAATGCAGGAACCAGCTGGATGATACAGCCGCTTTATGAAACTTTGCAATGCTATGGAAATATAAATATACCACTTAGTGATGAATTTGATTTAAATGAATTAAAATCTGTCCTTTCAACCGATGAAGAAGATTTAACTGATGATGAAATGAAAGAAATTACAGACAGAGGTTATCTTCGTTTAGAGGAAGACATTTTACTTCCATTGCTGATTAAAAGTGCTAACTACTGGCAACAGCTTATGACACCTGATTATTATACCGCTGCAGATGGCACGATTCATTATGAAGAAGGAAAAACAACGTTAAACGAAGGTGAAAGTTTCTGCATTCTGCCCAGCTATTCACCGGAAAACAACCCTAAAAATTATCCGAGTCCTTCAACAGCAAACTGTGCGATTGATATATCAGCCTGCCGCAATAATATTGAAATGCTTTTAGATGTTGTTGCTGATGCAGCACCTGACACAGATACATCTGAATGGGAATATATGCTCAATCACTTGCCGCCATATCTTTATGATGATACAGGAGCGCTTAAAGAATGGGCAACTACTTCTTTTGAAGAAAACAATGAACACAGGCATTTGAGCCATTTATATGGCGTATGGCCGCTGTTTGAGTCACAGAAGGATGAAGCATTAACTTCAGCCTGCAAGCAGGCTATCGCAAATAGAGAGAGTGAGAATGAGGCAAGCCATGCGCTTGTACACCGTTCACTTATCGCTGCAAGACTCAAGGACCGTGACAGCCTTACAGATGCGCTCACATCATTGATGAACCACAAAATTCATTACGATTCATTAATGACAAACCATGATTATGACAGGGGCAGCTGCTATTGTACAGACTTTGCAATAGGATATTTAGGAATCATAAATGAAAGTCTTGTATATTCAAATACAAATGAAATTGAAATTCTCCCTGCCCTGCCAACCTCCGGCTTTGACAGCGGAAAAATAACAGGATTAAGAACAAGGACGCAGGCAGCAATAGAAAGTCTTGAATGGGACATTAATGGAAAATCAACTGTAACAATAAAAAGTGACATAGACCAGACAATTGTTATATCCTGTGCTGTTACAGGTGAAGAATCTGAAGTGGCCTTCAACGCAGGTGAAACTAAAACAGTTGAATTCGTTTTAAAATAGCAATAATTAAATAAAAATAAGACATAGTAAAAAACTATGTCTTATTTTTATTTTTTGACTTAAAGTCTATTTTATTTTCTTTATGCTTTATCAGTTTAACTACATTTTCCCTATGTGCAGTAACAACAATTATAGTGAACACTGCAGCAATCAGAGTCAGAATAATACTTTTATGAAACGCAAAAATAAATACAGGATAAAGTATTGCCATAATAATGCTTCCAAGTGAAACATATTTTGTGAGCAACACAATAACTATAAATATTGCAAGCAATATTAAAGCTACTCTCCAGTCTATCGCAAATACCATGCCGCCAGAAGTCGCCACGCCCTTACCGCCTTTGAATTTGAAATAGCAAGGGAAAATATGCCCAAGAACACAAAAAAAGCCTGAAAAGGATTTTAGAAACATATTTAAATCAATCGTGTTCAAAAATCCGCCGTCAATTTCATTTAAGGTAACAGGCACGTAGCTGAAAATTGCTATTGAAATATATATTGCAACAAAAACCTTCAGCATATCGCCTATGATTGTCAAAAGTGCAATGCCTTTTCCATAGCTTCTGAGCATATTTGTTGTACCTGCATTGCCGCTGCCATGATTTCTGACGTCATCTTTTTTTAATTTATTTGAAAGAATCACACCGAAGTTAAGACTGCCAAGAAGATAAGATAATATCGCTATAAAAACAAATGCTATTATCATTTCAAACATTATTTTTTGCCCTCTCCCCTTTCTCTTATAATAAAGCGAACGGGAGTTCCGTCCAGTCCGAATATATCTCTTATCTGATTTTCAAGATATCGCTGATATGAAAAATGGAACAGCTCTGCATTGTTAACAAAGAAAACAAATGTAGGCGGGCGGGTTGACGCCTGGGTCATATAATATATTTTAAGCCTTTTTCCTTTATCGGTAGGAGGCTGAACCCTTGCAGTCGCACCTGCAAGCACCTCATTGAGCTTTCCTGTAGAAATGCGCATTGAATTTTGCGAATGAACAAACGCAATCATTTCAAAGAGCCTGTCAATTCTCTGTCCGGTTTTAGCTGAAATGAACATAATCGGTGCATAGCTCATAAATGAAAAATCATTTTCAAGCTTCTCACGGTATTCTTTCATAGTGTTGCCGTCTTTTTCAATAGCATCCCATTTGTTTACAACAATGATGCAGGCCTTTCCCTGTTCAAGGGCAATTCCGGCAACCTTTGAATCCTGCTCTGTAAAGCCCTCAACTGCATCAATCATAATTACGCAGACATTTGCTCTCTCTACAGCCATTCTGGCACGGATAATGCTGTATTTTTCAATTGCATCATTGACCTTGCTTTTACGTCTTAAACCGGCAGTATCAATAAAATTGAATTTACCATGCTGATTTTCAATGAACGTGTCAGTTGTATCACGTGTGGTTCCTGCAATGTTTGAAACAATAGCTCTGTTTTCGCCGCTGATTTTATTTACAAGAGAAGATTTGCCAACGTTCGGTTTGCCGATAACAGCCACCTTAATAATTTCGTCATCATCCTCTTCTTCAAAATCTTCGGGCAAAAATTTTATAACCTCATCGAGCAAATCACCTGTTCCGTGTCCGTGAACTGCCGAAACAGCCACAGGGTCACCGATACCAAGATTATAAAATTCATAAAAATCGGGATCAGGTGCACCAATGCTATCGCACTTATTTACACATAAAACGATTGGCTTACCGCTTTTTTGAAGCATAGATGTTACTTCGTAATCACTTGCAACAATGCCGTCTTTAAGATTCGTAACAAGAATAATAACATCAGCAGTTGCAATTGCAATTTCTGCCTGTGCACGCATCTGACTCAAAATAATATCACTGCTGTCAGGCTCAATACCACCTGTATCAACCAGCAAAAACTTATGATTAAGCCATTCACAATCACCGTAAATCCTATCTCTGGTAACACCGGGTCTGTCATCAACTATGGACAGACGTGTACCTATTAACTTGTTAAAAAGTGTTGATTTGCCGACATTTGGTCTGCCGACAACCGCAACAACCGGTTTTGCCATAAAATCACCTCATAACAAGAAAGACGGACAATATTTGTCCGTCCGTCACAAATTTTGTAAAATTATGCTTCCTTGCTGATAACTTCTCTGCCATCATAGTAGCCGCAGTTCTTACATACCTTGTGAGAAACTGTATAACCGCCGCAATTAGAGCATTTTACAAGAGTTGGAGCATCCATTTTCCAAACACTTGAACGTCTCTTATTCTTTCTTGCCTTTGATGTCTTTCTAGCTGGTACTGCCATTTTAAGTGCCTCCTTTATATTAAAAGCGTTTTATTTATTCTTCAAGCAACTGCAATAAGGCTTCCATCCTTGGATCAACATCTTTTTTGCAGTTACATTTACTGACATTCAAATTAGCTGCACATTTTGGACAAAGACCCTTGCAATCCTCTTTGCAAAGTATTTTTGTCGGCAGGCTTAAGGAAACCTCTTCGTGAACTAATTCTTCTAAATCGAGTGTTCTGTTGCTTACAATGATGTAATCATCATCGTCCTTTTCGTTTTGCAGCTCTTCAACAATAATTTTGCTGATATCAAATGAAAAGCTTTTTTTTACATCTTCTGCACATCTGTCGCAAAAGCCATAAAAATCAAAACTGATATTTGTGTCCATATAGACAACATCTGCTCTGGTAAAAAGCTTACCGCTCACTTTAACACCATCTTTAATCGGTGAATAAGTACTGTAGGTCAAATCGCTCAAATCAAAGGTTTGATTTATATCAATTTGCTTTTTGCTGCCGTTAAATAAACCGGAAAGGTCAATTTTCATATAAACACCTCAACGTGCACACTCGCACTTGTACTTTAGTATTATATATATTAGTATTCCCTTTGTCAATAGAAAATTTTAAAAAATAAATACTGTTGATATATGATGAACATTGTAAAACGCAGGCATATTGCAAAATATACTACACATTCATATTACAGAGATGTTTTGCAATTTTTAATGATAATCGAGCAGCATCATCAATAACTTCTGAAGGTATGCGCTGAATGTAATTATGAATTTCTAGAGAGAATGAATTTTTATAATCAACTGACTTAAGTGCGAGCATAAATTCATTCCAATCAATGCTGCCAGTAAAAGGTGCAAGATGTTGGTCACCTTTACCGTTATTATCATGAACGTGAAGGACTTTAAGACGTGCTCCAAGCTTTTTAACAGCCTCTGAAGGATTTATTCCGGAGCAGTTTGCGTGCCCTGTATCAAGGCACGCATAAACATTGTCTAAATTAACAGAATCAATCATTTTTATTATGTCTTCAATTTGATGTCCGAAGGTTATAACCGGTATTTTCTGGGAATTCCACATTTTAGTAAAAATATTTTCAATGGCAACATTCGTACCATATTCTTTGGCAATCAAGGCATATCTGCATATTCTTTCCACGTTATAATTCAAAGTTTCATTATAATTTAATTCATTTACACCTGAATCAAAATACATCGGATGAAAAACAGCGTAATCAATATTCATAACTGCACAAGCTTCAAAGCATCTTCGAGTGAGCTCTTCATATAGTGCCTCGTTTGGAAAGACATCTATGCTATGATGAAAAGGTGCATGAACCTGACTGAAATATATATTATTTTCGTCTGCCGTGCTTTTTAAGTCATAAAACCATTTTTCATAATTACTTTTAAGAAGCGGTGAATCATCACGATTACAGAAATCAGACAGGTTGAAATCAAGCGAATTAAATCCGATTTCACTCAATTTTTTTACAGAATCTATACTTGAGCAATTATGCAAGTAAGCATCCATTGAAATTCCTACATCCATACATAAATCTCCTTTCAAAAAAATAAGGTCGCTTAAAAGCGACCTTAAATATTTTAATATTCTTCGCAGTAATCAAAGATTTCTACAGGTAAATCCTCTTTGTCACAGCTGATTGTGAAGTAGAAATTTACATCCGTTGCTTCTGAAAGCTCTGAAAGCATCTCAAAGAATTGAGGAAGCTTTTCATACTCTCTGCCAACGATTTTGAATGTTGCATCAACAAGAATATCTGTTACATCATAGTTACCTGCACAAATACCGGCAAGGAAACCATAGAATGCTTTGTGACCGTTAATAAGGTAAGTTTCTGTTTCAAGAAGTCTTGCCTTTGATGATACATCATATGTAAGCTTAGGCTCTTTCTCAACGCACACTACGTTGCCGTCAGAAGCCTCAACACAAGCATTAACTTGATCAATTAATCTTTTGGTTTTACCTGCGCCTTTATTTCCTATGATGAGTTTAATCATATTAAAATTCCTCCAAAGGTGATTTATTTTCAATTACATATTAACATATGCCAAGACGTTTTTCAAGTCTTTCTTTTTCCTTTTCATAACCCGGCTTGCCAAGAAGTGCAAACATATTCTTTTTATATGCTTCAACACCCGGCTGATTAAAAGGATTTACACCAAGAATATAGCCTGAAACAGCACATACTTTTTCAAAGAAATAAATCAAATATCCGATATCCTTTGCACCTATCGAGTCGCATTCAATAACAAGATTGCCTACCCCGCCGTCGGTATGTGCAAGCAAAGTGCCCTGACGAGCTTTTTCGTTAACAAAGCTCATTGATTTGCCGGCAAGGAAATTAAGACCATCAATATTGCCATCCTGCTCTGTGATAAGGAAATCATCTTTAGGATTGTTGAATTTAATAACGGTTTCAAACATAAGAGGGCTTCCGCTCTCCTGAATATACTGACCTACTGAATGTAAATCTGTAGAGAAAATGCAGGATACAGGATACAGACCTTTGCCGTCCTTACCTTCACTTTCGGCAAAAAGCTGCTTAAGCCATTCGTTAAACATAGCCATACAAGGCTCATATGAAACAAAGCACTCGAGTTTTTTGCCTTTATTATAAAATGCGTTTCTAACTGCAGCATATTTTAAAACATCATTTTCATTGATATCTTTGCTGTTTAATGAATCCTGCGCTTCTTTTGCACCAAGCATAAGAGCATCAATATCAATACCTGCAACAGCAATAGGAAGCAAGCCAACAGCAGTAAGAACAGAAAATCTGCCGCCTACATCATCAGGAACAACAAATGTTTCATAACCCTTTGAATCTGCAAGCTCTTTAAGAGTACCCTTTGCTTTATCTGTTGTAGCAAAGATTCTCTTTGCAGCTTCTTCTTCGCTGTATTTGCTGTAAACGAGATCACGGAAAACACGAAAAGCAATTGCCGGCTCTGTAGTTGTTCCGCTTTTGCTTATCACATTTACGCAAATATCCTTGCCTTCACATATAGAAACAAGCTCTGTAAGCATGGAAGGGCTGATAGAGTTTCCGATAAAATAAATATCAGGTGTATCTTTTTTGATTGAATTATAGTTAGGAGAAGTAAGAGCTTCAATAACAGCTCTTGCACCAAGATAAGAACCACCGATTCCTATTACAATAAGAATATCAGCATTCTTTTTAATATAATCGCTTGCTTTCTTTATTCTGTCAAACTCTTCCTTGTCATAATCGGTTGGAAGAGTAACCCAGCCGAGAAAGTCATTTCCCGCACCGGTTTTGTTGTGAAGTGTCTCCATAGCTTCAACAGCTTTTGGTGCAAGGTCTTTAATATCCTGTGCAGTAACTATATCCTCAGCATGGTTTGATACAAATTTGATTGCCATATAAGTCGCCTCAATCCTTTATATAAATTATAATATTTGTTTATTGAGAGAATATAGTACAACATTTTTACAGAATATTCAATACTTTTAAACAAATTTTAGCAATTTATTAAATATATATCCAAATGTAACAGCATTAATATTTTCGTCTGCAACAAGCTTAACAACGGCCACCTGCTTGCCATCACAATTAACAATTACTTCGCCGAGCGCATCACCTTTTTTCACAGGCGCAGATATTTCTGTTTCAACCTTATACTTATATTCAAATTCCGATGCACCTTTGCCGACAAGCATAAAATTGCTGCTCTGAACAATTGGCTTTATACTTTTCTGTACTCCGCACTTGACTTTTACAGTATTTATTTCATTTTCATCAATCTCGATTGCTGCAAGCTTGTAATTGGCAAAGCCATAATCCAGCAGCTCTACAGATTTGTTGAATCTGTCATCACTTGTTTCAGCACCCAAAACCACAGATACAAGTTTGAGTCCGTCTCTTTCAGCAGTTGCGCAAAGACAGAAACCGGCATTTGAGGTTGTGCCTGTTTTCAGCCCCGTTATTCCGTTATATTTATTTACAAGCTTATTGGTATTGTTAAGCTCGGTTTCCCCATCTCTCAAGGAATCAAGCCAAACGGTTGAATATTCTTTAATCAAATCATGTTTCATTACTTCACTTGCTATTACGGCTAAATCGTAGGCACAGGAATAATGATTTGTTATATTGTCGTCCAGTCCTGTGCAGTTTTCAAAATTAGAATCTTTTAAGCCTAACTCCTTTACTTTGTCATTCATCATACCAACAAATGCAGTATCACTTCCTGCAATGTATTCAGCGAGGAGTGTGCAGGCATCATTGGCAGATGCAATAACAACAGCTTTTAGCAAATCGTTCACACTCATTTTCTCGCCAACCTCAAGCCAAATTTGTGATCCGCCCTTTGATACTGAATTTTCACTTGCTGCTACCATATCATCAAGACTTATCTGTCCGCTGTCGATTGCCTCCATAATTAAAAGAAGGCTCATTATTTTTGTAACAGATGCAGGAGATAAATGCTCTTTTGCGTTATCTTCGCTTATTACATCTCTTGTGTCCATACACATAAGTATACTTGATTTGACTTTTGTTTCCTTTTTATCTTTATCGGATTTTTCTGCGGAATAAACGGTAGCTGGTGCAGATATGAACAGGATAAAAGATAAAAGAAAAATAAAATATTTTTTCATATAATCACCAATAAATACTATTAATTGAATATTGTATTCATAACAAAAATTTGATATAATCACAAAAAGACAAAGGAGGCTGAATTATGAAGGCTGCATTTTATACACTTGGCTGCAAGGTAAATCAATATGAAACTGAATATATGAGTGAATTGCTGAAAAATGCAGGATTTGAAATTGTTTCACCAAACGATGAAGCAGATTATTATATCGTCAATTCCTGTACAGTAACTGCAACTGCTGACCAAAAAACAAGGCAGAATATACGAAAGTTTAAAAGAAAGCATCCGCAGTCAACTGTAATTTTGACAGGCTGTATGCCACAGGCATTTCCGGATGAAGCCTCGTCCCTTAATGAAGCCGACATCGTTTTTTCAAATAAAAATGATTGTGATATACTCACATTAATCAATGCACATAAAATCAGCAAAGCACGCTTAATCAATATTGATACGCACAAAAGCGGTGATGCGTTTTGGGACTGCTCTATCAGCAGCTTTAGTGAAAGAATAAGAGCCTTTGTTAAAATTGAAGACGGATGCGACAGATTCTGCTCCTATTGTATAATACCCAAATCCAGGGGACGTGTACGATCAAAAAAGCTTGAAGATTTAAAGACCGAAATAGATACCCTTGCAGAAAATTCCATCAAAGAGATTGTTTTGGTTGGCATTAATCTGTCTGCCTATGGAAAGGGTGAAAATTTCAATATCGTTGATGCAGTCAAGCTTTGTGCCGAAAACAGCAGCATTGAACGTATAAGATTAGGGTCACTGGAGCCTGACCATATTACAGATGATATAATTGAAGCACTTTCAAAAATTGATAAATTCTGCCCTCAATTTCATATTTCACTTCAGAGCGGCTGCACAAAAACACTAAAAAATATGAACAGGCATTATACTGCTGATGAATACAAGCACCTTTGTGATAAGCTGCGCAGCACATTCGATGATGCCAGCATAACTACAGACGTTATGGTCGGCTTTCACGAAGAGAGTGAAGAAGATTTCAATGAAAGTCTGGAATTTGTAAAAAATATTGCTTTTGAGAAGGTCCACGTTTTCCCTTACAGTCAGCGTGAAGGCACTGCGGCCTCACGAAAGGGCGACAGCGTTTCAAAGAATGAAAAGCAGCGCCGTGCTGACATAATGATAAAAGAAACAGAAAAAATCAGGCAGAATTATTTAAAAAAGCTTGTTGGCCAAACAAAAGAGGTTTTGTTTGAGAATGAAATTGAACCCGGCATTTACCAGGGCTATACAAAGAGCTATCTGCCCGTTCGTGTTAAATCGAAAGAAAACATAATCGGTCAAACGATTACGGTTACAATCAAAGATTATTCTGATGAATTCTGCATAGCAGAATAAAGATTTTTGCTTTCATCATTATCCTTTAACGAACTGTAGGAGAAAATATATATTCCACTCACACCCTCGAGCTTTGACAGATAGATTGTCTGTCTTGCAATGATATTATTGTTGTCAATAAACTCTTTTTTTCCGCTTTCCCCTGCAAATTCATCCTCTTGTCCTGCTTTATATAGCGGCAATGCAACATATAAGGTACAGTCAGCCATTTGAATCCAGCTTTTTGCTGTTTTCATAAATGGCTGATTTTCATTTTGAAAGCCGAAATAAATCTGTGGGCAGATATAATCAACATAGCCGTCATTGTTGGTCCACAGCTCAACATCAGCATAAAGTGCTGAAAAATTGTTTTCCATATTTGATGCAGGGCTTATTCCGAAAGTTATATTTTCATTTATTGATTTCACTGCACTATACACAGCTTTTACCATTTCGCTTACATTATTCCTGCGCCAGTCATCAAGTGATAAATCGCCTTTACTTTTTTTGTAATTCTCATACAGGTTTTTATCAATTGACGAATCTGTTTCAGGATAAAAATAATCATCAAAGCATACAGAATCAACCTGGTATTTGGTTACAATTTCCTTTACACCGTTTACGATAAGTTCTGTTACCTCGCTGCTCGCTGGATTAAAATAAATGCCGCTTTCACAGGCAATTATATTGTCGCTGTCCTTCCATTCAAGTGCAATATTATTTTCAGACAGCTTTGAAAAATCATTGGATTGGCTTACACGATAAGGATTAACCCAAGCTTCAATACTTAAATCCAGCTTGTGGGCAGCATCAACCATAATTTGCAGCGGGTCATAAAGAAGCTCACTCCCCTGCTGTCCAAAGCAATATGCACTTACAGGAAAATAATCGGAAGCAAAAAACGCATCAGCATATGGCCGCACCTGAACAGTTACCCTGTTAAACCCGTTGCTTTTTAGCTCTTTAAACGCTTTGGTTATGGACTTTTTGAATTGAGCTTCATCGTTATCTTTCGTGAATTGAGACAATTCATAATAAGTAATCCATACTGCTTTTACATATTGTTTCTCCTCTTCCTGCGGTTGTACACGCTGAACAGTACACCCTGCAAGCAGCAAAACCAATACTATTGATAAAATAATTTTTTTATACACTTGAACACTTCCTTAATTTATAGTAATATATATTTGGTGATAATTATGGAATACAGACTTGGAAATTCATTAAGAGTAAAATCAAGAGGAGATACATATCAGCTTATTTGCCCGAATTGTAAAAAGCTTGCAGAATTCGGTGTCTTTTCTAATTTTGAAAGGCATCTTGTTCCGAAAATTACTCTTTTAGATTGCAATACAGTTTATTTTCTTGTTTGTCCCGAATGTGCATCAGTATTTACTGTTGATGAAGAAATCGGTGACAGCTTCAAAAGCGGCAAGCGTGAAGATATAAGCGAAAAAGATTTAAAGCCATTAAAAAAGTTTAACGAATGAATATGGATTTAAAATTTATTTTAACGCTGCTGGCAGTATATTTTATATTTATAAACATTTTATCTGCAGGTCTTACGGTTGTGGATAAAAAGAATGCTATAAGAAATAAGTGCAGAGTACCTGAAAAAACCTTAATGACAATTGGTTTTTTTGGCGGTGCATTTGCAGAATATTTCGTTATGAAGAAAATGCATCATAAAACGCTGCATAAAAAATTTATGATTGGCTTGCCGATAGAAATTTTTATAAATATCATTTTAATAATTCTAATAATATTTAAGGTCGCAAAATGATAATTGCGACCTTTTTTATTTAAAGTATTATGCAGATAAGACCATTACAGCCTTCGTTTATTACACGTTCTATTGTTTCTCTGAACTTATTTCGTGCATCAACCGGCATGCGATACAGTTTATTGTTAAGCCCTTCATTAACAATTTCGTGAAGTGATTTGCCAAACAGGTTTGTATTCCAGATATCTGAAGGGTTTTCCTCAAATTCTTTAAGAAGATACATAACAAGCTCCTGGCTTTGGCTTTCACTTCCTACGATAGGTGCAACCTCAGTATAGGTATTGCACTTTATCATATGAATTGAAGGAGCCTCTGCTTTCAGCCTTACACCATATCTGCCGCCCTGCTTCATAATTTCCGGCTCGCCTAGTGAAAGCTGGTTGATTTCGGGCATTACAATGCCGTATCCCGTTTCCTCAACATCATTTAATGCTTTGGCAAAGCGTTCATATTCACGCTGCATGGATACAAGGGAAACAAAGCTGTTCATTAAGTCCTTTTCATCTTTTATTTCAATATGACAGCGTTGTGATAAAATCTGATAGAAGTATGAATTGTCAACGTAAAACTTCATATTGACAGCACCGTTTGACAAGTCAAGAGAAGATACATTTACTGACTCAATATATTCATTTTCCTTAAGAATATCTGAAAAAGCGCCGATACTTCTTATTGTATTGATTTTTGAAACATTTTCTCTTATACAGTCAAATATTGATGCACGAAGAAAATTGTCTTTCTCAAGATTATTAATCCAGGAGGGAAAATGAATTCCCACATTGGCAACCGGAAATTCATATAATATGTCGGCAAGAATATCATTGACCTCTTGCTCTGTAAGCTCAAGGCAATTGACAGGCACAACAGGAACGCCGTATTCCTCTGTAAGATTGCTGCAAAGACTTACAGTCGCAGGTGATTTGGGCTGTGCACAGTTCATCAGAACAACAAACGGCTTGTTAAGTGCTTTTAGCTCTTCTATCACGCGTTGCTCCGCCTCCTGGTACTCCTCACGATCAATTGAAGTAATTGAGCCGTCAGTTGTAACGACAAGACCTATTGTAGAATGTTCAGTAATAACCTTTTTTGTGCCGATTTCTGCAGCCATATTAAATGGTATTTCCTCGTCATACCAAGGCGTCATAACCATTCTGGGCTGTTCTTCTTCAATATACCCTACCGAGCTTGGAACAATATAACCAACACAGTCAATCAGTCTGACGCGCATTTTTATATTTTCTGCCATCTTAAGCTCAACAGCATCCTCGGGAATAAATTTTGGCTCTGTTGTCATTATGGTTCTTCCTGCAGCTGACTGCGGCAGCTCGTCAAGAGCACGCTCTCTTACATATGTATCCTCAATATTCGGAATTACCATTGTGTCCATAAAGCGTTTGATAAAGGTTGATTTACCGGATCTTACAGGACCGACAACACCAATATAAATATCGCCTCCGGTTCGCTTTGAAATATCATAGTAAATATTATTATTCATATTTCAATCCTCACATTCCGGGTACAAGAAGTACCATTTTATTTTCAATGCTATGCGATGACAAATTATTCTCTTCCATAATAAGCGATATATCGGTAGAAAACTTTTTGGCTATATCCCAAACATTTTCATTGCTGTCAGCAAAATAAAGGGTTAACTGCGGCATATTTGTTTCCTGCTTTTCATCACCGGCATCAATATCGGTAATACAGTCAAGAAGTTCATTCTGATAAAGATAAGCACTGTAAACATAGCTGATTCGCAATGCTATTTTATCTGTTCCCTTAATCACAAAATCATACGTTAACAGATTTGCAACGCCCTCGCCGTCAAACTCCTCTTCGGTTAATCTGAATGAAATTGTCTGGCTTTTTTCATAATAGCAGACCTGTGAATTATCGTCATAATACAAAAATGACAATAAAACACTTATACTCATTTCAGATTTTTCAATCTTTGTATTGACAATTTGTGTTTTTAAATCAATAATTTCTATTACATTTTTTTCACAATCGAAAATGATTTCTTCGGATTTATCATCGTAATAATATACCGGACTTTTTTTCAAAAACAATCTTTCACTTTTAAGATTTGTTGTATAATTCGGCATATAGGAGTCCGTTACAAAGCTTAACTCTTTTGTTTCAAATACCTGATAGTTGATTGCAACATTGCCTACAGCTTCGATATCCGTAAGCTGATTTGATGAATTTGATTTTGACTTAACATATATAGACGATATATCCGCATTTATGAAAGCGTTATTCATTTCATCACAATCATCAACATCCACTATTTTGCTGATTGAAAAGCTGTGCATACATTTTTCAATGCCGGAGCTGTCATTTTCATATATCACCGATAGCTCAACCTTAAGCTTAACCAGCATTTTATCCTTGATTATTTTTTTATCATCAACATAGCAAACAGCAAATGAATTCACTATATTTTTTATCTGTGAGCTTGTATTTGAAATTGTAAAGGTTTCATCAAAGTCAGCCGAGGAGATACCTGATGTTTTATTATTCAAGCCTTGTGCGCTGTATTCGCGTATAAACGCTTTTTCGCATTTTTCGATATACTGATTTGTATTTTTACAATATACTGAAATACAGGCATTTAGTGAGGTATGAACATCAATTCTTCTTTGATTAATCAGCCTGAAATTACAATATTTTGTAATCAGTTTGATATCAGCATAATTTATGCAGCTGCAGTTTGAATCAAATGCCTTTGAAAATTCCTCATCAAAAATATTTGAAAGAAGGCACCCATCCTTATTTAAATATGTAACAGATATCATAACCTTGCCGTGTATTAAAATTTTAGTATCGTTAGCCTCATAGTTTGTAACTATGCTTTTGGTACTGCACCTTACTACTTTTTCGATGTCATCAAGGTATTGAGGCAGATTTTCCTGAAAATCAAGCTCAAAGCTTTCATTAAGCCTTTCCTTATTTTCATTTATGCACATTGATTTGAATTCTTTACACAATTCCATACTAAATCTCCTTTACAGTTTCTACAAATATCTATGCAGTAAAAAAAGAGATTATAACAATATTAATCCTAATTTAATGAAAATATAAAAAGCCAATGCATCCACATATTGGGATGCTGTAATAAAGAAAACCACGAACAATAAATGTTCGTGGTTTTCCATTTGGATTTTGTATATCTAAATCCGATGCTCGCTGCAGTATTGCCATTTACGGTTTGTTCAGCAAGCTGGAATTTAGCGCTCTGATTTTAATAATGCATAATAGCAAGCATCGCATATTCCTTGATTATTCCAATCGGAACTACGCAAAGTTCCCTCGTACTTCATCCCGCATTTTTTCATTACTTTACCTGAATTTGGATTTCTGGGGTCATGCCTTGATTCAATTCGATTTACATCTACTGTATTAAAAAGAAAGTCCATAACAGCTTTTAATGCTTCTGAAGTAATTCCTTTATTCCACCAGGCTTTTCCGATGCAATAACCAATATGTACCATGGAAATATCTTCATTCATATTTACTACACCAATACAGCCAATCGGTTCGTTCCCATTATCTTTCAATACGATAGCCCAATTATAATTATTTTTATTTGAATAAGCTTTTACCCAATCTTTTGCTACCTTCCTGCTTATTTTTATACTTGAATGGGCTTGCCACATTAAATATTTTGTGACCTCCTCATCTGACGCCCAATTTTTATACATCGCTACAGCATCTTCATATACGAATCTTCTTAAAATCAACCGATTAGTTTCTAACCGTTGTGTTCCGCAATGCTTCATAAGTAATCTCCTTCTTTTTAAACTCTAATTTATCTGTTAATAAAAGAATAAAATTATCTGCTGAATACAGAAAGCAACGCCTGAATGATCACAGTAATTTTGCACATAGAACCATTCTCATTAAAGTAATACCATTTATCATCAATCTTCATCCAACCAACTGTCATTGTACCATTGCTTTTGAGATAATAAATATCTGAATTGCGTGAACAAAAACCCGTCTGCATTATTCCGCTTTCATCAAATAAATACCACTTTCCTTCAATTCTTTTCCAGCCGGTTACCATTTCTCCCTTTTCTATGAAATAATACCATTCATCATCTATTTTTTGCCACTCCGTCTGCATTCTGCCCTTTTCATCAAAATGATACCACTTATTATTGATTTGCTCCCAGTCATTGAGGGTGTATGTATTATCATAATGTTTGTACATCCATCTTTTTTCAGATACAATCCATTCACCTGAAGATTGGGCAAAGGCTGTAACGCTGCCGGTCAGCAGAATTGCCAAAACCAAAATAAATGATAATAAATTTATAAATCTTTTTTTAACTGTCATAATAAATTTTCCTCTTTCCCGAATGCATTAAATTTTACATATCTGTGCCATGAATTAATCTATTATATAATAAGCGATAAAGGCTTTGCAAATATAGGTAAGTTAGTTATTATTAACACTATTTTAAATGAGAATAGGCACCCGAAACATCGAGTGCCCTGCCCATTATTATGTTTCATTTTTCACTTTTTCAATTTTAAATATTGCTCGAAGCAAACCGGCAAACAGTTTTGGACTTTTAATTAAAACAACCTTCATAGCAATCCCCCACTATTTTTTACAGCAAATTATACCCAGGATGATTACTACAATAGCTAAAATTCTTGTTATCCAAACTGTAGGACAGCAGCACGCAATAACACAGCCTGCACCAAATGCAATCCACAGATAATCGCGCTTACACATTTTCTTCATGCAGTAACACCCCTTTTGCTGTATTTACTACATACTATGAAAATTAAAATTAATCGTTACTTAAAATTAAGATTATCCTTCCGTTTTTAAAATCTATATTAACAATATTATCATCCTTAAAAGCATTGCTTTGGGTCAAATGATCAAATGGTTCAAGTGTATAATTGTCAAGCTCGTATTCTGCACCTTTAATATTCAAACCATATACAGTTTCAAATAAAGCAAATAATGAAAAAAAGCGATATTCATCTCTTTTTATACAAACAGGTGAATCAATAATTTCAATTACGTTATTGCTGCTTACTATTTTACATTCTGCACCTTTATTGTGTGCATAAACAAGTGAAAGCACATTTGAGTAGCTATGATCAAATCGTGAACCGATAGCACCTAAAACCGTTATATGGCTATATCCCCTGTCAATTGCTTCTTTAATACAATGAAAGGTATCCGTATCGTCCTTTCTTGTATTCAGCTTTATTATTTCACAATCATATTCAGGCATGGCTGCTGAATCAAAGTCACCAATAATCAAATCAGGTGAAATACCAAGTTTTAAACATTTGAGATAACCGCTGTCAGCACAAATAATGAAATTTTTGTTTATATATTTATTATAGTAAGATAAATCTTCCTCCGGTGCACCGGATATGATAACACAGCTTTTTACTTCTTTTCCCATTCTTTAATATCCTTAACCTCTTTATAAAGCTGAATATAGCTGTTATGCCTTTGGGATGATATAGCACCATCATTGACAGCTTCAAGTATGGCACATCCCTTATCATTTATATGTGAGCAATTAGTAGAAAATTTACAATTTTGCAAATATGGCTCAAACTCTCTGAAACAATACGGCAAATCATCCTTTAATATTCTTTCACATCTTTCAAAATCAACAGATGAGAAACCGGGCGTATCCGCAACATAACCGCCGGCAACCTTATAAAGCTCGCAATGGCGTGTGGTATGTTTGCCTCTGCCAAGCTTTTTGCTAGTAACACCTGTTTCGATTGATAACGACGAATCTATAAGATTCAACAGGGTTGATTTTCCCACGCCGGAATTGCCTGTGAAAGCGCTTATTTTTCCGCAGAGTAATGACTTAATTTCTTCATACGCCGAGTTATCATTTATACTGCCTGTTATAACCTTAAAGCCTGCCTTTGAATATATATCTGCATATTCTTTATACGATGAATCCAAATCTGTTTTTGTGATAACTATAATCGGCTCAATATTTTTAAATTCCGCTATAGCTATAATTCTGTCAATCACAAAGCAGTTAATTGCAGGATCCACAACCGAAGAAACAATAAAAAGCTGATCAAGGTTAGCCAAAGGCGGGCGAACCATATCGTTTTTACGCTCTTTAATTTCATCAATTGTATTTTCACTATTTTCATTAACAGATATAGTCACATAGTCACCGACAAGAGGTGTTATTCCTTTTTTTCTGAAAATTCCTCGTGCCTTGCACTCATATACAGTATCAGCGGTTTCCACATAGTAGAAACCGCCTATACCTTTAATTAATCTTCCTTCAAGCATAAAGTATCCTCACTAATAATTCTGACTTTTAATTATTTGAAACCTGCTCATCAGGTTGAGAAGTCGAATTATCATAAGCAAATGAGGTAAAATCGACTGAAAGCTTTTTGTCTTTTTTACCGTCCACTGTTGAAGTATTAACAGCCTTTGTTGATAAAAGCGATACTTTAATCTTAACTTTTTTATCATCATTGAGAGTAATATTTAAATTCTGTGACTTGCCGTCAAGTTTTAATTTTTTAGTTGTATACTCTTCGCCATCAATCTCAATAACAAGAGTATCTGTTACTGTTTTTCCGTTCTCATCAACACACTTTGGCATTTTAACAGCCAAATCAACATTAATGCTTGGCTGCGTTGTTGTCGTTGTAACACCTGATGAAATGGTTATTTTAATTGTATCTTCCGCTACAGCTGTTGCACCTGCAGCAGGAGACTGCTTAAGAACAACACCTTTAGGTGCAGCATTATCTTCCGTAACAAAATTTATGTTCTTAAAACCAACTTTTTCCAGGAAAGCACGCGCCCCTTCCTGTTTCAAGCCTGTTACATCCGGCACTTTAAGCTGCTGAATCTGTGCAGTAGTAGGGCCTGAACTTACAAAAATTGTAATCTGTGTATCAGCAGAAACAACGCTGCCTGCTTTTGGATTGGTATAAACGACTTTGCCCTCTTCAACGGAATCGCTGCCAACAGAGGTAATCGTAAAATTATTTAGTCCTTCATTTGTCAATGCAAGCTTTGCCTTTTCTGTATCAAGGCTATAGACATTCGGAACATTAATATCATCAGAAGAAGCAGCAACAATTAAAGTAACCTGGCTGCCTGGCAATACCTTTGTACCCTCTTCAGGTGACTGCGAAATAATCTTGCCCGGCTGCTCATCATTTGTCTTTTCCTGTTCCATAACAAACTGATAATCATAATCATCAGAGCTTATGAGATCGTCATATGACATACCAACAAAATTTTCAAGGCTCTGTGTACTTTTAAAAGTATTGCCTGTTATTGTATAAACCAAAAGAACAATAGCAGCGATAAGCACAACAATGCCTATAACAACAGCAGTAATCACCTTACGCTTATGTTTTTTATCGTAATATTCAATTTCCTCTTCATCATAATAATCCACCTGCTCCTGTGAAGCAGTAAATTTATCTTCGGTATTTATAACATATTTTGTCGGCTCCTTATCAACAAAATATGAATAATCAAAAGTAGCACTTGGATTTTTAATTACTTCTTCAACATCAAGCAGCATTTCAGTTGCTGTCTGATATCTGTCAGAAGGATTTTTCTGCATAGAGTGCACACAAATCTGCTCAAGTCCGAAAGGTATATCCGGATTAACCTCTGTTAACTTTTTAGCATCCTCCTGCAGCTGCATAAGTGCAACGGAAACAGGATTTTCAGCCTCAAACGGAACCTTACCTGCAAGCATTTCATAAAGAACAACACCTACGGAATAGATATCAGCTCTTTCATCAGTAAACTCGCCTTTTGCCTGCTCGGGACTGATATAGTGAACAGAGCCGATAGCAGTATCTGTTAAAGTTTTTGTATCACTGCGGGAAAAACGAGCAATGCCAAAATCTGCAACCTTTATATTGCCGTTAGATAACAGAATAATGTTCTGTGGTTTAATATCTCTGTGCACAATACCTTTATCGTGCGCATGCTGAAGTGCTGTAAGAATCTGTGTTGTGAAAAACAGCGCATCATTCCACGTAATGGCATTTTGCTTTTGAATATACTCCTTGAGCGTAATTCCATCAACATATTCCATTACAATATACTGAAGTCTTTCACCAAAGCTTACATCATATACTTTTACAATATTCGGATGAGAAAGCAGCGCAATGGCCTTGCTTTCATTTTTAAATCTTCTTACAAAATCATCATTTGTCAAAAACTCATCCTTCAAGATTTTAACAGCAACAATTCTGTCATCCACATTATCGTATGCCTTATAAACAACAGACATACCGCCAACACCAATTATCTCCTGTATTTCATATCTGCCGTCTAAACGCTTTCCAACGTAATTATCCATAAATGCATTTCTCCATTATTTTGATATGATTACTACCGTAATATTATCTCCGCCGCCGTTTCTGTTAGCTTTGGTAACCAATCGATCAGCAAAAGCATAATGCTTGCCGTCGCTCATAATTTCAATCATTTCCTCATTTGTAACATAGTTTGAAAGTCCGTCTGTGCATAAAAGCAAAACATCGTCATCAGCTAAATCTATTTGTTCAAAATCAATTTTTATACTTTTATCAACACCGACTGCACGGGTAATAATATTTTTATTAGGATGATGCTCTGCTTCCTCGCTGGTAATTTCACCTTTTGAAAGTAAATCCTGCACCATACTGTGGTCAGTTGTTACCTGATGAATACAGCCGTTATTTATTATATAGGCTCTGCTGTCACCTGCATGAGCAATATACGCCTGATTATCTCTTACAATTGCACAAACCACAGTAGTACCCATACCCAGCAAATCCGGCTTTGCTTCAGCAAAATCGTACACCTCAATATTTGCTGCAGTAAGTGCGGAATCGAGCATATTTTTAATCGACATATCACGCATTTGCTCGCGATAGGATGCATTAATTTTGTCGCTTATAACCTTAACGGCAAGTGCCGAAGCGATATTACCGCCGGCAGCACCGCCCATACCGTCACAAACAACTGCCCATACTACTTCATCGGAAAATTCACCGACAGCATAAGCATCCTGATTGGAATTACGAACAATTCCTTTATCTGTTTTAGCAACAATCCTCAATGATATCACCCCGTTTTTTCTGATACCTCAGCTGACCGCAGGAGGCATTTATATCAGAACCTAAAGTTCTTCTTATTGTAGCATTAATTCCATTTCTTTTCAACACATTACGGAATTTTTCAATACTTTCTCTTGTACCCTGAACATTTGAGCGTTCCTTAACATCATTAACAGGAATAAGATTAATATGACAGAGCATTCCTTTCAGCTTTGCAGCAAGCTCCAATGCATCACATTCACGGTCATTGACATCTTTAATTAATGTATATTCAAAGCTCACACGCCTGCCTGTATTAGCTGCATATAATCTGCACACCTTTAAAAGACTTTCAATAGGATATTTATTGTTAACAGGCATTGTTCTTGAACGTATATCGTTATTCGGTGCGTGAAGAGAAATGGTAAGGGTAAGCTGCAGATTCATATCCATAAGTTTATAAATCTTATCCACGATACCGCAGGTTGAAATCGTAATATTGCGCATCGAGATATTAAGCCCTTGCTCGTCATTCACATTCTTAAGAAACGAAATAACATTGTCAAAATTATCAAGCGGCTCTCCAATTCCCATCATAACAATATGTGAAATTCTTATTCCCAAATCCTGCTGTGCTGCATGGAGCTGCGATTCAATTTCACCTGCTGTAAGATTACGCTTAAATCCGGCTAAAGTAGATGCGCAAAAGGTACATCCCATTTTGCATCCGACCTGTGACGAAACACATATTGTATAGCCATACTTGTATTTCATAACAACAGACTCAATAAACTCACCGTCGCATAATTTAAACAAATATTTGACTGTGCCATCGAGCTTTGAAACGTATTTATTTTCAATTTCGCAGGATGAAATATAGAATTCCTTTGAAAGTGTGCCAATCAAATTTTTTCCAAGATTAGTCATTTCATCAAACGAAATACAGCCGTATTTATGCAGCCATTGATAAATCTGTTTTGCTCTGAAAGCAGGAAGAGATAAATCCTTTACAGCATTTTCAAGCTCTTCAAAAGTTAATGCTTTAATATCAGTTTTCATTTTTAATAATTACTGCCCTGTAAAAACCATCTCCGCCGTTTTCACTCGGAAAAGTTGTTTTTTCATTAAGCAATTTAAAATCCTTATTATTTTCAAGAAAGGCTTTTACAACCTTTTCATTTTCTTTTTTATTTAATGTACAGGTAGAATAAACCAATGTTCCGCCATTTTTTAAATACAGCGATGAGGTTGTCAGAATTTTAAGCTGAATTGCAGGAAGCGCTTTGACTGAATCAAGCTCTTTATACCTTATTTCAGGCTTCCTTCTGATAATGCCAAAACCGGAACAAACAACATCACAAAGAATACGGTCAGCTTTTGGGATATTTTCGTTATATACACAAGCATCATTAACCATACATTCGATGTTTCTCAAATTTAGTCTTTCTATACCTGACTTAATTTGCCGAATTCTGTGTTCGTGCAAATCAAAAGCATAAATCCTGCCTGTATTTTTCATTTGATATGAAATCGCAAACGCCTTACCACCGGGTGCCGAGCACATATCAAGCACGGTTTCATTCTCTCTGACACCCAAAGCACTTGCACATTCAAAGCTTGACATATCCTCAATATGAAACAGTCCGTTTGAAAAGGCTTTGGATTTGTTCAAGTCAAATGATGAATTTATCTGAACAATATTATTAACCTTTTGAGCTTCTATTCCCTCACACAAAAGCTCATATAAAAGCTCGTCTGCATCCACATACTGAAGATTGGGTACTGCAAAAACAGGTGGTTTGCCATTAATATATGGTAAAAATTCTACAACCTTTTCTTTACCATACTGCTTAAACCACATATTAAGCAGGTTTTGAGGAACAGAATATTGAATTGATAAATCATCGGGAATCGTATTGTCGTCGTCAATTTTATGTAATACTGCGTTAACTAAAGAAGCATAATAATCCTGCTTAACTTCTTTTACCAGCTTAACGGATTCATTAATTGCAGCTGAAGCAGGAACTTTTTCCATAAACAACAGCTGATAAGCACCTAAACGCAGTATTGTCATAATTTTAGGCTTGGGTTTGGAATTAATATATTTATGAATAAAATAATCTAAAGTTATTTTTCGTTCGACTACGCCATAAACCAAAGCAGAAACAAAAGCCTTGTCATTATCAACACTTTTCAATGCATGATCAAGTGCTATGTTTGAATATGCCTTATCATAAAAAATTTTATGAAGCACCTCAAAAGCAATGAGGCGTGCGCTTTTCATATTAATTCACCACCCTTTTTATCAAAATAACATTTTATGAATATCAGTTTCTTCTGTTAATAAGCAAAAACAATCTTAAAAGAGTTGCAACAGCAGACGCAAGCGCTGCAACATAAGTGAGTGCTGCTGCAGTTAAAACCTTTTTGGCACCCTTATATTCATCACCTACAAGAAAACCGTTTGCATCTATTGTCTGCAAGGCTCTTTTTGAGGCATTGAATTCAACCGGCAAAGTAATAAGCTGAAAAAGTGCAACAGCAGCATAAAGAATAATACCTGCGTATATCAGCGCCTCGCTGTAAATAATCATACCCAGTAGTGCAAGCGGTACACCGAGCATGGAGCCGATTCTTGTAGCAGGAATAACAGCATTTCTGATTTTCAATGGCGCATAGCCCTGCGCATGCTGGCAGGCATGACCCGCTTCGTGACAGGCAACACCAATAGCGGCAACGCTTCGTGAATTAAAAACATCCTTCGATAAACAGATTTCTTTTGTTTTAGGATTATAATAATCTGTTAAAGAACCGCCGACTTGTTTGATTTTAACATCTGTAATACCGTTAAATTGCAATAAGCGATAAGCAGCGTCCGCACCTGTCATACCATGCTGATTCATAACTCTTGAATACTTATTGAATGATTTTTTCACCTTAATCTGACAAATCAAAGCAAAAATGAAAACAGGTATCATTATATAGCCTGTAAGATAATATGCAAAATAAGTGCCCATATCATTCCCCTAATACAGTAGAAACATCAACTTTATTGCCCTGCAAAAAAGCTTTTGAGTCCATCCTTTTCTTACCATCTGCCTGAAGCTCAAGAATTGAAATACAATTGCCGTCACCACAGCAAACTGTAAGATTATTTTTATTATCCACAATTAAACCTGATTTATTACCCTTCATATCACTTAAAACCGTTTTGTGAATTTTAATATTTTTTCCATTAAGCGTTGTTGAGGCACAAGGCCAGGATTGAAGTCCTCTGACCTGATTATGAATTTCAAGCGCAGACCTGTTCCAATCAATCGGGCAAAGTTCGCGAGTTATCTTTTGTGCATAGCAAGCTCCGTTTTCACTTTGTACAACGGGTGAAATTTTGCCGTTTTCTATGTCATCAAGGCATTGAATCAAAGCATCTGCACCAATTACAGAAAGCCTTTCAAACAACGCTTCGGAGGTTTCATTGATATCAATATCTGTTTTTTTAACAAACAGAATATCACCTGTATCAATACCCTCGTTCATTTGCTGAATGGTTACACCGGTTTCTTTATCACCATTCAGAATTGACCATTGAATCGGTGCAGCACCACGATATTTTGGAAGAAGTGATGCATGAACATTGATACAGCCGTATTTTGCTGCATTCAATATTTCGAGCGGAAGAATTTTACCATATGCTACAACAATTATAATGTCGGGATTATAATTTTCAATTATTTCTAAAGCATTACTGTTTTTTATGCTTTCCGGCTGATAAACGGTAATATTATTCTTTTCTGCTACCGCCTTAACGGGAGGCGGTGTTAAAATCTGTTTTCTTCCAAGCGGTTTATCAGGCTGTGTAAACACAGCCATAATATTGTGATTATTTTCAATAAGTTTTTCAATACAAGGCACAGCAAAATCAGGCGTGCCCATAAAAATTATATTCATTAAAACACCTAATCCTGTAAAGTTTCACCATCAACAATATGGGAAGTAAATAATATACCGTCAAGATGATCAATCTCGTGGCAAAAGGCCTTTGCTTTAAGATCTTCGCCTGTAAAGACCTGCCATTTTCCATTTCTGTCCTGTGCTTTAATCTGAACCTTTTGCGGCCTTTTGGTTGTTGCCCACTTGTTTGGCAATGAAAGGCAGCCTTCCTGCGAAATCTGTTCACCCTCTTCAAAAACAATCTCCGGGTTAACAAGCTCCATAGGACCCTCACCGATATCAATAACAACAACTCTTTTAAGTATACCGACCTGAACTGCAGCAAGTCCTACACCATTGCCGTTGTACATGGTTTCCTTCATATCATCAATCAGCATTGCCAGTCTGTCATCAAATTTTTCAACAGCACGGCTTTTTTTATATAATATCGGATCACCTAATTTAACAATATTCCTGAGTGCCATCTATATTCTCCTAGTTTAAATTAAAGGGATTTAAATCAACATGAATTAAAACATCCCTGTATTCTTTCATTTTACTTAATCTTTTTAAAATTTCGTTAAACAAATTGCGAATCATTTTTGAATATCTGCATTTAACTGAAAGTCTGTATCTGAACTGACTGTTAAGCTTCGCAATTTTAGCAGGACTCGGACCAAGAACAATCAGTTTACAGGCATTATCACAGTTAAGCTCTTTTAAAACATTCAAAAAAGCTTTTGCGCACAAAGCAACTTGATTTTCATTATCACCGGAAAATGATACTGAAATAATATCACAATACGGCGGATAAACAAATGCTTTTCGCAGCTCAATTTCCGTTTCAAAAAAGGCTTTGTAATCCTGCATAGAGGCATACTCTATTGTAGAATTATACGGATTGATTGTTTGAATAACAGCCTTGCCTTTACTGTCACGTCTGCCGCTCCTTCCGACAACCTGGGTTATCAAATCAAACGTTCTTTCACTTGCATTATAGTTTTCATCATATAAAGAATTATCTGCATTCACTACACCTACAAGCGTAACATCGGGAAAATCAAGCCCCTTTGCAACCATTTGCGTACCTATAAGTATATCATATTCGTGGTTATTGAAAGCTGCAAACATTTTATCGTGGCTGAATTTTGCAGTAGTAGTATCTGCATCCATCCTTAAAATTCTTGCATCCGGATAAAGATATTTCAGCTCATCCTCAATTCTTTGTGTTCCATAGCCTGTATATCTTACATTATCACTGCCGCAATCGGGGCAATTGACATCAAGCCCTTTTGTATACCCGCAATAATGGCAGGTAAGCTTATTATTGTAACTATGGTAAGTAAGCGATATGGAACAATTCGGACAGGTTATAACATGTCCGCAGTCGCTGCAGGCAATAAAGGTATTATACCCGCGCCTGTTAATCAGCAATATAGCTTGCTTATCATTGTCAAGCGTTTCCTGCAAAAGTGCCTTCAGCTTACCTGAAATCGGGGTTTTGTTGCCCGTTTTCAGCTCCTCTTTCATATCAACAGTTATAACCTCCGGCAAAGCAGCGCTGCCGTATCGTTCATTCATTTCACACAATACATATTTATTTTTAAGTGCATTTGAATAGCTGTCAATACTTGGTGTTGCCGAAGTCATAAGAAATAGAGCTTTATTATATTTACATCTGAATTTGGCTACATCTTTCGCATTATACCTTGGAGTACGCTCACTTTTATAAGTATTCTCCTGTTCTTCATCCATAATCACCAAACCAAGATTATGAAGCGGTGCAAAAACAGCACTTCTTGTTCCGATTGCTATTTTTGCTTCACCCCTGTCAGCACGTTTATACTCATCATCTCGCTCACCGATAGATAAGCCGCTGTGAAAAACAGCAACTTTGCTACCGTAACGATTGTAAAATATGGAAAGCGCCTGCGAGGTCAAACCAATTTCAGGAATTAATACAATTATATCTTTGTCAAGCTTAAGCGCTTCGTCTATCAGCTTAAGATACACCTGTGTTTTGCCGCTGCCGGTAACACCGAATAACAGAGCGTTGCCGCCATCATTTTTTAGCATTGACAAATACGTGTTAAAAGCATCTGTCTGCTGTGAGGTAAGCTCAATATTATCTGCATGAACTGACAAATTATCCGTATTATAAGGTGAACGATATTTTTCTTTTTTGAATATGGAAAGAACACCATATTTTTCAAGATTTTTAATAACACCTTCGCCTACAGAGCAAAACTCGCATATTTCATTTACGCTTGCGCTGCCGATATCAAACAAAAGATTAACCACACTTCTTTGCTTTGGCGTAAGCTTTGGCAAATCATTTTCATTTTGAATAAGCAAAGTTGCTGTTTTATCAGATACGGCTTTAATTTTTCCAAGACTTCGTGGCAGCATTTGCCTCAAGCAATCATAGGTTGTGCAAAAGCAGCGTTCTTTGAGCCACAATGCCAAAAGCACCATTTCCTGTGAAAGAATTGGTGCAGAATCTAAAACAGAAATGATTTCTTTAAGATTTGAATTAATAGCTGTATAAAGCTTTAAAACAACGCCGCTGCGCACTCTGTTACCGCCGCCGAACGGAATATTTACCTGCATTCCGATTTCAATGCAGCCTTCAAGCTCTTTGGGAACATAATAATCATAATCTAAATCAAGATTAAAAAAAGTCTTTTCAACAGCAACTGTAGCAATAAGCCTGTTCATTATTTTATTTTAAGCTCATCCGGCTCTTCAATTACATACTTGCCGTCAAGGATTTCATCAATTGCAGTAGAAACAGTTTTAACATCAATATGCTCTTCTCTTGCAATTGCCTCGTCCTGTATTTCTCTTGCTCTTTTTGCTGTGCCTACAACCAAGCTGTAACGGCTGTTGCAATCCTTTAATAATTCTTTTAAATCCGGGTTAAACATAATCAATTTCTCCTTTTATGAATTTCGCTTATCAAGCTCAATATTTATAATTTTATTAATATTATCGACACACTCATCCAAGTCGTCGTTAATAACCTGATATGTATATTTATCTTTGTATGACAGCTCTGTTTTCGCAATTTCAAGACGTTTTTGAACCATAAGCTCACCGTCTGAATCTCTGCCTCTCAAGCGCTTCTCAAGCACTTGCATGCTTGGCGGCAAAAGGAAAATGGAAACACAGTCGGGAAACATTTTCATAACCTTTTGTGCTCCGTTAACTTCTATAATAAGGAAACAGATTTTGCCTTCTTCAATCGCCTTTGTTACACCTTTCACAGGCGTGCCGTAATAACAATTATTATATTCAGCATACTCAAGAAAACCATCGTTTTCTATCATCTGTTTAAACTTTTCCTCTGTAAGAAAGAAATAGTTAACGCCGTCAATCTCCCCCTCACGCGGGCTGCGCGTCGTTGCTGAAACAGATTCAACAACATCATTTCTCTTTTTGCAAAGCTCTTTAAATACAGTATCCTTGCCGCATCCGCTGGGAGCTGAAAAAACAATCAGCATACCATTATTATTCATCAGAAGTCACCTCCGCACCGAATTTTGAAGCTATCTGTTTAAGCTCCATATAAGAAAGCACGATATTATCGCTGTCAGTAATGATTACGCTCATTGTTTTTCTTCCGTGCGTTGCATCAATAAGCGTTCCGTTTTTCTTGCTTTCACGTACAATCTTTTTTATGGGTGCAGATTCGGGAGAAACGATTGACACTACCCTGTCTGCATTAACCATATTACCAAAACCTATATTAATTAAATTCATAATTATTACTCAATATTCTGTATCTGTTCTCTTATTTTTTCAATTTCAGCTTTCATATCAACAACCTTGCGGGCAATTTCAACATCGCTGCATTTGGAGCCGATTGTGTTGGTTTCACGATTAATTTCCTGCACAAGGAAATCCATCTTTCTGCCTATTGCCTCATCAGAAGAAAGAAAACTGTTGAGCTGCTGAATATGTGAGCGAAGGCGTACAGTTTCTTCTGCAACAGCAACCTTGTCAGCATAAATAGCGACTTCCTGAATTATTCTTCCCTCGTCAAGTGATACATCGCCTATAAGTTCGTGCACTCTTTCAACCAATTTGTCATTATATTCTTTTACGGTCTGGGGTGAACGCTCTTCAATATAATCAACCGTTTCCAGAATAAACTGACCTCTTGAATATATATCATCGTACATTTTTTTGCCTTCGGCAGCACGCATTTCAATAAATTTGTCAACAGCCTCACTTGCTGTAAGCTTAACCATATTCCAAATTTTCTCTTCGTCTTCTTCAGATTTTTTTACAACAAGAACATCCTGAAAACGACTTATTGTTGATGCACCAAAATCCTCTTTTAAGTCATAAGTGCTTGCAATATCCTTTAATGCTTTAACATATGCGGATGCCAGCGTGTTATTAACTGCCACCTCGGCTGCCTCTGTATTAAGTGCCTCAATAGCAATATGGCACTCAACCTTACCTCTTGCAACTCTTGAATTTATATATGATTTAATTTTATCCTCAATAAATCCATATTGACGCGGGCAACGACAGAAAAATTCAAAATATCTGTGATTAACTGATTTTATTTCAACGCTTATTACATATCCGTCAATTTCTTTAACAGCTCTTCCAAACCCGGTCATTGATTTAACCATAAAACAACCTCCTCAACATTTTATTATGCTATTATAGATATTATAATTTAAAAGGTCAACGTTTTGTTAACAATATATTAACAATATTAACATTTTTTTTACAAATAAAGAGCAATGCTTTAAACATTGCTCTATTAATCTTCATTATTTTATTTTCAATGTATTAATATAATCTTTGGTGTTTTTATCAACTCTGTAAGATTCACGGCATTTTTGAATTGCCTTATTATGTACCCACGCAGGCAAAATCCGTTCTTCAAATATCGGCATAACTTTATTTGGATATTTGACAAAAGCAACAGATAATGCCCAGGCAGACGCCATATTAACATAATAATCTTCTGTTTTAATATCTTTGAGTTTTTCTAAAACTTTATCAACATATTCATCATTAATAAAATAATCCATCATCATAACAATCGCAAATCTTGCCTCAAACTCACTTTTATCAAGATAAGGAAGAATAAACGACCACACAGCCTGCTGATGATTGGTAGCAAATTTAAACCCGGCGCAGCAGGTATCGCACACAGCCCAGTTATCAATATGGGGAATAAAATGTCTTATAGCGTCCAGGTGCTCTTCAATGCTGCATTTTTCAAATCCAATTATCAGCCCTTTTACCATAGCTTCTTCGATATAATATGGTTCAAAAACAGCATTCTCTTTAGCTGCTTTCTTTGCTATTTTACGAATTTCCGGTACACGTACACCGATAATTCTCTCTTTTGAAATGTTTGGCACAAGTCTGCTGTGAAATTCTCTATATTCTAAATCCTGCTTTGCAAAAAGCGCATCACGTATATTCATTAAAATACTCCTTCAGTTCATTTAATTCTCCGTTTTCAGATTTAACAGTATTTTCTTTGATTTCACAAGGAAAAGAAATGGTATCAATAAGCTTGGGGTTACGAACCTCAACATAATCCTCTTTAAATTTTATTATGTTTTTGATCCCGCCAAGTGCCTTCACAAGTGAATTGAGCCGTGTTGGGATATAAATGTTATAACAATCCGAAATCCCGTGTTTAATATAACAATACTTAAATGTGAAAAATCCGATTGCAACAAACACGATACCGCCTGCTATCAGGTATATCGGTTTATTTAAATACATCAGCATTTCAACAATACCGCCGCCCAGCTGATAACCAATGCCAAGCTCAAGCACATATGCGGCTGCATAGCCTAATACAGAAATTAAAATACTGCTGAAGAATATAAATGGTGATTCCAGAAAAATGAAAAGAAGTAAAAGCATAGGATTTCCTGATATCAAAGTGCCTATGACCAGAAAAATCAATACCTTTTTTTGTGCACCTTTTATATTGGAAAGCATAGCAATACCAATCCCCAAAAGTGCAAAAAGGAAGAAATAATGGCCCGACAAATACATTGATACCAATTCACCATTATAACCTGCCTCAAACAAATCCTTTACACCTGTTGTGATGGCATCATCAATAAGCATGGAACCGCCGTAGCTTTTATAAAAGACTGCGTCACTAAAGTCTGAAACTCCCAAGAGTGAAAATATGGTAAAGAATATAGCAAACAGTATTGCTGAAATAATGCCCTTTCCGGTTATTATGGAGCACAGCTGCAAAATAAAATCGTGAATATATTCATAAACATAGCCATAAGCAATGCCTAAAAGAATAGAAACGGCAATACTTAATGCAATGGCGATATTTCGATCTAACCTTTTGAAAAGATAATATATATACAACACCAAAAGCAGACTTATGATATATGAGATTTGTTTATCATAAATACAGTTAAAGGCAGTAATGAATAAAGAAAGGCATAGCACGCACCAGAATGCGTTAAACCAACGTTTCCCTTCATTTATCAGCACCGAAATATAATAGCAAAAAACATATGGCAAAAGCCTGTTAAAGAAATTTGCAAAGTTATAAAAAAATATTTCATTTTCAGAACCGATTAAACCGCCGATTAACTGCAGTATTTCGGACAAAGCAATAAACACGCCCCCAAAAATAAAAGGGAATATTAAAGCCGTTTGCATTTTGTTGAATTTTTCATAAATCTTCATACAATAATTATGCACAATAATTACCGTATAAATACAATAAAACTGAAAATTATGAGTTGTGCTCCAAAACAAAACCGTTCTTCATAACAAATGATACGCCGTCATTACCAACGATTATATGTTCAAGTAAAGTCACACCTACATCATGAAATGTTTTTCTTAAACTGATTGTCATATCAACATCAGCCGCAGATGGACTTGAACTTGATTTCGGGTGATTGTGTGAAATGATAGCATTTGTAGCGTTTTTATTTACCGCAATACGCACCGCATCCCTTGCATTGAAAGTACTTTCATTAACAGTTCCGCTGCCAAGAATATAATCGCCCAGTATAATTCCGGCATCATCAAAAATCACAAGCAAAATCTTTTCTACTGTTTCACCTGCAAGCTTATTTTTGCAAAATTCTGCAGCATCTGAAACACTTTTAATACATTTTACATTGTTGTTTTTATTACGCATTATCCGCTTATTGAGTGTTTTAATAAGGCTGATTTGAACTGCAACAGTTTCACCAACGCCGTTCACAGAAACCAAATCTTCAACAGGTGCATTTACAATATTTTCAAGAGTACCAAAGGTGTTGAACAAATCATAGGATATCTGCTTAACGTCTTTTCTGGGAATGACACCGCTTATAAAAAGCTCAAGCAAATTGTGATCAGGCATATTTTCCATCTCATTGCAAATATATGATTTGCGCATTCTTTCTCTATGCCCTTCCCTGCCAAGCTTATCCAACACCATCACCTCCGTTTACCATTTTTTATAATCATAGTCAGCACAACTCTTATTTTTCAGAGCGGCTCTGACTTCAACATAGCAGCCGCATTTCAGACACATTCCTGCTATAAGATTGCTGCAACTTTTGCAAAAAGCTAATCTTTTTTGATATACGCTTTCACTAACCTTTAAATCTTCGCTCAAATTATCAATATAAGCCTTTACTGACTCGTAGGATTTTTTCTCACCTGCTTCAAGCAAGAGACATTTTTTACATACATGTTCCATTATTCAATAACAAATTTAACAACGCTGCAGGGTGGAATTTTAGCAGTAAATCCATCATCAGTAATTTCAAAGTCATGAAATTCACATATATTAACTAACTCATCTTTATCAAAATCATTTTTATCATAAATATCGCCGCTGATTATTTGTGCATAAACAGATTTGACTTTTGTATCTGCAATCTGGCATTTAATTTCTGATGCTGTGTCAGCTGACGTATTTGCAACAGTTGCATAAATTATCCCGGCATCATCAATTGAAGCAGACTCAATTAATTGCGGAAAAGCTCGACCAGCCTCTTTTGAGTCAATTGTATCACTTGTAATATAGGAACCAAGAAGTGTATTCTCCTGATGGTCCTTATACATTTTAAACACATAATATGTGGGAGTAAGCACCATTTTTTCGGCATCAGTTAAAATCATTGCCTGAAGCACATTAACTGTTTGCGCAATATTTGCCATCATTATTCTGTCACTGTGCTTATTAAACACATTAAGTGTGAGGGCAGCTACCATAGCATCGCGCATTGTGTTTTGCTGGTATAAAAATCCCGGATTCGTACCGGGCTCAACATCATACCAAGTACCCCATTCATCAACAATGAGCTGCACCCATTTTTGCGGATTAATGCTATCCATAACAGCAATATGGTTATTAATAAGCTCTTCTATTCTATAAGCACGTGCAATTGTTTTATAATAGTCATTTTTTGAAAATTCAGTTGCAGAGCCTTTATTTTCCCAGGTATCACCCGGAATTGTATAATAATGAAGTGATATACCCTGTGCTTTATGCTTAACCTTATCCATAACCTCGCGCATCCAATGGTAATCATCCACGTTAGGACCGCAAGCAATTCGTTTTATTTTAGCATCACTATTGTAATCACGAACAAAGGTATTGTACTGCTTATATAAACAGCCATAGAATTCAGGGTCCATATTTCCGCCGCAGCCCCAGGACTCATTGCCAACACCAAAATACTTGATTTTCCAAGGCTTTTCTCTTCCGTTTTTCTTGCGAAGCTGGGCCATTGGTGAAACGCCGTCAAAGGTCATATACTCAACCCATTCATTCATTTCTCCAACCGTGCCGGAGCCGACATTTCCATTAATATAGGTATCACAGCCAAGCTGACTGCAAAGTTCAAAATATTCGTGTGTTCCGAAAGAGTTATCCTCAACAACACCGCCCCAGTTTGTGTTTACCATCTTTTTTCTGTCCTCTTTAGGACCAATGCCGTCTTTCCAATGGTATTCATCGGCAAAACAGCCGCCCGGCCATCTTAACACAGGAATACCCATATCTTTCAATGCGTTTACTACATCACATCTCATTCCGTTGATATTAGGTATTTTTGAATCTTCGCCTACATAAATACCCTCATAAATACATCTGCCTAAATGCTCGGCAAAATGACCGTATATATCTTTATTAATATGACTGATTTTTTGATTTGGATTAATTAAATATTTTTCCATAATTTACTCCTTGACCTAAATTATATTTTCATATTACCTTATGAAAATATAAATGTCAATAAAGTATTGACTTTTCATATTTATACTGCTACAATATTCCTATGATTTTAATAGGAATTAAGGAAGTGAGCCTGTGAAAATAGAAAAAATAACGAAGCTTATTAACCAAAATAATGCTGATGCGCTTATTCTTTTCAATGAAAGCAATATGCATTATGCCTGCGGTTTTTCGCCCAGCGAAGGAATTGTATTCATAACTGCAAGCGGAAAAGGATATCATATTGTCGACTCAAGATATACCGAAACTGCACAAAATAATGCAAAAATAACAGGACTGGAAGTAATTGAAATAACAAGTGCTTTTTGTGATGAAATTACACGTTTGGTTTCAAAACACAGCGTAAAATCGCTTTTATTTGAAAATGAAACGATTTCATATCAGCAGTATGACAGATATAAAAAACTTCTGCCTAAAGTAGATTTTGTTAATCTTGATAATCAGCTTATGCTGTTGAGAAACATTAAAGATGTTGATGAAATCAATTATATGAAAGAAGCAAATAACATTGCTGAAAAATCGTTTTTAGAGCTTTTAAATGAAGTCAAACCCGGTAAAAGTGAAAAAGAGCTGGCAGCTTTATTTGATTATATAATGGCGAAAAATGGTTCAGATGGTGTTAGCTTTGATACAATACTTTTAACGGGAAATCACACATCTATGCCCCATGGTGTACCGAGTGAAAAAATAATTAAAGACGGTGATTTTGTACTGTTTGATTTTGGTGCAACAAAAAACGGCTATCATTCAGATATGACGCGTACTGTGGCAGTAGGTCATGCAACAGATGAAATGCAGGAAATGTACAATTTAGTATTAAAAGCACAGCTTGCCGGAATTAAAGCACTTCATACAGGTGTGAAATGTGCTGATGTTTATCAGGCAGCCTATGATGTGCTGGGAGAAAAAAATATGGGCAAGTATTTCAGACACAGCCTCGGGCATGGGATAGGTCTTGATATTCACGAAGGATATAACGCATCACCAAAGAGTAAGGACGTTTATGAAGTGGGTAACGTCACATCCATAGAACCGGGTATATACCTGCCTGATAAATTTGGTATTAGAATTGAGGATATGCTTTATCTTTCGCCAAGAGGAAGAGAAAATCTTTCAAAAATTACAAAGGAGTTAATTATACTTTAATGAAACAGAAATTTACCGTTACCGGAATGAGCTGCGCAGCCTGCTCTGCCAGAGTAGAAAAGGCTGTTGCACCGATTGCAAACAATGTTTCAGTCAACCTTCTTGCAGGCACAATGACAGCAGAATTTGATTGTGAGGCAGAACATATTATTGAAGCCGTAAAAAAAGCAGGCTACGGCTGTGAACCATTTAAAATCAAAAAGGAAGAAAACACACAGGAAATTAAGGAAATGAAGAACAGAGTTATTATTTCCCTTGTTCTTCTTATACCATTAATGTATTTATCCATGGCACATATGCTGGGTTATACTCTGCCTTGGATTTTGGGTGAACATATTCCCAATGGCATAGGGCAGATTATTTTTACTATACCTATAATGATTGTAAACAGAAAATTCTTTACAAATGGTTTTTCAGCCTTATTCAAGCTCAATCCAAATATGGACAGTCTTGTGGCAGTAGGTTCTGCAGCATCATTTATTTACAGCATTGTATCACTCATTTTTTTCAGTGAGGGTCACTTGTATTTTGAATCAGCAGGTATGATTTTGGCACTCATAACTCTGGGTAAATTCCTTGAAACCCTGAGCAAGGGAAAAACCAAGGATGCGATTAACGCTTTGATTGACCTTGTACCCGAAAAAAGCATTCTTTTAAAAGATGATAAAGAAATTGAAATTGATTCAGCATTAATACAGGAAAATGATTTAGTAGTAATAAAACCCGGAATGCGCATAGCAGTTGACGGAATCATTACCCAGGGCAGCGGTTCTGTTGACCAAAGTGCTGTTACAGGTGAAAGTGTGCCTGTAGATTTATCTGAAGGCGATAAAGTAATAAGCGGAACTGTTAATAAGAATGGTAACTTTATTTTTAAGGCTACACAGGTTGGAGAGGATTCAACACTTTCCAGAATTATTGCTCTGGTTGAGGATGCCTCATCTTCAAAGGCACCTGCACAGCGCCTTGCTGACAAAATTGCTTCCATATTTGTTCCTGCAGTTATCTTAATTGCAGCTGTTGCTTTTATTGTTTGGCTGTTAATTGGCAAAGGCTTTGAATTTGCTTTCACAATCGGTGTATCGGTTCTTGTTATCAGCTGCCCTTGTGCTTTAGGGCTTGCAACACCTTGTGCAATTATGATTGGTGCAGGCAAAGGTGCTGAAAACGGAATCTTATTTAAAGACGCTGCTGCACTTGAGAATTTGGGAAAATGCAATACAATCGTATTTGATAAAACAGGCACAATCACAAAAGGCGAAATGTTTGTAACAGACATAACAAACAACGATTACCTTGATATAATTTATACACTTGAAAATATTTCGGATCACCCTATTTCCGAAGCGATATGCAGCTATTGCAGGGAAAAAGGTGCAAAGCTGCTCACTATCGAAAATAGTGAATATATCATAGGAAAAGGTATAACCGCACAGATTAACGGCAAAACCTACAAGGCAGGCAACGAAAAGCTGACAGGCTTTGCTGATAATGAATTCTCATATAAAGGCAAAACACCAGTAATTTTTACCTGCGATGATGAGTACCTGTGCACAATTGCAGTTGCCGATGTAATCAAAGAAGATGCTGTTGAGGCGATTGAAAATATCAATGCTGACACAATCATGATTACTGGTGATAATGAAATCACGGCTTATGCTATTACACAGCAGGTAGGTATAAAAAATTTCATTGCCTCTGCTCTTCCTGATGATAAGGAAAGAAAAATACGTGAGCTTATTGATAACGGCAAGACTGTTGCAATGATTGGCGATGGAATTAATGACTCCCCTGCTCTTACAAGAGCAGATGTGGGCATAGCAATCGGAGCAGGTTCAGATATTGCTGTAGAGTCTGCTGATGTTGTTTTAGTTTCTGATAAACTGACAGACGTAGCAAAAGCAATCCGATTGTCGAAAAAAACATTAAAAAACATAAGAGAAAACCTGTTTTGGGCATTTTTCTATAATTGCCTTGGCATTCCTTTAGCAGCAGGCTGTTTTTATGGCCTGTTCGGCTGGACATTAAATCCCATGTTTGCAGCCGCTTGTATGAGCTTAAGCTCCGTTACTGTCGTTCTTAATGCACTTCGGCTTCGCAGATTTAAATAAACACTATATATCAACAAAAATGCTGACACAGATATTATTTCTGTGTCAGCATTTTTTTACTTTTTCAGTTGTTTACCGGTTTTTAGCTTTTACAACACATAATGCACATAGTTAATAACATTTTTTAAATATGCTTGTTTATATTTTCATTATATGCTATTATAATAAATGTATTTAAAACTTTTGTTACCTTTTTCCATTTTCGACACTATATAGGTGAGGGTATCAGAAAACGTAATTATGTACTTATATGTTTTAGATTTTAGGAGGTATTTTTATGGAAAAAACAAAGGGACAAAAAATTGCTTATTCAGTCATAACTGTAATTCTTGCAATTGTATTAGGTGTAATTCTGCTTAACAGATTTGGCATTGTTGACTTTAAAGGCGAAATAAACCAAGCTGTTAATTCTGATTATTATTGGCAGAGTGAGCCTTTTGGCGATTTGAATGCAGTATGGTGCCTTGAAAGCTGCGATGCCAAGGATGCAGAGCTTCTTGACGGAGTTATATTAATCAACTATCTGCGAAGTGCAGACGGCAGCAAAGAATATGCAGGCGGCAGCGGCAATTATGCGAAAGATATAAGGAATCTTAATTATAATGATAGAATAAGAATACATTCATTATATGATGATAAGGAAATATCCTATGCTGCAATTTTTGTACCTATGGACTGCAAATATGCCACAGTAAACGGCGAAGATGCTGTTGAGGCAAAAAGCGGCTGTATAAATACACCTGAAGGTGAGCTGGAATTCAAATATATCACAGTAACATATGAACGTTATACGGATTACGATAACCCTCGACCGGACACTCTTGTTTTGTATGATGAAAATAATCGAGCACATGAATTTAAAGAAGATATTTATGAATAAGGAGGAAAGCTTTATGGCAATAAAACAGAAAAGTTTATTCAAAAAATTAGCGGTATCCATTATGCTGCTTGTTGTTATGGTATCATCAACTGCAGCTTTATCAAGCTATGCCTATTTTGATAATAATATTAGTTATAACTTTAGAATCGTTCCCGGTGGTAAGGTTAGTAAATTTGAATACGATGAATACAGGCAAACTACTAATACAAATAACAGCTGGAAAGTTGAAATGACCTACTCTACTGAATCAACCAGCGGCGCAAAAACATATACAATGTTTCATTTGGGTGTAAACAATCCTAACGGAATTAACCCAATGGGTTCTGACAGCTATTATGTACAACTGGATGCAGGTCCATACTACAGACCTGCTTATACAGCTGCTTCACAGAAATATGTATTTTTATACGGCAAAGATAATATGAAGTCACTTGACTATTATTATACAGTAACCGGTTACTGGGACGAGGAAACAGGTAAAGATCCATATTATGGCGGTAACTAAATATAAGTAATACATAATCATACAAACAAGAGTGTTTTTTCAACATTCAAAAAAATAAAAATAGAAGGATAAAACTATATTATGATTAAATCAGAATTAATGAAAATTTTCAAATCATCTAAATTTAAAATAGTTTTGCTGATTTTGATTGCTATAGCCGTTATAGATTCTTGTTTGGCAATTTTTATTGAAAGCAAGCCGGAAAATATCTCTGAAATTTTCGGTCAGCACAATCCTGTATTTTTTTCATTATTATGCGGCGCGCATAATTATAATTTACTTACAATTTTTTTGTTCCCTATGCCAATATATTTAATGCTGTCATATAATGCACAATATGTTAAAGAATTAAAAAACGGTGTTTCTCTTCTTTACAACACAAAGCTTGGCAGAAAAAAGTTCTTTATTTCAAAAATAGCTACGTCCTTTATATTTCCTTTTATTCTTTGCGGAGTTCCGCATCTGATTAATATTGCAATTAATTCAATTTTTCTTCACGGCGGTACCAACTTTGGAGGAATGCAGCTATGGAGTGAAAAAGATTTAGGTGCACATTGGTATTTTTGTGTTCATCATCCTTATACTACTTATTTTATCTTTTTGCTTATTAATTTAATAATATTCGGTCTGCTTGCGGTAATGTGCCAAAGCTTATGCTTTATTTTTAAGGATAATAAGCTCGTATATGTTCTGAGCTTAACAATATGGATTGGTCTTTATTTTTCAAATAGAATTTTTGGAATATCCTTTGCCCTTCAGCCCTTTGTATCTATAGAATTTAAGCCTGTTATCGTCTCATTTTTGGCATTTCTGCCTGCGGCATTTATTACTATGATTATAGCTTGTTTTTGTGTGGTGAAAAAGAAAGATGAAATTTAGAAAAAGAGATTTATATGCTAACTTAATTAATATTGCATTTTTTTTCATTACCTGGCTATTTTTGAACTCCAGGCTATTGAATAATGGAAAAATACATAGCGTTGAAGATTTTTTCAGCTTTAATCTTATTAATTCTGAAATGGCATATACAAATCTGACGCACGTATTGGGAACAGCATTTACAATACTTTTTGTTTTATCATCAGCAAGAGTGCTGGATATGAAAAATCCATACGAATTGATAAAATACAACCGTGACGGCTTTGTTAAGCATAAAATTAAAGGTATAGTAACAAATGCACTTATTTTTGTTTTTGAATATCTTATTATACACGTACTTTTCTGCATAATATTCTGCGATTTTTCAGTTTTGCTTGAAGTTAACTTTTTCCCTTGCCTTATGCTGTTTTATATTAGTCTGACTGAATACTTTTTAATTATAGGAATGAGTATGCTGTTTTTGCAATACTTATTTAAATTCAGCAATGCTTACATCGCTTTAACAGCAATTGTATTTTGCCTTCTTGCAATCGCCTCAAACGATTTAGGTATAAGAATATCACCTGTATATTTTTCAGACTTTATACAGGATTTTGCACAAAGCGGAGCATTCAATTGGTTTGAATATGCCGTTAATCTGATAGAAACGATTATCGTGTTCTTTATACTTGCAATTTCAAGCAGGATTATTTTTTTGAAAAGGGATATTATTATAAATGAAAAAGCTGACTCTTAAAAGCAGAATAAGCACGATTTGTGCACTAATTATAAATATGTTCTGTTCATTTATGATTATTTATTTTAGTCATGGAGCATACATAGGAATTGAATTTAATTATAGCTCCGGCCAATTTATTTTTATATCACTTTCGTTTGTTTGCCTGACTGTAATTATGCAAAGCCGATCAGACTGTCTGTTTAAGCAGGATAATATTATTCGCCTATCCAGAATAGGTTCACGCAGAAAAGCACTTAAAGAAGAGCTTGAAAAAATCTTTTTACTTGTTTTTATCTATGAAATGGAAAGTGCAGCAGGAATTTTAATTTTTTCCTTACTTATGGGAAAAGACTTGAACCTTTATTATATTGTACTGCTGTTTGCACTTAACTTTATAATTAAGCTGTTAATGATAATCATTCAATTTATACTTGATTTAAAGCTTACATATAATTTTGGATTCTTGATAATAAGCATTGCTTATATGCTTATGCTTTTGGCGGGGTCAGGTATTTATTTATACTGCAACGAAATAGCTGATACCGACTTAATCAGTAAATTAACGCTAATCAATAAATTGAATGTAATAAATTATACAAGCTTATCCAGAGCATTTGATTTAATAGATAATGCCGAAAATGCATTATTTGTTATAATCGCTTTAATTGTGCCGATAATTTCGGTTTTATTTATAAAAATAAAAAACTACAGCATATTGCCAAAGGAGTAAAATATGAAAATAGAGGTTCAAAATTACACGAAAGAAATAAGAAAAAAGACAGTTTTATCAAACGTTAACGCTGTGTTTGAAAGCGGCAAAATATATGGCCTGCACGGCAGAAACGGCAGCGGCAAAACCATGCTGCTGCGTGCAATCTGCGGTCTAATTCTACCGACAGAGGGCAAAGTTCTGATTGACGGCAAGGTTGTTGGAAAAGAAATGGAATTCCCCGACAGCGTGGGCTTGATTATTGAAAATATGACCATGCTTCCGGATTTTTCAGCATATGATAATCTGAATATGCTTGCAAAAATCAAAAAGATTGCCACCCAGGAAGATATACGTAAATCACTTGAAACAGTAGGGCTTGACCCGGATGACAAAAAGAAAGTAAGGGCCTTTTCACTTGGAATGAAGCAAAAGCTTAATTTAGCACAGGCAATTATGGAAAAACCTAATCTTTACCTCCTTGATGAACCTACAAATGCGCTGGATGAAGAAACTGTAAATAACATCAGAACATTACTTCTAAAGCTGAAAGAAGACGGCGCATTAATTATAATTGCAAGCCACAATAAGGAAGATTTAAGTGTTCTTTGTGACGAAATCATTGAAATATATGAAGGCTGCATAAAATAAGATTTAATAAAAAAACACCTCCTGACTTTGCAAATGCATTGTAAGGGGGTGTTTTTATTCTTAAGTATTTGAATTTACTGCTGTGTTAAATGCAGCTTCAACATCCATAAGATTATCGTAAGAATACCATGGGGCATCTTTTTCAATAAGCTTTATTAAGAGTGGGCAAATATCTTTGTTAATAAGAAATTTTTGAACTAAAAAGTTTTTCCTTATATTTTTAGTAAAATATGATCCGTTGATTAAATGATAATCATCCAAAAGCAAAAATACTCCGTTTTGAAATTTCATTCTTGTATTCGTAGGAACATCAATAAACTTTGCAACTGGATTAAGATTTGACTTAATTTCTATATCATCAATACGCTTTTTTAATTCGATAGGAAGTTTAGCAATATTACCTTTAACAATTTCCTTATGCTTATTACCTATTATTCCGTTTAATTCATAATTAAAATTGCTAACATAAAGATTTATATTGCTCAACCATTCGTTTGCAACTGCAATATCAGATGTGTAATGATTATCATCCTTAATTTCAATTACGTACAAAACAATATCATCCTCAAAGCTTGATCTGCCTTTTAATGCAAAGGAAAGTGATGAATACAAGTTTTTTGAAAAATCAATCAAAGGTGAATTTTTAAAATAATGCTGTGCAAAGGCACAAATCTCATACAAATTATCACAATCTGCATTTCCCATAGTATTGTGAAAAACCTTAACAAAATCACCTAATGAAGAATAATAATCAAAAATAAATTTCGCATCAACATGCACCATTGAGCTTTCTTCAGAGTCAGAAAACAAATCTTTATTTCTGAACATAGTGGCAACAAGATGGCGGTCAATTCGATTTATTCGCTCTCCCCTATAAAATAATTTTTTACCTGAAACATAATCAGAAAATATTAAATCATTAAATTCTTCAAGAGTTTCAATTCGTTTAATCGTTGAATTAAAATTAACGTCAAGCTTTTCTGTAATGATTGAATTAATAAAATCAAGCTTTTTATTGTGAGCCTTGCTAATATAATCCATTATTTAAAAACCTCATATAATTTGATTAACAATACTGTATGCTGATTCTGTTGCGTTCGCTATTCGCCCGATTTTTGCACTATCACCAATATTGTAGACCTTATAAGACGTGCTGTTTTTAATTTCTTCATAAAGAGAACTCTCTGATTTAACACCTAAAGACAGAACAACAAAATCGGTTTCCAACGTAACTTCTTTATTATCGAAAAGCCTTTGCAAAACAACACTATCCTTATTAATTTTAACAAGCTTATGACCTGCAAAAAATTCAGTTTGAGCAGCTTTAAGCTTTGGCATTGCATCATCAACATGCTGAAACCAAGCACCCGGAGCAATTTTATCCGCCATTTCAACAATGGTAACCTTATTACCTTGTGAAATTAAAAGCTCACTTGTTTCAAGGCCGGTCATTCCCGAACCAATTACAACAACTTTTTTATTCTGTAAAAGAATACTTCCATCCAGTATTTCTGTAACAGTTGAAACATTGTCACCTTTAAAGGCATTAGGAAATACAGCATTACCACCGGTAGCATTTATTACTATTTCGGGCTCAAATTCATCAATCAGCTTTTTATCAGCAGCAGTATTAAATCGGATGTCTACACCAAGATTAACTGCATTTTCGTATAAATCTGTGCATACCCAGTTCATTTTTTGCTTGTGAGGCGGCTTTGAAGCAAGATTAAGCTGACCGCCTGCGTTACTTTCCTTTTCAAGTACGGTTACATGAAAACCACGTTGTGCCAAAAGCTCCGCAGCGGTTAAGCCTGCACAGCCTGCACCGATAATCAATACCTTTCTGCCTGCGCCATTTTTATTTAACTTTATGCCTTCGCGGCCAACAAATGGGTTAACGGAACAATGACCGTGATCATACTGATAGGCATTTTCCATCATACTTTCAAAGCAGTATAAGCAGCATACACATCTTTTAATCAGATTTTCATGACCGCTGTAAACCTTTTCAGCCCAATGAGGATCAGCAATGAGCGGTCTGCCGAGCGCAGCAAAATCCTGAATTCCCTCTTCAATCTGCATCTCTGCCTGCTTTGGTGAACGAATAAGATTGGCAGCTATAACAGGAATATCAACAACCTTTTTTACTTCAGCTGCAAGATTTTTTCTCCAGCCGCATTCAAAGGTTGTAGGCTCAAGCCAATAGTTAAAAGTGTCATAAGCAGCTGAAGAAACATCTATGGCATCTATACCCTTATCATTGAGAATTTTTGCCATTTTAAGACCTTCATCCAAAGCGTAGCCTTTGTTGCTTTCTCCGATTTTATCATACATTTCATCCACTGTAAGACGAACAACAATCGGAAAATCCTTACCACAGTTTTTTCTTATACCATCAATAATCTCAAGCAAAAAACGCATTCTGTTTTCAAGACTTCCACCATATTCATCAGTACGCTTATTCGTATTGGGAGATAAAAACTGCTGAATCAAATAACCATGTGAAGCGTGCAGTTCAACACCATCACATCCGGCCTTTTTTACTCTTACTGCCGCTTCAACAAATTGGCAAATCAGTTTTTTTACGCCTTTACTTGACAATGCTTTGTTAACACTCTCACTCATCTTGCTTTTTTCGCATTTGCTTGGTGAAACAACTCTAGGCACAATATCTTTATCCTGGAGCTTTCTGCCGGGAGGGATTATTCCTTTCGTCAGAATTTTAGTATATAAACTGCCCATAATTTTATCACAGGCAATACAAAGCGGAACAGTTCCAATCATAAGACCTAAATTCTGCCTGCCGGGATGGTGCAGCTCAACCATAATTTTGCAGCCGTGTTTATGTATACGATCAGCCATTTCCTTTAAAGCAGGTATTTGATAATCATGGCTCATTCCAAGCTGACCGAAAGAGGAAGCACCTGTAACGTCGTTAACACGGGTTATTTCTGTAAAAATAAGACCTACCCCACCTTTTGCACGTTCCTCATAATAATCCATCATCTTATCCGTAGCACAGCCATTATATTGACCAAAGCCCATACACATTGGTGCCATAACTATTCTGTTTTTAATTTCAACATTACCTATTTTCATAGGCTCAAATAATTTACTATACTGCATAATTCCACCACATAGCTAAAATTTAAAAAAGCATATTATTTATATATTTTCCATTCTAATAATAAAAGGTCTGTGTTGACAAAGAGTATTATTTCGCCTTAACACAGACCTTGAAAATTATTTTTTCTTTTTATTGTTTTTGTTATTATTCTTATTAAGCTGTGCCTTTTTTTCATCCTCTTTTCGGCACCATATTTTAAACCAAATAAAAATAGCAACCGCAATAAGAATTAAGACCACAACAGCAGCAACAATTTTAAAGGCATCACCAATTGAATCCGATTTTGCCTTAACTTCTAACAGAAACATAAGCGAAGGTATTGTTGAATTATCACCATCTTCATAGGCCTGCATTCCGTCAAAATAAACCTTGTTATTATTTTCATCAATATAATAGTACTTAAAAGCCTGAAGCGGCACGCTGCTTTGTGTTTTAGGATTATATTCCTCATTTGCTTCTGAATAAAATGTAATTTTTCTATCTCCTACATCTATATCAAGAGAATCAGGCATTAAATATGATACAAATTTAGTATATATCGCCGTCTGATTAGCTGCAATGGCAATAGAGCCTGAAACAAGTATAACGGCAAACACCAAAACGACTGAAATAATTATTTTAGCTTTTTTACTTATTTTCTTACCAACTTTTTTATTATCCATAACCATACTCCAATGAATTTCTGCAATTTAAATAAAGATAATACAAAAAACATATTCTTTATAATAAATTCAAACTAATTATACCAAACACAAACTATTAGGTCAAGAAGAATAATTTGCAAGCCTATTTCAAATTTTAAGTTAGAGTAAAATATTTGCATACAAAAAATCCCGACTGCATACAGCACAGTCGGGATAAAAATATTTACATAAATTATTTTTTCTTATTTTTCTTTGCTGCAAGTTTAGCCTTTGCCTCTGCAACACGCTTTTCCTGCTCTTCTTTAGCAGCCTTTGCAGCCTCCTCACGTGACTTTTCACGCTCAATTTCTTTCTGGCGCTCTTTTTCGTCTTTAACTGCTTTGCGTGCAAGTCTTTCCTCTTCAAGCGTTTCATCACTCTTTGCAGGAGCCTTTGCAACAGCAATATTAATGCCTGTAGCAACAAGCAAAAGAACAACAGCAACAAAATAACCCCAAGAAATAGAAGCACTGCCATTAATAACAGCAAAATCACCAAAGTTAAATGCAACAGCATCAGCTGCCAAACCACCGCTCATTACAAAGCAGACAACAGAAGCAATTGAAGCTGCAATAGAAATCACATCAAAAACAATTGTAGATACAGTTTTAGGGCGCTTACACATAATAATGTTTAAGAAGAAAGCAATTACTATAAACAAAGCACTTAATACAAATAGTATGTAACCTGCAACTGCAAGGGTAAGTGCACCACCGTAACCTTCAAAACCCATATTTGCAGTATATAAATCTATATTGCCAAAAAAACTTGAGAAAAAGTCAATCAAAGACTTTTTGCCTGAAAAAGAAATAATACTTAAATCAAAGCTTGTGGCATCACTTTTAAAAGTTGCCCAAGGAAGAATAAATCCTATTGCAGGCAGAAAAGTCAGTACAAGTCTTGCAATTCTCAATTTCGTTCCCCAAATAGAATACGCAATTCTATTCATGGTTCTGTTAAAAACAGCAAACTGTTTTTCAGCTTTTACACTATCCTCTTCCAGTCTTTGCTGCCAATTAAAGTTAGGTATTGAAACGCCGCATTCAGAGCAATCCGCTTTAACGTTCCAAAAATGTAATTTCTTACCGCAATTAGGGCAGGTACTTGCCATAGTGGCACCCCTTTCAAAAGTTAGTTACTAAAGTATTTTATAATTATTTTTGCATATTGTCAATATAAATTCAACAATCTTTTACAGCAAATATTTCTAAACATAAAAAGAATGGTATAAAACAAAAAAGTATTGATTTCAATTTATAAATATGATAGTATATCTTTGTTACTTACTATTTAGAGTGTGCAGGCGTTCTTTGGTCTGTAATTCTAACAGAAATGAGGGAATATTTTGGCAGAAGAAATTATTAACGATGAGTTAACTCAAACTGAAATGGATGAGCTTGACAAGCTTGCCTATACTCATAAGCGTTATCTTTCTCCAAAAGAAATAGCAGCTTATGTTCTTGTAAACTTTGGTCAAAAGAATTTGGATCAGTTTGTTAATTCATTTAAAGAATTCTTTATGATTCAGTTTCTTAAGCTCAACACTACAGCTTACGCTAACATCAATCTTTTTGCATCCATTTACGATGCTCTCGATGACACAATTTCAGGTCTTATAATCGACCGTACTCGTACAAGATGGGGCAGAATAAGACCATTCTTTATATTACCGCTCCCTTTGCTTGTTATAGGCGGAGGAATGATGTTTACCGCACCTGATATTAACTCAAAAGAAAAAGTCGTTTGGGCGATTATAGCTATTGTTATTTACGGTTTAGGTATGTCATATTTCGGTGCTTGGCAGCTTATGATTTACAATATTACACCAAACACCAATGAAAGAGATAATTTGATTACCACGGCAAAATTCTTTGAGCTTTTCGGAACATGGATTCCTTCTCTTGTTCCTGTACTTGTTACATTGCTTCCTAAAATAAACAAAAATATCACTATGAAGGGTGTATATTCCGGTTTTGCATATTTTATGCTTATTTTGGTTACAATGTTCGCTGTATTCGGCTTTTTCAATATGCGTGAGCGTGTTCCGCTTATGAGCCGTGAGGAGATTAAAGAAACTTCTGTACTTGAATCAATCAAGAACATCTTTACAAACAGACCGCTTTTTGTTGTAATCATGGCTAATTTCTTTAACTCATTCAAATCAGTCGGCGGTTCAACAGAATCCTATTTCTGGCTTAATAATACAGGTTCACTTATGAATGCCACAATCTGCGGATTGTTCACAGGTATACCTAACTATATTATGGTTCCGCTTGCTGCAAAGATGGTTAAAAAATTCGGCGGAAGAGCAACCTCAATCATTGCAGGTTTATTCGGTTTCTTCGCTTATATGACATTGTTCTTTATTGGTTATCATCCATTTGGTCAGACCTTTAATGACCATTACATATTAAACTTAATCTGGGTTATCTTCGGTCTTACAATCTGTGGTCTCCCCAACAAGCTTCTTCTTGTAAGCGGACAGATTGTTACAGCTGAAGCACTTGATTATATGGAATGGAAGCACGGATTAAGAAACGAAGCACTTGTTACAACAGTTCAGGGTTATTTCGGTAAGCTTGCAAATTCAGTAACAGGCTGGCTTTCAGGTATGGTACTTACATGGATTAACTATGTACCTCTTACCGACTCACTTGGCAATGCAATTCCACAAACAAATCCATCAATCTTGAATGGTATTTGGGCTGTATTCTGTATCCTTCCTGCACTTGCAAGAGGACTTTACGGCGTATCATTTATTATTTACCCAATTCACGGTGACTTAAAGCAGCAGATGATTGTTGAGCTTGCTGACAAGCGTGCTGACAGAATCGCTGAACAGGATGCTAAATAATAAGCATTAATTAATGATTAAACCCCATCGGTTCATTTCCGATGGGGTTTCTTTATGCCCATTTGTTAGAAATTATATTTCAAAACAATCTTGTTTTAGACATAAAAATAACATAAGACAACAAGTCTTATGTTATTTTTTAGCAATAGAATAGCTGAAAAGATGATATTTTAATGATACAGCGTTATATTTTATTGCGCCTTTGGGAACTGGGAATTATAAAGATTATAATAAAATCCTTTTTTATTAAACAACTGTGTGTGTGTTCCCTGCTCAATAATATTGCCGTCGTTCATTACCAGAATTAAATCGGCATTTTGTATCGTAGAAAGTCTGTGAGCAACAATAAAGGTTGTTCTGCCGTTCATAAGCTTATTAAAAGCTTTTTGAATTTTAATTTCCGTTCTAGTATCAATCGAGGAAGTCGCTTCATCCAAAATAAGAATCGGCGGTGGTGAAAGCATTAAACGAGTTATACAAAGGAGCTGTTTCTGACCTTGTGAAAGTGATCCGCCGTCTTCGCCGATATAGGTATCATATCCATTTGATAATCGCTTGATAAAAGAATGTGCATACGCTGCTTTTGCAGCTTCAACAACTTCCTCGTCAGAAGCATCAGGCTTTGCCATTTTTATATTTTCAGCAATCGTTCCGCTTTTAAGCCAGGTATCCTGAAGTACCATACCAATATTCTGTCTTAAGGATTTACGATTTATTTCTTTAATATCCATACCATCCAGCGATATTTCACCATCGGTACAATCGTAAAACCTCATCAAAAGATTAATAAGCGTTGTTTTTCCGCATCCGGTTGGACCTACAATTGCAACAGTCATCCCCTGCTCAACACTCAAATTCAGATTCTTAATAAGCTCTTTTTCAGACGAGTACGAAAAGTCCATATTCTTTATTTCGATATTGCCTTTTGGATTTTCCAGAACAGCTGCATTCTCGCTGTCCGGGACAACCTCCTGGGCTTCAAGCAAATCAAACACACGTGCCGCACACGCCAAAGCATTCTGCAGTTCTGTAACAACCGAGCTTATTTCATTAAACGGCTTTGTATATTGATTCGCATAGGATAAAAAGCAAGATAAAATACCAACTGTTATGTTTCCCTTCACGGCCATAATGGCACCAAACAACGCTACAGCGGCATATACAATACTGTTCACAAAACGTGTTGCAGGATTTGTAATCGAAGAAAAGAAAGTAGCTTTTAAGGAACAATCAGCAAGCCTGTCGTTAATATCGTCAAAACGCTTTAGATTTTCTTCATCCATATTATAGGCATCAGCAACCTTTTGGTTTGCAACCATTTCGTCAATAAAGGAAGTCTGCTCTCCCCTTGTTTTAGACTGCAACGAAAACATTTTATAGGTTCGCTTTGCAATAAAACGTGCAATGAAGAATGAAAGCGGTGTTACAAAAACAACCACTAATGTTATCCATACATTAATTGAAAGCATAAAACCAATGGTTCCGATAATTGTAACAATACCTGTAAAAAACTGTGTAAATCCCATCAGCAAACCATCAGACAACTGGTCAACATCATTTATTACTCTGCTGACAATATCTCCGTTTGAATGAGAGTCAAGATAAGAACAAGGCAGTTTTTCAATTTTAACAAATGCCTTTTGGCGCATATCTCTTGAAACATTGTAGGCAATTTTATTATTACAAACATTCATTAACCATTGTACAATGGCAGTTGATAAAATAATTATAGCAAGCCTTATTAATATGCTTATGATTTTTTCAAAATCAACATTCCCTTTTGAAATAATGCAATCAATCGCATCACCAACAAGAATCGGTGCATAAAGCATAAGCGATACGCTTATCAATGCAAAAAACATTGACAAAAACAAATAATACTTGTATTTATCAATATAAGAAATCACCTTTTTTAAGGTTGACCTATTCTTCATTATATTGCCTCCTTTCCAAACTGGGAGGTATATATTTCCGCATATACATCACAACTATTCAACAGCTCATTGTGTGTTCCTGCGCCCACACATTCGCCATCATCAAGCACAAGAATTTTATCGGCACTCATAACAGACGATGCACGCTGTGACACAATAAAAACGGTTGGCTTATAATCAAGATTGTATATTTCCTCACGCAGCCTTGATTCTGTGGCAAAATCAAGGGCTGAAGAAGAATCATCCAGAATAAGAATATCAGGATTTTTAACAAGTGCACGGGCTACTGACAAGCGCTGCTTCTGACCGCCTGAAAGATTAGCACCATTTTGTGCGATTTCAAAATCAAGGCCACCCTTTTCAGAGATAATATCATATACCTGCGCCTTTTTCAAAGCATCAATAAGTTCTTCATCTGTGGCATCTTTCCTGCCCCATTTCATATTATCCCTGACCGTTCCTTTAAATAAAACAGCCTTCTGCTGCACATAACCTATTCTATTGCGCAAATCAATATCATTCAAATCCTTTACGTCTTTGCCATAGACAAAAACCGTACCATTTGTGCAGTCATAAAAATGCGGTATAAGTGAAATCAAACTCGATTTTCCTGAACCGGTGCCACCTATTATGCCAATAATGTCACCCTGATTGGCTTTAAAAGATATATTGCTTAATGTTTGTTCGGCAGCATTTTTATAAGTGAGAGAAACATTTTTAAATTCAACAAAAGCGTCGCTTGTTTTTCCGCTGCCTGTTTGCTCACTGGTATTTTCCTGTTCCAGAACAGCTTTGACTCTGTCGGCTGAAGCAAACGCCTTGGTTACTGCTACAATAAGATTTGCAAGCTTAATGAGCTCAACAAGAATCTGACTCATATAATTGTAAAGCGCAACAACCTCACCCTGTGTAAGATTGCCTGTATCAACCTGAATAGCACCGGAATACACAAGTGCTGCGATTGCCAGATTAATGATTACATAAGTGACCGGGTTCAATAATGCTGAAATCTTACCGACACCACGCTGAAGAGCTGATAAAGCATTGTTTTTATCCGTAAAGGCAGCAATTTCATTCTCTTCTTCTGTAAAAGCTCTTACGACTCTTGCACCAGTCAGATTCTCCCGTGTTATAAGTGTTACACTATCAAGCTTTGACTGAATGTTTTTGTGTTTCGGAATTGTATAAGCCATTATTCCGAAAACGACAATAGAAAGCAGAACTATGGCAATCAAGAATATAAGTGCACATTTTACGTCAATAAAAAATGCCATAACCATAGCACCCATAACGATAAAAGGCGAACGAAGAAGCAGACGCAAAACAAGATTAACACCGTTTTGAACCTGATTAACATCATTCGTCATACGAGTTATAAGTGTTGAGGTGCCTAAATGATCAAGCTCATTGAATGAAAAAGACTGTATTTTTTCATAAAGAGAATGACGCAGATTTCTGCCAAATCCTGTTGCCGCCTTTGCTGCAAAATACTGTGCCGTTATTGCCGCAACCATTCCCACAAGAGCAAGGCAAACAAGCACACCGCTTCTGCCTAAAATATATTTCAAATCATTATTTTTTATACCTACATCAATTATAGACGCAATCACCAAAGGCACAACCAGCTCAAAACTTGCCTCAAGCAATTTGAACAGCGGAGCCAGTATGGATTGCATAGTATATTCTTTTAAATACACAAGTAACCTTTTCAAAAATTTCACCCTAATAATAATTTTTAACTATTATAAGATTATTAGCAAAAACTGTCAACATATTAAAAATATAAAAAAATTTTAATTACCCCTTTTATTTTTCCGCCAATAGGTATATAATTGTAAAAAAATTTAAAAGAGGTATTTTGTTATGAAAAAATCACCTGTTACAGCCATAATTGTTGGTGCAGGTCATCGTGCTTTAGTTTATAGCCAGCTTGCATTAACGAATCCCGAGCTTTTAAAAATCGTCGGTGTTGCTGACCCAAATCCAGTAAGACGCAAGCATTGTATGAAAACCTTTGGTTTTAGTGAAGATATGTGCTTTGAATCTGCACAAGAGCTGGCAGAAAAAGGTAAGCTTGCAGATACAGTAATTAATGGAACAATGGATGAACAGCACATTGAAACAGCTATTCCCCTTCTCAATGCGGGATATGATATGCTCCTTGAAAAGCCCTTTGCTGTAAATGAAGAAGAGATGAGAGAGCTTGTTGAATGTGCAAGAAAAAACAATTCGAAGGTTATGATTTGCCACGTTCTTCGCTATACACCTTTCTATTATTCAATTAAAGAACGAATTGCAAACGGCGAAATCGGTGATATTATTAATATTCAAACAACCGAACACGTATCATACCATCATCTTTCAACCTCATATGTCAGAGGCAAATGGGCAAATTCAGATAAATGCCACACTACAATGCTTCTGGCAAAATGCTGCCATGATATTGATTTAATGATGTGGTTTATGAGTGAAACAAAGCCGGTTTCCATTTCATCCTTTGGCAGCAAATACCAGTTCAAGCCTGAAAATGCACCTGAAGGAGCAGGAAATATTTGTATGCTTGACTGCCCACACGTTGACACCTGCGATTTTTCAACAAAAAGACTTTACATTGATCATCCTGACAGATGGGCATTTTATGTTTGGGATGCACTTGAACATATTGATAATCCTACTATTGATGACAAAATTGCTCTTATGAAGAGTGACAGCCCATACGCAAGATGCATGTATAAGTGTGATAACAATGTTGTTGACCATCAATCCGTACTTGTTAACTTTGCAAACGGTGCAACAGGTACACACAATATGGTTGGCGGCTCATCACAATCGCTCAGAAAAATACATATTATCGGCACAAAGGGTGAAATTTACGGCAATTTTGAAGAATCAAAATTTTATGTTTCAAAAATCAATCCATCCCCGGATGCACATAACGGAGAGTGCGACCTTGAAGAGGTTGACCTGAATGTAAGCGGTGATATGGTCGGTGCATACGGCGGACATGGCGGCGGTGATGAAAGACTGACTGCTGACTTCGTTAAATTTATTAATGGTGAAAATCCGAGCCTTGCATGCACTTCAATCTTTGATTCAGTTGCAGGTCACTTATGCGTATACCTTGCCGACAAATCAAGAGAGAATAACGGCAAACCTATGGAAGTAAAAATGTAAAATCTCATTTATATAAATAAAAGCATCTGTTCATCAGATGCTTTTATTCTGCCTTACACTACATCTTGTGGTAAAACAAAAAGGTCTTACAGAAAATTCTGTAAGACCTTTAAAATCTTATTATGTATTAAAGATTACTCGCCCTTCATTTCAAGGAGCTTTGCAGTTCCGTTATGAGCAGCAACAGAAAGCTTGATTGAATCCTCAATAGCAGCTTCAATATCATCCTCTTCTACACCAAGCTCTTTGGTGTATACATTGTTGATAAAGAGGTCGATATCCATAATATCAGGAAGATTGAATGGATCCATACCTGAATCAATTCCTCTCTTCTTATAGTCTTTAGCAACACTAATCATGCCCATCTTCATCATCCAAGGAGCAACGCTTACAATCTTTCTGTTATACATTCCTCTTGCATCATATACGATTGAAAGGAATTTATCCCATTTCATATTGTACATTGAAATCGGAATAGCCTCAAAGCCAGCCTTTTCTCTGAGTGCAGCACCTGCAATTGCCTGACCAACCTGACGGCAGGTAAGCATTGCTGTACCACCTGCAGGATACATTGTGAATGGCCAGCTATCCATAAACTCGATTTGCTCGATAAGGATAGTCCAAACAGGTCTTCTGCCTGGCTGTGTGCCGAAGATGTATGGAAGCTCAAGAACTGCACAGCTGAAGCTGTCATCGCAGAATGCTTCACAAACTTCTTCCTGCTGAATTCTTGATTTGAAATATGGATTTCTTTCAGTAAGGCGCATATCAGGTCTAGCCTTTGAAAGGTATGCAAAATATGAACCGAGAACAACAGCTCTCTTAACGCCTACTTTTTTACAGAGAGGGAAAATTCTCTTAAGAGGAGCGATATTATATTTATAATAATAGTCCATAACAGGTGCAGGGAACTCAACTCTTTCGTCTACACCGGCAGCAAAGATAAATACATCGTTGCCCTTGAGCATTTCTTCAATTTCATCATCTGATTTTTTGTTGATATCACCGAAGATAATATCCATTTCTTCAGGGATAGGTGCACCTTCCGGCAAAGGCGGCAAAGCAACTGAAGTAACCTTGTGGCCCATTTTGATAAGAGTGGTTGCTGCTTCACAACCAAGAAGGCCGGTTCCGCCAATCATAAAAATATTCATAATCTTTCCTCCATAATATTTGCAAAATATTATTATTTGTCACATAATGACATTAGCTTTATTATAGTTAAAAATAATACAATTGTCAATAAGTGTAGCAGTTAATATACAAAAATTATTAAATTTGTATAAATTTTTTCCATCTATGATTAGAAATCAATGAAAACGCAAATGTTAAAAACGCTGCTATAATCCATATTACAATAACCACATTCCAGCCTGCCCTTTCGGCAACTGCACCAAAACCATATGATGATAAAGCACAACCTAAATGCGCAGCTGAATTCAGTATTCCGCTTACGCTTGATGTGCAGGAATACTTTGAAAAACGAATCGGTACAAGCGAAATTATCAAATAATTAAGAGCATACATTATTGATGTTGTAAGTGCCAGCAGAATTATGATTACATAAACAGATAATCTATTCATAAACAGCAACGCTGCAAGTGGCATCAAGGCTATAACACTTGTTACAGCTGCTGTTTTCATTTCATTACTTTTCAGCTTTCTATAAAGAGGCACTACTGCATAAGCGCCAAATGCATTGAATATAGGCAGAATTATTGTTAAAAATACTGAAAACGAGGCTGAAACGCCATAGGTTTCCGTAATCATAGTGGGCACCCAATTGGTTATGCCGTCGCGCATCATACCATGCAGAAACGATGGAACAATAATTATAACAAGTCCGCTTAACAGTGCAACAGATAAAAATTTTGTTCTGTCGGCATTGCTGCTTGATTTGTCAGATATAAGTGTATTTTCTGTTTTGATTTTGCTGATATCCGTTTTTGTATAAAGCACAGCACCCAATACGAAAACGGATACGATAAGAATGCACACACCGCCGCATATAAACACATACTGCCATTTAAAATATCGGATAATCAGAGTTGATATAAGATAAGCGCATATGGTACCTATCGGTAATGATAATGATATGTTTAAAATTGCCTTGTTTCGCAATTTTTTATCAATGGTTTCGGAAAACACACGCAATATCGGTGACCACAGCATTGACTGAAAAAATCCGTTCGCTGCCCAGATTACAAGCATTAGAATTAAATTATCGGCAAATGCCATTGAAAAGCACGATACAGACCCGGCTATCGAACCGAAAAGAATCATGCCAAAAGGATTAACCTTATCCCCTATCAAGCCGCTAATTAACTGACCGATACCATAGCAAATAAAAAAGGCTGTACCGATTAATCCGACCTCACCCTTATTGTAAACACCTTCACTTACAATAGAAGCAATCGTTGCAGCATAGCAGGTTCTTATAAAGTACGATGCTGCATAAACAAGCCACAGTGCCATAACAATGAGCCTGCTTTTTTTATAATTATTTAAAGTATATTTTATCATATATTAAATGCCTCAATCGGTTTTGATACAGCAAGAAAAGTAGTTCTTTCCTCCACACGCTGACCGCCATGCCTATTTGATATTCCTCCATGGTCAGATGCAATCAAAACAAGCCAATCTTCTTCATCAAATGTTGATCTGCTTTTGATTTCATTAAGCATAATATATGAAAATCTATCAAGATTACATATACCCGCAACATATCTGTAATTATTATCACCAAAGCCTGTACTGTGTCCATTATGGTCCGGATTTTCATAAATACCGAAAATTAAGTCATCATCACTTTTAATTCGTTCAATAAAGTGATTATAAAGCTCTGTATCCGTTTCAAATTTATAAAAATACTGCGGCAGATTGTTTTTCTCTGCAAATTCAATCTCATTCAGATACGTATTATCAAAATGTATAGGCCATTCTGCGCTGAAAGAAGTTTTGAAACCCTTTAGTGATAAGGTTTTAAGAATTGTGGGATAATCATTATCAAGGCTCCAGTCAATACCCATACTCCAGCTTTTCTTCAGCCACTTTCCGCACAACGCACAGCTCCATCCCTGGGCAGTACTTGTCTCCTGCCTGCAATGCTTGTCTCCGCCGACATAGGTTATATACAACCCACCGTTTTCTTTAATTGACGAAACTGCGCTGAACAAACTTGTTTCATTGTGCCCGCTTACCTTTTCGTTATTGCTTTTTATCAGATATTTCATCGCATCTGCACGGCAGCCATCCCAACCAATAAAAAGGCATTTCGGCTTTTTTTCTGCCGATTCAAAATGCTTTAGTATTATTTTATTGATTATCGTTTGAGGCAATTTGGTATCATATGTATTATCAAAAATTCCTTCTGCATTCACAGAATTTATGTATTTTTTATTTTTAAACATATTTAACCTCATTTCATATCCATTCTTTCCGTATGATTGGATAAATCAGTATCTTTTACATTTATTTATAAAATGATTAATTTTTTTCAGAACTGCTGATTATGCCACAATATAATTTAGAAATTTCATAAATCTTTTGCTTTATTTCACGCATATCAAGCAGCATTTCTTTTTTTCCGTCATCCGTAAGCCATTTTGCTGTACGGCCCCAGATGTTCGTTCTTTTCATTGTGTAAAATGCATAACTGTTTTCTTCACAGCCTTTTACTGCAGAAAACAATTTTTCAATTTCAGCAGCAATTTCAGGTGCGCTTTCGCGCATCATATACAATTTATTAACATCACGCACACCCTCGTCAAGCTTTGCCAAGCGCAGCGAAAGCTTACTCTGCGGTTCTTTATCGCCTTTTTTAGAAGGATAAACAAGGAAGCAATCACCTGCCGGAAATGACCAATGCGTTGATTCCTCTAAAGGATTCTCAACCCAAGCATCAAATGCCCAGCGCAGAAATCCTGTTGCATTTAATGAGCCTGCAAACATAATTGTCCAATAGCTTTCAACAGGAATTGATTTTGTAAAGCTGTTGGGAACGTGCTCTGTAGCTGTATATAGCGTAGTTTCCTGGTTATTATCTCTTCTTAATTTCACCTGTTCTTTAAAATCATTCAAATTACCTCTGATTTGCTCAAGTCCTACAGAGGCATAATCAAGCCTATTAAATACAGATGCATTATGCTTAAAATCATTAAAGGATGCTGATATTTTAAGTGAATACCCATCCTTGTTTTTTACACTTGAAATTAAATCAAGTGCTGTTTCCATATTGCGGCGTTCGTCAAAGCCGATATATGTGGAATCAAACCAATTCATTTCATCAAGGTGTGCAATAAATGCTTTGAGAAATGGTAACCAAACTTTGTTATATTTTTCTTTGATAGCAGGATTAACTGCCATTTTCATCTCTTTTTTCTTGGATTCATCATAATATCTTATAACATTTTTCCAAGGCATCATACTGTAGCATATAATTTTATCAGCAATTCCTATACTTTTATTTAACTCTACCCATTTGTCAAAATGCGTATAATCAAAATTCCATTCGCCATCAGCTGTTTTTATCCATTTAATCATAGACGGGTAGTGAACATCTCTGTTATAACCATAAGTCTGACCGCCCCATGCCTCTTCAACAATACTTGCGGTAACTGCGTGGCCTCCCAGATTTTTATAAACTGACATATGCTGTTTTAAAATTTTCAGATGTGCATCAGAAAAAGGTTCAACTCCATAATAATATGCAACATTATAAGGATGACTCCAATACTCTACATCAAATAAATAATTTTCCGTATCCGGCATTGTGATATCCAAAACCTCAAGAGCATAATCAAGATTAACCGTTTTGTCTGTATTTGCGGCAGAAACGGTAATTGTTCCATGATAAATTCCGGGCAATATATCTTTAGGGGTACGGATTTCCAGCCAAACTAACTGAAACTTATCTTTACATACAGATACAGGTTCGTCTGAATAAATAACTTCAGGATAATATTCTCTTTCACCACGAGGCATGATATTGCCGGGATTATTCGCATACCAGCCAGCATGACCGGTATATGCCTTAACATCTCTAATAAATGAAAGGCTGACAAGAGCAGCTGAAAGAACACCTGCGTCACCTGTTAAATCAGATGCTGTAACAGAAACATTTTTAAGCTCTCTATCAGCACACAGGATTGCAAATTCAGCTTCAGCCTTGTCATTCTTCCAAGCCCACAAATTGATACTTTTTTTATCCTTCGCACTTAATATTCTGCTATAATCCTTTTGCTGATATTGGTCTGAACTGTTAACAAATACAGCATCAAAATCCTCAAAACGATATGTTCTTTTAGGAGTATTATCCTCTACCTTACTGTTACTATTAAAAAATTTCAATTTCATAATCCGCCCTCACTGCTTAATCGTATTATACCAAATTTAAGATAAATGCGAAATCCAATATAAAAAGCTATATTCACATTATAGCATAAGAAGGAATAATCAATCAATCGTGTTATTAATAAAATCAATAAAAAAGAGTACTCAACTATACTGTGAATACTCTTTTTGGTGCAGGAGAAGGGACTTGAACCCTCATGAACTTGCATTCACTAGAACCTGAATCTAGCGCGTCTGCCATTCCGCCACTCCTGCATAT